>Ga0208100_100557_pt1 | contig 13927 bp, 14 predicted proteins | sample SubbioR11_8A_Aug_FD_184817 | JGI IMG/M metagenome (GOLD analysis project Ga0208100, IMG submission 184817) | Serpentinite rock and fluid subsurface biosphere microbial communities from McLaughlin Reserve, California, USA - CR11_8A_Aug (SPAdes) | ecosystem: Environmental > Terrestrial > Deep... | reverse complement strand
CGGAGGGGCCGGCCGAATCATCACAAGACGGCGTCGCAGTCGTCAGTTCCAGGCCATCCAGGCCAGCATCGGCCGCCAACCCATGGTCAGTGGGGCCTTCCAAATGCCGTTTGAAATTCCTATGCGCTTCAAGGTGCCAGCCCAGTCCGGCATGGCCCCGATGGCGGCGGCCCGGCCGCCGGCCAGCGCTCAGCGCAGCAGCCCGGTTCGGGCGGCGCCGGTCGCACGCGCCAAACCGGCGGCGCCCGCCGCCCGCCCGGCAGCCGGTGCCAAGGCCCCGGCCAAAGCGCCAGCGAAGGCCGCGGCCACCACCGCCAGCGACGATTGGGAATCGTTCTGACCCTGGCGTTCAAGCGGCTGCAGTGACATGTCCGAAAACGGCGAGTCTCTGATCCCCTGCGGCCTATGATGGCCGCATGGTCCTCGACGCCGACGCCGCTTATCTCGCCCTCGGGGCGCGCGATGCGCGTTTCGACGGGCGCTTGTTCGTCGGCGTCACCTCGACCGGCGTCTACTGCCGGCCCGTGTGCCGGGTGCGCACGCCGCGGCGCGAAAACTGCCGCTTCTTCGCCAGCGCGGCGCAAGCCGAGGCGGCGGCATTCCGCCCCTGCCTGAAGTGCCGGCCCGAGATCGCCCCGGGCCTGTCGCACACGGATTCGTCGGCCACGCTGGCGCAGGCGGCGGCGCGCTGGATAAACCAAGCCCTGCAGGCCGGCACGCCCACGGCGCTGGCGCCGATCGCGCAGCGCCTGGGGGTCACCGAACGCCATCTGCGCCGCATCTTCCAGGCCGCCCATGGCGTGGCCCCGCGCGACTACCTGGCCACCCAGCGCCTGCTGCTGGCCAAACAACTGCTGACCGACACCACGCAGCCGGTGACCCAGGTCGCGCTGGCGAGCGGCTTCGCCAGCCTGCGGCGCTTCAATGCCGCTTTCGTCGAACGTTACCGGCTGCAGCCCACGCAGCTGCGGCGCCAGGGCGGCGCCGCGCCGCGCAACACCGAACCGCGGCTGCGCCTGGCCTACCGGCCGCCTTGCGATGTCGAAGCCTTGCTCGCTTTCTTCGCGCAGCGCGCGATGCGCGGCGTCGAGCAGGTCGAGGGCCTGGAGCTGCGCCGCACCGTTGGCTGGCCGCACGAAGGCCGGCGCCTGCACGGCTGGCTCGTCGCACGCTTCGAACCGGCCCGCCATGAGGTGCATGTGATGGCCTCGCCCAGCCTGGCGCCGGTGCTGGGCGCGCTGCTGCAGCGGCTGCGCCAGCTGTTCGATCTGGACGCCGACCCGAGCTTGATCGACGGCACGCTGGCCGCGCTGCCGGTGCCGCTGCGCCCGGGCACGCGCCTGCCCGGCTGCCTGGACGGCTTCGAAACCTCGGTGCGCATCATCCTCGGCCAGCAGGTCACGGTGAAAGCCGCGCGCACGCTGGTGCAGCGGCTGGTGGACCGCTTCGGCACGCCGGTCGACACCCCCTTCGCCGCGCTCACCCATGTCTTCCCCGACGCCGCCACGCTGGCCGGCGCCGAGCCCGCGCAAATCGGCGAGCTCGGCATCGTGCGCCAGCGTGTCGGTGCGCTGCAGGCGCTGGCGCGCGAGGTGGCCGCCGGCCGCATCGAACTGCAGCGCGGCGCGCCGTTGCAGGCCACGATGGACGCTTTGCGCGCGCTGCCGGGCATCGGCGAATGGACGGCGCAGCTGATCGCGATGCGCGCGCTGGCCTGGCCCGACGCCTGGCCGGCCGCCGACATCGGCCTGATGAACGCGCTCGGCACCCGCGACCCGCGCCAGCTGAGCGCAATGGCCGAAGCCTGGCGCCCCTGGCGCGCTTATGCCGTGCTGCGGCTGTGGCACCACCTGGAGACGACGACCCCATGAACACCCCGACCGCTCTCATTGCACAAGCGACCATCGCCTCGCCGCTGGGCCCGCTGCTGCTGGCCGCCACCGCGCGCGGGCTGGCCGGCGCCTGGTTCGAAGGCCAGGCGCACCACCCCGGCACGCTGGACGCACCGGTGGATCCGGCCCAGCCTTTCATCGCGCTAGCGGCGCAGGAGCTGCAGCGCTACTGGCGCGGCGCTGAGCCTTGTTTCGAGGTCACGCTCGACCCCTCGGGCACCGAGTTCCAGCGCGCGGTCTGGGCCGCGCTGCGCCGCATCCGCCCCGGGCAGACCACCAGCTATGGCGCGCTGGCCTTGCAGATCGGCCGGCCGGCCGCGGTGCGCGCGGTGGGCGGCGCGGTGGGCCGCAACCCGCTGTCCATCATCGTGCCCTGCCACCGCGTGATCGGCCGTGACGGCAGCCTCACCGGTTATGCCGGCGGGCTGGAGCGCAAGCAGGCCTTGCTGCAGCGCGAAGGGGTGCTGGCGGCGGCCTGACAAGGCCACGCGCGGCCGCCCGAGGATTCCTTGACTCCCTCGGGGGGCTGACAACGCAGGTCGTTGGCCTGGGGGCGATGATCAGCAAGACCAGGGTGCGGGCCGGGCCGGCGCCGCGGCCGCCGCCGCTTCAGCCAGCAGCGCCGGCGCAAGCCGGCCGTCGCGCACCAGCGCCTGCAACGCGGCGAGCACGATTTGCTCGGCATCGACCTCGAAGAAGCGGCGCAGCTGGGCACGTGTGTCGCTGCGGCCGAAGCCGTCGGTGCCCAGGCTGACGAAGCGCGCGTCGACGTATTCGGCGATCAGCTGCGGCCAGGCGCGCACATAGTCGCTGGCGGCGACCACCGGCGCATCACCTTCGAGCAGGCGCGCCAGATGGCTGCTGCGCGGCGCCGGCTGCGGGTCGACACGGTCCAGCCGCTGCAGTTCACGCGCCTCGCGCGCCAGCTCACTGTAGCTGGTGACGCTGAAAACCTCGCAGGCCACGCCATGGCGGGCCGACAGCAATTCGGCCGCCGCCAGCACCTCCCGCAGGATCGCACCCGAGCCGAGCAGTCGCACGCGCGCCTGCGGTGTCGGTGGTGCCACCGTCTGCACGCGGTACATGCCGCGCAGCAGGTCGCCCTGCACGCCTTCGGGCAGCGAAGGCATGGGCTGGTTTTCGTTCATCAGCACCAGGTAGTGGAACTCGTCGCGCTGCTCGACCAGCAAACGCTGCATCGCGTGCTCCAGGATCACCGCCACTTCGGCGGCCGTTGCCGGATCCCAGGCGCGGCAGTTCGGCACCGTGGCGGCGCTGACCAGGCTGGAGCCATCCTGGTGCTGCAGGCCTTCGCCGCCCAGCGTGGTGCGGCCCGCGGTGGCGCCGAACAGCAGGCCGCGGCAGCGCTGGTCGGCGGCGGCCCAGATCAGGTCGCCCACACGCTGGAAGCCGAACATCGAGTAGTAGATGTAGATCGGCAGCATCGGCAGCCCGTGCACGCTGTACGCCGTGGCGGCGGCGATCCACGACGACAGCGCGCCGGCTTCGTTGATGCCTTCCTCGAGCAACTGGCCGTCGGGCAGCTCGCGGTAGTACAGCATCGATCCCGCATCCTCGGGCTGGTAGCGCTGGCCGCCCGGGGCGTAGATGCCGATCTGGCGGAACAGGTTGGCCATGCCGAAGGTGCGCGCTTCGTCGGCGACGATGGGCACGATGCGCGGCCCCAGCGTCGGATCCTTCAGCAGGTTGCCCAGCATGCGCACCGCCGCCATCGTGGTCGACATCGGCTTGCCTTCGGCGGCCAGCGCAAAAGCGCCCCAGGCCGCGAGCGGCGGCACCGGCAGCACCGGGCTCGCGGCATTGCGCGCCGGCAGCGGCCCGCCCAGCGCGGCACGGCGCTCGCGCAGGTAGCGCATCTCGGGGCTGTCGTCGGCCGGTTTGTAGAAGCGCAGGTTCGCGACATCGTCGTCGGGAATCGGCAGCGCGAAGCGGTCGCGGAACACGTTGAGCGCGTCGATGTCGAGCTTCTTCGCCTGGTGCGAGGTCATGCGCGATTCGCCGACCCCGCCCATGCCGAAACCCTTCTTCGTCTTCGCCAGGATCACCGTCGGCCGGCCGCGGTGCGCCTGCGCTGCGGCGAAAGCGGCGTAAAGCTTGCGCAGGTCGTGGCCACCGCGCTTGAGTGCATCGATCTCGGCCTCGCTCATGTGGGCCACAAGTTTCTGCACCTCGGGGTCCTGGCGGAAGAAGTGTTCGATGTTGTAGGCGCCGTCGTTCGCGCCCAGGGTCTGGTACTGGCCGTCGACGGTGCGGCTCAGCGCACGCAGCAGCATATGGCGTTTGTCGCGCGCAAAGAGCGCGTCCCAGTCGCTGCCCCACAGCACCTTGATGACGTTCCAGCCGGCGCCGGTGAACAGCGCCTCCAGCTCCTGGATCACCTGGCCGTTGCCGCGCACCGGGCCGTCCAGGCGCTGCAGGTTGCAGTTGACGATGAAGGTCAGGTTGTCGAGTTTTTCGCGCGCTGCCAGCGTCAGGCCGGCAATCGATTCGGGCTCGTCCATCTCGCCGTCGCCGAACACGCCCCAGACCTGGCGGCCGGCGGTATCGAGCAGGCCGCGGTCGGCCAGGTAACGCATGAAACGCGCCTGGTAGACGGCGTTCAGCGGGCCCAGGCCCATCGATCCGGTGGGGAACTGCCAGAAGTCCGGCATCAGCCAGGGATGCGGGTAGGAGCTCAGCCCGGGGCCGCCGAGTTCCTGCCTGTAATGCGCGAGCCGCTCTTCGCCGAGCCGGCCTTCGAGGTAGGCCCGTGCATAGACGCCGGGCGCCGAATGCGGCTGGAAGAAGACCAGGTCGCCGCGCCGGTCGGGCCCGTCGGCGCGGAAGAAGTGGTTGTAGCCGACCTCGAAGATCTCGGCCGCCGAGGCGTAGCTCGCGATGTGGCCGCCGAGTTCGCCGTAGGCCGCATTCGCGCGCACCACCATCACGAGCGCGTTCCAGCGCATGATGGCCGTCAGCCGCTCTTCAATGACCGGGTTGCCCGGGAAGCCGCCCTGGCGTTCCAGCGGGATCGTATTGCGGTAAGCGGAAAACGGCTGCACATGGGGCACGATGCCGAGCTGCTGCGCCTGCTCTTCGAGCTGCTCGATCAGGTACAGGCCACGCGCCGCGCCCGCGCGGTCCACCACCGCCTGCAAGGCGTCTATCCACTCCTGGGTTTCCGGCGGGTCGTGGTCCAGGCCGGGTTCGGGGTCGACCTGCGGTTCGTGGGCACCCATGCATGGAGTCCGGCGATGACGAAGCGGCCAGTGTAGGCCGGCGCCGCCTAGCGTCCGGCCGCGGCGCGCTGGCGCGCGGCCTGCGCCTTGCCGGCGTCGAATTCGGCGCGCAGGCGCACGATGTCTTGCGCCGTCAGCTGATCGACATTGCTGTAGTCGAGCTTCCAGGCCGGGTCGGTGCTCCAGCACAGCGGCGACTGCACGGTGCAGCGAGCAGCCGGCGCCGATTCGAGCAGGCGCAGCGCGAGTTCGAGCGTGAACGCCTGCGAGGCCGGATCGTGCGGACGCCCGGCGGCGTTGCCGAGCGGGAAGTCCGAGAACACGAAGCGCGGCACGCCGACATGTTCGACGATGTCTTTCGCGCAACCCATCAGCACGGTGGCGATGCCGGCGGCTTCCAGCGCGCAGGCCGCCAGGCTCAGGCTCTGGTGGCAGACGGGACAGTTGGGCACCAGCACCGCGGCGTCGACAGCGTCGGCCCGGCAGCGCGCGACGAGTTCGGGCAGGTCGATCGTCAGCGTCGTTTCCTGGCTGCGGTTCGTAGGCACGCCATGGAAGCGCGGTGCCAGCGCGCCGATGCGACCGGCCGCCGCCTGCTGGCGCAATGCGGCGAGCGGAAAGTAGCTCGCGGGGTCTGCGGCCGTCGTGTGTTTGCGGTCGATCGCGACATGCGAGATACGCAGGTCGGGCTTGCCCTCGGTGGCGCCCGAATAGACGCGGTAGAACTTGGCCGCGGCGTTGTAGGGTGCGCCCGGTCCCTGGTCCCCTTGGCCCGGCTGGAAGGGCGCCGCGGTGGTGATGATCGTGACCGATGCGATTGCGCAGAATTGCCATGCCAATGCGCTTGCCAAAACCCGCTGTGCTGCTAAAGTGATCAGCCGACTCGGCCCCCAGGGTCAAAGCATCGTCGGTCAATCCATCACATCACCAATCAACCAGTCCACAGAGAGGGTCAGCCAAATGGATCTCGGACTCAAAGGCAAGCATGCACTGATCACCGGTGGCAGCAAGGGCATTGGCCGCGCCGTTGCACAGACTTTCGCGGACGAGGGCGCCGACGTGGCGATCTGTGCACGCAATGCGGCGGAGGTGGCCACGGCGGTGGCCGATCTGATGAAGGCCGGCGGTATCAAGGCCACCGGCAGCGCGCTCGATGTGGCAGACGCGCCGGCCCTGAAGGCCTGGGTCGAGGCCAGTGCGGCCGCGCTGGGCGGCATCGACATGCTGGTGTGCAACGTCAGCGCGCTGGCGGTGGGCGATTCGGCGGAAACCTGGGAGAAGAGTTTCCGGACCGACATGATGCACACCGTCAACGCGGTCGCGGCGGCGGTGCCGTTTCTCGAGCAATCGGAGTGTGCGTCGATCGTGCTGATCTCCAGCGTATCGGGCTTCGAAGTCGATTTCGCGGCCGGCTCCTATGGGGCGATGAAGGCCGCGCTGATCCACTACGCCAAGGGACTCAGCCGCCAACTGGTGTCCAAGGGCATACGCGTCAACTGCGTGTCACCGGGCAACACCTATTTCGATGGCGGCATCTGGCAGAACATCGAGAAGAACGTGCCAGACCTGTACGCATCGACGCTCAAGGTCAACCCGACCGGCAAGTTCGGCACGCCGCAGGAGGTGGCCAACGGCGTCGTGTTCCTCAGCAGCCCGGTCGCCAGCCGCATCTCCGGTACCAACCTGGTCATCGACGGCGCGCTGACGGTGGCCGTATAGGGAAGGATGCAGCGATCATCATGAGCACACAGCACGATCACACTGGCGGCGGCCATGGCCACGGCCACCCGCAGCACACCATCCACCGCGCCCACATCCACCATGGCTGGAACAACAGTTTCACGCCGCAGCTGCGCATAGCGCCAGGCGAATCGATCCAGTTCGAGACGCTCGACGCGTCGTCCGGGCAACTGAACCACCAGTCCACGGCGGCCGATCTGGCCAGGCTCGACCTGGGGCGCGTCAACCCGGTCACCGGGCCGGTCTTTGTCGAAGGCGCGCAGCCTGGCGATGCGCTCAAGGTCACGGTGCTGTCGTTCAGGCCGTCCGGCTGGGGTTGGACTGGCAATATCCCCGGCTTCGGTCTGTTGACTGACCAGTTTCCCGATGCGCACCTGCACCACTGGAATTACGACCCGCGCAGCGCCACCTCGGTCATGTACGGGCCGGGCGGGCGGGTGCCGCTGCGGCCGATGTGCGGCACGATCGGCAATGCGCCGGCTGCGCCGGGCCTGCACAGCATCATCCCGCCGCGCAATGTGGGCGGAAACATGGACATCCGCGACATCACCGAAGGCGTGGAGCTGTATCTGCCGGTCGAGGTGCAGGGCGCGATCTTCTCGGTCGGCGACACCCACGCCGTGCAGGGCGATGGCGAGGTCTGTGGCACGGCCATAGAGAGCCCGATCGACGTGGCCCTGAAGTTCGAGCTGATCAAGGGCGCGCACCTGAAGTCGCCGCGCTTCACGACGCCGGGGCCGGTGTCGAACCACTTCGACACCAAGGGCTACGAGGTCACCACCGGCATCGGCCCCGACCTGATGACCGGCGCCCGCGCCGCCGTGTCCGAAATGATCGAGCTGCTGAGCAAGCGCTTCGGATATGCGCCGATCGACGCCTACATGTTGTGCAGCGTCTGCGCCGACCTGCGCATCAGCTCCATCGTCGATATGCCGAACTGGGTGGTGTCGCTGTATTTCCCGCGCGTGGTGCTGGAATAGCCGGCTGGTGCCGCCCTGGAGTGGCGGCCGACGGGGCGCCTGGTGCTGGTGTACAGCCCGTTGGAAGCGGATCGAGCGCGTTGCCGCCTCGGTTATAACTTCCGTCAAACGGTCAACTCAACTACGGGCACGCCGCAGTCGGGATTGCGAGTAGTTCACCAACTGGCCGGAGTGTTCGGCCAGCAGCCGCACGAATCTTGGCAGTTCGGTCAGCTTCTCGACCTCGGCAATGTCGCGCAGGTCGCGGGTCAGGATCGAAGTGAGATACGACTGCAGCCAGTCCTGCCGCCGCCGTTCGCGGTCGCGGCTGATCGCTTCGGGGAAGCCGCCGAGCAGGACGAGCTGGACCAGATCGTCGCCGACGATCGCACCCGGCTGCCCCTGGAACCTGCGTTCGAAGAGGCGCTCGAGAAAGGTCGGGTTCCGGCCTTCGATCTCGGCTCTGGCCAGCGGCAGCATCCGCAGGGTCTCGATCCGGCCGGCCAGGCTGTCGGCGACCCGCGGCAAGGTCAGGACATTCGCCGAGCCGGTGAGCAGAAAGCGGCCCGGACGATAGTCCTCGTCGACCGTCTTTTTGATCGCCAGCAGCAGGTCGGGCGCACGCTGAATCTCGTCGATGCTGGCCCGGTCGAGGCCGCGGACGAAACCGACGGGGTCGGATCGGGCGGCTGCGATGACGGTCGGGTCGTCGAGCGTGAGGTAGGTTCGGCCGGCTTCCCCCATCTTGCGGACCAGGGTGGTCTTGCCGGCCCGGCGCGGCCCCACGATCAGGACGACCGGGGTGTCCGAAAGCGCCGCTTGCGCTCGCCGCTCGACGAACCGCTCGAACATGCCTTCTCCAGATTCCGGCTGATCGGGATCATCAGTCTCGGCTGATTGGGAGTCAACGGCCAGCTGATTGGGAGGCTCTGAGGCTTGAAGGCTGGAAGGCTTCGGCCCTATCGGCCGAGATCGAGCACTGGCGCCGGCGAGCGTCGATCAAGCCGCCGAGGTGGCCCAGGCCGCGCGTGCCGAGTGGCACGCACGGCTGGCACCCGCATCGGCAGCCAAGGATGAACCGCCTTCGGTTGCCGCAAGGACCGATGATGGACTAAATTCGGTCTTGTCTGAGTGCTGGAGCAGAGTCATGCGCTACCCGTCGAGGATCAAATCCATCAGTTACCTCAAGGCCAATGCCGCCGCGGTGCTGACGCAGCTTGCCCAACAGCGCGAGCCACTGGTCATCACGCAGAACGGTGAGGCCAAGGCCGTGCTGCAGGACGTCGCTTCGTACGAAGAAGCGCAGGAGACGTTGGCCCTGCTCAAGATCCTGGCGCTCGGCCAGCAGGACGTCGAGGCGGGCCGGGTCAAGCCGGTGGCCGAAGTGGTGGCGCGGCTGCGGGCCAGGCGCGCAGTCACCTGATGGCTCGGGGGCCGACGCGTTGCGAAGTCTTGCTCAGCCGCGGCGCGGAGCAGGATCTGGAATCGATCCATGATTACATCGCCGAGTTCGACAACCCGGCGCAAGCCGACCGCGTGCTCGACCGGTTGCCGGCGGCCGTGCAAGGGTTGGCGCAGTTCCCCGAGCGGGGCAACTACCCGACGGAGTTGGTCGCGCTGGGCATCAAGGACTACCGGCAGACGGTGTGCAAGCCCTACCGGGTGATCTACCGCGTCCTGGGCACGAAGGTCGTCATCTACCTCATCGCGGACGGCCGCCGGGATATGCAGTCGCTGCTGGCGCGACGGCTGCTGGATGGCTGACCCCGTCAGTGCCCCGCGCCGGCCTTGGCGTGCGGTGGCAGCGCAGCCCGAGCCTGCGCGTAGCCCAGCCGCAGCGCGGCCATGTCGGGCTTCACATCGCCATGCCAGGCTGCGGCGCGGGCGGCTTCCTTGTGCAGCGAGCGCTGCAGGCGCGCGAGGTTGGCGGCCTGCCAGCCGCCGGGGGGGCGCACGGCGCAGCGGTCGAAGTCGATGAGCCAGACGGCGCCGGCGGCGTCGAGCAGGATGTTGCGGGCGTTGAGGTCGCGGTGGTCGACGCCGTGCGCGTGCAGCGTGGCGATGGCCGCGCCGATGGCCTGCCATTGCGCGGCGGCCAGCGGCGCGCGCGCGAGGCGCTCGACGAGGTCTTGGGCGCCGTCGATGCGCTCGACGAGCAGGGCGCAGCGCACGAACAGGCCCAGGCCGGCCACGGTGGCGCGCGCGGCGCAGGGCCGGGGCACGGCCAGGCCCCAGGCGCGCAGGCGGCGCAGCAGCGCAAACTCGGCGACGGCGCGGGTCTGCGGCAGCGCGCTGCGCAGGTAGCGGTCACCGAGCCAGGCCATGCGGCCGCCGCGGCGGTAGTGGCGCAGCACGTAGGCGTGCCGGCCGTCGCCGACGAACCACGCTGCGCCGCGCCCGCCGCCGGCCACCGGCGCGCACTGCGGCCAGCGCTGCGGCTCGAGCAGCGCGGCGCCGGCCTGCGCGAAGCGCTCGGCGTCGAGGCGCAGCGCATGGCCGCTGGCCTGCCCTTGCCGCTGCGGCGGCAGCGCCTGCAGCAGCGCGAGCAGCGGCGCGAGGCTGCGCGCGGTGGCGCCGCGCTGCTGCTCGAATACGGCCTGGCCGCGCTGGCCCAGGGCGCGGGCGCCGTCGGGGTCGGCCAGCAGCACGGCGGTGGCGGCGGCGAGGCCGGCGGCGTCGGCCACGGTGCGCACGGCGTCGGCCGCGCGCAGCAGCGCGTGCACGTCGGCGACGTTGCGCAGGTGCGGGCCGCTGACGACGGGCTTGCCGAACTCCATCGCCTCGAGCGGGCTGTGGCCGCCGCGGTCGACCAGCGAGCCGCCGACGAAGACCAGCTCGGCCACCGCAAGCCAGGCGCGCAGCTCGCCCATGGTGTCGACCAGCAGCACGGCGGCGTCGGCGGCGCAGGGCTGGCCGGCGGCCAGCGTGCTGCGGCGCTGCCAGCGCAGGCCGCGGCGCTCGAGCAGCGCGGCGACTTCGTCGAACCGCTGCGGGTGGCGCGGCGCGAGCACCAGCAGCAGCGCCGGCCAGCGCGCGCGCAGCGTGGCCAGCGCTTCGAGCGCGGCGGCCTCTTCGCCGGCATGCGTGCTGGCCGCGACCCAGACGCGGCGGCCGGCGCTCAGCGCGGCAAAGCGTGCCTGCAGCGCCTGGCTGCCCGGCGGCAGCGGGGTGTCGAACTTCAGGCTGCCGCTGACGTGCACCCGCGCCGGCGCCGCGCCGAGGGCGACGAAGCGCGCACGGATCTCGGCGTCCTGCACGAGCAGCAGGTCGACCGCGGCCAGCGCCGGAGCCAGCAGCGCGCGCAGCCAGGCGTAGCGCCGCGCCGAGCGCGGCGACAGGCGGCCGTTGACGAGCACCACGGCAGTGCCCTCGGCCTGCGCGGCGTGCAGCAGGTTGGGCCAGAGCTCGAGCTCGACGAGCACCAGCAGGCGCGGCGCGAGCGCGCGCATGAAACGGCGCGTGGCGCCGGGGGTGTCGAAGGGCAGGTAGACATGGTGCACGCGGGCGCCGAAGCGCTGGCCGATCAGCGCCGAGGCCGTCGGCGTGGTGCAGGTGAAGGTCAGCGGCAGATCGGGGCGCGCGGCCAGCAGCGCCTCGACCAGCGGCGTGGCCGCGGCGACCTCGCCCATCGACACCGCATGCACGACGACCCCGCCACGCACCGCCGCCGGCAGCGCCGCACGGCCGCGGCGCTCGGCCCAGCGCAGCCGGTACGCCGGCAGGCGCCGGCCCAGCCACCACAGCCCCGGCCAGGCCAGCAGCCGCAGCAGATGGGCCAGCAGCGAATACAGCGCGCGCGCCAGCGGCAAGGCGGTGGGGCCCGTCAGATGTCAGGACCGCAGGGGCCGCGGCACGGTCAAGGCAGGCCCAGCGGTGAGGCGCTGGCGCGAGACGCGCACGCGGGCGGGCAGTTCGTCGATGACACCCATGGCAGCCTCGGCACTCGAGCGGCGCAGCAGTATAGCCAGCGCGGGGTGCGCCGCCGCGCTGGCAGCGTGGCCGCCAGCCGCAGCTGCGCCGGCGCGCTCAGTGCGCTGCCGCGGCGATCTTGGCGTCGGGCTTGACGGCGCGCAGCGCGGCCATGAAGTCGGCCTCGATGCGGTGCAGCGCCGCAGCCGTGTGGCCCTCGAAGCGCAGGACCAGCACCGGGGTGGTGTTGGAGGCGCGGATCAGGCCGAAGCCGTCGGGGTAGTCGGCGCGCAGGCCATCGATGGTGGTCAGCTCGGCGCCGGGGAAGCGGGCCTCGGCCTGCAGCCGCGCGACGAGCGCGTGCGGCTCGCCCTCGGCGCAGGCGACGTTGAGCTCGGGCGTGCTGTGGCTGGTGGGCAGCGCGTCGAGCACGGCGCTGGGGTCGGCGTGGCGGCTGAGGATCTCGAGCAGCCGCGCGGCGGTGTAGGTCGCGTCGTCGAAGCCGTACCAGCGCTCGGCGAAGAAGATGTGCCCGCTCATCTCGCCGGCGATCGGGGCGCCGGTCTCCTTGAGCTTGGCCTTGATCAGCGAGTGGCCGGTCTTCCACATCAGCGGCACGCCGCCGGCTTCGCGGATGGCCACCGGCAGGCGCTGGCTGCACTTGACGTCGAAGATGACCGGCGCGCCCGGGTGGCGCTGCAGGATGTCGCGCGCGAACAGCATGAGCTGGCGGTCGGGGTAGATGTTGCGGCCCTGGCGGGTGACGACGCCCAGGCGGTCGCCGTCGCCGTCGAAGGCCAGGCCCAGCTCGGCCTCGGTGGCGTGCACGACCTTGATCAGGTCGGCCAGGTTCTCGGGCTTGCTCGGGTCGGGATGGTGGTTGGGGAAGTCGCCGTCGACGCGGCTGTAGAGGTCGATGACTTCGCAGCCGAGCGCGCGCAGGATGGCCGGCGCGCTGGCCCCGCAGATGCCGTTGCCCGAGTCGATGACGATCTTCATCGGCCGCGCGAGGCGGCAGTCGCCGGCGATGCGCTGGCGGTACTCGCTGCCGATGTCCATCGCGGCGCTGCGGCCGCGGCCGGCCGAGTAGGCCTCGGCCTCGATGCGCCGGCGCAGGCGCTGGATGTCGTCGCCGAAGATCGCGCGGCCGGCCAGCACCATCTTGAAGCCGTTGTAGTCCTTCGGGTTGTGGCTGCCGGTGACCTGGATGCCCGAGCGGCAGCCGTGCGCGCCGCGGGTGGCGGCGACGTAGTACAGCATCGGGGTGGTCACGGCGCCGAGGTCGACGACGTCGAGCCCGGTGGCGGCCAGCCCGCGGGCGAGAGCCGCGACCAGCCCGGGGCCCGAGACGCGGCCGTCGCGCCCGACCGCGACCGCGCGCTCGCCGGCGGCGATGGCCTCGGTGCCGAAGGCGCGGCCGAGGTGCTCGGCGAAGGTCTCGTCGATGGCCTGGCCGACGATGCCGCGGATGTCGTAGGCCTTGAAGGCCGATGCGCTGACCTGCACGGGGGCTGCTCCTGCTGTCTGGGCTGTGGGGGCTGCCTCGGTAGGCGGCGCGCGATTGTAGGCATCGCCGGTGACGGCCCCGCCGCGGCCCGCACGCCCGCGCAACGCCCGCGCAACGCCCGCGCAACGCCTGGCGGCGCGGGCGGGCGCACCCGGGTGGCCGCGCCCAGCGCAGGCTTGACGCACACTTGCGCACCGGTGAACAGACGGCGCAGGTGATCGCGATGCGCGTGCTCGGCTGGCCCGACGCCTGGCCGGTCGGCGACAGCGGCCTGAGGAAGGCGCTGGCTGCGCGCGGCGCCGCGCCGGCCGACCCACTGGCCGTGGCCTGGCGGCCGTGGCGCGCCTACGCCGCGATGCGGCTGTGGCTGGACCTGGAGACTGCAGCATGACCCTACCCCGACTTCCCCTGCTGGCCGCGCAGGCCCGCGTCCGCACGCCGCTGGGCCCGGTGCTGCTGGCGGCGACGCCGCGCGGCCTCGCCGGGCTGTGGTTCGACGGCCAGGCCCACCACCCGGGGCCGCTGGCGGCGCCGGTCGACGCCGGGCACCCGGTCCTCGCGCAGGCGCTGGCCGAGCTCGACGCGTACTGGCGTTGCGGCACGGCGGGCTTTGCCACTGCGCTCGACGCCGGCGGCACGCCTTTCCAGCAGCGCGTGTGGCGGGCGCTGGGCGACACGGCC
>Ga0208100_100553_pt1 | contig 14022 bp, 14 predicted proteins | sample SubbioR11_8A_Aug_FD_184817 | JGI IMG/M metagenome (GOLD analysis project Ga0208100, IMG submission 184817) | Serpentinite rock and fluid subsurface biosphere microbial communities from McLaughlin Reserve, California, USA - CR11_8A_Aug (SPAdes) | ecosystem: Environmental > Terrestrial > Deep... | reverse complement strand
GTAACAATAGCAAGAAACAATAGTAGGAAATCAAAATTATGTACTATGCGGAAGTGGCTCAGTGGTAGAGCATCGCCTTGCCAAGGCGAGGGTCGCGAGTTCGAATCTCGTCTTCCGCTCCATTTTCTAGACAATTACTGATAAATATCAAAACATATAAGTATAAGCTGACCTCAAGGGGGATCAGCTTATATTATTTTAAAAAAGATATTTCTTTGGAGTAAGATAGCGCTTATATCAATGCATTCTTTCCATATAAACTCTCCATACAAAAGTCTGCTTCATTGATTTCAAAATCATTTACGAACTTATTGTCATGGAACACAACTTATAACTAAATTAAGATGTCCCCCGCCTCTATAGGCGGTGGGGAACATTTAATTTTTTCAGCGGGAGCGAAATCTCCCACTGAAACCGTTGAATGACGGGCAAAGCCCTTATTTAACTGGTAGACATGTTGTTTACTTTTTTAGCATAATATATTAAAATGATAATAGCTTAATGCAGAGCCTGTTTATATATTCTTGAGAGGTTTTTCAGACTATATAACTAAATTAAGATGTCGCCCGCATGTATAGGCGGCGAGTAACATTTAATTTTTTCAGCGGGAGTAAATCTCCCACTAAAACCGTTGAATGACGGACAAAGCCCTTATTTAAGCAGAACAAATTTTCTTTTCTGACTATAATTTTATGCAGGAAAGGTGTACTTTAATAATGAAAAATACCGATAATCCTCTAAAAAAATTAGCTTCTACCTTATATACCCGCTATAGTGGTATTTTATCTATGTCCGATATTTCTTTGTTTATGGCGGATATAAATGGTAACATTATTCTTGAATTTATTCCATCTCCTGATTTTTGCACTCATGTTTGCCAAGAATATGCAAATGTGGTATGTCATGATTATAAAAACAGATTCAAGGCTGGTGAGGAAGGTAGTTTTGTGTGTCGATATGGACTTGAAAATATAATTTTGCCAATCAAGGTTAAAGAGGAGACTCTTGGCTATATTGCTGGTTTGCAGGCATATTCTCAGGATACCGAATATCAAAAGTATATGATTGATGTCCAGTCTCTAAAAAATAACAAAACTTTAGAATTGGAATATGTTGCCAAAGGTATTGCAGCCCTTAAAACTGTAGAATCAAACAAAATAAAAATACATGAGCAGCTATGTTGGCATATAGCTAAAAATATTTCAATTGACCTGTCCGAAAGTGCCAGCAATCTAAATACAGATGTGGCAAGGTTATCAATAGAGAGGGAAATACTGATGAAAAAGATCATTGATCTTGAAGCAAAAAACATGTCCCTCATAATAAATCCGCATTTTTTGTTTAATACCTTGAATTGTATTGCGCGAATCGCATATTTTGAGAAATCTCATACAACAGAGGAGCTTATTTACTGCCTTTCGGATTTGCTACGATACAATTTAAAACAGGATGACCAACTTCATACCATCGCATCTGAAATAGACAATATTGAGAAATATCTCTATATACAGAAGGTGCGATTTAAAAACCGTCTGGAATATGATATTGACATTCCAGAGAAAATAAAGTCCTACAGAATACCCAATATGGTGATTCAGCCAATTGTTGAAAATTCCCTTATTCACGGTATAACAAAGAAACGTGACGGAGGCAAAATCAGTATTTATGCGGAAGAAACCAAAAATGTGATAATTATGTACATTTCGGACAATGGAAATGGCTTTCCCAAAGATGTTTTAGCTAAAATACAACAGGCTGAAAATAAAGCAGGTCTAGGGTTTAGGAGTACGGACATACGGTTAAAACGTTATTTCGGAGAACGGTATGGATTGAAAATCGTAAAGTCTGATTTTAGTGGGAGTACTGTAACTATTACGATTCCGATACAAGCTATTGGGAGGTGCTAGGGATGAGTGTCGTATTGATTGTGGAAGATGAATTAATTGAACAAGAATTTCTAAAATCAGTTGTGCTTGACGAATTGCATCCTGAGGATGTGGTGTTGGTTTGTGGCAGTGGCATTCAAGCGTTACAGTTGGCAAAACAGTATCGACCTGATATTATATTAATGGATTTATTAATTACTGAAAAAGATGGTTTGACCGTTATAAAGGAGATCAGAAAATTTCTGCCAAACGCATGTATTGCTATTTTGAGTGCGTATTCAGACTTTTCATATGCTCAAAGAGCCATCAGCCTAAAGGTTTTCGCATATCTTTTAAAACCAATCAAGCCTGCTGTTTTTAGAGAGGTTTTTTTGGAGATGTTAAAAATAGCATCAAATGAACAATTGGCATCAAAGGAAAATCCTGAGGAAAAGAGTACAATAACTAAGGATCAACGACCATGTTTCATTGAAGAAGCTATAAAATATATCAAAGAAAATTTCAAGGAAAAATTGACTTTGGAAATGGTTGCATCTAAGGTGTTTGTGAATCCGAAGTATTTTAGTCATGTTTTTAAAAAAGAGATGGGCATCGCATTTACCGAGTATATAGTTCAGTTGAGAATTCAATGTGCATGTAGATTGTTGGAAACAACAAGTTATCATGCTTACAGGATTTCGAGTGAATGTGGATTTTCGGACCCGTCTTATTTTAATAGGGTGTTTTGTGCACAGATGAAAATGACACCGCAAATGCATAGAAAATCAGCAGCTACTTTTCTCAATGATTAATTTACATATTGTTATTAATCATTATTAATAGAGGAGTGGGGAAACAAAAAAAGACGCTCATGAATATAAGTGTCTTTTTTTTTGTAAATTCACAATAATTAATTATTCACCATATCTGAAATAGGGTAATCAGATGAAATGATGATTTCCTTGACATTTTTGCGGAAGCGTTCGTATCTGAAGTTGCAATAGTCGAGAAAGTCATCGCCATTGTAGTGTCGGATCAATGCCCATACAGTCCAAAGCAAATCTTGAATGAGTATATAACATTTTATTTTTAATATTTTTGAAGGCGTTGGAAGTTCGCCATAATAATCTAAAATAAGATATTGAATTGAATCATTGCACAGTTTGGATTCAAGAATATACGCAGCCACATCCCAACTAGGATCATTCATTCCAGAGTATTCCCAATCGATAAGGTAAGCATTGCCGTTGTCATCTATTATAAAGTTTTCTGGCACAGTATCATTATGACAAGGCACAGATTTTATATCATTTATATTATTTTCTACAAATTCAAGCAATTGTTCTTTTAAAACAGAATAGTCAAAGAAAAAATCTCCGTTAAGATCTCTAACAATCTGTTCATACTTACTCATCTCCATTTTCCAGTCAAAAGAATTAGGAAAATGCTTTGGGCTGGAGTGGACTTTTTTCATCAAATTAGAAACAGCCTCCAAGTTTGTTGGATAGCATGGATCGGCAAGTGCAATATTCTTACTGTTATTAATAAACACACTGATTTTAACTCCAGTTAGCTCGTCAAAATAAACGCACTCGGAATTTAGGCCAAGTTCTGATGCGATATGATTGTTGACCTTTTCAATTTTCCGATCAATCATCTGATCTGTCATACCGCCTGGTTCCCTGACAACATATTCGGTTCCATTGATGTTCATGATGTAGTTGTAGTTGGTAAGTCCACCTGTAAATCTGGACTTGTCAAATATGATGCTGTCATCTTTGAAAAAGAGACGCAATTTTTCTTGTACTATTTCTTCCATTTTCATTTATTATTCCACCATTAATTATTATCTATTTATTTTAATAAGAGAATACAAGCCACAGATAAATGTGACTGTACGATAAGAAAACAATGAGCAAAAGGTTATTCATAATCCATCACTTAAGACAGAGTCAGTCTACCATATTGATTTCTTGTTGTAAAGGGTATTTTGATTGAATGAGTAAAGAGACAGACAATGTTCTATTTTCAGGCATTGGTGCAATAAACCAGAAGCACTTAACAAAAGTTCATGCAAAATAGCAGCCTAACGATGTTGAGAGTGCAAAAAAATAACGATTGTACAATTATGTTAAAAGACTAAAGGATATTTTACATTAAAGCAATTCCCTTTATACAATAATAAAATACCTAGCACGGTTATTATTAAATAGATAAGAAGACAAGAAAATAACTGCTTAAGATAAAATGTGGTAAAGCGGAGATACTTTTAGATACTTTTTAAAAACATGATGTCATGTAAGGAATTAACGTTAATTAATATTTATTTAATAAATATTATACTAAAAAACTTAATGAAGGGGGATTTGTTAATGAACCAAGTGACAGGAGCAGCCAATGCATCCGCAATTGCTGCTAAAAACAAGTTGTCAGCACATTTTTTTAGAAAGGGTATCAGAATCGCACTAATTTCAGGTCTTATGTATGGTTTATACTCAGCATTCGTGATACTGGCAATGTCTAAGGGGGTATGGATTGATTGGTATGGTCCTAACACAGCTGGATTATCTGTCTTTGCAATCACATATTTACTAGGTTCGCTTGGGAGTGCAATAAACTACACTTGTAGTGCTGTTTGGGCATTGCTTAATGTTGGAGTGAAAGGCAAACTTGGAGATTTCTTTAGAACTATTAATACTAAGCCAGGTCGCATTATGGTCATAGCGGCACTGGTAGGAGGTCCTATTTCCAGTACAGCATATGTTGTGGCTATGCAGATGGCAGGTTCAATCGTTATTCCGATTACGGCGCTCTGCCCGGCAATTGGTGCTATCTTAGCCAGGGTTTTATTCAAGCAAGAATTAAATAAGCGCATGATGTTAGGTATTGCTATTTGCGTTGCTGCCAGCTTTATGATTGGCACTACATACATTACTGGAGATGCACCGGAAGGTATGCTTCTAGGTATTGCAATCGCTTTCATAGCTGCTCTTGGTTGGGGTTTTGAGGGCTGTGTAGCGGGTTATGGAACATCTATGATTGACTCTGAGATTGGTATCACGATTCGACAGGTCATATCAGGTCCTTCAACCTTAATTATTTTACTTCCTCTTTTCTCTATAATGGCAGGTGATGTTACGCTTTCAACAGATTTAGCTGTTCAAGTAATTTCAAGTGGAACTTCAATGATTTGGTTTGCTATAGCTGGTTTTTGTGCATTCATTTCATATATGTTCTGGTATAAAGGTAATGGTATGTGTGGTGCTGCTCTAGGTATGGCTTGTAATGGTACCTACTCATTTTGGGGACCATTCAGCTGCTGGATAATACTTGGTGTAATCTTTGGTATCGAAGGCTGGGGAATGCCTCCCATCGCTTGGGTTGCTGCAGTAATGATGGCACTAGGTATCTTGGTAATCGCTATGAATCCGATGGACTTATTTAGAAAAAAGGAGGAAAAATAGTATGAAACCTCTTAACTATGCTATTTTAAAGCATTTTACAAAAGTGAAAGAAGCTTGTGCAGAAGATGTTATTGATGCATTAAAAGGTGAATATGGTAATTTTAAAGCACTGAACAGAGATGATGTCATCTCAGTTTTACTGACAGCTGAAGCCAATGCTCTTCTTGAAGAGACCAGATTCGAGATGGATAAAACAGATGTCTTAAGGATTTACTTTAAAGCTCACAAAGAGGGCGCAGATACAATTAATAAATATATTAAAGACTGATATTAAATGTTAAAAATAACTCGCTAGATAATAGGCAGAGCTGTAGCCTATTATCTAGCGAAAATTGAAAGGATGGAGATACGATGAAATATCACGGTGAAGAAGCGTTAGGGCTTGTTGAAACAGTGGGGATGGTTCCCGCACTTGAGGCGGCAGATAAAATGCTAAAGGCCGCCAATGTTGAGCTGGTATCCTATGAGAATGTAGGCTCCACTCTTGTTACAATCATGATAAAGGGTGATGTAGCCGCTGTAAGGGCCGCAGTTGAGGCAGGGGCAGAAGCTGCTGCTGCCATAGGCAAATTGACAGCAAAAAATGTTATGCCACGTCCGATCAAAGCTGTCGGAGCTATTGTTTCATTATATGATATAGACAAATAAAAAATAAGTTAAAGGAAGGAGATAGAGATGAAGAGACATGAAGCTTTAGGCTTAATAGAAACCTTTGGTATAGTATATATTTTAGAAGCTGCAGATGCAATGTGCAAAGCTGCTAGTGTCGAGTTGGTTGGCTTTGAAAACGTAGCTTCCGGATACATTTCAGTCTTGGTCAGGGGAGATGTGGGAGCATGCAAAACGGCTGTTGAAACTGGTGTGAAAGCAGTTAAGGATATGGGCTCGGAAGTCTATAGTTCAGTTGTTATTGCAAGACCACATCCGGATCTGGAAAAAATTATTCCACGTTATTCACTTGAAAATCTGGCTTAAAGTGTAGGTGAAAAAGGAGAGTCAGAAATGAATATTATCGATAATGATTTGCTCTCTATTCAAGAAGCTCGAATTCTTGCGGAAAATGCATGTGAGGCACAAAAAAAACTTGCAACTTTTTCTCAGAAAAAGCTGGATGAAATTGTGGAGTGTATGGCCGAAGAAGTTGAAAAGTATGCACGTGAACTTGCAATGATGTCATGTGATGAAACTGATTATGGAAAATGGCAAGATAAGTATATCAAAAATCGCTTCGTGTGCAAGCATCTGCGTGAAAGCCTAAAAGAAATGTGCTGTGTTGGCATAATTTGCGAAAATCGAGAAAAGAAAACGATGGATATCGGTGTGCCTATGGGGGTAATCGTTGCTCTTTGTCCGGCAACCAGCCCAGTTTCTACCACTATCTACAAGGCAATGATAGCAATCAAGGCAGGCAATGCGATTATCTTTTCTCCTCATCCGAGAGCAAAAAATACGATTGCAAAGGCTCTTGATATAATGATTAGCGCAGCAGAGAGGTGTGGTTTGCCGGAGGGAGCTCTTTCATATTTGCATCTGGTGACACTGGGTGGGACTAACGAACTTTTGAATCATAATGCCACTTCTCTCATAATAAATACAGGTGTGCCAAGTATGATAAAGTCAATAAAAAATTCCGGAAAGCCTGTTATTTATGGCGGAAATGGAAATGGACCAGCATTTATTGAACGTACAGCTGATATAGGTCAGGCGGTGCGTGATATTATCAGCAGTAAAACATTTGATTATGGAATTGTATCAGCTGCAGAACAGTCAGTTGTCGTAGATCGTTGTATTGCAGCGGAAGTGAAACTTGAGTTTCAAAATAATGGTGCACATTTTCTGACAGAAGAAGAAGCTCAAAAGCTTTGGCCTCTTTTTTCTCGGGCAGATAGCAGTATTGACCCAGAAATGATTGGAAAATCTGCACAAGAATTAGCAAAACGGGCTGGTTTTTGTGTGCCAGATGGTGTGACAGTATTGATTTCGGAGCAAAAAAATATCTACCATTCCAATTCCCATTCGAAAGAAAAACTTTGCCCTGTTTTGGATTACTATGTGGAAAATGATTGGATGCACGCTTGCGAAAAGTGCATAGAGCTGTTGATTAGTGAGAGAAACGGACATACGCTGGTAATACACTCTAACGACGAGGATGTGATTCGCCAGTTTGCACTGAAAAAACCTGTGGCCAGAGTGCTTGTCAATACTCCTGCTACTTTTGGAAGCATGGGTGCCACAACGAGTCTATTTCCTGCTATGACCCTTGGTAGTGGATCTGCTGGTGTTGGTATAACTACAGATAATGTTTCGCCTATGAATCTCATATATATCCGTAAAGTTGGTTATAGTGTGCGAAAAGCAGAAGAATTCACAAATGGAGAGATAACAGGCAAGAAGTATTCAATAAATAATACTGAACAGCATTCTATGTTTAAATTAGAGGATCTGGAGATGCTACAGCGTATTTTGAAAAATACTCTTGGAGGATTTTGATGGTGATTTAGATATCCTTGCAGTATCAAAAAAAATAAATGAGTATAGGAATTAAAAAATTACGGAAGAACGGGAGGTAAGAAATTTGGATATTCGTGATTTTTCAAATAAATTGGCAGAAGCGACCAAAAATATGTCTGCTGAAGAACGAGCATCTTTAATCAAGTTGTTCGAAGGTGTTACAAAGAATATAAAAGAAGATTCTAACTGTTTTGTTGATGTTTGTACCAATGAAGGCGAAATTCCCAATGGAATGACAGAACGTCTAAAGAGGCTGAAAGAAAGTTATTTAAAGCATATTCCTTCAATTACGACCTATCGTGCTAGGGCAATAACTAAAATAGCCAAGGAAAACCCAGGGATGCCAAAGGTGTTGTTGCGTGCTAAATGTTTGCGGTATTGCTGTGAGACAGCTCCATTGGTGATTTTGGAGAATGAGCTTATTGTTGGTGCACCCAATGGGGCACCTCGTGCCGGTGCATTTTCGCCTGATATTGCATGGAGATGGATGGTTAATGAACTTGACACTATTGCAACACGGCCTCAGGACCCGTTCTACATTTCAGATGAAGATAAAAAAATCATGCGTGAAGAACTGTTTCCTTTCTGGGCAGGTAAGTCTGTCGATGAATATTGTGAAGATCAGTATCGTGAAGCCGGTATTTGGGAACTTTCAGGACTGTCCTTCGTTTCAGATTGCTCTTACCATGCACTTAATGGCGGAGGCGACTCGAATCCTGGATATGATGTCATCCTAATGAAAAAGGGGATGCTTGATATTCAGAAGGAAGCGAAAGAGCACTTGGAAAAACTGGATTATGAAAACCCAGATGACATTGAGAAGATTTATTTCTACAAATCAGTTATTGAGACAACGGAAGGCGTTATGATATATGCCAAGCGTTTATCTAAGTACGCAGCTGAACTGGCAGCGAAGGAGACAAATCCAAAGCGTAAGGCAGAGTTGCGTAAGATTTCAGAGGTGAATGCATGGGTACCCGCTCATAAACCACGTACGTTCTGGGAAGCAATTCAAGCTGTTTGGACAATAGAATCCCTGCTTGTGGTTGAAGAAAACCAAACAGGTATGTCAATTGGACGAGTTGACCAGTATATGTATCCGTTTTATAAAGCAGACAAGGAAGCTGGCAGTTTAACTGACTACGAAGCATTCGAACTGGCTGGTTGTATGCTGATAAAAATGTCAGAAATGATGTGGATCACAAGTGAAGGCGGTTCCAAATTTTTTGCAGGATATCAACCATTTGTAAACATGTGTGTGGGCGGTGTAACGCGTGATGGTCGAGATGCTGTGAATGATCTTACATATCTGCTTATGGATGCGGTTCGTCATGTAAAGATCTATCAACCATCTTTAGCAACACGTATTCATAATAAATCATCTCAAAAATATTTAAAGAAAATTGTTGAGGTGGTTCGCTCAGGTATGGGATTCCCTGCATGCCATTTTGATGATTCGCATATAAAGATGATGCTGGCAAAGGGAGTCACTATCGAAGATGCAAGAGACTACTGCTTGATGGGCTGTGTTGAACCTCAAAAGGCAGGGCGTTTGTATCAATGGACTTCAACAGCATATACACAGTGGCCGATCAGTATTGAATTGGTTCTTAACCACGGGGTTCCTCTTTGGTATGGCAAGCAAGTATGTCCTGATATGGGAGACTTGAGCCAATACAAAACTTATGAAGAGTTTGACAATGCTGTCAAGGAAACAATCAAATACATAACAAAGTGGAGTGCTGTTGCTACGGTTATATCTCAGCGTGTACATAGGGAATTGGCGCCAAAGCCCTTAATGTCGATAATGTATGAAGGGTGTATGGAAAAAGGCAAAGATGTTTCTTCAGGCGGTGCAATGTATAACTTTGGGCCAGGAGTTATATGGTCTGGATTGGCTACGTATACGGATTCAATGGCTGCAATTAAAAAATTGGTTTTTGATGAAAAGAAATACACCTTAAAACAGATTAACGAAGCTTTAAAGGATAATTTTGAAGGTCATGAGCAGATTAGAAGAGACTGCCTGAATGCACCTAAGTATGGTAATGACGATGACTATGCTGATTTGATCGCTTCTGATTTAGTCAATTTTACCGAAATGGATCACCGAAGATATAAAACTCTATATTCTGTTCTTAGCCATGGTACTTTATCTATTTCAAATAACACTCCGTTTGGACAGTTGACAGGCGCATCGGCTAACGGTCGACATGCCTGGATGCCATTGTCTGACGGTATAAGTCCGTCGCAGGGTGCTGATTTTAATGGTCCGACAGCTATTATAAAGTCAGTTTCCAAGATGGCGGCTGATAATATGAACATCGGTATGGTTCATAACTTTAAACTTATGGCAGGACTGCTAGATACGCCTGAAGGTGAAGAAGGTATCATTACACTTCTAAGGACAGCTTCCATACTCGGCAATGGACATATGCAATTTAACTATCTAGACAACAAAACATTGATTGATGCACAGAAGCATCCGGAGAAATACCGTGACTTGATTGTACGTGTAGCAGGCTACAGTTCATTCTTTGTGGAGCTTTGCAAAGAAGTTCAAGATGAAATTATTAGCAGAACGGTACTGACTAAAATATAGCGATCAAAGACATTGGCAGTATGTTTTCAGCTACTGACAGCACAACGGCGTGCTATAGAGCCAGTAATTGAAACAGCAGTTGAATTATTACTAAGAAGCAAACAGGAGAATGGACATTATGGGCAATTCAAAGGCAAATGTAATAGAAAGGAAAGCATTCATTACCAATGTGCAAAAATATAATATGTATGATGGTCCAGGTGTAAGGACAATTGTGTTTTTTAAAGGATGCCCATTGCGGTGCAAGTGGTGTTCAAATCCTGAAGGCTTAGAACGAAAATATCAGGTTCTGCTTAAGAGAAGTTTGTGTACAGATTGCGGGGCATGTGTAGCTGTATGCCCCGTAGAAATACACAGTATTTCTATAGAAAACCAAAAACATGAGGTAGTAAGGACCATCGAATGTATAGGTTGCCGCAAGTGTGAGGAAGTTTGCCCTCAGGTTGCATTGTCAATTGTTGGGGAAATAAAAACCATTTCTGAACTTTATGATATCGTTGAAGCGGATAGGATTTTTTATGATATGTCAGGTGGTGGGATAACATTAGGTGGTGGTGAAGTATTGATGCAGCCTGAGGCAGCAGCAAATCTGCTAATGGTTTGCAAAAAAGAAGGAATCAATACAGCTATTGAGACCAGTGGTTATGCAAAACTAGAAGCACTGATTCAAGTTGCTGAGTTTACAGATCTGTTCCTATATGATATCAAACATCTCGACTCCGACCGGCACTTCGAATTGACCGGAGTACATAATGAACTAATTCTGAAGAATCTGAAAGAGCTTCTTGCTCGCAGATATAATGTTAAAATAAGGATTCCTCTGTTGAAAGGTATCAATGACAGTCAAAATGAAATTGAGATGATTGTAAAGTTTCTAATGCCATACCGAGATTATAAAAACTTCAGAGGTATTGACTTGCTGCCATATCATAAATTGGGTGTGAACAAGTACAGCCAGTTAGGGATGGAGTACCCACTAAAAGAAGATTTGAGTTTGAGTCACGATGAAATGAACAGGATTGAGAGTCAGATTAAGAAATACGACTTCTCGGTGACGGTAATCAATCACTGACAAATTAATTTCTTTAAGGACAGAAAATAGGTTGGAAGGTGATTAAGATGGGAGCGTTTAGTGAAAAAGCAATAGAACGTATTATACAAGAATCAGTACCTGGAAAACAAGTGACGATTGCACATGTGATTGCATCACCCATGGCGGATATCTATGAACGCTTGGGGTTAGATGAGAAAGGTGCAATTGGAATTCTAACCTTATCACCATACGAAACAGCCATTATTGCTGCCGATATTGCCACAAAGACTGCTGATGTTGAAATAGGGTTTCTTGATCGCTTTACCGGATCGTTAATTATATGCGGCGATGTACAAAGTGTCATTACAGCAATGGAGGCAGTAAATGGCACATTAAAGAACATGCTAGGATTTACCACTGCTCCAATTACAAGAACATGAAGAAAAAGAGGATTATGGTTATTGGACCTACAGGCTGTGGTAAGACCACTTTGGTCAATGCATTGAATGATTGTGAAGGGCCAATCAGAAAAACGCAAAATATCATCTATGGAAAGAACACTCTTGATGTTCCAGGTTCTTACATTGAAAATACATCGATGTACAAATATTTAATCTCAACAACACAGGATGCATCTCATGTATTGATCCTGGTTGATCAGTCAAAATGTGTAGAGGTTTATTCTCCGGGTTTTGCAAAGGTGTTTAAATGCCCTGTAATTGGTGTTATCACAAAAATTGATTTAAATCCTGAAAATGAGGATTTTTGTGTACAACAACTTAAAAAAATAGGCGCTATAGAGCCTTATAATAAAATTAGTGTGATCACTGGAATAGGCATAAATGTATTGAAAGACCTTCTCTTTAAAAAGAAAGATGAGTAAAGGGGGAACAAAATGAAATTCATCACTGAAGATGATCTGAGAGATCTATACAGAAAAGAACCTTTTACTGCTTATAATTTGGAACCTGGAGCAAGGCTTACACCAGGAGGACGGCAATTTCTTGCGGATCGTGGGATCAGTATGCCTGATAATAGTTTTAGCCACAAGAAAAAAGATACAAATCCAAGGTCATCTTCTGAATTGTCTGAAAGTAAGAAAAATATAAATAAGCTAAAACTCTACAGCAAGATGAAGTCTATAGAAGCACTATTTTTTTTAACTGAAGAAGAATTGCTGCACAGAGATGTCATATTGGCACAAAGCGTTGCAAAATTAAGCAAACAATATTCTCGTTTAAAAAACGAATTGAAAGTCAAAGGAAAAGTCGAAAATCTTTGTTGCAGTGAGTGTACAGGGATAAAAGAACATAATTTTTCTGATAACCTTGATGATTGTTTTGATATCACAGGATTTCATATGCAGCTTGAAAAGGGCAAGGATATACTGATATTACATAGGCTGCGTTGTGTTCTTCAAGAAATTGAGCCTGTTGCATTAGAACAGTGTTTTGACTGTAATCAAGAGAAAGAACTCTATGAGGATATTATAGGCAAAGTAAATCAGATAATTAACAGTATTTCTCAATTAATCTGTTCAGCATTTGGAGGTAAAAAATGTCAACAACAAACTCGGCTTTTGAATACTGTGACGAACTTGTAAGGGATTTTGAAAAAGTAATAGAACAGCCTATAGTAGGAAACTCATCTGTTTATTATACCGGGGTGGATTTAGGTACAGCTTGTGTAGTTTTAGCAGTATTAGATGAAAACTATAAACCGGTCGCAGGTGCTTATCGTTACGCTGATGTAGTTCGAGATGGTATGGTTGTAGATTATATTGGCGCTATAAATATAGTTAAAGAATTGAAGCGAGAGATTGAACAAAAATTAGGAGCAGAATTGATATATGCGGCAGCGGCTATTCCGCCCGGAACAGATGCTCTAGATTCGGGAGCGGTTAAAAATGTTGTTCAGGCTGCAGGGTTTGAGTTAACCAATTTGCTCGATGAACCCACTGCCGCTAACGAAGTCCTTAAAATTGAAAATGGTGCGGTTGTAGACATAGGTGGAGGTACCACAGGTATTTCTATTTTAAAGGAAGGTAAAGTTGTTTATGTTGAAGATGAGCCTACAGGTGGGACTCACTTTTCGCTGGTTGTTGCCGGTACATACAAAATACCTTTTGCAGAAGCCGAAAAGTTTAAACGTGATGGAAGGAATCATAAAGAATTGTTGCCAGTGCTGAAGCCGGTAGTAGAAAAAATTTCATCCATAATAAATAAGCATATTAAAGGTTATGACGTAAAGGAAATATCCTTAGTCGGTGGAACCTGTTGTTTGGCAGGTATTGAAAATATCATACAGAAAAATACAGGGATATTAACTCATAAGCCCCAAAATCCAATGTTTGTAACCCCCTTGGGAATAGCACTTAGCTGTAGGCAAGAAAGCATATGATAGGTAGGTGTAGATATGGAGTTTCGAATTATTAAATCCCCTTCAGACGGGACAATGGACATTCTCATGCGACGTATGGGAAACCGTGCAAGTGGAGGTTTGGACTGTATTGATGCGGTTGGTCTGGTACAGGGTAGATTGATTGAC
>Ga0208100_100552_pt1 | contig 14024 bp, 13 predicted proteins | sample SubbioR11_8A_Aug_FD_184817 | JGI IMG/M metagenome (GOLD analysis project Ga0208100, IMG submission 184817) | Serpentinite rock and fluid subsurface biosphere microbial communities from McLaughlin Reserve, California, USA - CR11_8A_Aug (SPAdes) | ecosystem: Environmental > Terrestrial > Deep... | reverse complement strand
CCGCGCCGCGCTGCGCCAGAGCTCGCGCCCGGGCGAGCGTCTGGCGCAGCGCCTGCTGGCTCCGGTCGCTGCTCTGCTGCCCAGCGCGATCCGGCCGATCCGCGCCGACGAGGTTGCGCGCGCACTGCACGAGGCGGCCTGGCATTCGACCCCGGGGTTGCGGGTGCTGACCTCGGCGCAGATGAGTTCGCGCCGCTGAGGGCGGTCGTGCGCGCGCCGGGCGCGGCGCGAAGCGGTGGGGTGGCTGATGGGATTCGAACCCACAACAACCGGAATCACAATCCGGGACTCTACCGTTGAGCTACAGCCACCGCTGCGAGACGTCTGGCCTGCCCGACTGGATTCGAACCAGTGACCCTCAGCTTAGAAGGCTGATGCTCTATCCAACTGAGCTACGGGCAGGTTGGCGGTTCATGTCGTGATCATGAACCTTCTGATCCGGTCCGGGCGAAGCCGACTTGCTTTCGAGACTTCCGACCGCCGCCCGGCCGCGACTGCCGAGAAAGCTGGTCGGGGCGAGAGGATTCGAACCTCCGACCCCCTGCGCCCAAGGCAGGTGCGCTACCAGGCTGCGCTACACCCCGAAAGGCGGCGAATGATACGCAAGCGACCCCGCGGCGGCAATTCGCTGCCGCCGCCAGCCGGCGCGCCTGGCCGATCCGCTCAGGCCGCCTGCGCCACCTTGCGACCCGCGGCCGGCAGCAGCCGCGCGCGCGGCAACCAGGCGCTGAAAGTGCTGCCGACGCCGGGCGTGGAGGAAATGTCGAGCCGGCCGTCGTGGCGCAGCAGCACGTGCTTGACGATCGCCAGGCCCAGGCCGGTGCCGCCGGTTTCGCGCGAGCGGCTCTTGTCGACCCGGTAGAAGCGCTCGGTCAGTCGCGGGAGGTGTTCGGGCGCGACGCCGATGCCGGTGTCCTCGACGCCGACCGCGGCGCCGTTGTCGGTGAGCCGCCAACTCAGGCGGATGTGGCCGCCGGCCGGCGTGTAGCGGATCGCGTTCGACACCAGATTGCCGACCGCGCTGCGCAACTCGTCGCGGCAGCCGCGCACGTGGGCGGCGTCGCAGGCGACGCTGATCCGATGGCGGCCGGCCGACAGCGCGCGCGCGTCGTCGGCCACTTCGTGCAGCAGCGCCGGCATGTCGACGTCCTCCTCGACCAGGGCGCTTTCCTGCGACTCCAGGCGCGACAGCATCAGCAAGTCCTCGATCAGCCGGTTCATGCGCCCGGCCTGCTCGTGCATCAACTGCAGGTGCCGGCGCCGCTGCTCGTCGAGCGGCAGGTCGGAGTCGAGCAGCGTCTCGAGGAAGCCGTTGACCACGGTGAGCGGCGTGCGCAGTTCGTGCGAGACGTTGGCGACGAAGTCGCGCCGCATCGCGTCGACGCGCTCGGTCTGCGTGACGTCGCGCGTGATCACGATCGATCGCGCCGGTTCGAACTCGATCACCGCCACGCTCAGCACCAGACCCGGGCGCGCCAGCGGCCGGAACACGAGCGGCTCGTCGAAGCGGACCGAGGTCATGAAGGCGACGAAGGCCGGATCGCGCACCAGGTTGGTCAGGCGCAGGCCCTGGTCGGCCTTCAGCGAGATCCCCAGGTGGCGCTCGGCCTCCGGGTTGCACCACTCGATCTGCAGCGCCGCGTCGACCAGCAGGATCCCCTCGGGCAGGGCGCTGATCGTGCGCCGGAAGCGCTCCTCGTTGTCGAACAGCCGGCGCTCGGAGATCTCGCTGGCGCGGCGCGCCTTGTACAGGCGGGTGAACACTTCGCCCCAGGCACCGATGCCCTCGGGGATCGTGTCCAGGCGGGGATCGTCGAGCCAGACGCCGAGCAGGCTCAGGTAGACGAGATGGATGAACAGCAGCAGCGCCATCGCCGCCCCGGCGAAGGCCAGCGCCGCGAGCGCACCGAACGCGAGGCCGATCACGAGTGCGACCGCGCCCAGGATCGCCAAGCGGATCACCGCCGGCAGGATCACCTGCATCTGCAAGTGAAGCTTGTCGGCAGCCATGGCGGCGAGTCTAGCGGGCGGCCGCGCGGGCCAAGTCTCAGGTCTCGTCGCGCATCGACAGCCGGTAGCCGAGTCCGCGCACCGTCTGGATCAGCCCCTGCGCGCCGGCCGGCGCCAGCGCCTTGCGCAGGCGCAGGACGTGGACGTCGACCGTGCGCTCCTCGATGAACACGTGGTCGCCCCAGACGCCGTCGAGCAACTGCGCGCGCGAGAACACGCGATCCGGCTGGCCGAGCATGAACTTCAGCAGCTTGAACTCGGCCAGGCCCATTCTCAGCGGCCGCTCGTCGACCCGCACCTCGTGCTTGACCGGGTCGATCGTCAAGGGTCCGTAGGTCAGCGTTTCGCCCGAGTGCTGCGGCGCGCGCCGGCGGAACACGGCGCGCACCCGCGATACCAGTTCGCGCGGCGAGAACGGCTTGACCACGTAGTCGTCGGCACCGGCGTCCAGCCCGGCGATGCGGTCGGTCTCGGCGCTCTTGGCGGTGAGCATGATCACCGGCAGCGCACGCGTGCGCTCCTGCGCACGCAGGTCGCGCAGCAGGTCGATGCCGCCGCGATCGGGCAGCATCCAGTCGAGGATCACCAGATCCGGCAGCTCCGAGCGGATCGCCTCCTGCGCGGCGCCGACCGACTCGGCGCGCCGCACCTTGAAGCCGCTGCTCGCGCAACTGAACGACACCAGCTCCTGGATCGCCGGCTCGTCCTCGACCACCAGAATCGAAGCGCTCATCGCTGCCCCCGTGCCTCGCGCGCGGCCGGCGCCGGAGCCGGTGCCGCCTGCGGCCGGCTGCGGTCAGGGCGCAGTCGGTTCCGACTCATGTCCGCGCCACCAGGCGCGCCACCTCGTCCGGGCTGGCGTGGCGCACGTCGGCGCCGGCGGCGATGAAGATCACGTGCTCGGCGATGTTCTTGCTGTGGTCGCCGATGCGCTCGATCGCCTTCGCCACCCAGACCATGTCGATCGACGCACTGATCGTGCGCGGATCCTCCATCATGAAGGTGATCAACTGGCGCAGGATCGCGCGGAAGCGTTCGTCGACACCCTGGTCGTCGCGGATGATCGAGGCGGCGGCGGCGACGTCCATGCGCGCGAAGGCGTCCAGCGAGCGGCGCAGCAGCGCGGCGGCGAGATCGGCCGAGGCCCGGATGTCGGGGATCCGCGGCATGCGCACCGTGACCTGTTTCTCGCGCATCCACTTGACCGCGCGCGCGATCTTGCTCGCCTCGTCGCCGATGCGCTCGAGTTCCGGGATCGCGCGCGACACGCCCATGATCAAGCGCAGATCGACCGCCGTCGGTTGCCGGCGCGCGATCACGTGGTTGACCGCACGGTCCAGCTCGATCTCGAGATCGTTGACGCGCCGATCGGCGCTCACCACGCGCTCGGCTTCGGCCAGGTCGCCGGCCTCGAAGGCGTCGACCGCGAGCCGGAACTGCGACTCGACCAGCCCGCCCATCTGCAGCACGCGCGAGCGAATGGTCTCCAGTTCCTGGTCGTACACTTTCGACGAGTGGTCGCCGCCTGCCATCGTGGTTCTCCTTCGCGCCCTAGCCGAAGCGGCCGGTGATGTAGTCCTCGGTTTCCTTCTTCATCGGCTTGATGAAGATCTGATCGGTGTCGCCGAACTCGATCAGTTCGCCGAGATACATGTAGGCGGTGAAGTCGCTGACGCGTGCCGCCTGCTGCATGTTGTGGGTGACGATCAGAATCGTCACCCGCCGTTTCAATTCCGTCATCAGCTCCTCGATCGAGGCGGTCGCGATCGGGTCGAGCGCCGAAGTCGGCTCGTCGAACAGCAGCAGCTCGGGATCGGTGGCGAGCGCGCGCGCGATGCACAGGCGCTGCTGCTGGCCGCCGGACAGGTTGAAGGCCAGTTCCGGCAGCCGCCCCTTGACCTCCTCCCACAGGGCCGCGCTGCGCAGCGCCTCCTCGACCTTGTCGTCGAGATGCGCCTTGTTCTTCATGCCGCGCACGCGCAGGCCGTAGGCGACGTTGTCGTAGATCGACTTCGGAAACGGGTTCGGCTTCTGGAACACCATGCCGATGCGCATTCGCACCTCGATCGGATCGACGCTGCGGCCGAGGATGTTGACGTTGTCCGGATGCAGCCGGATCTCGCCTTCGTAGCGGTTGCCCGGGTACAGGTCGTGCATGCGGTTGAAGCAGCGCAGGAAGGTCGACTTGCCGCAACCGGAAGGTCCGATCAGCGCCGTGACCTTGTTCGCGTACAGCTTCATCGAGACGCCCTTCAGACCCTGGAAGTCGCCGTAGTAGAAGCGCAGGTTGTCGGCCTCGGCCTTCAACGGCAGGCCGGCTACGGCATGCACGGCGTCGGCGGCAGCGGCGGTAGCGATCACCATTTGATTTTCTTCCGGACCTGGTAGCGGATGTAGATGGCGAGCGCGTTCATCAGCAGGCACATCGCCAGCAGGATGATGCCGGCGGCGGCAGCGTTCGCCTGGAACGCCCGGTCCGGCCGCGACACCCAGTTGAACATCTGGATCGGCAGCACCGTGAACTCGGCCCACAGCCAGTCGAGACTGATGAACGGCGCGGTCTCCACCAGCGGCGGCGGCGGCAGGAAGGCGATGAAGGTGAGCGCGCCGATGGCGATCAGCGGCGCGGTCTGGCCGATCGCCTCGGCCATGCCGAGGATGATGCCGGTGAGGATGCCGCCGCGCGAGTAGGGCAGCAGGTGCCCGGAGATCATCTGCCAACGGGTGGCGCCGAGCGCGTAGGCGGCCTCACGGATGTTGCCGGGCACCGCGCGCAGCGCCTCGCGCGAAGCGACGATCACCACCGGCAGGATCAGCAGCGCCAGCGTCAAGCCGGCCGTCAGGATGCTCTCGCCGAAGCCGAACTGGTAGACGAACAGGCCGAGCGCGAGCAGGCCGTAGACGATCGACGGCACGCCGGCGAGGTTGGTGACATTGATCTCGATCAGGTCGGTGAGCCAGTTCTTGCCGCCGTACTCCTCGAGGTAGACGGCGGCGCCGATGCCGATCGGCACTGCCGACAGCATCGTCACCAGCATCACCAGCGCGCTGCCGACCCAGGCCGACAAAATGCCGGCGTCGGCCGCGCGCCGTGACGGGAAGCTGGTCATGAAGTCCCACGACAGACGCGGCAAACCGTCGAACAGCAGGTCGAGAAAGGCCGCCAGCAGCACCAGCACGGCGAACATCGTGCACGCCAGTCCGATGATCGCGAACGCGAGCTGGTTGCGGCGGCCGGCGGCCACCAGCGCCTGCATCTGTTGTGGGCCGACGGCCGGCACCGCGGTGGGCTGGGCGATGCGCATCAGTAAGCGTTGCGGTAACGGCGCCGCAGCAGGTGGCCGATGACGTTGAGCACCAGCGTCAGGATGAGCAGCATCAGGCCGGCGGCGAAGATGCTGCGGTAACCGACCGATCCGTGCGGCAGGTCGCCGATGCTGACCTGGGCGATGTACGCGGTCAGGGTGGCCGCGCCTTCCATCGGATTGAAGGAGAAGTTGGCGTTCAGGCCGGCGGCGATCGCCACGATCATCGTCTCGCCGATCGCACGCGCCGCTGCCAGCACGTAGGCGGCGACCACACCCGAGACCGCCGCCGGCATGACCACGGTGAGCGCCACGCGCAGCTTGTTGGCGCCGACCGCGTAGGCGCCTTCGCGCATGTTCATCGGCACCGCCCGCATCGCGTCTTCCGACAGCGAAGCGATGGTCGGGATCGTCGCCACGCCGATCACCAAACCGGCGACCAGCATGTTGAAGCCCGGCAGGTTGGGCAGGATCGTCGCCTGCAGCAGCGGCGTGACGAACAGCAGCGCGAAGTAGCCGAACACGATCGTCGGCACCGCCTGGATCATTTCCAGCGCCGGCTTGATCGCCTCGCGCAATGGGTGCGGCGCGAATTCCGACAGGTAGATCGCGATGATCGTGCCCATCGGAATCGCCACCGCCAGCGCGATCGCGGTCACCGTCAGCGTCGCCGACACCAGCGGCAGGATGCCGTACTTCGGATCGGCGAACAGCGGCGTCCAGACGGTGCCGGTGAGGAAGTCCCAGAGCGAGACGTGCTCGAAGAAGCCGAGCGACTCGAACACCAGGATCGCGGTGATCGCGACCGTCGTGAATACCGCCACCAGTCCGAACCCCAGCAGCAGCAACTCGATCAGCCGCTCCTTGATGTTCCGTGACCACTTGTGTTGCAGGCTGCGCGGAATCGCGGGCGTCATGGCCGGTCGTTGTTCTTGGATCAGGGCGTCTGGAGTCGCCATGCTAAAGCCCCTGCGGCCGCCGGCAGCGCCGCCCTGGTCGCGTGCTCAGCCGCTCCGGCCGGCAGCGGGCTGCGCCGCTGCCGGCCGGCCAGTCCTGACGATTGGGCCTGCGGTCACTTCGCCACGAGCGTCATCAGTTCGTCGATCGTCACGCCGATCCGGTTCACGCCGCCGAACTTGGTGCCGACCCGGTTCTTCGCAACCGCCGTGGCGTTGTACTCATAGGCCCGCGCCGGCAGCGGCACCATCCCGACTTCGGCTGCCAGCTTGGTCGCATGGCGGTTGTAGAACTCGACGAAGGAACGCACTTCCGGACGCGCCAGCGCGGCCGCGTTCACGTAGATGAACAGCGGGCGCGACAGCGGCTGGTAGCTGCCGTTGAGCACGTTTTCCGCAGTCGGCGCCACCGCCCGGCCGCCCTTCCAGCTGATCGGCAGACCCCTGACCCTGTCGCGGTTCGCCAGGTAGTAGGTGAGGCCGAAGTAGCCCATCGCGTCGACATCGCGCGAGACGCCGACCACGAGCACGTGGTCGTCCTCGGACGCCGTGAAGTCGGGCCGGCTCGCCTTCGACTTGCCCGTGACCGCTTCCGTGAAGTAATCGAAGGTGCCGGAGTCGGTGCCGGGGCCGAACAGCTTGATCGGCCGATCGGGCCAGGCCGGGTTGACCTGGTTCCAACGCGTGATCTTGCCCTGCGCGGCAGGCTCCCAGATCCGGCGCAGATCCTCGACCGAGATGTCGCTCAGGAACGACTTCGGATGGACCACCACCGTCAGCGCATCGAAGGTGACCGGCAGCTCGATGTATTGGATGCCTGCCTTGCGGCACTCTTCGATCTCGGATGTCGAGATCGGCCGCGACGCGTTCTGGATGTCGCTCTCGCCGCGGCAGAAGCGGCGGAAGCCGCCCCCGGTGCCGGAAATGCCCACCGTCACCCGCATGGTGCGATGCGCCTTCTGGAACTCCTCGGCAACGGCCTCCGAGATCGGGAACACGGTGCTCGAGCCGTCGATGCGGATCGTCGGCGCCTGCGCCAGTGCCTGCGACGAAGCGGCGCCGATCGCAGTGGCTGCCGCGATCGCCAGCAGCGTGCGACGCGCCGAAAGGTGGGGTCGATTCATACTGCGTACCTCCGAAATGGGAGCCAGCAAAGGCCGACTCGTGACATTCAGTCTAGGAACCATATGCGACGATTTGATGACATGTCATGTTAGTCACATGACATCTTGCCTGCTCCGGAAATCCGCTATTTGCGCTTGCAGCCTTGGCCGAGCGGCTTGCCGCCATGCTCGATCGTGATCCCGGTCGGACCCTTCATCAGCAGCCGGAAACCATCGGCCTGGAACACGCCGTCGCCGGCGGCGGCCAGTTCAGCCGACCCGCGCTGCGTGCGCACGCGCACCGTGTTGCCATCCGGATTGAACCGGGCCTGGAAATCCTGGCCCTCGCAGTCGAAGTCGACGAACTTACCGGCCACGAGTCCGGCCGGAACGGGGGCGGTGGTGGCGCAGCCGGCCGCGAGCGCGGCCGCTGCCAGGGTTGCCAGCAGTTTGAGCTTCATGGATGCAGTCCTCTCGTCGGTGACAGGAAACGAATCGCGGCCGGCAGTCTGTTATGCCGCGATGACGGTTCCATGACCGAGACAGCGCCGTTGCTTGTGGCCCACGCCAACGGCACCTGGGCAAACCCAGGTCCCGAGATTCAGAAGTCCGAGCTGATCTGCGACGGGTCGTCGACGACCCTGGCCTTCGGCGCGCTGGTGGCGGTGCCGGTGGAGATCCAGCCGACCAGGCTCTCGCCCGCGCGGCAGAAGGCGGCGCCGATGGTGGCGTCGCGCGCGCGGTGTCCGGACAGCATCTTGGCGCCGAATCCCATCAGATGCAGCGCGTTGAGCACGTTGGTCAGCGCACCGCCGACCGCGATCCACTGTTCGTGCTCGGGTACCTCGTGCGCCGGGTCGATGCGCGCCACCACCGCGATCACCACCGGCGCCTGCACCGCGCGCTGTCGTTCGAGGGCGAGTTGCGCTTCGCCCTTGCCGTGGCGCCGGCCATAGTCGACGAAGAGTTGCGCCAGCCGTTCGAGCCCGGCGCCGCGCACGACCACGAAGCGAAACGGCGTGAGCTTGCCGTGGTCGGGCGCGCGAAGCGCGGCGGCGAAGGCTCGCCGCAGTTGAGCCTCGCTCGGTCCCGGGGCGGCCAGGTGCTTCGGGCCGACCGAGTGGCGCGCAAGCAGCCGGTCGAGCGCACCGCCCGCCTCGGTCGGCGCTGCATTCACCGTGCCGTCCGGTGTCATGCTGCCGGCACCGCGGCCGCCAGCCGCCGCGCCAGCGCCTCGGCGAGATCGCCTTCCTCAGCCTCGACCATCAGCCGCAGCAGCGGCTCGGTGCCGGAGGCACGGATCAACACGCGGCCGCGCCCGCCGAGGTCGGCCTCGACCGACTTCGCCGCGGCCGTCAGCCGGGCATCGCGCCGCCAGTCGTAGCCGTCCGGCAGCTTGACGTTGACCAGCGACTGCGGCATCAACTGCAGGTCGGCCGTCAGTTCAGCCAGCGACTTGCCCGAGCGTCGCATCGCCGCCAGCACCTGCAGGGCGCTGACGATGCCGTCGCCGGTCGTGTGCCGGTCGAGGCACAGCAGGTGACCGGAGCCTTCGCCGCCCCAGCGCCAGCCCTTGCTCTCGAGCAACTCGAGCACATAGCGGTCGCCGACCTTGGCGCGCGCGAAGCGCACGCCCAGCTCGGCGAAGCGGCGCTCGAGAGCGAAGTTCGTCATCAGCGTGCCGACGGCGCCGTCGAGATCGGCGTGGAAGCGGCCGGCGGCGATCCGGTCGCGCACGATCACGTACAGCATCTGATCGCCGTTGTAGACCTCGCCGCCGGCATCGACGATCAGAACCCGGTCGGCGTCGCCGTCCAGCGCCAGGCCGAAGTCGGCCTCCGAGCGCGCCACCGCATGCACCAGGTGCTCCGCGTGCACGGCGCCGACACCGTCGTTGATGTTGAAGCCGTTGGGGCTGGCGCCGACCGCGACCACTTCGGCACCGAGCTCGTGAAACACCTCGGGCGCAATGTGATAGGCGGCACCGTGCGCGCAGTCGACCACGATCTTCAGGCCCCTGAGGTCGAACTGGGTCGGAAACGTGCTCTTGCAGAACTCGACGTAGCGGCCGGCGGCGTCGTCGAGGCGGCGCGCCTTGCCGAGCAGGCGCGACTCGACGCAGGAAAACGGCGTCTCGATCTCGGCCTCGATGCGCGCCTCGACTTCGTCGGCGAGCTTCTTGCCCATCGCCGAGAAGAACTTGATGCCGTTGTCCTGATAGGGGTTGTGCGAGGCGCTGATCACCACCCCGGCGGTGGCGCGCTGTGCGCGCGTCAGATAGGCCACCGCCGGCGTCGGCAGCGGCCCGCAGAGCACGACATCGACGCCGGCGCTGGCGAAGCCGGCTTCGAGCGCCGCCTCGAGCATGTAGCCGGATACGCGCGTGTCCTTGCCGATCAGCACCGTCGGTCGTGCCTGCGCGCCGGCGTCGCCGCCGCGCACCAGCACGCGGCCGGCGGCCTGACCGAGCTTGAGCGCGAACTCGGGCGTGATCGGACCGCGGCCGACCAACCCGCGGACCCCGTCGGTGCCAAAGTACTTGCGGTTCACAGGCCCCCCTCACTGTTCTTGATCGTCTGCCACACGGCCAGCGCATCGCGCGTGGCCGCCACGTCATGCACACGCACGATGGCGGCGCCGCGCTGCACGGCAATCAACGCCGCCGCCAGCGACGCCGCCAGCCGCTCGCCCACCGCACGCCCGGTGGCCTCGCCGAGCATCGACTTGCGCGAGACGCCGGCCAGGACCGGCGCGCCACCGACCTCCAGGTGCGCCAGCTTCGCCAGCAGCGACCAGCTGTGGGCGGCGGTCTTGCCGAAGCCGAAGCCCGGATCGACCACGATCCGGTCGGCGGCCACTGCCGCGGCGGCCAGCGCCGCGCAGCGCGCGCGCAGGAAGGCGCCGACCTCCGCCAGCACGTCGTCGTAGTGCGGCGCCTGCTGCATCGTGCGCGGCACACCGCGCATGTGCATCAGCACCACGCCGCAGCCGCTGCCGGCGACCGCCTCGAGCGCGCCCGGCGCCTGCAGCGCACGGACATCGTTGACGATGCTCGCCCCGGCGGCCAGGGCCGCGCGCATGACTGGCGGCTTGCTGGTATCGATCGACAACGGCACCGGTGCGCCGCGCAGTGCCTCGATCACGGGCAATACGCGCTCGAGTTCTTCATCGGCGCCGACCTCGGCCGCACCCGGGCGGGTCGACTCGCCGCCGATGTCGAGGATGTCGGCACCTTCGTCGAGCAGCCGCTGCGCATGCGCGAGCGCGGCGCCGGCGGCCGGGTGGCGGCCGCCGTCGAAGAACGAGTCGGGCGTGACGTTGACGATGCCCATGATCCTGGGCCTGGTCAGGTCGACCCGGTAGGAACCGCAGCGCCAGACGCGCATCGTGAGCTTCGGCGATCGCTGCCGCGATTGTAGGCAGCGCGCAGGAAGCCCCGGCGCCGCCACTGCGCGGGCCGCCCGCAGGCGCCCCGGCTGCTGCTCTGCCGGCAAGTCCCCGGCCGGCCGCCTCAGGCGGGTTGGGCCGCCCCTTCGACGCCGCCCGGAGCCGACTTGCCGCCCGCCGGCTTGCCGCCACCGGTCACGGTTTTCGGCGGGCGCGGCGGCTTGCCGCCGGCGATGTCGTCGATCTGCTCGGCGTCGATCGTCTCCCACTCGAGCAGGGCGCGGGCCATCGCCTCGACCTTGTCGCGGTTGTCCTCGAGCAGTTTGCGCGCCAGCGCGTACTGCTGGTCGATGATGCGCCGGATCTCGGCGTCGACCTTGCGCATCGTCTCCTCGGACATGTTGGTGGTCTTGGTGATCGAGCGGCCGAGGAACACCTCGCCCTCGTTTTCGGCGTAGACCATCGGGCCCAGCGCATCACTCATGCCGTAGCGGGTGACCATGTCGCGCGCCATCTGCGTGGCGCGCTCGAAGTCGTTGCTGGCGCCGGTGGTCATCTGGTTCATGAACACCTCTTCGGCGATGCGGCCGCCGAACAGCACCGCGATCCGGTTCAGCAGGTACTCGCGGTCATAGGAGTAGCGGTCCTGCTCGGGCAACTGCATCGTCACCCCCAGCGCACGGCCGCGCGGGATGATGGTGACCTTGTGCACCGGATCGGACTTGGGCAGCAGCTTGGCGACGATCGCGTGGCCGGACTCGTGGTAGGCAGTGTTCTTGCGCTCCTCCTCGGACATGATCATCGATTTGCGCTCGGCGCCCATCATGATCTTGTCCTTGGCGCGCTCGAAGTCCTCCATGTCGACCACGCGGCCGTTGCGGCGTGCCGCGAACAGCGCCGCCTCGTTGACCAGGTTGGCCAGGTCGGCGCCCGAGAAGCCGGGCGTGCCGCGGGCAATGATGTCCGCCTTGACGTCGGTGGCGATCGGCACCTTGCGCATGTGCACGTTCAGGATCTGCTCGCGGCCGCGGATGTCGGGCAGCGGCACCACCACCTGGCGGTCGAAGCGGCCCGGGCGCAGCAGCGCCGGGTCGAGAACGTCGGGCCGGTTGGTGGCGGCGATCACGATCACGCCGACGCCGGTCTCGAAGCCGTCCATCTCGACCAGCATCTGGTTCAGGGTCTGCTCGCGCTCGTCGTTGCCGCCGCCGAGCCCGGCGCCACGCTGGCGGCCGACGGCGTCGATCTCGTCGATGAAGATGATGCAAGGCGCGTGCTTCTTGGCGTTCTCGAACATGTCGCGTACGCGCGCGGCGCCGACGCCGACGAACATCTCGACGAAGTCGGAGCCCGAGATCGAGAAGAACGGCACCTTGGCCTCGCCGGCGATCGCCTTGGCGAGCAGCGTCTTGCCGGTGCCGGGCGAGCCCACCAGCAGCACGCCGCGCGGGATGCGGCCGCCGAGCTTCTGGAACTTGCTCGGGTCGCGCAGGAAATCCACCAGCTCCTGCACCTCTTCCTTGGCCTCGTCGCAGCCGGCGACATCGACGAACGTGACGTTGTTGTTGCTGTCGTCGAGCAAGCGCGCGCGGCTCTTGCCGAAGGAGAACGCGCCGCCACGGCCGCCGCCCTGCATCTGGCGCATGAAGAAGATCCACACGCCGATCAGCAGCAGCATCGGGAACCAGGACACGAAGATCGAGGTGAGCAGCGACTGCTCTTCGCGCGGCTTGACCTCGACCTTGACGCCGGCGCCGATCAGGTCGCCCATCAGGCCGCGGTCGAGCACGGTGGCCACGGTGCGCAGGCGGCGGTCGTCCTGGGTGACGGCGATGATCTCCGGCGTCACGCCGGACTCCTGGATCGTCACCTGCTTGATGCGGCCGGCCTTGACCTCGGCGAGAAACTCCGAGTACGGCAGATAGGCTTCGCCGGGACGCTGGCGGCCCTCGAACTGCTTGAAGACGGTGAACAGAACGAGCGCGATCACCAGCCAGATGGCGGCTTTCGCGATCATGTTGTTGTTCAAGGCATGACTCCGCAGAGGCGCGTGGTAAGCGGCCGGCGCAACGACCCCGGTGCCGATCCGGCTGCCGCCGGACAATGAATCGGCGCGCCAGCGACCGGCGACGCGCCCATTCTAGGCCCAATTGCGGCCACGGCAGCGCTTTGCAAGCCCCGCGGAAGCGGCCAATGGCCCCGGATTTTCAAGGACTTGGATAGTCGGTCCCAATCGATCCGATAGCCTCGTCGACCACGGCCGGCGCCGCAGTTTTGCTCACGTCGCCTTCAGACCGCGCGCCAATACATAGGTTTCGGCCGACTCCGCGCGCGAGGCGGTCGGCTTGCGCACCGCGACACGGACGAAGCGGCGCTTGAGCGACTCGATCAACTGGCTGTAGCCGGAGCCCTGGAAGGCCTTGAGCAGCAGAGCGCCGGTCGGCGCCAGGTGCGCGGTCGCGAACTCGATCGCCAGTTCGCCGAGGTGGCCGCTGCGCGCGGCGTCGGCCACGGCGATTCCGGAGAGATTGGGCGCCATGTCGGACAGGATGACATCGGCCCGGTCGCCGCCGAGCGCGGCGGCCAGTTCGGCGGCCACCGCCTCCTCGCGAAAGTCGCCCTGGATGAAGCGCACCTGGGCGATCGGCTCGATCGGCAGCAGGTCGACGGCGATGATTCGCCCGCGCAGTTCGCCCGCGCGCGTCGTCAGCCGTTCGCGCACGACCTGCGTCCAACTGCCCGGCGCCGCGCCCAGGTCGATCACCACCGCGCCCGGCCGCAGCAGCCGGTCGCGGTCGTCGATCTCGATCAGCTTGTAGGCGGCGCGCGAGCGATAGCCGTGGCGGGTCGCCGCCTGCACGTACGGATCGGTGACGTGACGGCGGATCCACTCGCGGTTGGACTTGTTCTTCTTGCGGCCGGTAGTCATCTTTGGCAGGGGTGGAAGCGGTCGAGTCGAAGCGCGCACCGCTAGACTTGCGCGCAGGGAAGGACGCGATGGCAGAGATCGAACTGAACGCCAAGGCGCGCCAGGCGCTCAAGGCGCGGGCGCACGGGCTCGACCCGGTGGTGCTGCTCGGCGCCCACGGACTGACGCCGGCGGTGATGCGCGAGATCGACCGCGCGCTGGCCGCGCACGAACTGATCAAGGTGCGCGTGCCGGGCGACGAGCGCGAACTGCGGGCGGCGATGTTCGCGCGCATTGCCGGCGAGCTGAACGCGGCGCGCGTGCAGTCGATCGGCAAGCTCTTGGTGCTGTACCG
>Ga0208100_100546_pt1 | contig 14186 bp, 14 predicted proteins | sample SubbioR11_8A_Aug_FD_184817 | JGI IMG/M metagenome (GOLD analysis project Ga0208100, IMG submission 184817) | Serpentinite rock and fluid subsurface biosphere microbial communities from McLaughlin Reserve, California, USA - CR11_8A_Aug (SPAdes) | ecosystem: Environmental > Terrestrial > Deep... | reverse complement strand
GGCGGACCTGCCGCAGGCGGTGCGCGCGGCGGCACCGGCGCTGCCCCAGTACGAAGCGCTGCGGCGACTGCTGGCCGACTATCGCGCGCTCGGCGCCCACCCGGCGTGGGCGCAGCCGCTGCCGCCGCTGCCGCGCGGCCGCCTCGATCCCGGCCAGCCCTACGAAGGGCTGGCGCAACTCGCGCAGCGGCTGATCGCGCTCGGCGACCTGCCGGCGGGCCTTGCGCTGCCGCCGCGCTACGAGGCGGTGCTGGTGGAGGCGGTGCGCGCGTTCCAGCAACGCCATGGGCTCGCGGTCGATGGCGTGATCGGGCGCGCCACGCGCGCCGAGCTCGAGGTCGACCCGGCGCAGCGCGCGCACCAGATCGCGCTGGCGATGGAACGGCTGCGCTGGACGCCGGTGCCACAGGCTGCGCGCGCGATCGTGGTCAACCTGCCGCAGTTCACCCTGCACGCCTACGCCGGCCACGACGGGCGCGGGCAGCGCGCGCTCGAGAGGCCGGTGATCGTCGGCGGCGCCACACCGGCGCGCAGCCGCACGCCGCTGTTCGCCGCCGAACTGCGCTACCTCGAGTTCAGTCCGTTCTGGGACGTTCCGCGCTCGATCGTCGAGCACGATCTCGGGCCGCGGCTGCGGCGCGATCCGCAGGCCTTCGAGCGCGAGGGCTTCGAGTTCGTGACCGGCGACGGCCGCCTCGTGCGGCAATTCGACCAGGCGCTGCTGGCGGCGGTGCTGCGCGGCCAGGCGCGCATGCGCCAGCGGCCCGGGCCTGCGAACGCGATGGGGCAGATCAAGTTCGCGCTGCCGAACCCGTTTGTAATCTACCTGCACGACACGCCCGACACCGCCCTGTTCGAGCGCGTGCGGCGCGACTTGTCGCACGGCTGCATCCGGGTGCGCGACCCTCTCGCGCTGGCGGCATTCGTGCTCGCCGCCGAGCCCGAGTGGGACGAAGCGCGCATCGTCGCCGCCATGACGCGCGATCGGCCGACCACGGCACGCCTGCGCGCGCCGGTGCCGGTGCTGATCGAGTACCGGACCGCGGTCGCAGTCGAGGGTCGCCCCCATTTCTACCCAGACTTCTACGGCCTCGATCGCGTGCTCACCCGCGCGCTCGGCCGATCGCCGGCGATCGGCGATACGACCGCCCGATGACATACTCCGGCGCCATGATGGTACCGACCCCGATCACGCGCCGCCGGTTCGTCGCCGCCACCGGGCTCGCACTGGTCGCTGTCGGCGCGCCCGCCTTGGCGTCGGCGCAGGCGGCAGCGGCGGCCGGCGAACGGCGGCTCGCGTTCGAGCATCTGCACACCGGCGAGTCGCTCGATCTGGTCTACGCGATCGACGGCGAGTACCTGCCGGAGTCGCTGGCGGCACTCGACTGGCTGCTGCGCGACCATCGCAGCGGCGAAGTCGGGTCGATCGCGCCGTCGCTGTTCGATCAGTTGCACCGGGTGCAGCAGAGGCTCGGCAGCGGCCGGCCGTACCAGGTCGTGTCCGCCTTCCGCGGCGCCGCCACCAACGCCCGCCTGCGCGCCCAACGCGGCGCCGCCGTCGCCCGCCGCAGCCTGCACCTGGAAGGGCGCGCGATCGACGTGCGCCTGCCGGGCGTTGCGCTGGCGCAACTGCGCGACGCCGCGCTGGCGCTGCGCGCCGGCGGCGTCGGCTTCTATCCGCGCTCGCAGTTCGTCCACCTGGACACCGGCGCCGTGCGGCGCTGGTGAACGCGCGCGGCCGGTCGCCGGCGCGCGGCCGAGTCGTGACCACCGGCCCGACGCGACGTGAAGTCGGCGGCCCGGCGGCCGCCGTCTCGCGAGTCAAGCGCCCTCCTGATTAGGGATGAGCCTCAGCCGCGCGCGTCCGAAGCAAGGCGCAACCGCTGATGTCGCCCCGGCGGAGAGCCTGCCCCGGACTGGATCCGGGGCCGGGACCCAACCTCGGCATCGCAAACTTGGGCCCCGGCCTCCGCCGGGGCGACGGGTTCCGGCCTGCTGAGCAATGTCGCTAATCAGGAGCGCCCTTGGCGATCTGTCGGCGCGACGACGGCGAACCAGGGCGACTCTGGCCAGCGCGGGGCTCAGCGGCGCCGGTTGCTCGCGATTCCAGGGTCGAAGGTGTAAAAAGCAGCCGACGGGCACCGCAGGCGATCGAACAGATGTACCCCGGGGAACGCTTCAACAGCATCACGCACCTGGTCGGCGCCGCGCTGGCGGTGCCGGCGGCGAGCGTGCTGATCGTCGCCGCCGCGGCTGCCGGCGATCCGTGGCGGATCGTCGGCGCCAGCATCTTCGGCGCGATGCTGATCGCGCTGTACACGGCCTCGACGCTGTACCACTCGATCCGGCAGGCGCGCGCCAAGGCGCTGCTGCGCCGGTTCGACCACGCGGCGATCTTCCTGCTGATCGCCGGCACCTACACGCCGTTCGCGCTGGTCACGCTGCGCGGCGCGCTCGGCTGGACGCTGCTGGCGCTGGTGTGGCTGCTGGCCGCCTGGGGCATCTGGCGCGCGCTGCGCGCGCCGGCCGGCGCCGCGCCGTCTCTGTGGCTGTACCTGCTGATGGGCTGGCTCGCGATCGCCGCCGTCGTGCCGCTGGTCGAGGGTCTCGGCGCCCACGGCCTGGCCTGGCTGCTCGCCGGCGGCGCGCTGTACTCGGCCGGCGTGGTCTTCTATCTGAAAGACGGCCGTTGGCGCCACGCGCACGGCATCTGGCACCTGTTCGTGCTCGGCGGCAGCGCCGCGCACGTGGTCACGGTGCTGGTCTTCGTGCGCTGACGCTTGCCCGCGCGCGGCGCGCCGGCCGCAGAGCTCGCCAGACGCGCCGGATGCTGGGCTCGCCGGCGAGCGGCGCCACCGCGAAGCCCAGGCGCCGCGCGCAGCCGAGCATCGGCGCGTTGGCGGCGAGCACGAAGCCCTCGATCGACCGGTAGCCCAGGTAGCGCGCGCGCCGCAGCAGCGCCGCCAGCAGCGCCCGCCCCAGCCCGACCGCGCGCCAATCGTCGCCGACGGTGATCGCAAACTCGCAGATCGCGCGCGCATGGCCGGCGTTGCTGGCCGAGCGCACAATGCGCGCGCTGGCGACGATGTCGATGCCGTCGGCGGCCGGCACGGTGGCGACGAAGGTGAACTCCTCGCCGGCCAGCGGCCGCACGTCCCGGTGCAACGCCTCGAGATCGGGCGCCGTCTTGCCGCGCATGTAGCGCTGGTAGCGCGCCTGCGGCGACAGGCGAGCGAAGGCCTGCACCAGCTCGGCGGCATCGGCCTCGACCGCCGCGCGCAGCGTCACGCAGCGGCCGTCGCGCAGCCGTAGTCGGCGCCGGCGGTAGGCGTGCAGGCTGCGCTTCCTCATGGCCTGCCGATCCACCGGCGCCGGTGCCGGGCGCGCGTGCAAGGAGCCACGGCGCTGGACCGCCACCGGTCAGTCGCGCCCCTTGCCCTTGCCCTTGCCCTCGCCTTTGCCCGCGCCCCTGCCGCCGGCCCGGTCGCGGACATGCTCGTCGTACCAGTCGTGGCGCACGAAGTACACCGGCACCGCGCAGGCGTTGTAGCGATGGCAGTGTTTGCGCCAGTTCTTGCGATGACCGGGCGGCACCCACAGGTAGACCGGCTCGACCAGCACCGGCGCCGGCGCCACGATCACCGGCCGCGCCAGCACCACCGCCGGCTGCGGGAAGCGGCCGATGTCGATGCGGCCGTAGACGCCGGGCTGGCTGATCTCGATCGTCACGCCGATGTCGGCCGCGCGCGCAGGCGCGCTCCCGAGCAGGGTTGCCGCCAGCGCTGCTAGCAGGGCAAGTCGCTTCATCCTCGTTCCTTTCGCATCAGGGAAGACGCTGACCATAACGCAAGCAACCGCGCGCGAGTTGCGCAGCCGAACGATCTAGCGCCGCTCCTCACCGCCGCTTGGCCGCGCGCTCTTCGGCGGCGGCCTGTTTGAGCAGGGTCAACGCCTGCGGCGGCGGCGGGCGGAGGATGAAGCCGTCCGGTTCAACCGACAAGGTACGGAGGAACGCCATGACGTATCCGGTGACGATCAACTTCCTGCACATGGACCGCTCCGAGGCGCTGGAGGCGATGCTGCGCGAGCGGGCCGACAAGCTCGGGCAGGTGCACCCGGCGATCAGCTCGTGCCATGTGGTGGTCGAGCCCGAAGGCCGGCACCAGCACCAGGGCCGCAAGTACGCGGTGCGCCTGGACATCGCGCTGAAGGGCAGGAAGGTGGCGATCAACCGGACGCCGCACGAAGACCCGTTCGTCGCCGGCCGCGACGCCTTCGACGCCGCGCGGCGCGCGCTCGATGCCGACATCGACGTCGTTCGCGGTCGCGTCAAGCAGCACCCGGCCAACCGCGCGCCGGAGGGCTGAGTGGGCCGCGCGGCGCGCGCAGGCAGCCCCCCCGTCGCCCGCCGCTACGCGGCACCGCCGACCTTGGCGCGCAGCGCCTTGACCTGCGCGCGGCGCTGCTTGCCCTCCAGGCGCCGCCGGCGCGAGGCCGCGGTCGGGCGCGTCGCGCGCCTGGGCGCGGCGCTGCTGGCGGCGGCCTCGAGCAGCGCGCGCAGGCGCGCGATCGCCTCGTCGCGGTTGCGCTCGAGGCTGCGCTGCGTCTGCGCCTTGATCACGATCACGCCGCCGGCGCTCACGCGCCGGTCGCGCCGCGCCAGCAGTCGCGCCTTCAGTTCCTCCGGCAACGACGAGGCGCGGATGTCGAAGCGCAGGTGCACGGCGTTGGCGACCTTGTTGACGTTCTGGCCGCCGGCGCCCTGGGCGCGGATCGCCTCGCAGACGATCTCGCTTTCGTCGAGCGTGTAGGGCAGTCGCGGCATCGCTCCCTCACACGCCCAGGTAGCGGCCGGGGCGGTGATTGACCGCCACCACCAGGTTGAGCGCCAGCGCGCCGAGCAGCGACAGCAGCGCCTGCGCCGGCGCCAGCAGCGCAAAGGCGGCGGCCAGGATCGCGCAGTCGAAGGCCAGTTGCACGCCGCCGGCGCGCCAGCCGCGGTGCCGCTGCAGCCACAGCGCAGCCACGTTGACGCCGCCCAGGCTGGCGTGATGGCGAAACAGCATCAGAAGCCCGACGCCGATCGCCAGCCCGCCCATCACGGCGGCGAAGGCCGGGTGCAGCCGCGCGAACCCCAGCACCTGCGGCAGCAGCTCGGTGAGCAGCGACAGCAGGCCGACCGCGGCCAAGGTCTTGAGCGTGAACGCCCTGCCCATCAGCCGCAGCGCCAGCCACACGAAGGGCAGGTTGACCACGAAGAACACGACTCCGAAGCGCCAGCCGCTGGCGTAGTGGATCAGGAACGCGATCCCGGCGGTGCCGCCGGTCAGCAGTTGCGCCTGCTTGAACATGGCCACGCCGAGGGCGACGAACAGCGTGCCGGTGAGCAGCGCCTGGGCATCTTCCAACGCCGAGTGCGGGCTCGGCTCGTGCAGGATCTCGTGCGGCATGGCGCGGCGGCGGGGGTTCTGGCGCGCCAGTCTAGAAAGCGCGCACGGCGACCGGATTGACCGGGACCAAGCGGACTTTGGCACGCTCTGGCGGCAGGTGCCGGGCGAAGATCGGCAGGACGGCAGTCCCAGGACAAGCAGCCATTCATGCGCCACGCGCATGAATGGCCTGCGCCGGTGCCGTTTGTCGCGCGCGACCAGGGCCGCTACAAGGCTTGCCCTGCGGCCGCTTCACGGCCGAAAACGGGTGGCGCCTTCACCCTGCGGCAGGCAGCCTTCAGCCATGCGAGTGCGCGACTTCGGCGATCTGGTCCTGCTTGCCGCCGTGTGGGGCGCGAGCTTTCTGTTCATGCGCATCGCCGCGCCCGCCTTCGGGCCGCTGGCGCTGGCCGAGGCGCGGGTGGCGATCGCCGCCGTGTTCCTCGGCGTCTGGCTGGCGGCGCGCGGCGAACTGCACGCGCTGCGCGCGCAGCCGGCGCGGCTGGCGCTGCTCGGCCTGCTCGGCTCGGCGCTGCCGTTTGCCCTGCTCGCCTACGCGATGCTGCACCTGAGCGCCGGCTACGGCGCCTTCCTCAACGCCACGGTGCCGCTGTGGACCGCGCTCATCGCCTGGCTGTGGCTCGGTGATTCGATCCGGCCGCGGCAGTGGCTCGGGCTCGGCATCGGTCTGGCGGGGGTGGCGATCCTGGTGTCCGGCAGACCTGGGGCGGCCGGCGCCGCCGGGCCGGGGCCGACGCTGGCGATCGTCGCCGCGGTGCTCGCCACCGGCGCCTATGGCCTGGCGGCCAACTACACGCGCAGGCACCTGGCGACCACGGCGCCGCACGTGCTCGCCGCCGGCAGCCAGATCGGCGCCGCGCTGGTGCTGCTGGTGCCGGCGGCGGCCACCTGGCCGGCCACGCCACCGCCGCCGCTTGCCTGGGCGAGCGCGATCGCGCTCGGCATCGCCTGCACCGGGTTCGCCTTCGTGCTGTACTTCCGGCTGCTGACCCGCATCGGCGCCGTGCGCGCCTCGGCGGTGACCTTCCTGATCCCGGTGTTCGGCACGGCCTGGGGCGCGCTGCTGCTCGACGAGCGGCCGAGCGTGCAGATGCTGGCCGGCGGCGCCGTGATCCTGGCCGGCACCGCGCTCGCGCTCGGCCTGCGCGGCAAGCGAGGCTAGACGCGCGTCGCGGCCGGCACGGCCCGGCTCACGGCGTGCGATTGCGGCGCGGCTGCCACATCACGTCGCCGCGGCCGTCGGCGCGGTTGAGCACGCGCGCCAGCACGAACAGCAGGTCGGACAGCCGGTTCAGGTAGTGGCGCGGCGCATCGTTGACCGGCTCGCGCGCGCCGAGCGCCACCAGCGCGCGCTCGGCGCGCCGGCACACGGTGCGCGCCACGTGCGCGGCGGCGGCGGCGCGGCTGCCGCCGGGCAGGACGAACTCCTCCAGGCGCGGCAACTGGGCGTTGTAGTGCGCCAGCCGCTGGTCCAGGCGCGCCACCTGCGCCGCCTCGATCATCGCGTGGCCGGGTATGCACAGCTCGCCGCCGAGGTCGAACAGGTCGTGCTGGATCGCGATCAGGTCGGCGCGCACCGGCGCCGGCATCTCCTCGGCGAGCAGCACGCCGACGAAGGAGTTGAGCTCGTCGACCTCGCCCAGCGCCTGCACGCGCAGCGCGTCCTTGCGCGTGCGCGAGCCGTCGCCGAGTCCGGTGGTGCCGTCGTCGCCGGTGCGGGTGGCGATCTGCGTCAAGCGCTTGCCCATGGGGTGCGATTCTGCCGGACGATGCGCGGCGGCCGAAGCAGTACAGTTGCGTGCGCCGATTGGCCGCTCACCGAGGCAACGATTATGAACGCCCCCGCGCCGTCCGCCGCCCTGCGCCGCGACCGCCCGCCGCTGCCGCAGGCTTTCGTCGCCGCGCTGGCGGCGCGCTTCGGCAACCGCCTGTCGCTGGCGGCCGCGGTGCGCGAGCAGCACGGCCGCGACGAGTCGCCGTACGCGCCGCTGCCGCCCGACGCGGTGCTGTTCGCCGAGAGCACCGACGACGTGCTGGCGCTGGTGGCGCTGTGCGGCCAGCACCGGGTGCCGCTGATCCCGTTCGGCGCCGGCTCGTCGCTCGAGGGCCACCTGCTCGCGGTGCAGGGCGGTGTCTGCGTCGATCTGGCGCGCATGAACCGGGTGCTGGCGATCGACGCCGACGATCTCACCGTCACCGTCCAGGCCGGGGTCACGCGCCGGCAGTTGAACCAGGAGCTGCGATCGACCGGGCTGTTCTTCCCGATCGACCCCGGCGCCGACGCCACGATCGGCGGCATGGCCGCCACCCGCGCCAGCGGCACCAACGCCGTGCGCTACGGCACGATGCGCGACAACGTGCTCGCCCTGACGGTGGTCAGCGCCGAGGGCCGCGCGATCCGCACCGCGCGCCGGGCGAAGAAGAGCAGTGCCGGCTACGATCTCACGCGCCTGTTCGTCGGCAGCGAGGGCACGCTCGGCGTGATCACCGAAGTCACGCTGCGCGTTTACCCGCAGCCGGAGGCGGTGAGCGCCGCCACCTGCTCGTTTGCCAGCGTGGCGGCGGCGGTCGACACGACGATCGCGACGATCCAGATGGGCATCCCGATCGCCCGCTGCGAGCTGCTCGACGCGCTCACCGTGCGCGCGGTCAACGCGCACAGCGGCCTCGACCTGCCGCCGCTGCCGCTGCTGTTGTTCGAGTTCCACGGCTCGCCCGCCGCCGTGCGCGAGCAGGCCGAGGCGGTGCAGGAACTCGCGCGCGAGCGCGGCGCGCAGGGCTTCCGCTGGACGGCTTCGCCCGAGGAGCGCAGCCGCCTGTGGGCCGCGCGCCACAACGCCTACTTCGCCTGCCTGCAACTGAAGCCCCGCTGCCGCAGCTTCACCACCGATGTTTGCGTGCCGATCTCGCGCCTGGCCGAGTGCATCGTCGCCACCGAGCGCGACACCGCCGCCAGCCCGCTGCCCTGTCCGATCCTCGGCCACGTCGGCGACGGCAACTTCCACGTCGCGATCCTGGCCGACCCGGACAGCGCCGCCGAGTGCGAGGAAGCCGAGCGCCTGAACCGCGGCATCGTCGCGCGCGCGCTCGCCGCCGACGGCACCTGCAGCGGCGAGCACGGCATCGGCCTGCACAAGATGGACTTCCTGATCGACGAGCACGGCGCCGACGCGGTCGAGCTGATGGCGCGCATCAAGCGCGCCTTCGATCCGCTCGACATCATGAACCCGGGCAAGGTGCTGCGCGTCTAACGCCGCGCGCCGCAGGTGCATCGTTGGCACTGCGACGCGGGCGAGATGCAACTGTCGAGCCTGCCGACGGTCAAGACCGGCGAGCGCCCGCGCCACTGCCCCTGCCGGTCGCAGCGCTGGCCGCCGCCCGCCCGGCCAGCGAGCGCGACCGCCGCCTGTCGGCGCAGCGCGACCTGCGCGCGCTCCTCGATTGCAATCGGAGACCTGCCATGTTGCGCCACCTGCTGAAGTCCAAGATCCACCGCGCCACGGTCAGCCACTGCGAGCTGCACTACGAGGGCTCGTGCGCGATCGACGAGAACCTGCTCGAAGCCGCCGACCTGTACGAGAACGAACAGGTGCACGTGTGGAACATCGCCAACGGCGAGCGCTTCGTCACCTACGCGATCCGCGCCGAGCGCGGCAGCGGCATCGTCTCGCTCAACGGCTCGGCCGCGCGCCGGGCGGCGGTCGGCGACCTGATCATCATCGCCGCCTTCGGCCTGGTGGCCGATGCCCAGGCCGCCGCGCACCGGCCGCGGCTCGTGTTCGTCGACGCCGCCAACCGTGCGGTCGAACTCAGGGACAAGGTCGCGCTGCAGTCGGCGCAATGAGCGCGCGCGGCTGATCCGCACGGCTCGTGCGCCGCCGGCCAGCAAATTGGCGCTGGGTCGCCACCCGACCCGGGGCAGGGCCGTGCGGCGCCGGCGACCCTCGATCGCGCGCCGGTGCCGGGCAAGTCGGTTCGCCCTCAGGGCCTGGCCAAGCGCTGCAACGCTACGGCAGACTCGGCGTGGTTCTTGTCCAGCGCGAGCGCCCGTTCGAACGATTTCGCGGCCTCGGCCTTCTTGCCGAGCTCGGCCTGAACGACGCCCAGGTGGTGGAACGTCGATGCCGTGACTCCCCCGAGCGACGTGGCGTGAAGCAGCGACTTCTCCGCCGCCTTGGAGTCGCCGCGCGCCCGCTGCACCCAGCCGAGCGTGTCGTGAAACGCCGACACGTTCGGGCCGAGCTCGATCGCCGTGCGCGCCCACTTCTCAGCTTGATCGAGGTTCTTGCGGCCTTCCGCAGCCATCCATGCGAGGTTGTTGTAGGCAATGGCAGCGCGCGGATCGTGCTTGATCGCCTCCTGATAGGCCTCGGCGGCCGCCTCGTTCTTGCCGAGCTTCTGCAGCAACGAGCCCTGCTTGAGCAGCACACCGACGCGACCCGGGCTCGCGCCCAGGACCGACGCGTAATCGGCGAGCGCCTTGTCGACCTCACCGCGCATCTGCCAGATGTCCGCACGCGCTTCCAGCGCCTCGGGCATGCCGGGCCGGATCGCCAGCGCGCGCTCGACCCAGGTCATCGCGCCCTGCGCATCCTTGCGCGTGATCTTCAGCCGGGCCAGCGCAAGCGGCGGCAGCGGATTGCCGGGCTCGATTCGTTGTGCGGCCTCGAGCGCCCGCTGCGCCGCTTCGAGTTCGCCGAGACCGCCCAGCACGACGCCGGAGGCGTAGTGGACGCCCGCATGGTTCGGCTCGATCGCCAGCACCGCGCGGTAAAGCGCCAGCGCTTCGCGCGGTTTGCGAAACGTCGTCGCGTACAGATCGGCGAGGTCGATGCGCGGCCGGATCAGCTTCGGGTCGAGCTCCGCCGCTTTCTTGAGGCTGGCTTCCGCCTCCTTGAACTGGCCGCGAATGGCCTGCAGACGGCCGAGCGAAGCGTGGACATGGGCGTTGCCGGGCTCGGCTTTGACTGCGTCGCGGATCAGTCCGGCCGCGTCGTCCAGACGATTCCTGCGCGCGGCGACCTCGGCGAGCCCGAGCATCGCGTTCGCATAGCCAGGCTGCAGCTCGAGCGCGCGGGCGAACGCTCGTTGCGCGCCGTCCAGGTCGTTCGCCACCAGGCGCTCGAGCGCGCGCTGATAGAACTGCTCGGCTTCGGTGGCCGGCTTTGTCGCCGGTGCCTCGCCCGACTTCGGCGGCGCGAACAGCGGCGCCGCCGGCGTTGCACCCGAGGGCGGCGGTGCCACCAGCGGCGCGGCATGCCCGGCAGACAGGACCGCCGCCAGAGTCAAGAGCGGTAGCAGTGTGCGCAAGCAGTTCATGGCAGCCTGTCCAAAGAAAAACCCTCCAGGGCAGTGTAGCCAAGGAGGGTTGGCTTCGGGCGCCGGACGATCCGCTCGGCGCCCGAAGTTCGCCGAGACCTAGGAGCGGCGGCGGCGCGCCAGCGCAATGCCGACCAGACCCAAGCCCAGCAGCGCGAGCGAAGTCGGCTCGGGAACGGTTCCGATCGGCGTTCCGCCGACACCCTTGAACGCGAACATGTAGGTGGCCGGCGTGCCGAGCACCGGGTCACCCGAAGGCGGCGAACTCTGTCCGAGCGAGTACAGCTCGACACCTTCGGCGCCCAACGCCGCCAGCGCTGCGGCGGCACTGCCGGCCGCGCCGTAGAAGGTCGTAAACGTGTACGACGCGCCGTGCGCCAGGCTGCCGAAGTTGAAGCGGAAGTAGGCGCCGTGGTCGGTGGGACCGACGTCCGTGACATCGACATCGACGCCGCCATAGCCGCAGCCTGTTGCGTCGCAGAGAGTGGATAGCGGATTGGCGGTCGCGAAACCATTGAGGTGCGACTTCTCAAGAAGGGTCGTCGTCCCCGTTCCGACGATCGTGACGAACTCGTTGAACTCGGTCAGCGGAACGTCCCAGTCCATCACGCGGACGTACTTGAGGTCGTTGACGGTGGCTCCGGTCGTGTTCGTGATCGTCACGACCGCCTTGAACAGGGCGCCCGGCGCATTGTCGGCCGGCGAGTAGGCGTGCGTGACCGTCAGCCCCGGCAGGCTTGTCAAAGATACAGACGAAGTGGCGGTCGTGGCCGTGGACGCAAAGCTGCTGACCGAAAGATTGACAACGCCGTCGACCGAGACATTGGCATAGCCGGAGGTCGTGCCGTTCACCGACACGCCCCAGCCCTCGCAGAAGCAACCCGGCGACGTCGCGTCGCGGAAGCTGCCGTCCGGGAACTTGAACGCCAAGCCGGTCGCGCTGGAATTGACCGCGACGCTTCCAACGGACGTATTCAGGTGCCCCTGATCGTTGACGCCCAAGGCGACGGTGCCGTCCGGGTTGATGATGGTCGCCGCCGCATGGGCGGTTCCTGCCGTAAACAACAGCGCGGCCGCTATCGCGCCGACTCGAAACAACCGTTTCATATTGAGTTCTCCCTGTTGATCCTGACAAGCGGCACCCGAGCTCCGCCTGACGCACTGGCAGCCGCAGCTTCCGTGCCAGATTGCCCAGGTCACGTGAAATCAGGCACTTGCGCAACAGGCTCGCAAGCAGTGGGCGGCCTCTGCAAAGAAAACCGACACTCCCGCGAACGACCTCGCCGGCTACGCTGATGTCGCGGCGGACGGTTCAGGACGGTTCAATGAGGTCGCCGGCTGTCAATGACCACGAGCCGCGGCTCTTCACCGCGGAAAACCTGGCTGCTAGCCAGAAGATGCCGCGCCCTGCGGCGCTTCAATGAGGCCGCGGCTCTTCACCGCGGAAAACGCGCGTCGCGCTAAACGGATGATTAGGCTCAAGTGGCTTCAATGAGGCCGCGGCTCTTCACCGCGGAAAACTTGCCGGCGATGTCGCGCTCCTCCCGATCCACTTGCAGCTTCAATGAGGCCGCGGCTCTTCACCGCGGAAAACGTGCGCTGCGGCGGGCGCGATCTGTTGGCCGTGGTGCTTCAATGAGGCCGCGGCTCTTCACCGCGGAAAACACCGCCCCGGCTTGAGCGTGTCACGCAACTCTTTCGCTTCAATGAGGCCGCGGCTCTTCACCGCGGAAAACCAGGTGCCGGGTGTCGCGCAGGTAGTCGCCCGTGTAGCTTCAATGAGGCCGCGGCTCTTCACCGCGGAAAACACGCTGATGCGCTCGGGGAAGCGCGGGGACTCCATGCTTCAATGAGGCCGCGGCTCTTCACCGCGGAAAACGGCGCGCGCCGTGAGCGACGTGGCGCAGACCATCATGCTTCAATGAGGCCGCGGCTCTTCACCGCGGAAAACGACGTCCCTTCCACAGGATGAAACATGACCACGCACGCTTCAATGAGGCCGCGGCTCTTCACCGCGGAAAACCTGGTGTTGGCGCAGATCGAGCTCGTCGACGGCCTCGCTTCAATGAGGCCGCGGCTCTTCACCGCGGAAAACCCAGCCGGCGGTCAGACGGCCACCGCGCGCGGCCATGCTTCAATGAGGCCGCGGCTCTTCACCGCGGAAAACGCCGGCGATCTGGATCGGCAGCAAGAGGAGAGCAGATGCTTCAATGAGGCCGCGGCTCTTCACCGCGGAAAACGGCGTTGGTCGTGATGCTGCGGAACGTGTCGTAGTAGCTTCAATGAGGCCGCGGCTCTTCACCGCGGAAAACGGGTCGATCGCGTCGGCCGATGGCCAGACGATAGTAGGGCTTCAATGAGGCCGCGGCTCTTCACCGCGGAAAACGCCGGATCGAGCGCATCCCCGGCGGGTGGCACGTACTGCTTCAATGAGGCCGCGGCTCTTCACCGCGGAAAACGGGGCGCGGCGCGCGGCATGTTGCCTAACGTTGCCCGCTTCAATGAGGCCGCGGCTCTTCACCGCGGAAAACGGCGATCGGTTACGGTCTCTATCTGTGGATCGTGGCGGCTTCAATGAGGCCGCGGCTCTTCACCGCGGAAAACCGCGTTGGCCCGTGGTGGCTACAGCGCTGTGACGTGGCTTCAATGAGGCCGCGGCTCTTCACCGCGGAAAACACGATCAGCTCGGCGGTGACGGCAGGCTTCGCCGCGCTTCAATGAGGCCGCGGCTCTTCACCGCGGAAAACTCGACTGGCGTGCCGATCATCACCTCGCCGGAGTCGCTTCAATGAGGCCGCGGCTCTTCACCGCGGAAAACTCGCCAATCGGCAGAACGGTCCCCTGGTGCGTGTAGGCTTCAATGAGGCCGCGGCTCTTCACCGCGGAAAACAAGGCCAAGGCCGACACGTCGCCGGAAGCGATGCGGCTTCAATGAGGCCGCGGCTCTTCACCGCGGAAAACGCCGAGAACGCTCGCGCCCAGGCGGACCTGCGCCGCGCTTCAATGAGGCCGCGGCTCTTCACCGCGGAAAACCCGGCCGCGCCGGTACTGACGCCAGCGCCTTGAATCGGCTTCAATGAGGCCGCGGCTCTTCACCGCGGAAAACGCCGAGTCGGCAGTTGCGGCGTTCGAGGCGCCTGACCCGCTTCAATGAGGCCGCGGCTCTTCACCGCGGAAAACAGCGCGATCTCACGCGCTGCGAGGCCAACGTCGCCGGGCTTCAATGAGGCCGCGGCTCTTCACCGCGGAAAACTGTCGTCACGGACCGCACTCGCGAGACGGTGTGTCGGCTTCAATGAGGCCGCGGCTCTTCACCGCGGAAAACCACGCGCCTCGACCTCGACAAGCTGGTCAAGGCGCGCGCTTCAATGAGGCCGCGGCTCTTCACCGCGGAAAACTGTCTGTGTCGGCAGCCAG
>Ga0208100_100540_pt1 | contig 14319 bp, 10 predicted proteins | sample SubbioR11_8A_Aug_FD_184817 | JGI IMG/M metagenome (GOLD analysis project Ga0208100, IMG submission 184817) | Serpentinite rock and fluid subsurface biosphere microbial communities from McLaughlin Reserve, California, USA - CR11_8A_Aug (SPAdes) | ecosystem: Environmental > Terrestrial > Deep... | reverse complement strand
AGCTGGCGCGCGCGCGCGAGCTGGTCGAGCGCAACTTCGTGTCGCCGGCTGAACTCGACGCGCGGCAGGCGGCCTTCGATCTGGCGCAAGCCGATCTGCGCAACGGGCAGGCGGTGGTGGCGCAGCGCGAGGCTTCGCTGGCCTCGGCGCGGGTCGATCTGAGCCGCACCGAGATCCGCGCCCCGGTCGACGGCATCGTGATCAAGCGCAGCGTCGACGTCGGCCAGACGGTGGCCGCGAGCCTGCAGGCGCCCGAGCTGTTCGTGATCGCGCGCGACCTGCGCGACATGCAGGTCGAGGCCTCGATCGACGAGGCCGACATCGGTCGCGTGCGCGTCGGCCAGCGCGCCAGCTTCAGCGTCGATGCCTTTGCCGGCCGCAGCTTCAACGGCGAGGTCAAGCAGGTGCGCAAGAGCCCGCAGACGGTGCAAAACGTCGTCACCTACACGGCGCTGATCAGTGCCGACAACGAAGGCGGGCAGTTGATGCCGGGCATGACCGCCAACGTGCGCATCGTCACCGACATGCGCGAGTCGGTGCTCAAGGTGGCCAACGCGGCGTTGCGCTTCCGGCCGCCGGGCGAGGCCGCGGCGCGACCGGCGGCGAGCGAGGCGCGCGCGGCCGAGGTCAAGGGCGACGGCGGTCCGGGCGCGCAGTGGCGCGAACGGCTGGTGAGCGAGCTGCGGCTCGACGCCGATCAGCAGGCGCGGCTCGACCCGATCCTGCTCGATGCGCGCACCAAGTTGGCGGCGCTGCGCGAGATGCCCGAGGAGGGGCGCGCCAAGATGGCGGCTGCGGTGCGCAGTGAGACGCGCCTGCGCATCGAGGACATCCTGCGGCCCGAGCAGCGCGCGCGCTACGCCGAGCTCGCGGCCGAGCAGGCCGGCCGCGGCGGCGCCTCGCGCGCCACCGGCCGGGTCTGGATCCTGGCCGACGGCGCGCCGCGGCCGATCGAGGTGCGGGTCGGATTGACCGACGGCAGCGCCACCGAGATCGCCGGTGATGGCATCGCCGAGGGCGTGGAGCTGCTCAGCGGCACGGTGGCGGCGGCCGCCGCGCCGCCGGCGGCCAAGGGCATGCCGCCGCGGATGTTCTTCTGATGGGCAGCGCCCGCCTGCCGGCGGCGCGGCCGACGCCCGACGCGGCGCGCGCCGGCGCCGAACTCGCGAGAGCGCGATGAAGCTGATCGAGACCGTCGATCTGGCCAAGGACTACACGCTCGGCGACACGGTCGTGCACGCGCTGGCCGGCGTCACGCTGGCGATCGATGCCGGCGAGTTCGTCGCCGTCATGGGCCCGTCCGGGTCGGGCAAGTCGACCTTCATGAACCTGATCGGCTGCCTGGACCGGCCGACGCGCGGCGGCTACCGGTTCGCGGGCGACGACGTGGCGCAGATGGACGGCGACCAACTGGCCGCCGTGCGCAACCGGCGCATCGGCTTCGTGTTCCAGCAGTTCAACCTGCTCGCGCGCACCAGCGCGCTGGAAAACGTCGAGCTGCCGCTCATCTACAGCGACACGCCGGCGGCCGAGCGGCGCCGGCGCGCGGCGGCGACGCTGGCGCGGGTCGGCCTGGCGAGCCGCGCCGCGCACCATCCGGCGCAGCTCTCCGGCGGCCAGCAGCAGCGGGTGGCGATCGCGCGCGCGCTGGTCAACGAGCCGGCGCTGATCCTGGCCGACGAGCCCACCGGCGCGCTCGACTCGCGCACCTCGGTCGAGATCATGGCGCTGCTGCAGCAGTTGAACCGCGCCGGCATGACGATCCTGCTCGTCACCCACGAGCACGAGATCGCCGCTTATGCCAGCCGCCTGATCGGCTTTCGCGACGGCCGCGTGCGCCGCGACGCGCGCCAGGCGGCGCGCGATGCCGGCGCCGATCTGGCGGCGCGCGAGATCGACTCCGATCCGCTGGCGGCCTGAACGATGAACCTGCTGGTGATCCTGCGCATCGCGTTCAAGGCGCTGCGCGTCAACAAGCTGCGTTCCGGGCTGACCATGCTCGGCATGATCATCGGCGTGGCGGCGGTGATCGCGATGATCGGCATCGGCGCCGGCGCGCAGGAGCGCGTGCGCGATCAGATCCGCAGCCTCGGCTCGAACCTGATCATGATCTTCCCGGGCTCGACCACTGCCAGCGGCGTGCGGCTCGGTGCCGGCGCCGCCCAGACCCTGAGCGAGGACGATGCCGCCGCGCTCGAGCGCGAGATCGAGGGCGTGGTGGTGGCGGCGCCGAGCCTGCGCGGCGCCGGCCAGGTGATCGCCGGCAACATGAACTGGTCGACCCAGTTCTTCGGCACCACCAACGACTTCCTGATCGCTCGCGACTGGGCGCTGGCCGCCGGCCGGCCGTTCGAGGAAGCGGAGCTGTCGGGCGCGGGCAAGGTGGCGCTGATCGGCCAGACCACGGCCGAGAAGCTGTTCGGTGAAGGCGCCGACCCGGTCGACCAGGTGATCCGCGTGCGCCGGGTGCCGCTGACGGTGATCGGCGTGCTCGAGCGCAAGGGCCAGAACGCGCTCGGCCAGGACCAGGACGACGTGATCCTGATGCCGATCGCCACCGCTCGCAACCGCGTGCTCGGCCAGGCGCAGGGGCGGCTCAAGCGGGTCGGCGCGATCTCGGTCAAGGTGGCCGACGGCACCGACATGCGCGCGGTCGAGGAGCGCATGCGCGAGATCCTGCGTCAGCGGCTGCGCGTGCAGCCGGGCGGCGAGGATCCGTTCACGGTGCGCAACCTGACCGAGATCCTGCAGGCGCAGGAAGCCGCCAGTCGCGTGCTGACGCTGCTGCTCGGCGCGGTGGCCGGGGTCAGCCTGCTGGTGGGCGGGATCGGCATCATGAACATCATGCTGGTGAGCGTGACCGAGCGCACGCGCGAGATCGGCCTGCGAATGGCGGTCGGCGCGCGCAGCCGCGACATCCTGCGGCAGTTCCTGGTCGAGGCGATCGTGCTGTCGCTGGTCGGTGCCGCCGCCGGCATCGCGCTCGGCGTCGGCGCTTCGCTGGCGATCGCGCAGTTCGCCAACTGGAACACGTACATCACGCCGCAGGCGATCGCGCTCGCGGTCGGCTTCGCCGCCGCGATCGGCGTGTTCTTCGGCTTCTACCCGGCGCACAAGGCTTCGCGCCTGCTGCCGATCGAGGCGCTGCGCTACGAGTAGCGCCGGGTCTGCCTGCGGCCGGCCGGGCCGCGGGCGACGCCGCTGCGGCTTCCAGGATAATCCGCGCCGTGCGCAAGCTGCCATCACCGATCGATCGCAACCGGGCCGCCGCGGGCGGCCCGCTTCTTGTCTGGACAGCGAGTGGACTGGACCCTGTACCTGAAGGCGGCGATCCTCGGCATCGTCGAAGGTCTGACCGAGTTCTTGCCGATCTCGTCGACCGGGCACCTGATCGTCGTCGGCTCGCTGCTCGACTTCACCGGCGAGAAAGCCAAGACCTTCGAGATCGCGATCCAGAGCGGGGCGATGTTAGCCGTCATGTGGGAGTACCGGCAGCGCCTGCTCGGCACGGTCGCCGGCCTGGCGAGCGAGACGCGCGCGCGCCGCTTCGCGCGCAACGTCCTGATCGCCTTCGCGCCGGCGGTGGCCCTCGGCCTGCTGCTCGGCGGCCTGATCAAGGCGCACCTGTTCTACCCGGTGCCGGTGGCGGCGGCGCTGGTGATCGGCGGCATCGTGATCCTGATCGTCGAGCGCCGTCACAAGCGGCGCTACGGCGAACGCGACCTGCTGGGCGTGCGCCACGCGCGCGTCGAGTCGGTCGACGACCTGAGCGCGCTCGACGCGCTGAAGATCGGCCTGGCGCAGTGCGTGGCGATGGTGCCGGGGGTGAGCCGCTCGGGCGCGACCATCATCGGCGGCATGATCTTCGGCCTGTCGCGCAAGGCGGCCACCGAGTTCAGCTTCTACCTGGCGATCCCGACCCTGATCGGCGCCGGCGCCTTCTCGCTGTACCGGCAGCGCGAACTGCTGAGCGTCGCCGACCTGCCGCTGTTCGCCGTCGGCACGGCGTTCGCGTTCGTCTCGGCGCTGCTGTGCATCCGCTGGCTGATTCGCTACATCGCCAGCCACGACTTCGTCATCTTCGCCTGGTACCGGATCGCCTTCGGCATCCTTATCCTGTTGACCGCCTACACCGGCGTGGTCGACTGGCACCACTGAACAGCGGCCGCGCGCGCCACGGGGGAGGGCGCCGATGAACGAGAACCTCGAAGTACGCGAACTGCGCTCGCTGCTGCGCTCGCGGGTGCCGATCATCCTGATCGAGACCCACGAGGAGCCGCGCATCCTGGCGCTGCTGCAGCAGGCATGCAACCTCGAGCAGCAGATGCTGTTTCGCTGGAGCATCGTCGACGGCCTGACGCGCCACGGCCGCGACCAGGCGATCTACAACACCAACAACCTGGTCGACGCCCTCAAGCACGTCGACAAGACCGCGCAAAACGGCGTCTACGCGTTCTGCGACGCGCACCCGGGGCTGAAGGAGCCGGTCAACGTGCGCCTGATCCGCGAGACCGCGCTCGAGCACCACCGCAGCGCGCGCACGCTGGCGTTCGTCAGTCCGCGGCTCGAGGAACTGCCCGGCGAGCTGCTGCGGATGGCGGCGCACTTCCGGCCGCAGCGGCCGACGCGCGAGGAGATCCGCGCGATCATCGCCGAGGAAGCGCGCCTGTGGCACTCGCAGTCGGGCGCGAAGGCGCGCGGCGACCGGGCGATCGTCGAGCAGATCACGCTGCACCTGCTCGGCATGGAGCAGGAGGACGTGCGCCGCCTGGTGCGGCAGGCACTGCGCGCCGACGGCGAGCTCAACGCCGACGACCTGCGCCGGGTGCTCGCCACCAAGCACGAGGCGCTCGGCGGCGCCGGCGCGCTGTCGTTCGAGGCGAACACGGTCGGCTTCGACCAGGTCGGCGGACTGGAGCGGATCAAGCGCTGGCTGCGCCTGCGCCGGCAGCCGTTCATGGACGCCGCCGGCGACGGCGCGCCGGATCGGCCGCGCGGCGTGCTGCTGCTCGGCGTGCAGGGCGGCGGCAAGAGCCTGGCGGCGCGCGCGATCGCCGGCGAGTGGGGCGTGCCGCTGATGCGGCTGGACTTCGGCGCCCTGTACAACAAGTACTACGGCGAGACCGAACGCAACCTGCGTCAGGCCTTCGCCGCCGCCGAGGGCATGGCGCCGTGCGTGCTGTGGATCGACGAGATCGAGAAGGGCGTGGCCACCGGCGGCGGCGACCAGGACGGCGGCGTCTCGCGGCGCGTGCTCGGCACGCTGCTCACCTGGCTGTCGGAGCGCAGCCGGGCGGTGTTCATCGTCGCCACCGCCAACGACATCTCGCAGTTGCCGCCCGAGCTGATCCGCAAGGGCCGCTTCGACGAGATCTTCTTCGTCGACTTGCCGCGGCCGCCGGCGCGCGAGCAGATCTTCGCGATCCATCTCGGCAAGCGCCGGCTGGCGCCTGAGCGCTTCGATCGCGCGGCGCTGGCGGCGCGCAGCGACGGCTTCTCGGGCGCCGAGATCGAGCAGGCGGTGATCGCCGCTTCGTTCGAGGCGCGCGCCGCCGGGCGCGAGGTCGACCAGGCGCTGCTGGCGACCGAGCTCGAGCGCACGCGGCCGCTGTCGGTGATCATGGCCGAACGAATCGACGCCCTGCGCGCCTGGGCCGCCGAGCGCGCGGTGATGGCCGACGACGGCGAATCCGCAGCCTGACCGGCGCGGTCGCCGGGCTTGGCCACGCGGCGCCTGCTATGCGCCGGCGCGGCGCGCGAACACCAGGTCCCAGACGCCGTGGCCGAGCCGCGCGCCGCGCGCGTGAAACTTGGTGGTCGGCCGTTCGCACAGCGGGTTGCGCGGCGCCGGCGCGAAGTCCGGGTGCAGGTTGACGAGCCGCGGCTCGGCCGCCAGAGCCGCCAGCATCTGCGCGGCGTATTGCTGCCAGTCGGTGGCGCAGTGCAGGTAGCCGCCGGGCGCGATGCGCGTGGCCAGCAGGGCGACGAACTCGGGCCGGATCAGGCGCCGCTTGTGGTGGCGCGCCTTCGGCCACGGATCGGGAAAGAACACGTGCACGCCGGCGAGCGAGTCGGGCGCGAGCATCTCGCGCACCACCTCGACCGCGTCGTGCGCGACGATGCGCACGTTGCCGAGCGCGCCGGAGTCGATGCGCGCGCACAGCGCGCCGATGCCGGCCGCGTACACCTCGACGCCGAGGAAGTCGACCTCGGGCCGCGCCTGCGCGATCGCCGCCGTGGTCTCGCCCATGCCGAAGCCGATCTCGAGCACGCGCGGCGCGGCGCGGCCAAACAGCGCCTCGAGGTCGAGCGGCGCCGGCGCGTAGGGCGCCGCCACGCGCGGCAGCACCTCGGCGTAGGCGCGCTTCTGGCTCGCGGTTACGCGGCCGCGGCGCAGCGCGAAGCTGCGGATGTGGCGCTGGCCGCTGCCCGTGGCCGCAGCCGCTTCGTCGGCCTCGTTCATTGCCGGTCGATCGCTGCCGCCGCGGTCGCGCCGGCGCCTGCGCGCCGCCGCCGCGCCGGCTCGGCGAGCAGCAGTGCGCGCGCCGCCGCCAGCGCCTCGCGCCCGGCGGCGTCGAGCGACGGGTAGGCGAGATCCATCTCGCGCAGCGCCTGCACCACCGCTGCCACCACCACCAGGCGCGTGAACCACTTGTTGTCGGCCGGCACCACGTACCACGGCGAGTGCGCGGTCGCGGTGGCGCCGATCGCCTGCTCGTAGGCGGCCATGTAGGCGTCCCAGTGCCCGCGCTCGCGGACATCGGCGGCGGCGAACTTCCAGTTCTTCTCCGGCTGGTCGATGCGCTCGAGAAAGCGCTTCTTCTGCTCGTCGCGCGAGACGTGCAGGAAGAACTTCAGGATCCGCGTGCCGTTACGCGCCAGATAGTCCTCGAACCGGGCGATGTCGCGCAGCCGCTCGTCGAAGGTCGTCTCGGTCAGGCACTCGGCCGGCAGCTTCTGCGCCGCCAGGATCGAGCGGTGCACGCGCACCGCCAGCACCTCCTCGTAGTGGCTGCGGTTGAAGATGCCGATGCGACCGCGCTCGGGCAGCGCCCGCCAGATGCGCCACAGCCAGTCGTGGTCGAGCTCCTCGTCCGACGGCCGCTTGAACGAGGTCACGTGCACGCCCTGCGGATTGACGCCGCTCATCACGTGCTTGATCGTGCCGTCCTTGCCGGCCGCATCCATCGCCTGGAACACCAGCAGCAGCGAACGGCGGTCCTGCGCGTAGAGCTGGTCCTGCAGCTCGGCGAGCTGGGCCACGCCGTCGGCCAGCCACTGCCGGCTCTGCGGCTTGTCGCTGTCGTCGAGATGGAAGGTGTCGGCCGGGTCGATGCGCGCCAGCCGGAAGCGGCGGCCGTCGCTGATGCGGTAGCGCGCCAGCAGGCGCGCCAGGGAGCTGCGGCCGGACTTGCCGTGTTGATCCCAGATCATTGCGCCCGCCGGCTCGAAGGTGCCGGGGAGCCGATCCCCGGCGAGAGGTGGAGCGGGTGAAGGGCACTCGACCCCTGCTCCAAGGCATCGTCGATTGAATCCATCATGGATTTTTCAACGGTCGTTTGAATCTCCACGCGACATCCAATCAAGGTTCCTTCGATGCCCATTCCGCCCGGCTCGTTGCCACCAGCGCCGCCCAATCGTCAGGCGGATTGCCACGTCCGAGCATCTTCTCGAACACCGCATAGGGATCGGATCTGCTGCCCGCCGACCGCAGGGTCTGTTCGTCGTTGACCCAGGCGAACACGATCGCCTTCGCCTTGGAGTCGTAGCGGAAGAACAGGCGGAATCGCTGCCCGATCTTCGCGCGCCGCCAGTGGCGATATGCCGGCCCCAGGGTGTTGCCCTGGCGGTACTCGTCCCGCGAGGGATCGCTCGGCACGACCTCCATGATCAACTGGCTCAACGCCCGAAACAGCTTGACGTTGGCGTTGCCCTCGAACCCTCGCGGGTCGTTATGTTCGGCCCGCTCCGCGGCCGCCTGCAACTTGCGCAACTGCTCGATCACGCCCTCGTGGAACAAGAGCGTCCAGCCGTGCCGCTGCATCAGAGCGCCACTTCGCCGTCGATGTCTTCATCGAGATTGACCGCGTGACCGGCATTCGCCAGCATGGCCCGGGCCAGATCTTCCGGCAGGGACTGGACGTGCCGGCCGGCCCGGATGTCGGCCTCCAGCAGGCCCAGGAAGGCCTCGATGGCCGGGTCTTCGTGTTCGGCGTCCGCGCGAGTCACGATGACTTCGCCTCCGCGCAGGTCGAAGGCCACCTTTCCGCCGGCGTTCACGCCGAGTGCCTGCCGGATGGGCTTGGGCAGAGTGATCTGGCCCTTGGAGGTCAGCGTGGCGACTTCATGGATCTCAGGCATGGCTGTTCTCCTGGTGGCAATGCCCGTATGGTAAGGAATTTTCCTTACATCGTCCATCTGCCTGAGCATGGGGCCTCCGTCCACTTGAAGGAGACGGTCCCATCGCAGGCTCGGCACAGGCCGCCTTCCCGCCGGAATCCGATTTGTGGACGTCCGTGGAACTCCACGGAGACAGCGCGGTGGAGCGGGTGAAGGGAATCGAACCCTCGTATGCAGCTTGGGAAGCTGCCGTTCTGCCATTGAACTACACCCGCGCGCTGGGCGAAATCTACAGGATGAGCGCGCGCCGGCGCGCCGGGTAGACTCGCCGCCCACGCGATCGCCGGCAGGGGCTTGCGGCGCGACTGCCTTGCGGGGACTGCAGCAGTGAACCGTCTGATTCAACGCGCGCTGGTGCTGGCGACCGCCGCACTGCTGAGCGCCTGCGGCGTCAACGATGACGACGCCCCGCGCACGGCGCCGACCGGCTTCGCGGTGAGCGCGGGCGACGGCTCGGTGCTGGTCACCTGGGACATGGAGCCGGGGCTCACCTACTGGATCTTCAGCGCCGCCGCGCCGGCGATCACGCGCGAGAACTACGGCCAGTTCGCGGCCGCGCGCATCACGCAGCCGGCCACCTCGCCGCAGTTGATCGCCGGCCTGGCCAACGGCACCACCTATTCGTTCGTGATCAACGCCAGCCGCGGCGGCAGCCCCGGCGGGCCGGCCACGGCGTCGATCGCGGTCGTGCCGCGCCTGGCCGGTGGCGTCTGGACCGCCGGGACGCCGCTGGCGGCCGATCTGAACGCGATCGGCTTCGGCGTCGGCCGCTACCTCGCGGTCGGCGCCGGCGGCGCGCTGTTCACGCGCGGCGGCGGCGTGCTCGACACCGCCTGGACCGCCGGCACCTCGGGCACGAGCGCAAGCCTGAACGGCCTGGTCACCGCCGGCCTGATGGTCGCGGTCGGCGACGCCGGCACGATCCTCACCAGCAGCGACGCCGTCACCTGGACCGCGCGCGCCAGCGGCACCGGCGAGCGCCTGAACGCGGTTGCCTTCGGTCTGCTCGCGTATGTCGCGGTCGGCGACAACGGCACCATCGTTCGCAGCACCGACGCTCTGACCTGGAACACGGTCGCCTCCGGCACCGCCAACGCGCTGCACGGCGTGGCGCTGCTCGGCGGCACGCTGGTGGCGGTGGGCGCCAACGGCACCGTGCTCAGCAGCGCCGACGGCGGCAGCACCTGGACCGCGGCCGTCTCCGGCACGAGCGCCACGCTGCGCGCCGCCGCGCTCGGCGCCGGCCGCTACGTGATCGTCGGCGACGGCGGCACGATCCTGACCGGCACCGATCTGGCCGCCTGGAGCGCGGCGGCCTCGCCGACGCTGCGCGATCTGCGGCGGGTGGTGTTCGGCTCGCAGTTCGTCGCTGTCGGCGCCGGCGGCACGGCGCTGACCAGCGTCGACGGCTTGGCGTGGATCGCCGCCAGCACCGGCACGACCGCCGACCTGCGCGGGCTGGCGCGCGGCGTCGCGCTCGATTACCTGGCGGTCGGCAGCGGCGGCGCGAACCTCGTTTCCCGCTGAGGCGGCGCGGCTCCGAGGCGGTGGGCAAGTCGGCTGCGCGCCGCGATCTCGCGCCTGCGCGCTCGCCGCCGCGCGTCTCGCTACGGCGGCGGCTGCTGGGCGCGATCTGCGGGTGCGCGCGCCGACTCGCCTCGCAGCCTGTCAGTCCGGCGCCGCGCCGCGGTAGCCGTCCGGGTTCTTCTGCTGCCAGGCCCAGCCGCTGGCGCACATCTGCTCGATCGAGCGCTGCGCGCGCCAGCCGAACAGCGCCTGCGCGCGCGTCGGGTCGGCCCAGCATTCGGCGATGTCGCCGGCGCGCCGCGGCGCGATCCGGCAGGCGATGGCGCGGCCACTGGCCGCTTCGAAGGCGCGCACCATCTCCAGCACGCTGGTGCCGCGACCGGTGCCGAGGTTGACCGGCGTGAAGCCGCTCGCGCGCGCGGCGAACTCGAGCGCCGCCAGGTGGCCGAGCGCCAGGTCGACGACGTGGATGTAGTCGCGCACGCCGGTGCCGTCGGGCGTCGGCCAGTCGTCGCCGAACACGTTCAGGTGCGGGCGCCGGCCGATCGCCACCTGGGCGATGAACGGCAACAGGTTGTTCGGCACCTCGCGCGGATCCTCGCCGATCAGGCCCGACTCGTGCGCGCCGACCGGGTTGAAGTAGCGCAGCGACACCGCCGAGAACGCCGGGTCGGCGCGGCACAGATCCTCGAGCATGCGTTCGGCCATCAGCTTGGTCGCGCCGTAGGGATTGACCGCCGCCAGCGGCGCATCTTCGGCGATCGGCAGCCGCTGCGGCGCGCCGTAGACGGTGGCCGAGGAGCTGAACACGAAGCAACGCACCTGCGCCTGCTGGCAGGCCGCCAGCAGCGTCAGCGTGCCGCCGACGTTGTTGTCGTAGTAGGCGAGCGGCTGCGCCACCGACTCGCCGACCGCCTTCAGCGCCGCGAAGTGGACGACGCGGTCAATCGGCCGGCGCGCCAGCAGGTGCTCGAGCGCCTCGCGGTCGCGCACGTCGCCTTCGACCAGCGTCACCTGGCGGCCGCTGATCCGTTCGACGCGCCGCACCGCCTCGGCCGAGCTGTTGCTGAAGTTGTCGAAGCAGACCACCTCGTGGCCGGCGGCGAGCAGCTCGACCATCGTGTGCGAGCCGATGTAGCCGGCGCCGCCGGTCACCAGCACGGCGGCGCGATGGGGCGTGTGCATGCGGGCGGTCCTCGGGTCCGGTGGCGGCCGGCGGCGCGGCTGCGGCCGATGTTAGCGAGGTGCGCGCCACGGGCTCGGGCCCGACCCGATCGTGGCGACGTCGCCGGCGAAGCCGCGGCCACCGCCGTGGTGCCGCGGGGCGCTGAAGCGAAACCTCCCGGCGTGTCATCCCCGCCCCCGCGAAGGCGGAGGCGGCAACGGCACCGCCGGTTGCATGCGTCGCGGGTCGCGCGCAGCGCGGTGGAGCAACTGAAATGACCGGTGTTCGCGCCCGATACCGGGCGGTCCTCGGCGCGGGTGCCACCTAGACTGGTCCGGCATCCGAGGCGCGCCGATCGGCGGCGACTGCGCCGCTCACGGCAGCGCCTTCGCGCCCGGCCCGGGAGTCGGCGGTCAGGACGGCACTGCGGGCTCGCTGGCCCGCGCCGCGCGCTTCGAAGCGAACGCAAGCGAGCGGCGGTTCGCGAGCATGCCGTCGCCCGGGTGCGCGGGAAGCTGCCCATGCTCGAGCTCATGCGGTCCGGCAGTCTGCGCTGGCTGTTGCTGGCGCTGTTCATCCTCGTCGCCTCGGCCCTGATCGGCGGCGGCTATGTGCTGCACCGTCGGGTGGTCGACGAAGTGCTGGCGGCGCGCGGCGCCGAACTCACCTCGATCTGTCAGCTCAAGGCCGAACAGGTGGCTGCCTGGCGCCGGGAGCGCCTGATCGACACGCGATTGACGGCGCTCGATCCGCTGATGGCGGCGGCGGTCTTGCGCTGGCTCGAGCATCCGCACGACCGCGCGGTCGAAGCGCAGATCAGGCAGAAGCTGGCGCTGGAGAGAGACTGGCACCAGTATCGGACGATCCTGCTCGCCGCGCCCGATGGCCGACTGCTGATGGCGCTCGACCGACCGGCAGCCGAACTCGGCGCGCCGGCGCTCGAGCTGGTCCGGGCGACCGCGGAGTCGGGCACCGCCGGCTTCGGCGCCGTGCACCGCAGCCCGGACTCGGGCGAGGTGCTGCTCGACATCGCCGCGCCGGTGTTCGACCGCGAGCGGCGCGTGCTGGCGGTGCTGCTCGTGCGCACCACGCCCGAAGTGGATCTGTTCGCCCTGGTGCAGACCTGGCCGACGCCGAGCCGCAGCGCCGAGACGCTGCTCGTGCGGCGCGACGGCGCCGACGCGGTGTACCTGAACCGGCTGCGTCACAGCGACGCGCCGGTGCTGTCGCTTCGGCGGCCCCTGGCCGGCACCCCGGTCGTCGCAACGATGGCCGCGCGCGGCGACACCGGCGTCGTGCGCGGACGCGACTATCGCGGCGTCGAGGTCCTGGCCGACCTGCGGCCGGTGCCCGACTCGGACTGGGCGCTGGTCGCCAAGGTCGACGCCGCCGAAGTCCTGACCGAGGCGAGTTACCGCGGCCGCGTGATCGCCGGCTTCGCCGGTGGCGGCATCGCGCTGGCGGCGCTGCTGTTCGCTGCGCTCATCATCGCGCAGCGCCAGGAAGGCTACCGCCGCCTGTACCGGGCCGAGCGTGCCGCCCAGGCGCAACTGGCGGCCAGCGAACGGCGCTTTCGCGCCACCTTCGAGCAGGCCGCGGTCGGCCTCGCGCACGTCGCTCCCGACGGTCGCTGGCTGGACGTCAATCGGCGGCTGTGCGAGATCCTCGGCTACGGGCGCGAAGAACTGCTGGCCCGCACCTGGCAGGAGATCACCGACCCTGCCGATCTCGAGCGCAACGCCAGCGAGGCGCGCCGGATGCTCGCCGGCGAGATCGGCATGTACGTGACCGAGAAGCGCTACCGGCGCAAGGACGGGGCGACGATCTGGGCCCAGCTCACCGCGGCGCCGGTGCGGCGCGCCGACGGCAAGCCCGAGTACGTGGTCGCGGTCGTGGAAGACGTCACCGGGCGCAAGAGCACCGAAGAGGAACTGCACAAGCTGTCGCGGGCGATCGCGCAGAGTTCGGAGGGCATCGTCATCACCGATCTGCGGTCGCGCATCGAATACGTGAACGAAGCGCTCGTGCGCACTTGCGGCTACGCCCGAGAGGAACTGCTCGGGCGCAATCCGCGCCTGATGCAGTCCGGCAAGACGCCGCCCGACACGTACCAGTCGCTGTGGCAGGCGTTGAGCGCCGGCCGGCAGTGGCGCGGCGAGTTCTGCAACCGCCGCAAGGACGGCAGCGAGTACGTCGAGTCGGCGGTGGTCACGCCGATCCGCCAGCCTGACGGCACGATCACGCACTACGTCGCCGTCATGAGCGACATCACCGAGAAGCAGCGCATCGCCGCCGAGCTGGACCGCTACCGGCACCACCTCGAGGAACTGGTGGCCGAGCGCACCGCCGAGGTGGACGTTGCGCGCCAGCAGGCCGAGGCCGCCAATGTCGCCAAGAGCGCGTTTCTCGCCAACATGAGCCACGAGATCCGCACGCCGATGAACGGCGTGCTCGGCACGCTCGACGTGCTCGCCCGCAGCCGGCTCACGCAGCGGCAGGCCGAACTGGTGCGCACCGCGCAGGACTCCGGCGGCACGCTGCTCGGCCTCATCGACGACATCCTCGACTTCTCCAAGATCGAAGCCGGGCGGCTGCAGATCGAGCGTGCGCCGATCTCGATCGCCGACCTGGTCGAGGGCCTGTGCGATGGGCTGGTCGCGCTCGCCAACCGGCGCGACGTCGACCTGAGCGTGTACGTCGCGCCGCAGATCCCCGAGCGCGTCGTCGCCGATGCGCTGCGGTTGCGGCAGGTGCTGTTCAACCTGATCGGCAACGCGATCAAGTTCTCGGCCGGTCGCGCCGGGCGGCGCGGGCGCGTGGCGCTGCGGGTCACGGTGGCGCAGCCGGCGCCGCTGCGGCTCGCCTTCGCGGTGATCGACAACGGCATCGGCATGGCGCCGGAAGACGTTGCGCGCCTGTTCGCGCCGTTTTCGCAGGCCGAGGTCTCGACCACGCGCCGCTTCGGCGGCACCGGCCTCGGGCTGACGATCTGCAAGCGACTGGCCGAGCTGATGCACGGTGAGATCTCGGTCGCCAGCAAGCCGGGCGAGGGCTCGGTCTTCACGCTCAGCCTGCCGGTGGCGGTGGCGGCCGAGCAGCCGCCGCGCCCGCTGCCGGATCTGGCCGGCGTCGAGTGCCTGATCGTCGCCAGCGAGGATCTCGACGCCGATGGCCTGAGCGGCTATCTCGAACATGCCGGCGCGCGCGTGCGGCGCGGGCAGGCGCTG
>Ga0208100_100538_pt1 | contig 14335 bp, 15 predicted proteins | sample SubbioR11_8A_Aug_FD_184817 | JGI IMG/M metagenome (GOLD analysis project Ga0208100, IMG submission 184817) | Serpentinite rock and fluid subsurface biosphere microbial communities from McLaughlin Reserve, California, USA - CR11_8A_Aug (SPAdes) | ecosystem: Environmental > Terrestrial > Deep... | reverse complement strand
GAGCTTCTCGGGAGGATAGAGGAGTCCGCTTATTAGTTAGAGTTAAATTAATTTCATGAATACTTTTGACAACGGAAGGTCTATTAGATAAGATAACAACTCTATCAGCCATCGATATTGCTTCTGAGATATCGTGAGTAACCATGATTGCTGTTTTCTTTTCTTGTTTCAGAATAGATCCTATGTCATCTGCCACAGTCAACCTTGTTTGATAATCTAAGGCAGAGAAGGGTTCGTCCAACAATAATAATTCTGGTTCGATAGCTAAGGTTCTTATTAAGGCAACTCTCTGACGCATACCACCGGACAGTTGGCTGGGATAATGCATTTTAAAATCTTTCAGACCATAGATATCTAGCAACTCTTTAGCTCTAGCTTTTGTTTGTTCATTTAATTTCGCCTGAATCTCTAATCCAATAAGCACATTGCTTAAAATATTTCTCCACTCAAACAAATGATCTTTTTGAAACATATATCCAATAGATTTATTAGTACCTTCTACAATATTTCCATTTATAATAACTGTGCCACCAGAGGGCTTTAACAATCCTGAAATAATAGACAATACTGTTGATTTACCACAACCACTAGGTCCTATTATTACTACAATTTCACCTTTGAAGACATCTAAGGATAAATCCTTTATTGCCTGTGTTTCACCTGATGGCGTATGATAACTCATAGCAATAGATTTAATCTCAACAACCTTTTCCATAGACGTTCCTCCCTTCGTTGCACTTCAATTTAATTCATAGTATTCAGTAAAAAACCATTTGTGACAGTCAGGTTACTTATAAAGAAAACTTAGTTCAGATGGAGTTTTTACTCCACCTGAACTCTAGTTGCACTTATTTCGAAGCTTGGTAACGCCGCTGAGATAAAATTGATCACTAAGATACACTAAAAATAGCAGCTGTTTCGCTAATTCTACTAATGAAATGCATCTGTTGGGCTGTGCAGTGTTTAAACAAAGAAAGCTTTATGATATAATTTCGTTGAATCAAGATCAAGTTTTAGGGGTTGTTGCAGGGTTGATGCTTTAATAGACGGTAGTTTCATAAGCAAAAGCAGTATCTGTGCAAGGATAAATAAAGCATAATTAAATGACTTCATTTCAAATGAAACCTAGGCTAAAGCAAAAGAATCGTTATGGATAAAAATTTCCAAAACATATTATGCAGACCATAAGGAGGGGACTATGAAGAAAATAGATTTAAGAAGCGATACGGTAACTATGCCGACTCAAAAGATGAAAGATGCCATGTATACTGCGGTGGTAGGGGATGATGTATATGGTGATGATCCTACTGTAAGGGAACTTGAGGAATATGCAGCGGAGGTTGTGGGAAAGGAAGCAGCGTTATTTGTCCCTAGCGGAACCTTCGGGAATCAATTGGCACTTTTGATTCATTGCAAAAGAGGAGATGAGGTTCTTTTAGGAGATGACTGTCATATTGTGATGCATGAGGTTGGTGGAGCATCGGTAATAGCAGGTGTTCAATTGAGAACCTTAAAGAGTATCAAAGGAGAATTGAATCCTGATGAAGTGAGAAGTAAAATAAGAGGTGAGGATATACACTACCCTTCTACAGGATTAATATGCTTGGAAAATGCTCATTCCAATGGAAGGGTCATATCATTGGACAACATGAGAGCTATCCATGAGGTTTCACAATCTAATAATGTACCAATTCATCTTGATGGAGCAAGATTGTTTAATGCAGCGATACATCTGAATGTGAATGCCAGGGAAATAACGAAATATTGTGATTCGGTGATGTTTTGTCTGTCTAAGGGTCTATGTTCGCCTGTGGGTTCCATATTAGCTGGTTCTAAACATTTTATTGAAAGAGCTAGAAAAGGAAGGAAACTAATGGGAGGAGGATTGAGACAGTCTGGTTTTTTAGCAGCCGCAGGGCTCGTATCCATAAGGGAGATGATAGGTTGTTTAAATGAAGATCATAAAAATGCTCAATACTTAGGGCGAGAGTTGTCAAAGATTCATGGTATTCAGGTTATGTTAGAGGACATTCACATAAACATGGTATTTTTCACAATGAAGGATACAGGAATTGACACCGATGCTTTGGTGAAGGAATTTGTGAAAAAGGGAATTCTTATTAATCCAGAGGAAGATGGTCTTATGAGATTTGTTACAAATTATTGGGTAGGCAAAGAGGATATTGACTATGTAATCAGGGCTATAAAAGAAGCCATATAAACATTAATATTAAGACCAGAAACTGTCTTAATATTAATGTTGTACTATGCAGAGGAATTGGGTCTAAGCCCAATTCTTTTTACTAGAATCTCAATCCTCCACCAAATAAGACTACTAAAAGCAGGAAGAAGAATAACAGACTTGGATTGTCTCCAAATCCACCAAAAATATCTCCGATTCCGCCACAACCACCGCCCATTCCACCGCCGAATAAGACGACTAAGAGCAGAAAAAAGAACAATAGTGAAGAATTGTCACCAAATCCACCTAAAAACCCTTTTTTAACGTCACTCATCACAATACCTCCTTATATTTACACATAGAGTTATAAGTATCTATTAGATTGAATTGTCTTTTGCTAATAACAATGTATGCAAAGGATTGAGTAAGTGTGAATTATGAACATGTGTAAATACTGCCAAAAAACATATAACTAGAGCTGATAAAATTCTCTAGTTATATGTTTTTTCAATTCGTATAGAACTATATTTTCCTTATTTAATATCAAAATAAAATTAATTATTCCAAAAGTGTTAAGAAATAGACTTATGAATAGATTTTACTCGTTCAAGCTCATTTCTTTTTCTAAAGGCTTTTTTGGTATCGTTTTTCTTTAAATATACAAACCAGTATATTGCTCCTACAAACAGTACACCACCCACAATATTTCCGAGGGTTACAGGAATAAGATTTTTTGTAAAGAAAGAGCCCCAATTTAATGCATCCAATGTTGATAAATCCAAATGAGATGCTGCCACCCAATCTTGATTAGCTTTAGCCATTATACCTGCAGGAATATAGTACATATTTGCTATACTGTGTTCAAAGCCTGAAGTTATGAATAGCCATATTGGAAAAAAGATGGCAAATATTTTTCCAACGACATCTTTTGCACCGTAGGACATCCAAACAGCCAAACACACAAGCCAGTTACACATTACACCTAGGTAAAAAGCGGGCATAAAGGATAGACCTACTTTATAGGAAGCAATTCTTATAGTTACTCCTCCTAACTCATTTGCAGCACTGTTAAACAAACCAGAATGTACCATCATATAGGCGATTAATAGTGATCCAACAAAATTACCCAAATAGACGAAGAACCAGTTGTTCAACATTTTAGAAAGTTGTATTTCACCTTGTAGCACACCAATAGAGATAAGAGTATTACCTGTAAATAGTTCTCCCCCAGCAAGTATTACCAACATTAGACCTGTACCAAATATTGCACCTGCCAATGCTTTTCCAAGCCCATAGGTTTCAGGTTTTGCAAACAGGTTAAATGCAGCCATATTCGACCCTTGTGAAGCAAAAGCAATAAATGCACCAGCCAGTATACCAAGAAGAAGTTGTGCATCGAAGGAAAGGTTTACCTTGTTTTTAGATATTTGTATTGTATTTGCTGCGATTTCAGCAGGTGTATAATAATTTCTGTTTTCCATATAAACATCATTCCTTTCTACATAGCTCATTGAAACACGTGATTTCATTATGGAATCAAGCACCTTATCATTTTATAATAACCGAATTGGATTAGGCAAGTGGAATTTCTTGTCTAGTTAGTTTAGTTATAAAAATTAAAAGCAGGAAAAAATCCTGCTTTTAAAAGGCAAATTATAGAGAAGTAAACGCAAATAATGTTTTTCTAAATAAGATATTTATGTAACATTATACAAACCGTGGCTTTTCATGTAATTAAATATCCCCTCACCGTGCTCCTGTTCTTCTTTTTGAATATGATTTAAGGTTTGACGCACTACAGTGTCATTACATTCGAAAATAGTACTATTATATGTTCCGGAAACATATTTTTCTGTCATAAGAGCATCTTGACACAGTGTACTATCTGACTGGTTTTGAAGAAACCCGTTAGAACTTGAAGCTATAGACGAATCTGCATTTTGCTGTGCTTGTTGGGAAGCAACCGGAGTTTGACCATTTAGTATTTGTTGTAGTGTATTCAAGTGTTGTTGTTCTTGGGAAGCATAGTTTCTAAATAGCTGTTGTAATTTGGGATCATGTGCCTGTTGTGCATAGTTTAGATATTTTTTTATACACATTTCCTCATGACTTTTTTGATCCTCTAAAAGCAATTTTTCTTTTTGTGATAATTTCAATAAATTCACCTCCTTTCAAGTAGTTTTGCTCTAAGCTTTTAAAATATGCACAATATATTAATAAAACATAGTGTTTTTAAAATATTATTGTAATCAGCAAAAAAATTCCAAAAAAAAAGAAGGAGTTTTGGATAAAATGTATAATTAAGTAAGTATTATAATTTTTTTTTAGAGCAAACTGCATATAATGGAGAGGTGGTCCAGTTATGGTAAACAAAATATTGTTAGAGCCAGTTATTCAGGATGAACTTAAAGATCTTATTAATTTAGTGGCCAAATTTTTGGAGTGTGTAGAGGACTTATTCAAAAATAATATTATATCGGAAGAGTTGTATGAGCAGTTAACCCATAATAAGAAGCAGTTTTTAAAGGATTTTGATAAATAATCAAATGCTGATTTGCACAAATTTTGCTGGTTGGTGGTGTAAATATTGGCTCAAAAAAATACGGTAAATATGCATAAGCTAATAAATATTACTAAGGGTCTATACAAATCTATGGAGAGAGAATGGGACGAATATGCACAGCGATATGGTATGACAAATGCACACTTGCATGTTTTGTGGATATTATCTTTGCATGATGGACTCAAGCTCTCGGAATTGGCAGATAAAGGAGTATGGAATTTGTCAACAACCCATGATATTGTGACTAGAATGGCTGGTAAGGGATTTGTTAAAAAGGTGAAGGATGTTGAAGATGGAAGAGTAACGAGAGTTTATATTACAAAGGAAGGGCAGAAATTAAGAGATAAAACGCAGGATGATTTCGATCATGGATATAGTTTTAAATTAATGAAGGTTATTGATAAATTAAACGAAGCAGACAAGGATAAGTTGATGGACATTTTGAATGTCATAGCTAAACAGGTTCTTGATGAAGATTTTGTGAATTATGTGGAAAGTTCCTGTGAAAGGTTAAATGAAGATGACACTAATTGAGCAGGTTATTTGAACTCTCTTTACTTAAGAGTATAGGGAGTTTTTTATTTGATTTTATATTATAATTTTTGATTTTATATTATAATTTAATCAGTAATAGACACAATAATTTAAAAAACTAATTTATCTATTTAAAAAAGGAGAGAAAAAATGGCACTACACTCATTTTCCAGAACTGAATTGATTATAGGAACAGAAAACTTAAATAAATTAAAAAACAGCAAAATAGCCATATTTGGTATTGGCGGAGTAGGTACCTTTGCTGTTGAAGGTCTAGCAAGAAGCGGAGTAGAAAACTTTGTACTGGTAGATGACGATGATATCTGCCTGACAAATATAAATAGACAGATTCATGCTCTGAGAAGTACCGTAGGAAAGCCAAAGGTAGAATTAATGAAGGAAAGAATCATGGACATAAATCCTAAAGCGAAGGTGGATGTCCATAAGATGCTTTATAATTCGGAAACTTCTGATATGCTGCTATCTCAGGATTATGATTATGTGGTGGATGCTATTGATATGGTGTCAGCCAAACTGGATTTGGTTGAGAAATGCTACAAGCGAGGAATAAAAATTATAAGCAGTATGGGAGCTGGCAATAAAATAGATCCCACAAGATTTGAAGTGACAGATATATTTAAAACAACCATCTGCCCATTGGCTAAGGTGATGAGAAAAGAGTTGAGAAAAAGAGGGGTAGAACAATTAAAGGTTGTATATTCAAAAGAAGAGCCTATAGAACCAAAATTAATTAAATCAGATTGCAAGTCTGACTGCATTTGTACTAATAAAGAGAGAACCTGTACTACAAGGCATCAAATTCCAGGGAGCATGTCTTTTGTACCTTCTGTAGCGGGAATGATTATGTCTTCAGTGGTTGTAAGAGACCTGATTGATATGTAAATTCATGGAATAGAGGGTAGCTGAGATAAAACATTTTAGACTCCTATTCATTTAGTTTGTTCCAGGTAATTTAATCCATTTTGCAATAATTATTGCATTGTGATAATTATTAGTGATATAGTAAAAAACATAGGATGAGCTTGGACAAATTATTCTCCGAATTGAAATATCTCAATATATTGGAGATTCGGGAAAAAGGAGGAAGCTATGAATAAGATTTTAAGGGCAATCAGTATTACAGTTTTAGCAGTTGGCATCAGTAGCAGTTTTGTTTCAGCAGAAGAGTTTATTTTCTCTAAAAACGCATACAAAGTCGGAATGAACCATAGCGATATAAAGGTACTTCAGGAGGCATTGAGAAAAGACGGATCGTTTACCCATGGGGTAACAACTACATATTTTGGAACTATCACAGAGAGAGCAGTAATGGATTTTCAGAAAAGAAATGGGCTTTTGGCAGATGGTATCGTTGGAAAGCGTACGCTTAATAAAATGAAGGAACTGGGCATTCTCTTAACTGATGTGGAATTAAACAGTACAGCAGTAGCTGCTCCAATTAGTAGAGGAACAGTATCGAGAAGTGCAGCACAAGGCTTGTATCTTGATTGGTTTACAGAGTTAAGTAAAAAAATCATAAACAGGCAGGATATTCTCGTAATTGAAGACGTAGATACAGGGAAAAGTTTTAAGGTTAAGGTTACAGCAGGAACAAATCATGCAGACTGCGAAGCTTTGAGTATAGAAGATACTGAAATTATGAAGGACATATGGGGAGGTTTCTCTTGGGATAGAAGGGCTGTCCTGGTGCATAAGGATGATTCTGTTATAGCTGCATCCATGACAAATATGCCTCATGCAGGTGTGGAAAGCAAACCTGGTGGTGAGACTGTTTCTAATAGAAGTGGAGGCTTTGGTAGAGGATATAATTTCGATTTCATTAAAAATAATGGTATGGATGGGCATGTGGATTTGCATTTTAAAAACAGTCGTACGCACGGTAGCAATAGAATAGACGATCAGCATCAAAATGCTGTAAAGCTAGCAGCAGGTTTAAAATAAGTAAAATAAAATTTAGTAGAGAACGGTTTATTACCGTTCTCTTTTAGTGGTGTGAGCAAAAGTATAACTAAATTAAGATGTACCCCGCCTCTATAGGCGGCGGTGTACATCTTAATTTTTTCAGCGGGAGTTAAATCTTCCACTGAAACCGTTGAATGACGGGCAAAGCCCTTATTTAAAGATATTGTCTTTTTATGTAGGACTATATTCTTATTTTGATCAGTTCGACAAAATTGTAACATAAATGTAATTGATTAAATCAATTTAGATGTGGTATATATATTTTAGGAGAGATGTGAAGAAAAGTGAAATTTTGCTATCTTGAATATTTAATTGTTTTTTTGTTAATAATACAAATGTTCTTATAGAATAATATGGAGTTTAAGGAGAATTGTTATGAATGGAATTAAATCATTAATTGTTGGTTCGATGTATTTCGTGCTAATATCTGGATTTAGTATTGGCATTACAAATTTAAGCAGATTTCTTGCAAATTAAAATTAATGACTCTTCTTGGGTCATTAATTTTTTGAAGCGTCTGCATTTACTATCATTTGTGTATGTGTTTTAACCAGCTAAATGATAAAGAATTAACAATAGTAATATAAATACGTTGAATAAAATAGCAAGTTTGTGATATTGTTTAAATAAATCATTTTTGGGTATCAAATTCATTGTCAATATTTTATTAAAGGGAGTTGAGACAATTGCCAGCAATAGAAATAAAAAAGAATGTTTATTGGGTTGGAGCAACGGATTGGGACATTAGAAATTTTCATGGACCATCCTATCATACTAATAAAGGGACTACCTACAATGCATATCTTGTCATAGATGAAAAAATTACATTAATAGATATTGTAGATGTTCATTTTGTAGATGAAATGATTGAAAATATTAAACACATTATTGATCCTTCGAAAATTGATTATGTGGTGGTAAATCACGTAGAGCCAGATCATTCCGGAGGATTTCCGAAATTAATGGAATACATACCTAATGCGAAAGTATTCTGTTCGAAAAATGGTAAGGATGCTATGAAGCATCATTATTTTGGTGATTACGAATATGAAATTGTTAAAACAGGAGATGTTATCGTATTAGGAGAAAAGACTGTCAAGTTTATAGAAGCTCCTATGCTCCATTGGCCGGATAGCATGTTCTCTTACATAGAAGAGCTGTCACTATTGATGCCTAACGATGCCTTTGGTCAGCATCTTGCCTCCTCGAAAATTTTTGATGATGAGAATGATATGTGTGAAGTAATGGAGGAAGCAAAAAAATACTATGCCAACATTTTAATGCCTTTTAGTCCGTTAGTTGTTAAGAAAATAGAAGAAATCATAAAAATGGAACTGAAAATTGAAATGATAGCTCCTAGTCATGGTATCATCTGGAGAAGCCATCCGGATAAAATAATAGAAAAATATATGGAGTGGGGTCAAGGAAAAGTCAAAAGAAAAGCTGTCGTAGTTTATGATACTATGTGGAATAGCACAGAAAGAATGGCAAGAAAGATAGTGGATGGATTAATCAGTGAAGGAGTAGAGGTTAGGCTTTACAAAGTATCTGAATCTGATATGAATAACATCATAACTGAAACTCTTGATTCGAAAGCTATATTGGTGGCATCTTCCACCATCAATAATACCATGATACCGCATTTAGCCCATTTTTTGGAGGAATTAATGGGATTGAAGCCAAGGAATAAGATAGGTGCATCGTTTGGGTCATATGGTTGGGGAAGAGGTGCCGTTGCCAATATAGAAAAAAAATTAAAGGAAACAGGCATTGAACTGGTTAAAAAAGGATTGGAAATAAAATATGTGCCAACTGATGAGGATCTGAGGAATTGTTTTGAATATGGAAAAGAAATAGGAAAATTAATCTAATTAAATTAAATATATATTTCAATAATAGACCGTGTACATTGCGGTCTATTTATTTGCCTAAAAATGTTATTAGGAATAATTTTCTTCCATGACACAGAAAATAAAGAAAACTTAGTTTAGATGGAGTTTTTACTCCACCTAAACGCTAGTTGCACTTATTTCGAAGCTTGGCGGCACTTATCTCTAGTGTATAGAAGAGGGAGCATTAGTACGCCGCTGAGATAAAGAAATAGAATGTTAGGAGGGAAGTCATGAGAAGTAAATTATTAGCTATTTGTTTAGTATGCATACTTTTTTTTGCCATTAGCATTTACTTAATAGATTCTGCGTTTGCGAAAACTATATTTTGGGGATCAAGAGGTGAAGATGTTAGACAAATTCAGACAAAACTCAAGCAGTGGGGCTATCTTGTAGGAAATGCTGATGGGATTTATGGTGCTCAGACCTATAGAGCCGTAATAAAATTTCAGAGGAGAAATGGACTGACTGCTGATGGTAAAGTGGGACCTCAAACTAAGAGAGCTTTGGGCATAAGAGCTGTGGCAATTGCAGGCAAATATAATCAAACAGTGAGAAATGCTCAACAAAAATTAAAACAATGGGGATATTACATAGGTGCAGTGGATGGAATATATGGTCCTAAGACCAGAGAAGCTGTAATAAAGTTTCAGAGAAAAAATGGTTTGGTAGCTGATGGAATCATTGGACCAAAGACAAAAACTGCACTGGGGTTAGGCGGGGATGCTGCAGTTGCTGATTATGTTGCTACGAGTAGAGGAGTCTCAAGAGAAAAGGATGTAAGACTTATGGCCATGGCAATCAATGGTGAAGCAAGAGGAGAACCATATGCAGGGCAAGTGGCAGTGGGAGCAGTTATATTAAATAGAGTAAGACATCCTTCATTTCCAAATACAATCGCAGGGGTAATATATCAACCACTGGCTTTTACGGCTGTATCAGATAAACAAATTTATTTAGAACCAACAGAAACTTCTTTTAAGGCGGCAAGGGATGCACTAAATGGATGGGATCCTACGGGCGGGGCAATATATTATTGGAATCCAATCACAGCAACCAGTAAATGGATATGGACCAGAACACCTACCGTAAAAATTGGAAAACACTGGTTTGCACATGAGTAGAATGGAGGCATAATAATGAGAAAAGGGTTAATACTTCTTTTAGTAGTTGCTTTAATAGGAACTGGTATGTGGGGATATGATCAGTATCAACAAAATTTTCAGACCTCCTTATTTTTAGAAAACCAATATCAAAGAATGTTTGAGGCTATGATAACGGATGTGGAAAATATTCAGGCTAATTTAGGGAAAGTAATGGTAACCAGCTCGCCTAGAAAAAATGTGATGCTATTCTCAGATATTACGAAGTTAAGCTATAATGCTCAGGAAAGACTTAGTCAATTACCAATTGAACATGGGAGCATTAGTAGGACAACGAAGTTTCTGAGCCAGGTAGGAGATATCAGTACAGCTTTTGCAAAAAAAAATCTGGATGGAAAGCCATTGAATCATGAAGAAATGAATATACTACAGGAGCTTCACAATTACTCTAATTTTTTAGCACAACAGCTGATAGGACTTCAAGCAGGCATGGTAGAAGATGGTATTAGAATAGGAGAATTAAGTGCAAAACTAGACCATGATTTCGAAGAAGTGAATCAGAATATGATGACAACAACTTTCATGAATGTAGAAGAAAGAATGCAGGAGTACCCTGAACTTATATATGATGGTCCGTTCTCCGAACATATAAAGAAAAAGAAACCGCATCTAACGGGGAGAAAAGTTGAGAAAAATGAATTGATAAAAATTGCTGAAAAGTTCGTCAACAATGGGTCAAAGTATGAAATTAATGTTTTGGGAGAAAATGGTAACGCCAGAATACCGGCTTATTTGATAGAATTGCATCCTGTTGATAAGAATGATAATAATAAAATTATTATGTCAATAACTAAAAATGCTGGAAAAGTTGTATGGATGTTAAATACAAAGGATATTAAAGCCTCTAAGTATTCTGAAAGACAAGGAATTGAGATTGCACAAAAGTACCTAGCTGAGCGGGGTTACAAAAACATGGTTCCAACATATTCCATTAAACATGATGGACAGATCGTAACAAATTTTGCATACAGTCAGAATGATATAATTATTTACCCTGATCTAATCAAGGTAAAAGTAGCATTAGACGAAGGTGAGGTAGTGGGGTTTGAAGCTGAAGGTTATTTGTTTAACCACAACGACAGAAAACTCGATGAACCTGCTATCAGCAAGGAAGAAGCAAGGGAATTAATAAACATGAATGCCAAAGTATCTAAAGTGCGTCTGGCGGTGATTCCTACTGATGGTGGAAATGAAGTATTAGCTTATGAATTTAAGGCTCAGTTTAAGAAAGACACTTTCTTGATATATATTAACGCTCAAACTGGGGAAGAAGAAAAGATCTTGCAAGTTATAATAAATGACAATGGTGTTTTAATGTTATAAATAACGGCTGACCCTACAAGGTCAGCCATTAAAATTTACTTTTGTTTGCAGAGTTAATGACAATGGAGTATAATTCAATAAGGGCTTTGTCTGTCATTCAACGATTTCAGTGGGGGACGTTTAATTTAGTTATAATTCGAAGTTCAAATTGCGGGGGTAAGTAAAATGAATGATAGGCAACGTATTAAATTGATGGTCCTTATATTTGGACTTATGCTTATAAAGGGATGGACTGATAATATCAGAGGAGTTCTTACTCCTATTATTCAGTCTGATTTTGCTGTAAACTATACTAGCCTTGCGTTTATGATGCTGTTATCCACCTTAGGATTTATACTAGCAACATTTAGTGGGGGAATTCTAAGTGATAAAATAGGACAAAAAAAGGTCCTGTTTTTGAGCTATGCAATTGTAGCATTAAGCATTATCGGGATTTCAAGGGCAAATTCTTTTAACATTTTTATTATGAATATGAGCATATTAGGTTATGGTGGAGGATTATTTACAGTAGGGGCAAGCACTATGGCTCCTATAATATTCGTTAAAAATCAGGCTGTAATGATGAATTTGTTGCATTTTTTTTATGGGGTGGGAGCAACCTTGGCACCAAGATATGCAGGGGCAATGCTAAGTAATAATTTCACATGGAAACAGATATATTTGTATTGCCTTTTGGCTGTTGGAATATTAATACTTTATTCTTTTATGTGTAAATTTCCAAAGATTATGGATCAAAAAAAGAATGAGAAAGTACCTTTGATGGAAATATTAAAAGACAAAAATGTTATAATGTTTTCTGTAATGCTTGGCTTTTATGTGGCTGCAGAGGTTGGTATTGCGAATTGGATTGTCATTTATCTTCAGAGAGCAAAAGGACTGAATGAATTGCAGAGTGCGTCATATCTCTCGATATTTTATGTAGTATTTACACTTGGGCGTCTAGGTGGTGGTTTTGTAGTTGAAAGGGTTGGATATTTAAAAAGCATTAAATATGCCATAATTCTTTCGCTGGGCTGTGTATTGATAGGAATGTTTGCAGGCAGACAGATGTTGGTTATGATTCCTGTAAGTGGATTGTTTTTTTCTATAATATATCCTACAAGTATGACTATAGTAATGAGATCCTTTGATAAAGGCATAAATACGATCATAGGTGTAGTAATGACAAGTGCTAGTGCGATCAACATGATAACAAACTGGAGTATTGGTCGTGTCAATGACGCTTTTGGTGAGTCTGTTGGATTTAGTCTTATTCTTCTATTTCAGATTATTACCATTGTTTTAGTTGTCATAATTCAAAAACAGAGGATGGAATTTGAATCAATAAAAAGAAATTGAGCTAATATACCCTAAATAACAAAATTATTCTTATTTTAAAAATACAAAAGCAAAAGTTGCTGATTTCTTTATTTTTCGGCAACTTTTGCTTTTTGTTGAACCTATTTGATTTAGGTACATAAAATGATAGTACAAGAAGCAAAGAAATATTTAGCATTTAACTTATCACCATACACTGGGACTGTGCATACAATGAAATGATAGTGCTAGAAAAAATATGGAGGTATTGTAATGGGAAGAAATATAAATGATATAAACAAGAAATTAAGTCAAGCTGCTGGTGACCTCAAACCGTCAGATAAACAAATGAAAGATTTGGCAATGTTGTCTAACAAATATAAGAATAAATCAGAATCCGAGATTGAACAAGAAATGATGAAATTGGCTGAAAGCTTTTCTAGCAGTGAAAGAGCTGATATGATAAAAAAACTTCAGATGCTAAAAAATATGAACAGTTTGTTAGATAACAATCAGAGAAAAAAAGTAGAATTATTTATTAAATTATTGTCGAAATGATATAAAAAGAATAGACAGTGTATGTTTAACATATAACATATGCTGTCTATTCTTTTTATATCATCTGCCTCCTACTTGATTTGACGGATTGTCAATAAAAAAATGAAAAACGATATATTGTGACTAATTAATATAAAAAAAGATGGGAATACTACAAAACTAGTCATTTTTCATCGAAGGAAAATATTTTTTATTCAAGAATATTAAATATAACTAAATTAAGATGTCCCCCTCCTCTATAGGCGGCGGGGACCATTTAATTTTTTCAGAGGGAGTTAAATCTCCCACTGAAAGCGTTGAATGACGGGCAAAGCCCTTATTTAATTCTAGAACAAAATAAGAGGAGTGATCGTATTGCGTCTTTCTTTCAAAAAAATAAATCAAAACCTGATTGTACTGTTTGATGGTGAATTAGACCATCATGCTTCTCAAGAGGTTAGAACGGAAATAGACAAAGAAATAGATAAGAACAATTGCAAAAATATTATTTTTGATTTGTCTGGCATGAATTTTATGGATAGTTCTGGCATAGGAGTTGTGATTGGAAGATATAAAAAGGTTAATAAATTAGGAGGGGAAGCTGTAGTAGTAAATTTGAGTGATAGAGTAGAAAGGATATTTAAAATGTCAGGTTTGTTTAATATAGTGAAGCATTATGAGAATACAAATCAAGCAATTGAAAGATTATAAAGGGGTGACAAAAATGACCAATAAAAATTACATGAAGCTAGAGTTTGTTAGCAAATCTCAAAATGAAGCCTTTGCAAGGGTAGCGGTAGCCTCTTTCGCCGCACAGCTAGACCCTACTATTGAAGAGCTTGCTGATATTAAAACAGCTGTTTCT
>Ga0208100_100536_pt1 | contig 14362 bp, 12 predicted proteins | sample SubbioR11_8A_Aug_FD_184817 | JGI IMG/M metagenome (GOLD analysis project Ga0208100, IMG submission 184817) | Serpentinite rock and fluid subsurface biosphere microbial communities from McLaughlin Reserve, California, USA - CR11_8A_Aug (SPAdes) | ecosystem: Environmental > Terrestrial > Deep... | reverse complement strand
TGCCGCAAAAGAAAAACCCCGACGTACCCGAACTTGCGCGCGGCAAGACTGGGCGCGTGATCGGCCACCTGATGGGCCTGCTGGTACTCATGAAAGCCCAGCCGCTGGCCTACAACAAAGACAACCAGGAAGACAAAGAGCCGCTGTTCGACACCGTGGACACGCTGCGCGATACGCTGCGCATTTTTGCCGAGATGATCGGTGGCACGCCCGATGCGGTCACCGGCCTCAAGCACGGGGGCTTGCGCGTCAACGCCGCCGCCATGGAGCAGGCGGCGCAAAAAGGCTACGCCACCGCCACCGACTTGGCCGACTACTTGGTGCAAAAGGGACTGCCCTTTCGCGACGCGCACGAGTGCGTGGCGCACGCCGTCAAGGCCGCCAGCAGCCACGCCTGCGACTTGGCCGAGCTGCCGCTGGCGGTGCTGCAAGGCTTTCACCCGCTGATCGAGGCCGATGTCTATGACTGCCTGAGCCTGCGCGGCTCGCTCGAGGCGCGCTCGACCGTGGGCGGCACGGCGCCGGCCCAGGTGCGGCTGCAGCTGGCGCGCCAGCGCGCGCGGCTGGGGCTGGATGAACCGGCCACTGCAACCGCCTAAAAACCGCACTGCCGCCTCTGCGGTGCGGCACCCCCTGCGCGAGCCGCCTTAAGCCGCCGGCTGCTCCAAGCCCGCAGCAAAACCGCCTTCGGCCACCTCGACCCGGTTGCGGCCGTTGCGCTTGGCGCGGTACAGGGCCACATCGGCGCGCGCCACCATGCTCGACAGGCTGAGGTCGCGCACATCAAAGGCGGCCACGCCGAAGCTGGCCGTCACACGCAGGCTGCGATCCTCCCAGCGCACCGGGTTGGCCTCAAAATGGCTGCGGATGCGCTCGGCCGCGTGGCGCGCCACGTCGGCGCTGGTGCGCGGCAGCAACACCACAAACTCCTCGCCGCCCCAGCGGCAAGGCAGGTCGGATTCGCGCATCTGCTCGCGCAGCAGCTCGGCCAAGTGCACCAGGGCCGCGTCGCCGCAGGCGTGGCCGTGGTTGTCGTTGATGGCCTTGAAGTGGTCCACGTCGAACATGATGAACGACAGCGGGTCTTCGTAGCGCAGGCTGCGCTGGATTTCGGCGTCGGCCAGCTCGATGAAAGCGCGCCGTCGCAGCAAACCCGTCAGGCCATCGGTGCGCGCCGTGCGCTCGGCCTCGAGCTTTTGCAGGCGCAGCTCCTCGGTGGCTTGCTGCACCTGCTGCTTGAGCTCTTCTTGCGTGACGGCAACTTGGCTCGCCATGCGATTGATGCCGCTGGCCAACTGGGCCATCGGGCCGCAGCGGTCCACGTCGGCGCGCGCCTGCAACTGCCCGCCACCGATGCGGCGCACGACGTCGCTGATGTGGGCCACCGGCCGCGTCACGCTGGAGGCGATCAAGGTCGAGAGCAGCGCCGCCAACATGAGGGCCAGGCCAGTGGCCGCCAGCGCCCACAGCAGCAGCTGTCGGCTGCTGCGCTGCAGCGCACTCAGGTCGTATTCGAGCGCCACGTATCCGAGCACCACCGGTTCGGCCACCCCAGACTCCAGCAAGCCAGCAGCCAGCGGATCATCGACTGCCATCAATTGCGAGCGCACCTCGTGGATCACCCACAAGCGCTCGCCATCGAGGTGCACGCGGTCGCCTGAAAAATCGGGCAATTGGGCGCCAAAACGCCCTGCGCCGGCCTGAAACTGCCCGCTGGCTGCGCGCAGCGCCACCGCCACCACATCGCTGTCGCTGTCTTTGGTGGCGCCGGCTAGGCGCTGCAGGGTCTGCAGGTCGGCGGCAAAGAGGGCAAATTCGGCTTGGCTGGCCAGTTGCTTGGCCACAGCCTGTGCCTGGTGCTGCTTGGCCTGCAGCAGCTCGTGGCCATGGCGTTGCACAAACACGACCAGCAACACCAGCACCACCAGCACCGCCGGCAGGGCAGCGGCCAGCCACAGGCGCAGGCGCATCTGGCGCAGCATGGGGTCGGGGTTCATCGGGCACCCCCTTCGGGTGCGGCACCGGTGCGCTGCATCAGCGCCCCGGCCAGCATGGCCACCGAGGGCAACTGCAGGTTGAGCGAACGCGCCACCGGCTCGTTAATGTCCAGCTCAAACTGGCTGGCCCACTGCTGTTGCAAGCGCGCCCCGGGCTGTTGCGCCAAGCGCAGCAGGTCGAGCATCTGCAGCGCCGCTTGTGCGGGCGTGGTGTACAGGCCCAAGGTGGCCCCTGCACGCACATGGGCCCGAGTGAAAGACACCACCGGCAGGCGCTGGCGATAGGCCGCGATCAGCAAATTCTGGAATTGGCTGGGCTGCACCACTTGGGCGTCGGGCAACAGCAGCAGCGCCTCGCTGCTATCGAGCACCCGGCTCAGGGCGGCAAAGAGCTCGGCCGGCCCGTCGGATTCGTGCAACTGCGCCGCTTGCATCTGCCAGTGGCGCGCACGCAGGGCCTCTTGCAGCGGCTCACGCCAGGCGCGGGTGGCGGGGCCAAACAGCACCCCAACGCGCGAGCGATCGGGCAAGGCCAGCCGCAGCAGCTCGGCCAAGCGCGGCAGCGGCTGGTCCAACCAAGCCACATGCGTGCGGCCGCGCAGCGCAGCGGGCAAACCCGCCCATGCCGCCTGCGACAGCAGGCCCGCCACCCACGGCATGGCCGGCAAGGCGGGGGGCTGGCGCTGCGCCCAAGCCGCCAGCGCGCGCGCACCCAGCAACATCAGGGCCGAACCCGAAGCCAATTGCTCCCACTGCGCCCAATCGGACCACAGGCCCGCCTGCAGGGGCAGCGCCGCGCCGCCGCGCAGGACGCGCAGCGCCTCGTCTTGGGCCGCGTTGCGCTCCGACATCACCACCCACAGGGGCGCAGGGCTGGCAGCGGTGGCGGCAGGCGTTGCGCTGGCAGCCACCCCTTGCGCCCATAGGTCGGCACTGGCGAGGTGGCCCAAGCCCAGCAGCCCCAAGCCGGCCAGCAAACCCATGCGCCGGGCGGGCTGTTCGGGCTCAGAATTCGAGGCGCAGGCTCGCATAGACGCGCCGGTTGCTGAGCCGATCAGGCACGAATTCGTCGATGTCGCCGCCGAGCGACTGCACCACCAAGGCGGCTTCGGCGCGCGCGCCACCCCAGTCGAAGGCGCGCGCCAAGCGGGCATCAACGCGGGTGATGGAATCCACCGCGTTGGCCGGCCTGCGCCATGCCATGCCGTTGTGCTCGTGCAGCATCAGCGCCACGTCCCAGCCATGATCCAGCCGCTGAAACAAGGCCACGGTGCTCAGGCGATCGGGCGGCTCGCGCCCTGTAGGCCCGGCTTGGTGCCAGCGCATCTGGTTGAAGGACTGGTTCAGGCGCAGTTCGGTGCGCTCACTGGGGCGCCAGATCAGCTGGTACTCGAGCCCGCGCAATGTGAAGCCGGGGGCGTTGACGTACTGGCGCGTTTTGTCAGGGTGCTCAAAAAATTGGATGAAATCGCCCATGCGCTCTTGGTACAGCCGCACATCCAGATTCACGCGCCCCTCGGCCAAGCTGGCGTGGTAGCCCAGCTCCTGCGCTTGCAAGACCTCATTGCGCAAAGCCGGGTTCGGGCGGTGGACCGTGCCGACTGGCGTGCGGTTGATGTAAGCGCGCACATCGGAACTGCGCTCGAACAACAGCGGCGGCCGTTCGGCGCGCGTGAGGCCGGCGCGCAGCGTGTGGCCGGGCGCTACCTCGTGGTTGAGCATCAGGCGCGGGGCCAAGTAGCTGCCGGTGTCGCTGCGGTAGCCAGCAAACAGGCCGGCATTGAGCAGCCACCGCGGTACCGGTGCCCACTCCGCGTGCCCGAATACCCGCCAATCGCGCACGCCCACGCGCTCGGTGGTGGTAAACAACACCGGCGCAAAGCTGCTGTCGTCGCGCACACCGCCTCCCAGCACCCAGCGCCAGCTCGGCGACATCACGCGCGTGTGCTCGAGTTCCAGCGCCAGCCGCCGCTCGTGATAGATTAAGCCGGCGATGTTTGGTATAGGCGAAAAACTAAAACCAATCGAATCCGTCTGGCTCGGATCGTTGAGGCGCTCTTCATCCCACGACAAGGAGGCCTTCCAAGTGGCATCAGGGCCATCGGCATACCGCCATTGCAACAGCGCATGGGACTTGCGCAAACCGATGTCGCGCTGCGGGTCGTCGCGATTGCTCGCAAATCCATGACCAGCATCCCACTCGCTTAAGCCGGCTTGGAACATCAACTCGGTAGCGGGGCGGGGCTTGAGGTCGGCGCGCCAGAGCAGTTGCACGCGCTCGTGGCTGTCGTGCAGGTCGCGCAGGCCGTGGTCGGCGCTGCGGCTCACGCTCAAGCGCTGCGCCAGCCCCGGCACCCCCCAACCGATGCGCGCGTAGGCGTCGGCCACGCCACCACCACCGGCAGTGAAGCTCACCGCTTGGCCCAGCGTGTCGAGCGTGTGGCGCGTCACCACGTTGATGACGCCAAACAGGGCGTGCGCGCCAAAAGCGGTCGAGTTGCTGCCGCGCAGCACCTCGATGCGTTCGACCTCCTCGATCGGCACCGCGTTGAGCGCCCTAAAACCGCCACCAAAGTAACTGGGGCTGTAGAGCGAGCGCCCATCGACCAAAATCAGGCTGCGCACCCCGTATTCGTCCACCGGCGCATGATAAGCCGCCACCAAGTTGGCACCGTTTAGGCCTGCCACCATATACCCCGGCACCAGCCGCAGCGCCTCGGTGATATTGCGCGCACCCGAGCGGCGCAGGGTCTGGCGGTCGAGCACCGTGACCGCGCCGGGTGTGTCGGCCAGCGGCTGCGCCAAGCGCGTCACCGACAGCACCTGCAGCGGCGCCTTTTCGGCAAAAAAATCGGGCTCGGCTTGCGCCATCAGATCAAACTGGGCAGATTGGGCTGCTTGGGCCAGTAGGGGCATTGGCGCGGTTTCAGCCACTCCGGGTTGAGCCTGCACCGATCCCGCAGCCATGCCCAAAAAAACCAGCACGCCCACCCAAGCCCGCGCCGCCAAGGGCCCGTGCAGGCTGGCGCACCCACCACGGCTGCAAGGCCGGTGGCGGGCGGCAGGCGGCCGCAGGCTGGGGCTGGGTTGCTGCATGATGCGCTGGAAGGGGGCAGAGAGATGGAAATTGTGATTTTATGCTGCCACGGCACTTTGGCGCTAACATAAGCCGATGCAAGTTACCCACTTCCTGCCTACCACCTAGCTTGGCACCCCGCCTACGGCTTGCTGTACCCGCCAGCAATTGGTTCCTCCCGCCGCAAGCCGCCCCTGCCTGCCTTTTGTAAACCCCAACTTTTGCTCATGAAATTCTCCGGCTCCCCCCACTACGTCGCCAGCCCCGATTTGCTGCTGGCGGTCAATGCCGCCATCACCTTGCAGCGGCCCTTGCTCATCAAGGGCGAGCCCGGCACCGGCAAAACCCTGCTGGCCGAAGAGGTGGCGGCAGCCTTGGGGTTGCCGCTGCTGCAGTGGCACATCAAGAGCAGCACCAAGGCGCAGCAGGGCCTGTACGAGTACGACGCCGTGAGCCGCCTGCGCGACTCGCAGCTCGGGGACGAGCGCGTGCGCGACATCGGCCACTACATCGTGCAAGGCGTGCTCTGGCAGGCCTTCACGGCCGAGCAGCCGCTGGTGCTGCTGATCGACGAAATCGACAAGGCCGACATCGAGTTCCCCAACGACTTGCTGCGCGAGCTCGACCGCATGGAGTTCCACTGCTACGAGACGCGCCAGACCATCCGGGCGCGGCACCGGCCGCTGGTGTTCATCACCTCGAACAACGAAAAAGAGCTGCCCGACGCTTTTTTGCGCCGCTGCTTTTTCCACTACATCCAGTTCCCCGACCCGGCCACGCTGCGCCGCATCGTGGGCGTGCACTTTCCCGGCCTCAAAGACGAGCTGCTCACGGCGGCGCTCAAAGCCTTTCTCGAGCTGCGCCAGTTGCCGGGCCTGAAGAAAAAGCCCAGTACCTCGGAGCTGCTCGACTGGATCCGGCTGCTGCTGGCCGAAGACATCCCGCCCCAGGCGCTGCACGGCAAAGAGCAGCAGCTGGTGGTGCCGCCACTGGTGGGCGCGCTGCTCAAAAACGAGCAGGATGCCGGCCTGCTCGAGCGCCTGGTGTTCATGAACCAGCGCCACCGCTGAGGCGGTTTGGCTCGCCCAGCCTAGCCCCACCCCAGCCCACCCATGCTGATCGATTTTTTCTATGCCCTGCGCGCCGCCCGGCTGCCGGTGTCGGTGCGCGAATACCTCACGCTGCTGCAGGCGCTGCAATCCGGCCTCGTGGGCCCGGCCAACCCCGACGCCTGCTCGCTCGATGATTTCTACTACCTCGCACGCACCACGCTGGTCAAGGACGAATCCCTGTTCGACCCCTTCGACCGCGCCTTTGCCGCCCACTTCAAAGGCGTGCAGGCCGTGGCGGGCGAGGGCGCGCGCGCCATCCCAGCCGACTGGCTAAGACAGGAGCTGCAACGGCTGCTGAGCGACGAGCAAAAGGCCAACGCCCCACTGCTCGACTGGGACGAACTCATGCGCACCCTGCAGCAGCGGCTGGCCGAGCAGACCGAGCGCCACGCCGGCGGCAGCAAGTGGATCGGCACCGGCGGCACCAGCCCCTTTGGCCACGGCGGCCACAACCCGCAGGGCATCCGCATCGGCGGCCCCGGCGGCCAGCGCAGCGCCGTCAAGGTGTGGGAGCAGCGCCTCTGGCGCGATTACGACGACAGCGCGCCGCTGGGGCCGCGCCACCTCAAGCTGGCGCTGCGGCGGCTGCGCAAGTTTGCGCGCCAAGGCAGCGCGCTCGAGCTCGACTTGCCCGACACCATCCGGGCCACCGCCGCCAACGCCGGCTGGCTCGAGCTGCGCCAAGTGCCCGAGCGCCACAACCTGGTCAAGGTGCTGCTGCTGCTCGACGTGGGCGGCAGCATGGACGAGCACGTGCACCAGGTCGAGGCCCTGTTTGCAGCCGCCAAAGCCGAGTTCAAGCACCTCGAAATCTACTACTTCCACAACTGCGTCTATGACTTCGTCTGGAAGCACAACCAGCGCCGCCACAGCGAGCGCACCGCCACACTCGACCTGCTGCACACCTACCACCGCGACTACAAGCTGATTTTTGTCGGCGACGCGACCATGAGCCCCTACGAAATCCTGCAGCCCGGCGGCAGCGTCGAATACGCCAACGCCGAAACCGGGGCCGACTGGTTGCAGCGCCTCGCGCACCACTACCCGCGCCACGCCTGGATCAACCCGCAACCGGCGGGCCTGTGGCCCTACCAGCGCAGCATCGAGCTGATCCAGCAAATCCTGGGCCAGCGCATGTACCCGCTGACGCTGCGCGGGCTCGAAGAGGCCATGCGGGTGCTCTCGAAGTAGCGCCTCAGCAGCGGGCATCGGGGATAATCTTGCGCACCACCCACCCGCCGTAGTTCAATGGATAGAACGGCCGCCTCCTAAGCGGCAAATACAGGTTCGATTCCTGTCGGTGGGGCCAAATTATCAGCCGGAAGTGTTCGCCACCTTCCGGCTTTTTCTTTGCCTCATAGGGAAACTTGGTTTTTTTCGTCCGCTGGCGTTCGCCGAAGTGTCCCACAATCCGGGGGCATCAGGGGGCACATTTGGGGGTACATTTTCAAAAAGTGGGGGCACATTTTGAACCCGGCCTTCAATCGCCGGTGGTCGCCAGCAGCACCAGCCCGCCGACGGTGGCCGAAGACGGCAGCGGCAGCGGCACCGGCAGCGGCAGCGGCAGCGGCAGCGGCAGCGGCAGCGGCAGCGGCAGCGGCAGCGGCAGGATCGGCCCTCGGTGACCGACACCGTGGTGACCATCGGCTTTGGCGGCACGGCCACCGAAGGCACCGACAACGTGCTGCGCGCAGCGTTGACATCGAGATGTCGGTGACCTCCAGCTCCAGCCCGCCGCCGACGGTGGCCGAAGACGGCAGCGCCAACGCGATCCCGCAATAGCCTCAACCTATCATGCTGCATTCTTTACCGCAGAACTTAACCATTTAAGAAAAGCACCCCCTAGCGGGATCCCGCGATCGTTTCGCACCCGTTCCAAGGGGCCACGGGAGTACCTTGATGCGGGGGGGGTGGGTAGGCCGGTCACGTGTCGAAAAAGCGCCGCCGATCTCAACTTTCTTCGGGGTATGACTTAATTTTGCCGGGGTTGCCGGGAACCTACCTGTGGATAAGTAGGATAAACCATTGTCAGCGTTGAAGAAAACAGGTTCCCGGCAAGCCCTGTTTTTGCCGGGAAATATGCCGGGAACCTCGGTTTTGCCGGGAACCTAGCCGAAGACGGCAGCGGCAGCGGCAGCGGCCGCTTGGATCGGCCCTCGGCAACCGACACCGTGGTGACCATCGGCTTTGGGGGCACGGCCGCCGGCCGGGTTGCCCCCATCCTTGGTCGTGATTCTTGGAGCATCAAACGGATTTCACAGCGCAAGGTAGTGCCTTACCCCGCAGCCCATCGGCCGCCCCGCTGCATGCTGTCGTCATGCACGAACAAAAAAGCCCGCTTACACGGGCTGCACATGTGCTCAGGCGTCCGCTTCAAAGATGCGGGGCGGTATGTGGTAACACCTCGCCAACCCCAAGCCGGGCAGCTTCACCTTCTTGGTGAACCGATCGTGCTCATTCTTGGTCAGGCACTCATGCTGAACCAACACCTTGCACACCGCCTCGGGGTCAAAGCCTTGGCACACCTCGGCCCTGAACACCTCGGGCATGATGAAGTACTCAACTGAAGTGCGTTCAGCGTCGAAGGGCTCGATCTCCACGCCGTAGGCCCGCTGGTGTTCCGCATTGCTCTTGATTGGGTCGCCCCGTTCGTTCACCATGCGCCGGAACCCTGCTCGGTTCAGCGTCTTGGCTGCATGGTCATCGGCTGCACGGTGCCACCAAGTAAAGCGGCCCTCCCCGTGCGCCTCCAAAAATCGCCGGACTTGCTTGAGCATGGATCGCACCTCCCCATTCTCCGTGCCCCCACGGGCCGCCAGCCAAGCATTGAAACAATCACGTGCGGCCCTGCTGCTCTCCCCCTTGGCCCAACCTGTCAGCCCGGCCGCTGTGGCCAGTTCGCCCGCCGCACCCACTAGAGCGAAGCGGGCACCTACCCGGTGCACTTGGCCACTTGCAGCCTCGGGCACCAGCTCCAATGCCAAGCCGTCCATGGCTTCGCGTGTGCGTGCCTTCAGGCTGTCCACGTGGTCGGCGAGCCATTCCAGCCATGCACGGCCCACGGCCCCGTAAACGGCCCCCGCCTGTGCCGTCAAGTGGGTGGCAAACGCCGCCCCGCCTTCATGCCCGTGCAGTTGTTGAAATGCGCCCATGCCTACTCCAGCATCGGCAGGAATGTCGGCCATACGGACTTCTTGCCCGGTGCGTGTGCGCCTCATGCCTTCGGCCATGTGATCGGCCAGCCCCACCTCGCCAGCACTCAGGAACAGCAGCCGCCACGCCAAGCGGGGCCGTGGCGCACCGTTGCGGGTGGCTCGGGCCTTGCTCTGCTCATTGGCCAGCATATAGGCGCACTCCCCGGCCGTCTTCGGATCGACTTGGGCCAATTCGTCAAGAATCAGCAGCCCGTCACTGTGCTGGGCGGCTATCGCCTCAAGGGCGTTGTCGGTGGTTCGCCAGCGTTGCAGGTAGTTGGCCCCACCCCATACGCTGGCGGCTACCTTCAGGGCGGTGGTCTTGCCGCTGGAGCTGTCACCCCGAAAGTGAAAGCCGCCCGACTCCACCCCGGCCGGGCGCATCAGCGGCCCGGCAAAAGCGCATGCCACCGCAAACACAAGGCGGGCATTGCCCACACACAAGGCCGCCAAACGGCCACGCCATTGATCTACAGTGCCGCGCACGCGAAAGGTGTTTTCCATGGCGCTGTCGGTCTGGAACACGATCCGTTCACCAGCACCGCCCACCGTTTCATGCGGCAGCACAAAGGCCCGCCCGTGCCACCCCGTCTTGTCGGTGCACATGGCCAGCTCTTCGGGCTGGCGGGTCTGGATGTATTGGGTCAAGAGGTTGCGAGCCCTTGGGCTGGTGGCAATGCGCAACCCCATGTTCAGCACCATGGCCCGGTATTCGCCGCCGTCACCACTGAGCATGCGCGCAGGCATGGCCCATTGCTTGGCACAGCCCATGGGGTCTGAAAAGGTCAGCAGGTAGCCCCAGCCGCCGCCGTCTTGGTCGCGCGTGCGGGCCTCCACAACCAGACGCGAGCACACCCATTCCGGTTTTATTGGGTTGCCGTCGCGATCAACGCCACGGTAAAACACCCCGTCATCGGTGACACTGAAGCGATCCCAATCCGGGGCGTCATCGTCTGCAACACCGGGCAGGGCGCTGGCGGGGCCGGTGGGGCGTTTGGGCTGCCTCATCGCCCCTACATTGGCTTGCGACTTGTTCATGGCCTGTGTGGCCGTTTGGGCCGCCCGGTGGGCATCTATGCCCCCTTGCACGATAACCCGCACGGCATCTAGGCCAGCCGGGCCGCCGTGGTGGGCGTGCAGGTCGTTGAAGTCGCTTCCTGCCTCGGGCAAGCCCTTGGGGTACAGTGCCACGCCACCTACCGCTTGGGCGGCACGCTCTGCGCCCACACGGCCGCTGTTTACGCCAGTGCGGGCCTCGGTGTCTCGGTCATCGTCACCACACACCACAAGCAACGCATCGGGGTGTAGTTTGTGCAGGGCCTTGGCCACCTTCACAAGGTTGCCCGCGTCAAAGGCCACCGCCACGGGGTGCCCTGTGGCCTCATGCAAGGTGGCGGCCGTGGCGTAGCCTTCGGCCACCAGCAGCACGGCATCGGCACCAGCGGGCGCGGCACCCACCAAGTGCCACAAACCCGACTTGCGGCCGCCCTTCAAAAACAGTTTGTCGGTGCCGACGGTGGGCTTGGCCGGGGCAATACGTTGCAGGTTCCACAGCTTGCCCGTGGCGTCCCGCATGGGCACCAGCAGCCAGCCGTCGGGGGCGTAGCGCACCCCGTGGCCTTGCACGCCCTTGCGCACTAGGTAGGGGCTTTGGCCGGTGTCGCTGGCGCTGTCCCATCGGGTGGCCGCGTCTGTGGCCGCCTGTGCTTGGGCCGCCTCGGTTTGCTGCCGTTCCGCTTGTTCACGCTGGGCGCGCTCACTTGCAAGGCGCACCGCCGCTTCGGGGTCGGGCTGCGCAGGGGCTTGCCCGGCCTTGGGCAGCTCAAAGCCATGGGTCTTGGCAAGGTGCAACAACGTGCCTATGCCTACCCCGCCGCTGGCTTTCACGCTCTTCCAAGTGTCACGGGTGGCCTTGCTGTCGTACTGCTCCCCGGCCGTCTGGCTCCAAGCGTCAAACAGCTCCAGCCCCGTCGCGTCTGGGTATTCGCTCTTGATGGCCATGGCCACACGCGCCCACTCATCGCGGGGCATGCTGGCCGGAATGTAGGCGAGTGCCTGCCTAATCTGGCTGGGCGTGATTGTGTGTGTAGGCATCAAACCAGCCACCTTGGGGGTTTAAATTTTGGGTCGGGCTCGGGCCGGGTATTGAAACCAAGCGGCAACGATCGAGCCCTCATTTGCTTGCCGACGCGGTAAGAGAGCACGCCCCTTCTGTCAAGCCGCACAAAGTGAACCTCCCCCTTACGGTCTCTGTCTGGCCATGCGTGCGCCACAACCTGTTTGCGTTCAAGCACGGCACGGGGGCCCAGCTCTTCGAGCAACACCCGCAAGGCCGCCTCCAAGATGCGCCCCCCCTTGGCGCGTTGCGCCTCTGCAAACGCTTCGGGGTCGCCGTCGATTGGGCCAGCGTGCCGGGGGCTCATTGCTCACCTCCCGCTGCAACTTGCTGAATCCAAGTCAGCACTTCAGATTCACGCCACATGGCCGCACGGGCGTTGAACTTGGTTCGGATCGGGAAGCGCCCTTGCTTCATCAACCCATAAATTGAGCTTTTGCCCAAGCCTGTGAGGTGCAGGACTTCGGGCAGTCGGATAAAACGATCCTTGGGCGGGACCGGCTTTTGAGAGTAGGCCAGATGCATATGATCTCCAATAAACGCCAGCGAGATCGGGTTGACCCACTGAAGCGTTGACGGGATTTCAAGTCGGCAAAACTTGCCGATCAACCGGACATTTGCCGACAGGGTTTGCCGACTAAATCAGGCCGCGCTCTTCTTTGCCGATTGTGGCTTGACCTCAGCCTTGATTCGGCGTGTTACCTCTCGCTCAGACAACCCAGACTCCTTAGCCACCCGTGCCGTGAAGTCTCTAAGACCCAAAGCCTTGAACTCTTGCTGTCGCTTCAGCAAACGATGGCCGTCCCAATCTGGAGCTATGCTTTTTTGGGGTATCCGCTTTGTGTGCTGTGGGACTGTTGGCATTGCAACGACTGTTGCAGGCTGTGTGTCAACTTCAGCCGCCTTGAACCAGCTCGAAACCAATGCGCTCGGCAACACGCCATTGCGTTGCAACCAAGCGCAAAAGTCGCGGGCGGTGATGTTGATTTGGGTTGTCTGAACGTGCTCAGTCTGCTTAAGCACGCGGGCGGGGGCGGCACCTATCAAGCCTACGCCTCCAAGCCCACCTCCAACCCCGTCCCATGAGCGGGTAGAAATGCCGCCACTGTAGCCCACACTGCGTGTTGTTTTTTTGAGGACTTGGCTTGTAGTGCGGGCCAGTTCCCCGCTCTTAATGTCATCCTCCAGCAAAGACCGGAAGGCACGTAGCGCAACTTGGTCGGGCTTGGCATCTTCGGCTTCGCCGCGGGTCTGCAAAACAAACAACTGGTCGGCTGTAAGCGCCAACGGCCAACCAGCTTTTGGATCCAACCCCAACAAAACCGCAGCCTTGCGCAGTTCCAATGACATAGCACCCCCTGAGTGCAGCCCGAAGAAAGGGGCCACCCGCAGGGCAGTCGGGGGCCTGCCTTTTCGGTTCGCGGGCCTAGCGGGGGCAGAGCCTATTGTGCACAAAAGAGCGGTCATCGCTGCACCTGCTTTCCGGCTGGCAACTGCGCAGCCATGCAATCTAGCCCAGCCAAGACTTGATCCAAGCCCTCCCACACGTGCTCAAGCACCCGCTTGAGCTCGGCTTCATCTTCGTGGCTGCACGCGGCCAAACTGGCCAGCGTCCGCAATTGGGTGCACCGGTCGTGCGCAAAGCCCAGTAGCCGGGCCGGGCTTGCCGCTTGGTTCAGCAGCACCACGGGTACCCCGTTTTCGCCGGGGGAAAACAGGTCACAGCTAGGCGGGGAAATGTCAATCTGCCCGGCTGGTGCCGTGCTGGTGTTGTTTGAGCTCATACCGCACCCCCTTGCGCATCAAGCGCCGGGGCGCTGGTGGCTGTTTGGTGGTCTGCATGCACCATGTGCCGCCCTTGGTGGTGCCACAGCTCGGGCGGGGTCGCCGCCAGAAAGCGCCGGATGATCTCACGCCCCACTTCCTCGGTGAAGCGGCACGCCTGCACGTCGCCGAAGGGGGCCGGGTTCGCTTGGGCTAGGTGCCATAGCTGGGCCAAGTGGTTATCGGTGCAGTGGGGAAGCCGGGCCGTGTCCAGCTCGAAGGTGATGTTCACTTGCATGATGCACCTCCCCCGCACACGGTCACGGCCGCGCTGGCGCGTTTCAACAGGGTGGCGGCACGCACCGCACGGGCGGTGGCCAGTTGCAGCTTGGCGGGGCTGCAATCGGTGGCCCGAAGGCTGTGCAGGGCCGTGGCCAAAGCGTTCTCAGCTAGGCCATGCAGGCGCAAGGTTTCGGGGTCGGTGGTGGTGCCGTGGGTCGGCTGGGGTGGTGCGGCTGGGCGCACCAAGGCAATGAAATTGGCCATGGGTAGGGCTCCTGAACGAGACTACAAACCCACGCGGTGCGTTTTGAAGCGCAACGGGTGGACGGGATGTTCAAAACACGGGTTCAGCCGTGCGGCCAGCCTTGCGGTCAGGCCCATCCCGCCCAAAACCTTGGAGCGTGCCCAGCAGGCACCGCCCCAGAAATCAGGCGTGACAAAACCCCGCTTTACGGTGGGGGCTGCAACCGCTGAACCAAAGGTGTTTTGAAGCACCGGGCCTTTCGGCTTGGGCGCATTGTGGCATGTAGGCGGGGGGGTGTCAAGCGGAATCAGCGTCATCTTCGCCGCCAGCATGGATCGGCCCTCGGTGACCGACACCGTGGTGACCATCGGCTTTGGCGGCACGGCCGCTGAAGGCACCGACTACGTGGCGGGCGTAGCGTTGACAACGAGGTGTCGGTGGCCACCAGCTCCAGCCCGCCGCCGACGGTGGCGGAAGTCGGCAGCGGCAGCGGCAGCGGCAGCGGCAGCGGCAGCGGCAGCGGCAGCGGCAGCGGCAGCGGCAGCGGCAGCGGCAGCGGCAGCGGCAGCGGCAGCGG
>Ga0208100_100535_pt1 | contig 14364 bp, 11 predicted proteins | sample SubbioR11_8A_Aug_FD_184817 | JGI IMG/M metagenome (GOLD analysis project Ga0208100, IMG submission 184817) | Serpentinite rock and fluid subsurface biosphere microbial communities from McLaughlin Reserve, California, USA - CR11_8A_Aug (SPAdes) | ecosystem: Environmental > Terrestrial > Deep... | reverse complement strand
AAATCAGACATTTATTTGTCTGATACTTTTATACGAGACAGACTCTTGAAAAGAGGCTCAGATGAGATTAAAATGCTTATTAGGGATGATGTAAGAAGTCTTGGGATGAGTTTTGCCAGCTTAAATGATGGACGGCTGATTATGGATCACAAGGATTTGTGTAAAGTTGAGCTTAATAAAAATCACGAAAAACTATTAGTAGTGTTTGAGAATTTAGGAGATATTTCTATTGATGATTATTTAAACAAAAGCATTTTTTCCATTGAGGCTTTGGCAATGAAAGTGGAGGAAGATGGCAGTATCAATTTCAATGAAATCATAGATACCATGGGAGGGTTAAAGGATTTTAACGATCGATTGGTAAGATGTATGCAACCTCAAAATTTTTCAGCTACGCCGGTTAGTATGTTAAAGGCAGTCAGATTTATGGCGGAATTAGATTTCAATCTAGAAAATAGCACTATGTATTCCATTATTGAAAATGCCGTGTTTCTTGAGAATGGTGATTGGGAAGAAATTGCTAAAGAATTATTTATAATTCTAAAATTGAAAAAAACCTATTATTATTTCAATTTTATGGACAAACAGTTAAATATTTTAAATAAAATTTTTCCCGAGATAGAACCCATGAAAGAAATTGGAAGATGCAAATATCATGTGGTGGATTCTTGGACTCATTCCCTAAACACCTTAAAAGTGGCTGAGAGCATTATTTATGCCGAAGGATATTTTGAAAATCATTTGAGAAAAGCCTATGAAGAACATTCCAGTCAAATAGTATGCGATGGACATACAAGGCTGGAGATCGTAAAATTGGCAGCACTATTTCACGATATAGGAAAACCCGCTTCTCGGAAAATAGATGAATCAGGCAGGGTTAGGTTTAAGGGTCATGAAATTGCAGGTATGCAGATTGCAGAACGGATTTCTGATCGTTTGAAACTTGGTGACAAGGGAAAAAAAATCCTATGCAAGCTGGTGAAGGAGCATATGTGGCCTTTAACATTGTATAAAAACAATGACGTAAGTGCAAAAGCCACATATGATTTATTCGCAAAGTTTGGAGAGGATACATTAGATGTATTGATCGTTTCTTTGGCAGATATCATAGCCACAAGAAAACTTTTATGTCCCCATGAAGAAATGGGTATGTATAAGGTTCACGTTGAATACTTGGCAAATAATTATCTTACGAGGTTTAAGGATATCATAAACATAAATCATGTTATCACTGAAAGAGATATAGAAAAAGAGTTCCCACGGGTTGATGAAGAAAAATATAGTGAATTAATAGATTTTGTTAGAAAAAGTATATTTTTTGGTAAAATTCCACCGGAAAAAAGCAGAGCCATAGCATATATCAAGGAAGAGCCCACCTTTTTTTTCCAGATCCATCAAAATTTAAACAGCGGAGAATGAACCCTCCACTGTTTCTTTATTAGTCTGGACTTTAAGCGACTATCGTCAACTAGCGACATAGCTACTAGATCCACCACTTTTTCTTTTTTTTGAAGCCATTTGTTAGATTTTTTATAAAATAAACTACTTGAACAACTCCCATAATACTGCTGAGCACATCGGTTTTTTCAGCAAGAGAACCAGCGGCTACCTCAGAGATACCAGCAAGTTGGTCTATGGTTCCCTGTACGGCTTTGACATCGTGTGCTAAATCGCCACTGATACTTTCAATATTGGCAGCAATGGAAGGAGCCTGATCAAGGATTTGATCAATGTTTTCCCTATTATCCTCAACTAATTTTCTTACAATCTTTAAGGTTTCGTTAATATTTTTCAACATCAATATAGCATACACGATCAATACTATAAAAGCTGACATCAATAAGAGTAGTCCCAAATCCCCAAGACGAATGGTTGCATTCATTTTATCGCTCCTTCTATCACCATATTACAGTTTTGTATTTTCTTTGGTAGTATCTTCTTTGATAGGCTCAGTAGTGACAACCACATCTTCTTGGACATTTCTTCCTAACTTCCTTATTCTTTCAACAGCAGTTCGGATTTTAGTCCTCTTATTCTGAATAACCTCTTCAACCTGTTTCTTTTTCTCGTCGATATTTCTTTCTAAATTGTTTTTAGCATCTTTAGCAGTGTTATGTATTTTTTGTCTAGTATTTTTACCTGAATCTGGTGCCAAAAAAATGCCAGCGGCACTGCCTAGTAATCCTCCAACCAGGGTACCTAAAGCGACGCGTTTAGCAACTTTTTTTCTAGCTTCAATCTTTTTCTTTCTGTGCAACTCTTTTAGTAGTTTCATATGATCACTCCTTATTTCTTTATTCTTTTCTTTATTCTTCTATATTAATTACCCAAATTAATCATATTGAAACAATAAGTCAGTCCACATACTTAGAAAAATTTAACAATAATTTTTCTAAGTATGTGGACATATGACCTGCATACCAAGGAGATTCTTTGTAATACACATATCAGTTCAATTATTAAGACAAAAGGGCTGAAATTTTATGAATAGAAGTCATAAGTTTCGCAAAATTTTCTGGCTTAAGAGATTGAGCACCATCAGATATCGCCATTTCTGGCTGGTGATGAACCTCTATGATCAAGCCATCAGCTCCTGCTGCCACTGCAGCCTTAGACATGGGCTCCACCATACTCCATTTTCCAGTGCCGTGACTGGGATCTACAATTATGGGAAGATGACTAAGCTCCTTAATCATAGGAACAGCACTCAAGTCCAAGGTATTTCTTGTGTATTTTTCAAAGGTTCTTATCCCACGCTCGCAAAGAATAACATTGGTATTTCCCTCAGCGATGATGTACTCTGCAGACATTAGCCATTCTTCGATGGTGGCGGACATACCTCTTTTAAGAAGGATGGGTGTTCTGCTCTTGCCTGCCTTTTTTAATAAAGCATAGTTTTGCATGTTTCTTGCACCAATTTGTATGATATCTGTATATTCATTAACAAGATCAAAGGTTTCAACGCACATTGCCTCGGTGACTATGGGCATTCCTGTTTGTTCTTTTGCTTTTCTCAATAATTTCAATCCTTCTTCTTCCATACCTTGGAAGCTATAAGGTGATGTCCTCGGCTTAAAAGCACCTCCTCTTAGAATATGGGCACCTGCTTTCTGCACTAGATGGGCAATGGTAAGGAGTTGTTCCTCGCTTTCAACGGCACAAGGACCCGCCATTATAGTTATGCTATTATCTCCTATTTTATGACCACACACATCGACCACTGTATTTTCAGGATGAAACATTCGACTAGCCAGCTTAAATGGGTATTCTACTTGCAAAATCTTTTCAACGTAATTATTGGCTTCTATTTGACTCTGATCTATACTGCGGGTATCTCCTACAAGTCCCAACAAGCAATAGTCTTGACCTTGTGATTTATGGACAATGCAGCCTAAACTTTCCAACTTTTTTTCCAACTTTACAATCATTTCTTTTGGTGCTCCTGGTTTCATTACAACTACCATTTTAATTCCTCCTAATTTTTATTATTGTTAATACAAAATAAAAAGGAGTCCCTTTGCAAGAGACTCCTTTGTTTTAAAAGCTATATGAGCTTAAAATACCCCTATGGGTGACAGAAAAAGGATTTTCTTATTAAAGTTAAATTTTTCGGTATATTCAATTTTGTTGAACGCAAAATAACCAGCGCTAAAAAAGAAGTAGCCCCAGATAAAGGAAATAAAATAACCGATTGACTTTAATAATAAGTTTTTAATTGAATTTAACATAGCCATCACCTTTGTAAATATATTTATTACACATTATATGAATATGAAATCGATTTGTCAATAGAAAAAAATTTATGTCTTATTAAAAAAGTTTATGAAAGTAGAACTTGCCTATAATATGGAAAAGAAGCTGTTCAAGTTGTTAAATAAATTTTCAGACAATGGTTGACTAATGTTTTTTAGTAGCGTATCATAAGGATTAAATTAAATTGCCATGATATAGTATTATTGGTTTATAAATATAAATATATGCATTATATTTATAATAAGGGAGAGTAAAAAATGGAGGATTTTAAAAGAATATCAATAATAGGAATGGGTCTTATAGGAGGTTCTATTGCTCTAGCCCTTAAAAAGTCAGGCTTTGGCGGTAAAATATTTGGACAAGATATTTCTATAGATGCCCTAATAGAAGCAAAAAAACTAGGAGCTGTAGATGATTATACTACAAGCTTGATTGATGCAGTTCAAGAGCCTGATTTGGTTATTATAGCAACACCCATGGGACATTATGAAGATGTTTTTAATGGAATCGCTCCTTATTTACGTCCAAATACCCTTGTGACAGATGTGGGGAGTGTGAAGAAGTATCCAATGACACTGGCGGAAACAACCCTGCCAAAGCATATCCGGTTCATAGGCGGACATCCTATGGCTGGCTCTGAAAGAACAGGCATTCAATCAGCCTCACCTTATTTGTTTGAGAATGCCTATTATTTCATAACCCCAACCGAGGGAGAGTCAAATGAAAATACACTAAGATTAAAAAGATTAATACAGGGACTGGGTGCCTATCCAGTCATTATCAGTGCAGAAGATCATGACCATGTCACAGCGTTAATAAGTCATATACCTCATTTGATGGCAGGACTGCTAGTAACGCTATTAGACAGAAACCAAGAAACAAACTATCTCTCTTATGCAGGGGGAGGCTTTAGGGATACCACAAGGATCGCTTCAGCGAATCCTTGTATGTGGAAGGATATTCTTTTTATGAATAAGGACGAAGTAATAAAGGGAATAGAAGAATTGGAATTTAGTCTTAGAGCTTTTAAATTAAATTTACTGAAAGAGGAGCATCAAAACATTATTGATACCCTAAGCAGGGCAAAGCAGATTAGAGATCTAATACCAAAGAACATGAAAGATGCCATTCCGAGGTTGTTTGACATCATGATAGATGTTCAGGATCAACCAGGAATGCTAGGAAAAATAACCCGTATGATGGGTCAACATAGTATTAATATCAAGGAAATAGAGATTGTCCATGCTAGGGAAGGCAGAGACGGAGTTGTTAGGTTGGCATTTTCTACAGGTCAAGAACAGCGGAGGGCAATTGATATCTTCAAAGAATCAAAATTTAGTGTTTCCTGTCATGAGGAAGAAAAATAGGGGGGTTAAAATTGAAGCATGTAAAAATTATTCCGAATTTACTTAGGGGTACGATAAAGATACCGCCTTCGAAAAGCTTGAGCCATAGAGCTGTTATTGCAGGGGGCTTGGCTCATGGAAGCAGTAAAATAAATAATTTGCTGTATTCCGATGATATAACAGCCACTTGTGAAGCCATGAAGACCTTTGGTATCAATATGAATAGAATAGGTGAAGCATTAGAGATAAATGGACCAACTCAACTAGAAGTGAAGCAGAGAGAAATAGAATGCCTGGAATCTGGTTCTACATTAAGATTTCTAATACCAATAGCCCTGCTAACAGGGCAAGAAGTGTCTTTTCATGGAAGGGGCAAGCTTGTTACCCGCCCATTGGATGCATACTTTAAAATATTTAATGAGCAAAATATAAGCTATGATTATAAGGGGAGTCTTCCGTTAACCCTAAGAGGAAGGTTAAAATCAGGTGATTTCTACATAACAGGAGATGTGAGTTCCCAATATATAACAGGTCTGTTATTTGTTCTACCACTTCTGGATGGAGATTCAAGGATTATTATTACCAGCCCATTAGAGTCTAAGGGATATGTGGATTTGACCTTGGATATATTAAACAAATTCTCCGTCAAGGTAGAGAATGAGGAATATAAAACCTTCCACATCAAGGGAAACCAAAGATACAGGGCAACTGACTATAGGGTTGAAGGTGATTACTCTCAAGCTGCATTTTGGATAGTGGCTGGTACCTTGGGAGAAAGGATTGAGTGTTTAGACTTAAACAAGGATTCAAGTCAAGGAGATAAGGCTGTTGTGGATATTGTCAAGGCAATGGGTGGAAATATTTCCATAGGCAACCATACAACTATTGTTAAAACGGCTAAAACCCATGGAGTGACTATAGATGCAGCACAATGCCCTGATATCATACCTGTTCTGACGGTATTAGCTGCACTTAGTGAGGGAAGGACTGAAATCATAAATGCAGTTAGATTGCGTATAAAAGAATCAGACCGTTTAAAAGCTATCACTACAGAGCTAAACAAGCTTGGAGCAGATGTGTGTGAGCTGTCCGAAGGATTGGTAATAAACGGGAAGAATGCCTTAAAGGGCGGAGTCGTAGAAAGCTGGGATGACCACCGAATAGCCATGGCTCTATCCATAGCTTCTATCAAGTGTACGGAACCTGTGATAATAAAAAACAGCCATGCGGTCAGCAAGTCCTATCCGGGATTTTTCCAAGATTTTGGATTGGTGGGAGGAAAATACCATGAGTGGAACATGGGGTAAAAATATCCGTTATTCCATATTTGGAGAGTCCCATGGAGAGGGGCTGGGCATTATCATAGACGGGCTACCGCCTGGTATAGCTCTGGATATGGATGAGATTAATTTTGAGATGAATAGAAGGCGGCCTGGCAATAATCCCTTTGGAACACCACGCAATGAGAAAGATGAGTTCAGAATACTGTCAGGTTACTTTGAAAACAAGACAACCGGCGCTCCGTTTTGTATATTTATACAAAACAACAACCAAAAGTCAAAGGACTATGAAGCTACAAAAAACATACTTCGCCCAAGCCATGCAGATCTTACGGCTTTTATCAAGTATAAAGGCTTTCATGATTTTAGGGGAGGAGGACATTTCTCGGGACGCCTTACAGCACCCCTGGTCTTTGCGGGAGCTGTAGCAAAGCAACTTTTAAAAACAAAAAATATTTTTATTGGAGCCCATATTTCACAAATTGGCGGCGTGTTTGATAGTGAATTTGATAAGGTGGGAATAGGTGAAGAAATACTCCAAACCCTAAAGAAAAAAGAATTTCCTGTTTTGGACGAAAAAAAGGCATCTGAAATGAAGAAACTCATTCTGTCCGTCAAGGAGGGGAAGGATTCCGTTGGAGGTACAGTAGAAACTGCAATTATAAACCTTCCAGCGGGGATAGGCAATCCTTTTTTTGATTCGGTGGAAAGCTCTTTGGCTCACTTGCTTTTCTCAATACCTGCAGTGAAGGGTGTAGAGTTTGGGGCGGGATTTAAAATAGCTTCTATGAATGGCTCTAAGGCAAATGATGAATTGTATATGGACGATGATAAAATAAAAAGTTATACCAATAACAACGGAGGGATTTTAGGTGGTATAAGCAATGGAATGCCTGTGATTTTTAAGGTTGCATTCAAACCTACGCCTTCAATTGGAAAGACTCAGAGAACAATAGACTACCGTACAAAAGAAAACGAAAAAATTGAGATAAATGGACGTCATGACCCTTGTATTGTACCGAGGGCTTTGGTCGTAGTGGAAGCGGTTGCAGCCATGGGAATATTGGACTTGATGTTAGCTGGGGATAGTTTACAGTAAAAAAGGGGTGAAACAGTGAAGAAAGTCAAGGTAGGATTTCAAGGTGTTTCAGGCTCGTTCAGCGAAGAGGCTCTGTTTTTATACTTCAAAGAAAATTTTGAGACTGTGACAGTGCCAGAATTTGAAGATATATTTAAGGGTATTATTAATAATGATTTTGATTATGGCATTTTGCCGTTGGAAAACTCCTCAACCGGTGCAATAACACATGTATATGATTTGCTTAATCAAAATGAGGTCTATATTATTGGCGAAACATTCTTAAAGGTAAAACATCATTTGCTTGCTTTACCACAAGCAGACATAGAGGATATAAAGGAAGTATATTCACACCCGCAAGGATTTGAACAATCCAGACCATTTTTAAAGATGTATCCTTCGTGGAAGCTAATTCCTCACTACAATACCGCAAAAAGTGCGGAACTGGTAATGAAAACTCAGAATAAAACCATGGCTGCAATAGCCAGCTTGAGAGCTGCAGAACTGTATGGATTAAATATACTTCGGGAAGGCATCAATACAAATTCCTCAAATACGACGAGGTTTATAACATTGGGTAAAAACTTGACATTTGAGGAGCAGTCCAATAAAGTAAGTATCGTCTTAGCAACCAAACATACTGCGGGAAGCCTTTATAAGGTGTTGAAAAATTTCGCAGAAAACAGCATAAATATGCTCAAAATTGAGTCAAGGCCGATTCCTGACAGACCATGGGAATATTTCTTCTATGTGGACTTCGAAGGCAATTTGGAAGATGGTAAAATTTTAAAGACTATTGATAGGATTAAAGAGGATAGTGAATATTTTAAGATGCTGGGCAATTATAAGAAGGCTGAAGAACTGGCTAGGTAAAGATGTTAGCAGTAAGGCATCAGTTTTTTCTTTCTCATAAGTTATGCATATCCTTTGATGAACCTCATATAATTTCCTAGGACTTTTATTGGGGGGATTTTATATGATGAATAAACTCTGGGTTTTTATGATTCTTGCAGGTATTGTCACAGCATTTGGAAACCAGAGCGTAGAATTGATCAATGATGTGGTTATTCAAAATACTCAGGAAGCTGTGGGTTTTGCAATTGGGCTTACAGGAATCATGGCTGTGTGGCTGGGGCTCATGAATGTTGCTGAAAAGTCGGGATTGATAAAACAAATAGGGAAAATAATGAGCCCCTTCATAAGAATCCTTTTTCCTGAAATACCCAAGAATCATCCTGCCATCAGTGCCATAGTCATGAATATGGCGGCCAATATGTTTGGAGCAGGCAATTCTGCCACAGCCCTAGGTCTTAAAGCCATGGAAGAGCTTCAGGCACTTAATCCTCATAAAGAAAGAGCTACGAATGCGATGTGTATGTTCTTAGTAATAAATATGTCTTCTATACAATTAATTCCCCTTTCGGTACTAAAAATAAGAGCAGATGCAGGATCTGCCAATCCCACTGAGATTATTGGTGCTACTCTTGTGGCAACCACAATATCTACCATCGTTGGCATTCTTTCTTGTAAAATATTAGAAAGGGGGGAATGAGGTGGTAGGGACATTAAGCTTTATTTCTATTATGATGATTCCAATTATGATTACTGTTATATTACTCCACGGCACCATAATGAAGATTAATATCTATGACGCTTTTATTGAGGGAGCAGCAGAGGGCTTTAAGACAGCAGTTAGAATAATGCCATACCTTATTGCAATTTTTTTTGCCATTGGAATATTTAAAAGCTCTGGAGCGTTGGAGTTTTTTATAAAACTGCTTTCGCCTATAGCCAATCTATTTGGAATACCTACAGAGGTTCTTCCATTAGCCATTATGCGACCGATATCAGGAAGTGGAGCCTTAGGGATAGTCAAGGACTTGATTTATACCTATGGTCCTGATTCTTTTATTGGCAGAGTAACTTCTATAATGATGGGTTCTGCGGAAACAATATTCTATACCATGGCAATTTATTTCGGAGCCGTATCAATAAAAAATACTCGTCATGTACTGCCTGCAGCTTTGATCTCCCATTTTGCAGCTATATTAGCTTCTGTGGCTATCTGCAATTTTATTTTCACGTAAGGTGAACAAAAATTTCATCTTTAATTCAACAGAGTATGCGATAAAAGGCATAATCTTAAATATTCATCAATATATTGACATTGAAGATGGACATTCAAGTGGGAGATGAATCTAGTTTGATGAAGTCGCTTAACATTAAAAAAGTCTGGCAGGGGGTGATATAGATGGGTATAGGGATAGAACTGAATGTTATTTTAGCCTATGCCTTCGGATTGATTCTGTTATATATAATCGGATATTTACTACTGGTACCAATTAAATGGATTGTAAAATTGGTATATAATGGGATTGTTGGAGGGGTTATGCTCTTGATACTAAATTTTGTTGGGGGATTTTTTGATTATGGGATTGCTATTAACCCTATAACAGCTTTAGTGGCTGGTTTTCTAGGTATACCCGGAGTAATTGTGATGATGATAATTCGGTATTTGCTTTAGGTAGTGAAATAAATATTGTTAGAAAAGGATTGTTTCCTTCTTTTTAAATAAGGAAAAACAGTCCTTTTTTTATGCATACAATCTGTTGACAGCAATTTAACCTTCTGTTATACTAAAGGTTGAGAACTGTAACATTGGCTGATAGCCTGTTGTTGTCTATAAAATACGAGCTGTTACATAAGGCGAGAAAACTATGGTATAACAGAATGAACTTTGTGTCATTTGTACTATAACAGGAGTTAGGCTAGTTGCCATGATTTAATGTTTAGATATTGTTAGATGAAATTTTGGATTAAGTAATGTAAAACCAAGAGGAGGATTTAAGATGGGTAAAAAAATGAAGACTATGGATGGAAATACCGCGGCTGCTTATGTATCTTATGCATTTACCGAGGTGGCAGCGATCTATCCAATAACGCCGTCTTCTAACATGGCGGAATTTGTTGATGAGTGGGCGGCTTACGGAAAGAAAAATATTTTTGGACAGAAGGTACAGATTACAGAGTTGCAATCAGAAGCAGGTGCAGCAGGGGCTGTACATGGATCTTTAGCTGCGGGAGCTTTGACAACTACCTATACAGCATCTCAAGGATTGTTGTTGATGATTCCTAATATGTATAAAATTGCTGGAGAATTGTTGCCTTGTGTTTTCCATGTTAGTGCCAGAGCGATAGCAAGTCATGCTCTTTCTATATTTGGAGATCATTCTGATGTAATGGCAGCAAGACAAACTGGATTCGCCCTATTGGCATCGGGAAGTGTACAAGAAGTTATGGACCTAGGTGGAGTAGCACATTTGAGTTCTATAAAATCAAGGATACCATTTTTGCACTTTTTTGACGGATTCAGAACTTCACATGAAATCCAAAAAATAGAAACAATCGAATATGATGATTTTGAAAAACTGTTGGATGTTGATGCAGTTAAGAGGTTTAGGGACAACTCTATGAGCCCAAATCATCCTGTGACAAGGGGTACAGCCCAAAACCCAGATATATTCTTCCAAGCAAGAGAAGCCTCAAACAAGTTTTACGATGCTGTTCCAGATATAGTAGCTGACTACATGAAGGAAATAAGCACATTAACCGGTAGAGACTACAAGCCATTTAATTACGTTGGAGCTCCTGATGCAGAACATATAATAATAGCTATGGGTTCTGTAATTGAGACAGCTGAGGAAGTTGTCAAATATTTAGTGAATAAAGGTGAAAAAGTTGGTCTGCTTAAGGTTCGTTTATTTAGACCATTTTCTGTGAAACATTTCCTTGAAGTATTACCTAAAACAATAAAAAGAATTGCAGTGCTTGACAGAACGAAAGAACCTGGTTCATTGGGTGAGCCATTATATCAAGATATTAGAACATTGTTTTATGAAATGGAAAATTTGCCACTCATAATAGGTGGACGCTATGGGCTGGGGTCTAAGGACACTACTCCTTCACAAATAATGGCAGTGTTTGATAATTTGATGTCAGATACACCTAAAAACGGATTCACGATAGGTATTGAGGATGATGTTACTAAAAAATCTTTGGATGTCACTAAAATAATCAGAACTGCTCCTAGTGGACTTACAAGATGCAAGTTTTGGGGACTTGGCTCTGATGGAACTGTAGGAGCGAATAAAGATGCTATTAAAATTATTGGAGATAAAACAGACCTGTATGTTCAAGGATATTTTTCCTATGACTCTAAAAAATCCTGTGGCGTTACAGTTTCTCAATTAAGGTTTGGGGATCAACCAATCACCTCAACATATTTATTAGATGAGACTGATTTTGTTTCATGTTCTTCATCTTCATATGTCAATCAATATGATCTTTTGAAGGGCTTAAAGGATGGCGGAACCTTCCTGTTAAACTGCAAATGGTCAGTTGAAGAGTTGGAAGAAAAGTTGCCTAACAATATGAAAAAATATTTATCCGATCATAATATAAATTTCTATATAATAGATGCAACTGATATAGCGGAAGAAATAGGATTAGGAAATAGGATCAATATGGTGATGCAATCTGCTTTCTTTAAGCTGGCAGAAATTATACCTGCAGAAGATGCTATAAAACATCTTAAAGAAGCAGTTTTAAAGACCTATGGACGTAAAGGCGAAAAAATAGTAGCCATGAACCATGAAGCCATTGATAAGGGTATTAATGCTTTGAAGAAAGTGGATTTGCCTGCTGTATGGGCGTGGATAGATGAGGACGAAGCTGCTTTTACTCTTGAAGCACCTGATTTCATCAAAAACATATTAATTCCTATGAACAGACAAGAAGGTGACAGTCTTCCGGTTAGTGCATTTGAAGGAATAGAAGACGGAACTTTCCCAATGGGTACATCAGCCTTTGAAAAACGTGGTATCGCTGTTCATGTTCCAGAGTGGAAGTCAGATAAATGTATCCAATGCAATCAATGTTCATTTGTTTGCCCTCACTCAGTCATAAGACCTGCTTTGCTTGATGAAGAAGAATTAAAAAATGCTCCTGAGAGTTTTAAGACAATAAAGGCAATAGGTAAGGGATTCGAAGGATTAAATTATAGGATTCAGATCAGCCCACTCGATTGTACTGGTTGTGGCAACTGTGCGGATATATGTATAGCAAAAGAACCAGCTTTAATTATGAAGCCAATCGAAACACAGACCGACACAGAAATTCCAAATTGGAACTATTTCACAAAGGTTTCAATTAAAGATAATATAATAGCTAAAAATACAATCAAGGGCAGTCAATTCTGCAAACCATTACTTGAGTTTTCGGGAGCTTGTGCAGGCTGTGGCGAAACACCTTATGCCAAGGTGATTACTCAATTATTTGGTGACAGAATGATGATTGCAAACGCTACAGGATGTTCATCTATTTGGGGGGCCTCTGCACCTTCAACTCCATACTGTACAAACGCTGAAGGAAAAGGTCCTGTTTGGGCGAATTCCCTATTTGAAGATAATGCGGAGTATGGATATGGTATGGCATTGGGTGTGAATCAAATAAGAAACAAGCTTGAAGATTTGATGGTAGAATTGATGGGTCTTGAATTAACTGAAGAGATAAAGGCTCCATTTAAGGCTTGGATTGAAGGTAAAGAAGATGCGGAAGCCAGTAAAGTAGCGAGTGCTAAAGTTTTAGAAGTTCTAGAAGCTAATAATATAACTGATGAAAATGCAAAAGCAATCCTTTCTCAGATTGCAGATAAACAAGACTATCTTATTAAGAGATCAGTTTGGATTATTGGTGGAGATGGCTGGGCTTTAGATATAGGATATGGTGGATTAGACCATGTTTTAGCCTCTGGTGAAAATGTGAATGTGCTTGTATTTGATACTGAAGTTTATTCTAATACCGGTGGACAGGCATCAAAATCGACACCAACTGCAGCTGTAGCAAAATTTGCTGCATCAGGCAAAAGGGTCAAGAAGAAGGATTTAGGCATGATTGCTGCAACTTATGGTTATGTATATGTAGCACAGGTAGCTATGGGAGCTGATAAGAATCAATTCTTAAAAGCGATAATAGAAGCTGAAAAATATGATGGGCCATCATTGATTATTGCATATTCCCCATGTGTTGCTCATGGAATTAATCAAGGTATGGGACGTACTCAAGCTCATTCAAAGCAGGCGGTTGAAGCTGGATACTGGCATCTTTACAGATACAATCCGCTTCTGAAGGAAGAGGGCAAGAATCCTTTTATATTGGATTCTAAAGAGCCTTCAGCAAGCTTCATTGACTTCTTGAGGGGACAGTCTAGATATACAATTCTTGAGAAACAGTTCCCGGAAGCAGCACAGGAATTGTTTGAGAAAGCAGAGAAGGAAGCTCAAGAGAAATATCAAACATATAAGAAAATGACTGTTTAAATAATAAATATAAAAAATGCGGGGAGACCCGCATTTTTTATATTTATTAGGATGGGCGTAAACCCACTACGCCTTCAGGCTAGTGGATGTAAGCCCATCCGTAGCTTAACCTTGGCTTTGGATATACTTTCCGATTGTCTCTTTGCTGACATTCCCTATGCTACAAGCAAAGTATCCATCGCTCCAGAACGTTTTTTCCTTCCAGAATTGTTTCGATAAATACAAATGGTTGTTGTTTTGTCTCCATATTCGATAGGTTGACATCTGCTTCAGAAGTCTAACGATATCCAATATGGATTGCGTAGGATTGTAGCTTACTAACAAGTGAACATGGTCTTTGTCAACTTCCATTTCGATTATCTCAAAATCCTTTTCCTCTGCAATATCGCTCAATATTTGCTTAATTTCGTTACCATACTTGATCAATAACTGCTTGCGATATTTCGAGACAAATATTAAATGTGCCATTAAGAGATATTTTGAATGGTTTCTTGAGATATAATCCACGATTTCCTCGCTTGTACTCTCTC
>Ga0208100_100532_pt1 | contig 14427 bp, 12 predicted proteins | sample SubbioR11_8A_Aug_FD_184817 | JGI IMG/M metagenome (GOLD analysis project Ga0208100, IMG submission 184817) | Serpentinite rock and fluid subsurface biosphere microbial communities from McLaughlin Reserve, California, USA - CR11_8A_Aug (SPAdes) | ecosystem: Environmental > Terrestrial > Deep... | reverse complement strand
GGGCAGGCGCGTGAGCACGTGGCGCGCCCTGAAGCCGGGGTGGCGCTGCAGGTGTTCGTCGAAGGCGCGCTGCGCCTCGTCGATGCGGCCCAGGCGATGCAGCGCCGCGGCGTGCAAGGGCGGGAATACCGCCGCCGGGTTGGTGTTCGCGGCCGCCTGGCTCCACTCGCGTGCCAGCTCGTAGCGGCCGGCGCCGAAGTGCGCCATCGCCAGCCGCGTCTGCCACTCGAATCGGAACGGGTCGCGCGGCCCCAGCCGCAGCGCACGTTCGATCACCGGCACCGCGTCGTCGAAACGCCCGCCCAGGATCAGCGCCGCGCCGTGCGCGCCGAAGGCCAGCGGCAGCCGGTAGCGGGTGGACCACTCCTCGGTGTGGCGCAGCAACGCCGGGAAGTCGCGCTTCACGAACAGCAGGAAGGCCTTCGCGCTGTAGGCGTAGCTGCCGTCGCGGTCGACACGTTCGAGCTGGGCTGCCGCCTGCTCGGCGCGGCGCAGGTCGGCGGCACGGTCGGCGGTCCAGTCGTTGAACAGCAGGTTGGTGGTGGTGAAGTGCACGCCGGCCCAGCCACGCGCCGAGTCGGGGTCCATCGCCACCGCGCGGTCGAACAGGGCCCGCGCGGCAGTCACGTTCTCGCGCGTGACGCCGCGGTACCAGAGCGCGAAGCCCTGCATCGCCAGGTCGTCGGCGCCCACCTCGTCCGGCGATAGCGCGGCGCGGCTCTCGACCGTCGAGCGCCAGAGCGCGCCGGCCAGCGTGCGTTCGATGGCCACCGCGAAATCAGCGACCGAGCGCGCCAGCTCGGCGCGCTCGGCGGTGAAGGTCTCGGCCCAGCGCTGGACACCCGTCTCGCCGTCGACCAGCGCCAGGTTCAGCCGGATCGTCGCACCCTCCTGGCGCAGGCTGCCCTGCACGAGGTGGCGCACGCCCAGCTCGCGCGCCACCTGGCGCGGATCGACGGCGCGACCCTGGTAGGTGGCGGCGGTGTCGCGAGAGATCACGTGGCTGCCCTGAAGCCGCGCAACCTCGATCACGAGGTCGCCGTGCAGCGCGTCGGCCAGCCATGCGGCGTCCGCCGACGTGCCTTCGACCGCCAGCGGCAGCACGACGATGGACAGCGGCGGCAGTTCCTTCGCCAGCGGCGTGCGCGCCAGGTCGGCCGGGGACCGCCAGCCCGGTGCCGCATCGCCCCGGCCGAGCCAGGTCATGCCCAGCACCGCCAGCGCCGCGATCGCGACGACGACGCCGAGCAGAACCAGCAGCGCCAACATGCGGTCGCCATGCGCCGGCGCGGGTGCACGGGCCGATCCGGCCGCTGCCGTCGGTGCGGACGTTGCAGACCTTGCGGCCGCGAGCGTCCGAGCCGCCGACCCGTCTGCGGAACCTGCTGCGACCTGCGGCGCGGCCGGCGCGACCGCGCCCGTGGCGGCAGCGGACAGCCACGCCGGTTCGGCCCGCGCCGGCACCACCGGGTCCGGCACCAGCATGTAGCCGCGGCGCGCCACGAGGCGCACGATGCGGTGTTCGGTGTCACCGAGCACGCGCCGCAGGTCGGCCACGGCCTGCGTCAGCGAGCCCTCGCCGACGATCACGTTCGGCCACACCGCGTCCATCAGCTCGTCCTTGCCCACCACCTGACCGGCGCGCCGCCCCAGCACCAGCAGCACCTCGAGCGCCTGCCTGCGCAGCCCGGCCAGTTCGCCGTCCGCGGCCAGCAGTTCGCCGGCGCCGAGGTCGAGCACGAAGGCCCCCAGCTGCAGCCGCTGCGCGGGTGTGCCCGCCGGATCCGACGCGCGATCGTTCATGCCTGCCTCGCTCGTTGCCCGCGGCGGTGCATGCGTTGCGCCGCCGGCGATGCAGCGCATCGTAGGCCGGCGATCGTGCGCCGGAAAGCCCAGGCCGACACCCGGGCGCGGCTGCTGCCGCGGCCGGCCGCTAGTGCGGCAGCAGCGTGTTCACCGGCCACCGAGCCAGCTTCAATGACGTCACGTTCTCGATGCCAGCCACCGCTGCGGCCAATGCACCGGTGCTCTGCCTGCTCGACTCCGATCCGGTGACGCTTGTCAACGGCACCGCGATCGAGCTGGATGGCTTCTTCACCGGCAGCACGCTCAGGCTGACCGGCGGCGAGTTGAAGAACATCCAGGGCTCGGCGCTGCGGCTGACCAGTGGCAACCTGGACGCGCGCCTGCGCAACGTCGCCATCAGCAATACCGGCATCAGCCAGGGCGACGGCGCGGTCGTGCTGTTCGGCGACCACACCTCCATCTACGACCTCGGCACCGCGGCGCAGCCTGGCGGCAACACCATCCTCGGCAGCAACGCGACGCGCCCTGGCGTGCGGGTCAACCTCAGCGGCGGCGGCATCGCCAATGCCGTCGGCAACACCTGGGTCGCCAACCAGCAGGGCGCCAGCAGCACCGGCACCTACAGCGGCAACCTGGTCGTGACGAGCGGCAGCGGTCAGAACTACGTGATCAGCGGCGGCTCGCTGAGGTTGTCGGGCAACTGATCCGATTCTTGCGGCGACGAGGGCCGGCACCTGCCGGCCCTTCTTCATTGGCGGCCTAGAATCGTCTTCAAGCAGTCGATGTACCGAGGCACGCGATGGACAACGTCGATACGCAGGTGCTGAAGAAGGCCGACGAGTGGAGCCGCGCCGGCCGGCGCGTGGTGCTGGGCACGATCGTGCGCACCTGGGGCTCGGCGCCGCGGCCGGTGGGCTCGCTGGTGGCGATCCGCGACGACGGCCTCGTCGTGGGCTCGGTCTCCGGCGGCTGCATCGAGGACGACCTGGTCGATCGCGTACGCGCTCGCGCGCTCGCCGCCGACACGCCGCAGCGCGTGAAGTACGGCGTCACCGCCGAAGACGCGTTCAAGTTCGGCCTGCCCTGCGGCGGCACGCTGGAGCTGGTGCTGGAACCGGTCGGCGCGCAGTCGCAGATCGGCGCATTGCTGGCGCGCGTGTCCGACGGCCGGCAGACCGTGCGCCGGCTCGACCTGGCGAGCGGCCGCGTGACACTGGAAGAAGGCACGGGCCGCGACGTGCTGCGCGCCACCGACACCGAACTCGTCACCGTGCACGGCCCGCGGCTGCGGCTGCTCGTCATCGGCGCCGGCCAGCTCGCCCACTACTTGGCGCAGATGGCGCTCGCCTGCGACTACAACGTGACCATCTGCGACCCGCGCGAGGAGTACGCCGACGGCTGGCTGGTGGCGGGCACGACGCTGGTGCGCACGATGCCCGACGACACCGTGCTCGAGATGAAACCGGACGCCAACACCGCCATCGTCGCCCTCACCCACGACCCCAAGCTCGACGACCTGGCGCTGATCGAGGCGCTCAAGTCCGACGCCTTCTACGTCGGCGCCATCGGCAGCCAGAAGAACCAGGCGGCGCGCAAGAAGCGGCTGGTCGAGTTCGGCGTCAGTGAGGCGCAACTGGCGCGCCTGCACGGACCGGTGGGGCTGAAGAATGGCGCGCGCACGCCGCCGGAGATCGCAGTCTCCATCCTGGCCGAGCTGACCGCGCAGAAGTACGGCTACGAGATCCCGGCACCGGTGGCGGTGAGCGCGGCGCGCGTGGAGTCGGGCTGCGTGTCCTGACGCACGCCCCCTGGCGCCGGGCGCCCGCGCCTGCGTGCCAACACCGTCGCGCCAAGGCGTGACCGGCGCCGCCGGCCCGGCGCGCGTTTGCCACAGGTCAAGGCCGGCGGCTACTGCTGCGGCCTGATCGGGTTTCCGGCACCCCCTTGAAAGCTCGCCGGACGACACGATTTTCCGCGCTGGCAGCGGGCCCGTACCGGGCCCGCGCGGCATCCACCACGAAGGAGGTGACCTGTGCTCTATCGAACCCTGTTTCCACGCGACGTCTTCGCCGACCTCGCCCGGCTGCAGCGCGAGATGCAGCAGGCCTTCGACTCGTCGCCGAGCATCCGCGGCTTCGGGCGCGGCGGCTTTCCGGCGCTCAACGTCGGCGGCACCGCCCAGTCGGTCGAGATCTACGCGTTTGCGCCCGGGCTCGACCCGCAGAAGATCGAAATCAACATCGACCGCGGCGTGCTCACGATCGAGGGCGAACGCGCACCGAGCCTGCCGTCCGACGACAAGACCGCGGTGCACATCAACGAGCGCTTCAGCGGCCGCTTCCGGCGCGTGGTGAGCCTGCCCGACGATCTCGACCCGGACACGGTCAGCGCGCGCTACCGCGACGGCGTGCTCAATCTCTCCATCCGGCGCCACGAGTCGACGCTGCCGCGCCGCATCGAAGTCAAGTGACGGGAGCGACACCATGAACCAGGAAGTCAGCAAACAGGACAACGGCCGCGAGACCACCGCGGTGCTGCCGCCGGTGGACGTGATCGAAGACGCCACCGGCATCACGCTGTACGCCGACATGCCCGGGGTGACCAAGGAGCAGGTCAAGCTGAACGTCGAGTCCGACACGCTCAGCATCGAGGGCGAGGTCAACCTGGCGACGCCCGCCGGCCTGACCGCCAGCCACGCCGAAGTGCAGGTGCCGCGCTACCGGCGCGTGTTCACGCTGAGCAAGGAGCTCGACGCCGAGCACATCGCCGCCGAGATGGCCCACGGCGTGCTCAAGCTGCGCATCCCGAAGGCGCAGCACGCGCAGCCGCGCAAGGTGCAAATCCGGGTCGAGTGAGCCTGGCGATCGATGCCGGGAGGCGGGCGATGAAACTCGGTGATGTCAGGCAGGGCCTGGGCTCGGTCTGGGAGTCGGTGGCGGAAGGCTGGCATCGGCTGCGCCAGTCGGCGGCCGGCGCGCTGACGCGCTTCAGGCCGGCGGCGAAGTCGCCGCTGCCGGCGCGTGCCGAGGTCGACGATCCGTCGTATCTGCCGACCCAGGGCTGGTCGTGGCTGGGCGGCGACCTGTTCGAGGACGAGCAGCGCCTGATCGTGCGCCTCGAGGTGCCCGGCATGGCGAAGGAAGACTTCGACCTCGAAGTGCGCGACGACCTGCTGGTGGTGCGGGGCGAGAAGCGCTTCGAACGGCAGTCGACCGAGGGCCGCTGGCGCATTCTGCAGTGCGCCTACGGCCGCTTCGAACGTCGCGTGCCGCTGCCGGCGCCGGTGCGAACCGAGGCTGCCGCCGCGACCTATCGCGATGGCGTGTTGCGCATCGAGCTGCCGAAACGCGAACCGGGTCGGCCGCGGCGCTTCGCGCTGAAAGTGCAGTGAGGCGGCGGCGACCGCCGCGCGCCCCTCAGGTGCGCGGCGTGTCGCTGGCGCCGATCGCGCGGTTGCTCGGCCGCTCGTCGAGCGCGGCGACGTAGCCCTGCGCGAGCGCCAGCTTGCGCGCTTCCAGTTGCGACTCGTCGCGGATCGCGGTCGAGTAGTTCGGCCCGAAGAAGGCCGCCCCCTGCGCGCGCTCGGGGGCGTTGGCCGGCACCGGCGTGCAGCGGCCGGCGTGGCCCCAGTCGAAAGCGCAGTCCTCGAGCGTCCGATAGTGGTCACGCACGTACTTGGCCGGCGGCGGCAATGGCAGCGGTTTGAACTGGGGCGGCGCCGGCGCAGTTGCGGCCACTGCGGCCGGCGCCTGCTCCTTCTTGCCGCAGCCGGCGACCAGCGCAGCCGCGAGCGACGCGGCGATCAGTACACGGACGAACATGTCGAGAACCGAGGTCGTTGTCAGGTGCGCGCAATCTATCAATCGCGCCGGCCGCCGGCGATGCGGCGAACGGGCTAACCCGCGCCGCGCCTCTAGGTTTAACCCTCGTAGGCGGTGAGCACGACCTCGGCACCGGCCTCGCGCAGCGCCACCAGCGCTTGGTACTCGGGCGAGTCGTGCCAGGCGCGCAGCGCCGCCAGGTCGGCAAAGCGGGCGACGACGATCCGATCGCCGTGCGCGCCGCGCGCCAGTTCGGCCGCCTTGACGCCGCGCCACAGCACCTCGCCGCCGTGCGGCGCGAAGGTGGCGCCGACGCGCTCGAGGTAGCGCTGCCACTGCTCGGCATCGGTGACGCGGATCTGGCCGACGAGATAGGCGGGCATGGACGCAGGCGCAGTCGACGAGCGCGCATCTTGCCGCAGCCCGCCGGCGGCGGGAACCCTTGCCGGCTCATTCGCCCGCCGCGGTCGGCCGCCGCACCGGAGCGGGCGCCCGCGGTCATAAGCACCGAACCAATCGTTCTGAGCGCCCCGGCCGCCGGCCCTTACGCTCGCGCCAGTTGATGCGCATGCCGCGCTTGCCGCCGGCCTGCCACGAACCCACCGGAGCCCTTGTCATGCGTCTCGAGACCCTTGCCGTCCACGGCGGCTATAGCCCGGACCCGACCACCAAGGCGGTGGCGGTGCCGATCTACCAGACCACCAGCTACGCCTTCGACAACGCCCAGCACGGCGCCGACCTGTTCGATCTGAAGGTGGCCGGCAACATCTACACGCGGATCATGAATCCGACCACCGACGTGCTGGAGAAGCGTCTGGCGGCGCTCGAAGGCGGCATCGCCGCGCTGGCGGTGGCCAGCGGCATGGCGGCGATCGCCTACGCGATCCAGACCATCGCCGAGACCGGCGACAACATCCTGTCGGCGAGCCAGCTCTACGGCGGCACCTACAACCTGTTCGCGCACACCTTGCCGCAGCAGGGCATCGAAACGCGCTTTTTCGACATCGACCAGCCGCAGGCGATCGCCAGGCTGGCGGACGCGCGCACCAAGGCGGTGTTCGTCGAATCGATCGGCAATCCGTCCGGGCGCGTGGCCGACATCGAGGCGCTGGCACGCGCCGCGCACGCGGCCGGCGTGCCGCTGATCGTCGACAACACGGTGGCCACGCCCTACCTGCTGCGGCCGATCGAGCACGGCGCCGACATCGTCGTGCACTCGCTCACCAAGTACCTGGGCGGTCACGGCAATAGCGTCGGCGGCGCGATCGTCGACTCCGGCAAGTTCCCGTGGGCCGAGCAGGCGCAGCGCTTCGCGCGCCTGACCACGCCCGATCCGTCGTACCACGGTGTGGTCTACACCGAGGCGCTCGGTGCCGCCGCCTACATCGGCCGCGCGCGCGTGGTGCCGTTGCGCAACACCGGCGCGGCGATCTCGCCGTTCAACGCCTTCCTCGTGCTGCAGGGAGTCGAGACGCTGGCGCTGCGCATGGACCGCATCAACGACAACACCGCCGCGGTGGCGCGCCACCTGACGCAGCACCCGGCGGTCAAGTGGGTGCGTTACGCCGGGCTCGCGAGTCATCCGGACCACGCGCTGGCGCAGCGCTACCTGGCCGGCCGGCCCTCGGGCGTGCTCGCCTTCGGCATCGACGGCGGCCGCGCCGCCGGCGAGCGCTTCCTCGACGCGCTGCAGCTCTTCGTGCGGCTGGTGAACATCGGCGACGCCAAGTCGCTCGCCACCCATCCGGCCTCGACCACGCACCGGCAACTGTCGCCGGCGGAACTCGCCCAGGCAGGCGTCGGCGAGGACATGGTGCGGCTGTCGATCGGCATCGAGCACGTCGCCGACCTGATCGATGACCTCGAGCAGGCACTGCGCAAGTCGCAGCTGAAGGCGGCGGCGTAGGTTGGTTCACCGCCGGCGGCGCGCTCAGGTGTGGCTGACCTTGATGGTCGGCATCTTCAGCGACATGTCCTTCGCCTTGTCGGCGATCGCAATCGCCACCTTGCGCGCGATCGCCTTGTAGGCGCGGGCGATCTCGCCGTCGGGGTCGGCGACCACGGTCGGGCAGCCGGAGTCGGCCTGCTCGCGGATGCGGATGTCGAGCGGCAGCGAGCCGAGCACCGTGACGCCGTAGTCCTTGGCCATGCGCTCGGCGCCGCCTTCGCCGAACACGTGCTCGGCGTGGCCGCACTTGCGACACACGTGGATCGCCATGTTCTCGACCACGCCGAGGATCGGCACGCCGACCTTCTCGAACATCTTCAGGCCCTTGATCGCGTCGGCGAGCGCGATGTCCTGCGGCGTCGTGACCACCACCGCGCCGGTGACCGGCACCTGCTGCGACAGCGTGAGCTGGATGTCGCCGGTACCGGGCGGCATGTCGACGATCAGGTAGTCGACGTCCTGCCAGTGGGTCTGCATCAGAAGCTGCTGCAGTGCCTGCGTGACCATCGGCCCGCGCCAGACCATCGGCTGGTCGGCATCGATCAGCACGCCGATGCTGATCGCCTGGATGCCGTGCCCGATCATCGGCTCGAGCAGCTTGCCGTCGACGGTGTCGGGCCGGCCGCTCAAGCCGAGCATGATCGGCTGGCTCGGGCCGTAGATGTCGGCGTCGAGCATGCCCACGCGCGCGCCCTCGGCGGCGAGCGCCAGCGCGAGATTGGCCGCCACCGTGCTCTTGCCGACGCCGCCCTTGCCGCTGGAGACGGCGACGATGTTCTTCACGTTCGGCAGCACCTTCAGCCCGCGCTGCACCGCGTGGGCGACGATCTTCATCGTCACGTTGGCGCTGACGTTGCCGGCGCCGGCCGCCTTCAGCGCCGCGATCACCAGGCTGCGAATCGGATCGAGCTGGCTCGCCGCCGGATAGCCGAGCTCGACGTCGAGCGAGACATCGCTGCCGGCGACCTTGACGTTCTTCACGCAGCGCGAGGCGACGAGGTCCTTGCCGGTGTTGGGATCGACGACGCCGCGCAGGACGTCGGTGACGCGTTCGGGAGTCAGGTTCATGGGGGTGAGGATCGAGGATGGGGGATCGTGGGCGAGTCTATCGAACGCGGGCCCGCGCACCGCCGCTGATAGACTGAACTGCAGCAGGGTCTTCGAGGCGCCTCGGGCATTGCGCGTTCGCTGCGGCGCGAGTCTGCTCGGCGCGGCGACCTGCCCTCGATCCTCGATCCTCAACGATGCGCCAGCTCTTCGTCACCACCGCCCTGCCGTACGCGAACGCCGCGCTGCACATCGGCCACATGATGGAGTACATCCAGGCCGACGTCTGGGTGCGCTTCCAGCGCCTGCGCGGGCATCTGGTGCACTTCGTGTGCGCCGACGATGCGCACGGCGCGCCGATCATGATCGCCGCCGCTAAGGCCACAAAGACACCGCAGCAGTTCGTCGCCGAGATCGCCGCCGGCCGCAAGGCCTACCTCGACGGCTTCCACATCGGCTTCGACCACTGGCACAGCACCGACTCGCCCGAGAACGCCGAACTGGCGCAGGACATCTACCGCGAGCTGCGCAAGCGCGAGCTGGTCGGCACGCAGCAGGTCGAGCAGTTCTTCGATCCGGTGCAGAACATGTTCCTGCCGGACCGCTACATCAAGGGCGAGTGCCCGAAGTGCGGCGCGCGCGACCAGTACGGCGACTCCTGCGAGGCCTGCGGCGCGGTCTACGGCGCCACCGAGCTGCGCAACCCGTACTCGACGCTGACCGGCGCCACGCCCGAGCTGCGCGCGAGCGAGCACTACTTCTTCCGGCTCTCCGACGAGCGCTGCGTGAGCTTTCTGCGCGACTGGACCGCCGGCCGCAACCGCCACGGCGAGCCGCGCCTGCAACCCGAGGTCTACGCCAAGGCGCAGGAGTGGCTCGGCGCCGACGGCAAGGGCCTGGCGGACTGGGACATCTCCCGCGACGCGCCGTACTTCGGGATCCCGATCCCGGATGCGCCGGGCAAGTACTTCTACGTCTGGCTCGATGCCCCGATCGGCTACCTGGCCGCCCTGAAGAGCTACTTCGACAGCGGCGCCGCGCGCGCGCGCGGCGAGGCACGCGGCTTCGAGCAGTTCGTCGCCGACCCCAGGGTCGAGCAGGTGCACTTCATCGGCAAGGACATCGTCTACTTCCATGCCCTGTTCTGGCCGGCGATGCTGCACTTCGCCGGCCGCAAGCTGCCGGACAACCTCTACGTGCACGGCTTCATCACCGTCAGCGGCGAAAAGATGAGCAAGAGCCGCGGCACCGGCATCTCGCCGCTGCGCTATCTCGAAGTCGGCCTGAACGCCGAGTGGCTGCGCTACTACATCGCCGCCAAGCTCAACGCCCGCGTCGAGGATCTGGACTTCAACCCCGACGACTTTGTCGTACGCGTGAACAGCGACCTGATCGGCAAGTACGTGAACATTGCCAGCCGCGCCGCCGGCTTCCTCGTCAAGCGCTTCGAGGGCCGGGTGCAAGGCGGCGCGGCGCTGGCCGAAGCGGCCGAGTTGCTGCCGCTGCGCGGCGCCGCCGACGAGATCGCCCAGCTCTACGACGGCCGCGAGTTCGCCAAGGCGCTGCGCCGGATCATGGAACTGGCCGACGCGGTCAACGCCTACGTCGACCGCGAGCGGCCGTGGGATCTGGCCAAGGACCCGGCGCAGGCGCCGCGCCTGCACGCGGTGTGCAGCGTGTCGCTCGAGTCGTTCCGCCTGCTGACGCTGTACCTGAAGCCGATCCTGCCGGCGCTGGCGGCGCAGGTCGAGCGGTTCATGAACCTGGCGCCGCTCGCCTGGAACGACGCGCGCGCGCCGCTGGCCGACGGGCACCGGATCAACGCCTACGCGCACCTGATGCAGCGCGTCGACCCAAAGCAGGTCGACGCCCTGTTCGAGCCGCCGCCAGCCTCACCGCAGCCGGCGCCGGCATCGGCGCCAGCGGGTGCCGGCGCAAGCGCGCCGCCAGACCGGCGCGGCGCCGCTGCGGCGGCAGCGCAAGCAGCGACCGTCACGATCGACGACTTCGCCCGGCTCGACCTGCGCATCGCGCGCGTGGTCGACTGCGACTTCGTCGCCGGCTCCGACAAGCTGCTGCGCTTCACGCTCGATGTCGGCGAGGAGCGCCACCGCAACGTGTTCTCCGGTATCAAGTCGGCCTATGGCGAGCCGAAGGCGCTGGTCGGCCGCCTTGTGGTGCTGGTGGCCAACCTGGCGCCGCGGAAGATGAAGTTCGGCCTCAGCGAAGGGATGGTCCTGTCGGCCAGCCACGACGACGAGCAGGCGCAGCCGGGGATCTTCCTGCTCGATGTCGACACCGGCGCGCAACCGGGCATGCGCGTCAAGTAGACGGATGCGCGGGCCTGCGATCCGGGCGGCACCGCCGGCACGCGCCGGCGCGCAGGCGCGGCGTTCGACCGCAGCGGCGCACCCTCGGCGCCGACCGGTAGAGACCTGAACCTTGGCTGCCGAACCCTCCCGCCGCCTGCCGCGACTCGACCTGGCGCCGTTTCGCCCGCGCCTGTTCGATGCGTTGCGCGGCTACGACCGCCGCCATCTGCTGCGCGACGTCGGCGCCGGCATCACGGTCGGCGTGGTCGCGCTGCCGCTGGCGATGGCCTTCGCGATCGCCAGCGGCGTGCAACCCGAGGCCGGCATCTTCACCGCCGTGATCGCCGGCTTCCTGGTGGCGCTGCTCGGCGGCTCGCGCGTGCAGATCGCCGGCCCGGCGGGCGCCTACATCGTGATCGTGTACGCGATCGTCGAGCGCTACGGCCTGGCCAACCTGCTGATCTCGACCATGCTGGCCGGCATGCTGCTGTTCGCGATGGGGCTGTTCAAGCTCGGTCAACTGGTGCGCTTCATCCCGGTGTCGGTGGTGATCGGCTTCACCAACGGCATCGCCGTGCTGATCGCGCTGTCGCAGGTCAAGGACGCGCTCGGTCTGCAGATCGAGCGGCTGCCGGCCGACTTCTTCCACCAGATCGGCGCCCTGGCCGGCGCCCTGCACACGGTCAATGCCTATGCGGTGGCGATCTGCGCGGCTTCGCTGGCGCTGGTCGTGCTCTGGCCGAAGTCCTACGCGCCCGGGCCGACGCCGCGCTGGCAGCGCTGGGTCGCGCATCTGCCCGGCACCCTGGTGGTGCTGGTGCTGGCCTCGGTCGCGGTCGCGGCTCTGAGCCTGCCGGTGGAGACGATCGGCAGCCGCTTCGGCGGCATCCCGCAGGCGCTGCCGTCGTTCGCGCTGCCCGAGTTCGGCTGGGAGCTGGCCAAGCAGTTGGTGGCGCCGACGATCACGCTGGCGCTGCTCGGCGCGATCGAGAGCCTGCTGTGCGCGCGCGTCGCCGACAACCTGATCGACGACCGCCACGACCCGAACCAGGAGCTGATGGCGCAGGGCGTGGCCAACGTCGTCGCGCCGCTGTTCGGCGGCATGCCGGCCACCGGCACGATCGCGCGCACGGTGACCAACGTGAAGGCCGGTGCCAGCACGCCGATCGCTGGCATGGTGCACGCGGCGACACTGCTGGCGATCGTCCTGGTGGCGGCGCCGCTGGCGGTCGACGTGCCGCTCGCCGCGCTGGCGGCGATCCTGCTGTACGTCGCCTGGAACATGGGCGAGTGGCGCGAGTTCGCGCGCCTGCGGCAGTTCGCGCCGACCTACCGCACCGTGCTGCTGACCACCTTCTTCCTGACTGTGGTGTTCGATCTGACGGTCGCGGTGCAGGTCGGCATGGTGCTGGCGAGCCTGTTTTTCATCTACCGGATCGGCCAGTTGACGCGCGTCGATCCGGTGCCGCTGGTCCCGCCGGTGGCCGGCGTCGAGGCCTACCGGCTGACCGGGTCGCTGTTCTTCGGCGCGGTGAGCAAGCTCGAGGCGCTCACCGATCCGGCGCGCTTCAAGGGCGAAGCGGCGCCGCGCGTGGTGATCCTCGATTTCAGCGACCTGCTGTCGCTCGACACCACCGGCCTGGAGACGATCGAGTCGCTGCGCCGCCAGCTCGGCAAGCGCGGCGGCACGCTGATCGTGGCCGGCGCCGACGAGCAGCCGCTCGGGCTGCTGCAACGCTCGGGCTTCGTCGAGCACGCCGGCGCCGACAACCTGGTGGCCGACCTGGCCGCGGCGCAGCGGCGCGCGCGGGCGCTGGCCGGCGCCGGACCGGACTGACCCGCGATGCAGCCTTCGCGCGCGCCGGGCACTGGCGCCGCCGCCACGCTGGCGCTGGCGCTGCTCGCCGGCTGCGCCACGCCGCCGATGACCGCCGAGCTGCTGCGCAGCCCCGCGGCCTTGCCGGCCGCGCCGGTGCGGTTGGCGCAGGTGCCGTTCTTCGCCCAGTCCGACTACCAGTGCGGCCCGGCGGCGCTGGCGATGCTGCTGGCCGCCGACGGCCTGCCGGTGGCGCCCGAGCACCTGGTGGCGCAGGTCTATCTGCCGGCGCGCGGCGGCTCGCTGCAGGCGGAGATGCTCGCCAGCGCACGCCGCCACGGCCGGCTGGCGGTGGTGCTGCCGCCGCGGCTCGAAGCGCTGCTCGCGACGGTAGCCGCGGGCCTGCCGGTGGTCGTGCTGCAGAACCTGGCGCTGCCGGTGGCACCGCGCTGGCACTACGCGGTGGCGATCGGCTTCGATCGCACGCGGCAGACGATCACGCTGCACTCCGGCACCACGGCCGCGCTCGAGCTGTCGTTTGCGGTGTTCGAACGCACCTGGGCGCGCGGCGGCCACTGGGCGATGACCGCCGCCGCCCCCGAGCGGCTGCCGGCCGGCGCCGACGACGCCGCGCTGCTGGCGGCGGCGGCGGCGCTCGAACGCGTCGACCCCGGCGCCGCCGCGCGCGCCTACAGCGCACTGGCGGTGCGCAGTCCGGCGCTCGCCGGCGCCTGGTTCGGCCTCGGCAATGCGCGCCACGCGCTCGGCGATCTGGCCGGCGCCGAGCAGGGCTTCGCCGAGGCCGTGCGGATCGATCCGCACCTGGCCGATGCCTGGCACAACCTGGCGCTGACACGTCTGACACGCGGGCGTGCCGCCGAGGCGTTGGCCGCGGCCCGGCAGGCGGCGGCGCTCGGCGGTGCCCGTGCCGACCGCTATCGCGCCACGCTGGAGGCGATCGAGCGCGCGGCGCAGCGCAGCGGTGGTTGAACCTGGCATGCGTCGCTCGCGCAGGCGGCACAGCGAACCATGGCAGGCACGCGGCCGCCGGCAACGACGCGGCCGAGCGCGGCGATAATCGCTGCCGTTGGCGCGCGCGCGGCGCAGGCGCCGCGTTGCCGATTACCGCCCGACCCATGCTCGCGTCCTCGCCCGCCGCCCCGCTTGCCGCGCTCGCCGCGCGCATCGACGCGCTGCTGCCGCAGACGCAGTGCACGAAGTGCGGATTCGCCGGTTGCCGGCCCTATGCCGAGGCGATCGCTGCCGGCAGCGCCGCGATCAACCGCTGCCCGCCCGGCGGCGAGGCCGGCATCGCGCGCCTGGCGGCGCTGCTCGGGCGGCCGGCGCTGGCGCTCGACCCGGACTGCGGCACGGCCGGCCCGCTGCGGGTGGCGCGAATCGACGAGCAGCGCTGCATCGGCTGCACGCTGTGCATCCAGGCCTGTCCGGTCGATGCCATCGTCGGCGCCGCGCGGCGCATGCACACGGTGCTGGCGCAGTTCTGCACCGGCTGCGACCTGTGCCTGCCGCCGTGCCCGGTCGACTGCATCGCGATGCTGGCGGTCGATCCGCCGCGGCTCTGGAGCGACGCCGACGCCGCCGCTGCGCGCCAGCGCCAGCAGGCGCGCGCCGCTCGCCTGGCCGGCGCTGGCGCCGACCGCACCCCGGTTGCGCGCG
>Ga0208100_100512_pt1 | contig 14747 bp, 11 predicted proteins | sample SubbioR11_8A_Aug_FD_184817 | JGI IMG/M metagenome (GOLD analysis project Ga0208100, IMG submission 184817) | Serpentinite rock and fluid subsurface biosphere microbial communities from McLaughlin Reserve, California, USA - CR11_8A_Aug (SPAdes) | ecosystem: Environmental > Terrestrial > Deep... | reverse complement strand
CCCCCCAGCCGATAGCTTTCCTTGACGCGCGCGCCTTCGATGCCACGCAGCGTTTCAATGTCGCGGTGTGGCAGGATGCGCCCAAAGCGCCAACCATAAAGGCGCCGCGCAACGTCCAACCTCTGCCTAGGGTCGGCCCACTGCTGGGCGTGCCGCCTTGCCACGTCGGAGTGGCCTTGACCCATGGGCGGCGCGGTATAGCTCTTGACGCCGCCCTCGCCTACCGCAGCGATCAGGGCTCCGTGCCGGGCGCACAGTCGCAGCACATCCTGCGTCAGGCTGGTGCCCGGGCCGAGCAAAATCATAGAAACGGCCTGATACGGGATGGCGTAGTCGCCCGCGTCCATCACCTCGCTTTGGGCGGCAACGAAACGCAAGGTGCCGTCTTCCACCGACAGCTTGCCGTATTCCAGCCACAGCAACCCATGCCGATCCGCGTGCGGAATGCGCGCTGCGGCCAGCCCCAAGCGCCCATGCAGCAGACCCAGCGCCGGACTCATGTGCCAGCCGGTGCAAGCAAGACCATGCCAAAGCCGAAGGCGCGGTGGCGGCCGATGCCGCGCGCCAACAACTCCCCAAAACGCTGCGGCTGCGCAATCGCTGCCTCGGCCACAAACAGCGCTTGCGGACGCTGCACCAGTTGCAGGCGCACCCGGTCATTGCGTGCGCGCCGCAGCAAAGACTGGCGCGCGATCAGCCCGCGCAGCTCGATGCGCTCGAAGTCCAAGGCGTGCTCCCAGCGCTCGATGAACCATTGGCGATAGACCTCGGCCCGCGCCGGGGTGGCGTCGCCCAGCCGATCCAGCGCGTTCAGGTAGGCATCTTTTTCCTCGGCGCCGTGGCGCACCACCGGGCAGGCCAACACCTCCAGCCGCAGGCGCTGCCGTGGGTTCCAAGTGTCTGGCATGGGCTTGCTGGCCACGGCGTCTTGCGCCATCACTGCCCAAGCCGCTGGCGGGGCAAAAGCTTGCGCGTGCGCCAGCAGTTCGGTTTGGCTCAGGGGCGTGTAGGCCAACACTTCGCTGCGGGCATCGAAGTATCGAAACGGCTTGGGCGCATGGTCACCAAACAACGCGGTCAGCCACAGATGCAGGCTGTAGCCCAGACCCTCGTCGCCGTGGGTGACGCCGCGCTCAGCGGCAAAACGCAGCAAGGCCGGCAAGTGCAGCGGCAAGCGGATCAAATGCAGTGTGCTCATGCCCCAAGCTCCAGAAACCCGAGAGCCATGCGCTGGCTGCCACGGTGGATGTTGTGGGCCCAGTCGCGCAGATCGTAGCGCTCCTCGTGCTGCACGCCGTCGCCCTCATCGAGGGGCCAGATGGCGCTCACGCGCCGCGCTCTGTGGCGCGGCCCGATCTCGGCCAGCGGTTCGGCGGCCAATGCTTGCCTGACACCAGACGCTTGCCTGCGTCCCAGAAAAATCGGGCCCGCCGGCAGACAGGGTTTACGGCCTATGAACAGTGGACGGGCTGGGGCAAGCAAGGCCGCCTCCAGCGCTTGCAGCGAAGGCTCACCAGCATCATCGAGCGCGTCATTGAGCGCAATGGCCAGCGTCAGCACACCATTGGCCCAATGGTCGCGCCAGCGCTGGTGCGTGCCACGGGTGGCGGCTCCATCGCCACGATCTTCGCGCCTGCCGCGCGTCGTCCAGCCGGTGTCTTGCATGAAATCCTGCCCTAGGTCCACGGTCTGGTACTCGGTCAAGGGTTCAGGCTCGGCATCCCAGCGCGCGGCAAAGCGCAGCCGCTGTTGCAGGCTTTGCAGCTGCAGCGTTTGGCGATGATCCCAGCCTAGGGCATTGCCCAGCAGCCCGGTCAGCATGGAGGCGCCGGGAAAGCGCCAAGTGGGGTTGAGTTGGTCCACCACCACGGCGCCAAAGCTCATCAAGGGCGCATCAAAGCGCAGCATCAAGCAGTCCATGGCTGGGTCTCAGGCGGTGCGCTGCGACCACAGGGCACCGAGTGCGGCCTGAAGCACCTCGGGCACCGTTTGTGCTGCCGGCAGGTTGCTCGGCAAATCGAGCGCGCTGGCGCAATGGCGGCTTGCCCCTGCACTGCCATACATGGCATCGAGGCGGGCCATATAGCCTGCCAGCGCCTCCAGCGCGGACTGTCGCAAGTCCAGACCGTCCCTGGGGCGCACGCTGTTGAGAAACGCATTGGACAGTGCGCGGGGCTGGGTGCGCCCGACCTCGAGCAGCAGAAAATCGGCATGGGCATACGGTGCGGTGCTGCCGAGTTTGGCGCCCGGACTTTGCAGCAAGATGGCTTGGAGCAGCACCTCCAGCACCTTGCGCGCCGCGCTCGGGTCGGGGCTGAGCCAGTCTTTGGTCTCGCAGCCGCTCAGGTTGGATACCAGCAATGGCACATCGACCACCACGTAACCGTAGTACACGCCGGCACCGAGTTCGGTTTGGTTGGCATGCGCGGCCCCAGTTTCGTCGTCGCGGTTGAGGTCATCGACGACGGTGAAGTAATCCATTTCGGTTTGGGCAGCGTGCACGGTGAAGGCGTGCGCCACGTGCACCGGGGCATCGACACGGGCCAACAGGTCGGAGGTGACCATGCGGCCAAACAGGGCCGCGCTCAGGCCGGCCGCAGCTTTGCTCATGGCCTTGAGGTTGTCTTTCTCCCCTTTGGTTTTAAGCCGCTCCTCAAGCGCCCGCAGGGGGTCGTCCAGTTGGCTCGCGTCGCGCATTAATTGGACAAAGTAATCGGCCTCGCGCAGCCCCAGCAGCACCGGTTGGTTGAGGTCGCCCCCTTCTTTGACTCCGCCTTTGATCAGGGCTTTGGCCAGCGGCTCGATCAGGCTTTGCGCACAGGCTTGTGGCACGCCCGCAGCAATGGCCTGTGGCAAAACGGTGCGGGTGAAGAAAGATCGGGTGCGCTGACCATCGGGCAGTTCGGGCAGCTGCGGCGTCACGGTTTCACGCCAATGGCGCTTGAGGCACTGGGAAGACACGCGCAGGCGCTGCGCATTGCCAAAGGGGATGCGCTTGGCCAAGCCGGCATCGTCGCGGTTGAGCAGGCTGGCGGGGTAGGCGGTAAGGGTGTGGATTTGCAAAAACATCGCGGGCTCCTTGGGTTTTTCAAAATGGCATGGAAACAAGGCGATCAGTTCTCGGCACCTGACGGGCTTGGCAGGTGGCGGTAGTAGCCCAGCGCGATCCGCCGGTGCAGGCTCTCGCGCTTTTCAGGGTCGTGGGTGAGCAGGTAGAGGGCCCAGTCGGTCCAGTTGCAGCCCTCGTTTTTGGATGCCAGAAAGCGCACGGCCGACTGATAAAAATCAAAGCGCAGCACCTCGGGGGCCGAAAGCAGGCGCTCCAAGCGTGCTTGGGCAAAGCCAGACTGAGCCAGCGCCTCGCCCAGCGCACGCTGCGCTTGGTGCGCCTTGGAGCCCGAGAGCGCCAAGCCCCAGACGATGGCCATCCAATCCAGCGCTTGCTGCTCTGGAGGCGGTTCGGTGCGCAGATGCTGTAACCAGAGGCGGTAGTAGGCCAGCGGCAGGGGCGCACCCGGGGTCCAGCGCTTGAGCGCTGCCCGGTCTGCGTTGGGGTGGTGTGCCTGGGCCAACTCGTGTGCCAGACGACTCACAGTTTGCTCTAGCCCCGGCTCGGCGGCGGCGGGCACGGTGGTGGGCTGATCGATCGCTTCGGTGTTCATGTATTGCGCTCCTGTGGTTCGGGCTTTGTGGGCAAAAGGCTGTGCTTGCTGAGCACGCCCATGAAGGCGCTGTGGGATTGGGTGATGGCGCGCCAGCGGCGGTTGGCTGGTAGCGGCAGGCGCATACTGGCTTGGTCGAGCACGCGCCGGGCGTTTTGCACCAGCAGGGTGCGCCAGTCGCGCAGCACCACCTCGGGGTCTTCGTCGCAGCAGCGCCACAAGGCGGGGTAGTAGTGCAGCGGCCAATCTCGCTCAAAATCGCGCTGCACAGCGGCCACCCAATGCTTGATGGCTTCGCGGTCAAAGTCGGCCTGCTGCGGACCGCCTTGGGCGAGCACCGTCAACGCGGTGCGCAGCGCAGCCGCTGCGTGCTTGGCGTCGGTTAACAGGGTTTGCGCCTGCTCGGCCAGCCGCTTGCGTTGTGCACGTTGAGCATCGCCCGTTGGGCGGGCAAAGCTCTGACGCGCCTTGGCCGGAACAGGGAGTTCCAACCGGTGCAGCCCATCGGTTTTGCCTTGACCGCGCACCAACACGCTGCCCACCAACCAACCGGCGGTTGGGCCGGCCCGAGGGGTCTGCAGTGGGCTCAGTTCGTAGCCTTGTGCAAACAGCAGGTCGGTCACCAGTTTGGGGCTGAAACCCTGGCTCGAAACCGTCAGCGCCGAAGCGCCCTTTTTCTTGTCCTCCACATTGATCGCCGTCCATGGGTCGCCCAAGTCGCCGCCGTCCGGGGATTTGGGGCCGATCTGGCGCGCAGCGCTGGTGGCGCCGAGCGCAAGCAAGTTTTCGTTGGCATCGAGCCCAAGGCGCAGAGGCCGACAGGCCTCGATGAAGCACGGGTCCAGATCGCTCAGGGTGTATTGATGATCGCTGCGCCGCCACGGATGCAGCCATGTGAGCACCGCGCCATCTGGGCGGTAGCCGTAGCGCCTGTGCGCAAGGAGGTCGGCGCGATGCGCCAGCACGATTGGCAAAGCCTCGAGAAAGCGGCGCGCCGGGTGCAAATCGTTCGCCCAAGCGAGGATGGCGCGGCTGGCAAAACCGCCGTTCATGCGCACAATCCCAAAGTTGCCTGCCCCGAGATAGCCCTCGGTGGTCTGCAGCGTCAGCAGGGCGTACAACCACGCCTCGGGATCGGGCCGACAAAACCGAGCGGCTTTCACATCGTGGTTTTTGGCTGTGACCAGCACATCGAGTTCGTCTGGGGTGCGGGCTTTGACATGCTGGTAGCCCTCAATCTCGGCATCTGGGCTGCTCCATGGGTGCTGCATGAAGGCCGGCTGCGTAGAGTCATCCACATGAAGGTGCCAAGCCGACGCTTTGCCCTCGGCCAGCAGCAGCAGCCCAGCGCGCCAGTAATCGGGGTCGGGCGGCGGCGTGGCGCTGGGCTGGCGTGCCTGCACCGCAGTGGCCAGCTGCACCAAGAACACGTGCCAAGGCTCGGCTTGGTGCGCGCGCAAGCCCGTATAACCCTCCACCTCAGCCGCGCAAAGCAGGCTCAAGAGTTGCGGCAGATCGACACGGCGCTCGCCTTGGGGCGTGCGCACACCGATCAATTCATCGCGCAGCAGGTCGTGCATCGTTTTTCTCCAACCCGAAACGGGTGTAGCTGAAGTGGAACGCGCCGATGGCAAAGTCGAAACCCGCTGCGGTTGCCACCGGCAGCAAGGTTTCCGGGGCTGGCGCGCCTTTGAGCCAGCGCGCTGGCAAGGTCAGGCTGTCCAGCGCAAAACCGAAGGGGGATCGGCACGCTGACCGCAGAGGCAACTCGTAACTCGGATCACCCAGCCGGGTGAGGACCCGCCCTTGGTCGCTTGCATAGTGCAACTCCCCAAAAGGCAGGTCGCGCATCAGCGATCGGTCGGCTTGGCGCAAGTCGGCCAAAAAACCACCGTTCATGTAGTCGTCATGCTTGTGCCAGAGCGGCCCAAGTGCAGCCCACGCTTCGGGGTGAGTGGTGGTTTCGATGCGCTCGCGGTTTTGCTGCGGGATGACGATTTGGGGCTGACCGGTCAAGCTCTCGAGGGTGCATTGCAGCACCCGACCGTCGGCATAGACACTGCCCATGCCCGCTGGGCCGTTCAATTCCCCTCTGGATTGCAAGTACTGACCCAGTGGTTTTTCAGGCAAACGCACGAGCACGCGCGCTGCTGCAAATCCAGCAGGACGATGGGTGCGTTCATGCCGATGTAGGCGCCCTATGCGCTGCAACAGCACGTCCATCGGAGCCAGGTCGGCGACCAACCAGTCGGCGTCGATGTCTAGGCTTTGCTCCAGCGTTTGCGTGCCTACGAGCAGCAAAGGGCCGTTGGGCGATCCTTTACCAAGGCGCCGCGTGACTTCGGCGTCGAGCCGTTCGCGGTCGGGGCGGGCAAAGCGGCCGTGGTGCGGGCAGCGCACGCCATTGAGTTCAAACAAAGCAGGCAACAGTTGTGGGGCCTGTGCAGCCAGATGCGCTTCCAGCGCCCGCAGCAGGCTGTTGCAACGCCCCACGGTGTTGCACACCACCAGCACCCGCGCGCCTTGAAGCAGGGCAGCGGTCAGCGGCATCAGCAAGGGGGCATCGGCCAGCGTAGGCTGAAACTCCACCGTGACGGTGCGCGCCGCCCGGCCGCTGGCCACCGGCATTAGACTGGATCGAGTTGCCAATGCGGGATAGGGTTTTGCCAGCGCCTGCGCCAGCGGCAGGGTTTCGCGGTCGAACAGTTTTGCCGCCGCCGCTTCGCCCAACGTGGCCGACAGCAGCAAGGCGCTGCCACCGCGATTGATGTGCGCACGCAGCAGCACCCGCAGCAGCTCGCTCATGTAGGTGTCGGAGGCATGCACCTCATCGACCACCAGCAGGTGCTGATCCAAGCAAACCGAGCGCAGCAGGCTGTGCTTGACCTTGAGCACCGACATCAGCGCCTGATCGATGGTGCCCACTGCCACGGGTGCCGCCAGAAAGCGCTTGGGCCGCTCAGCAGCCCACTGGTTTTCGCGCCGCTGCGCTAGGGCATCATCTTCCCACAAGGTGCCGACCGGATCGGTCAGGATTGGAGCCCCATCGACCCGAGCGTAACCGGACACGGCCAGCAGCACGGGCGCGGGCCGTGCGGGCGGGTCAAAGGCCGCATCGATGGCTCGCAGCACACGCCCATACAACTCGCGCGCGGCCACCCGGGTGGGCAAGGCGAAGTACAAGCCTTCGACCTGCCCGCTGGCATAGAGGCGCATGAACCAAGCCAGCGCGGCCTCCGTCTTGCCGGAACCGGTGTCGGATTCGATCAAGGTCAGGCGCGCCGCGTCGTCAGCAGGCAGGGTGTAAGCCACAAGGTGTTGCAGGGGGTGCGCTGCAAACCCGAACACCTCGGCAAAAGGTTTGGCTTGCCGCCATCCGGGCGCCTTGGGTGGACTCAGGCCAATGGTGCGCAGCGCCCGCTGTGCTGCAGCCTGTGCCAGATCAAACCGGTTTTCGTCATCGGAGGCACGGTAGGGAAAAAACTGGGTATCGGAGCCGATCCAGTCGGCCAGCATCACCAAGCCGGCAAAGCGCTGCTGCAACTCGGGTGTGGCGGCGATAGGGGCTGCGTGGGCAGAAAAAGCGGCCGCAAAGGCAGACCGCGCCCGAGCGGCCAAATCGGCCAGCGCCTGCATGGGGCAGTAGCTTCCCGTGTGTGGATGCGGTGGCACCCAGTGCCGGTTCATGGCGTGAAGGCCGGCCGCATTGCAATCCAGCACCGAAACCGGCTTGCCGTGGTGCGAAATGGCGGCCAGCAGCATTTGCAAGGCCCCATCGCCATCGTCGTTGGGTGCAAACCAACCACACAACGTGCCGACAAGGCCCTCCCACTCGGCGGGCCATGCAGCGCGAAGTTTGTCGTTGAGAAGCAAGGCAGCGGCTTCAAAGACATGCCCCGCCGTGTCGCGCGACTCAGGCTCGGCCTTGCGCTGAAAACCCGCGTTGCACTTACCAAAATCGTGCAGAAAAGCGATCACGCAAAGCCGCTCTTTTTGCACGCTGCTGAGTTCCCCTAGGCGCGCTAGCGCAGGCAAATCGAGCAGCGCACGCAGCACGAGTGCCACATCGAGGCAGTGGTCGGCCAAGGGGTGGCTGCGGCCATCGGGGGTGAGCTTTCCCCAAGGTTGCGTGGGTGCGGCCCAGTTCACCGCCACACCCGATGCGGCAGCGGGCCCAAGCGCGGCAGCGCGGCAGCGCCACGGCAAACATTGCACTCGACTTGGCAACCGACGACTGAAAAAAGTGCCTCCCGCATACGCCAAAGCCCCCCTTTGCCGGCCATTCTACAGTCGCTTCTGCGCCACAATGCCCCCACCATGCCGCACAGCCCGCCCCACAGCCCACCCTTCACCCCGCCCCAAAGCTACACCGACGCCGCCGCCGCGCTGGCTCAGGTGCAGGCGCTGTACCAGCGCGCGGTGGTGCATTTGCGCCAGGCGCTGCACCAGTACGTGCGCGCCGGCGGCGCCAGCGCACCCCAGCGCGTGCGCGCCTGCTACCCCTTCGTGCGCCTGCACTGCCAGCGCGCCCACGGCGGGCCCGGCGCGGGCGCGCCCAGCCGCCTGAGCTATGGCTTCGTCGCCGGCCCCGGCCGCTACGAAACCACCCTGACCCGCCCCGATCTGTTTGCCAGCTACTACCTAGAGCAGTTCGAGCTGCTGCTGCACAACCACGGCGGCGCGCTCGAAGTGGGGGTGAGCAACCAGCCGATCCCGCTGCACTTCGCGCTGGCCGAGCACGAGCACCTCGAGGGCGAGCTGAGCCCAGCCCAGCGCGCCGCCCTGCGCGACTGCTTCGACCTGCCCGACCTGAGCCTGATGGACGACGGCATCGCCAACGGCACGCACCAGAGCGCCGCCCACGAAGCGCAGCCGCTGGCCCTGTTTGGCGCGGCGCGGGTCGATTACTCGTTGCAGCGGCTGCGCCACTACAGCGGCACCGCCCCGGCCTGGTTCCAGGGCTTCGTGCTGTTTACCAACTACCCCTTCTACGTCGATGAGTTCATCCGCCTCGGGCAACAGGCGCTGGCCAACCCCGAGAGCGAATACCTAGGCTTGGTCGAGCCCGGCAACGTGCTCACGCCGCGCGCCGGTTTGAGCGCCGCCGAACAACAGCTGTTGCATGAACTCGGACTAGGCCAACCGGGCCGCGCCTTGCCGCGCCTGCCGCAGATGCCGGCCTACCACCTGCTGCGCGCCGACGGCAGCGGCATCACCCTGCTCAACATCGGCGTCGGGCCCAGCAACGCCAAGACCATCACCGACCACATCGCCGTGCTGCGCCCGCACGCCTGGCTGATGCTGGGTCACTGCGCCGGGCTGCGCAACAGCCAGCAGCTGGGAGATTACGTGCTGGCCCACGCCTACGTGCGCGAAGACCACGTGCTCGATGAAGAGCTGCCGCTGTGGGTGCCCATCCCCGCGCTGGCCGAAATCCAGCTCGCGCTCGAAGGCGCGGTGGCCGACGTGACCGGTTTGAGCGGCGCCGAACTCAAGCGCATTTTGCGCACCGGCACCGTGGCCAGCACCGACAACCGCAACTGGGAGCTGCTGCCCGGCCAGACGCCACAACGCCGCTTTAGCCAGAGCCGCGCCGTGGCGCTCGACATGGAGAGCGCCACCATCGCCGCCAATGGCTTCAGGCTGCGCGTGCCCTACGGCACCCTGCTGTGCGTGAGCGACAAGCCGCTGCACGGCGAAATCAAGCTGCCCGGCATGGCCAACGCCTTTTACCGCGAGCGCGTCGATCAGCACCTGCGCATCGGCCTGCGCGCCATCGAACGCCTGCGCGCCGGCGGCGTCGATCAGCTGCACAGCCGCAAGCTGCGCAGCTTTGCCGAGGTGGCGTTTCAATGATGCCCACCGCCTGAGGCCCACAGCGTGATGCCCCAGCCGCCGCCCCGGCCTACAATGCGCGCATGAACCCACGGTACGACGTAGCCATTTTGGGCAGCGGTGTGGTGGCGCACACGCTGGCGCTGCTGCTGGCGCGCGAGCGCTTGCGGGTGGCGCTGCTGAGCCAGCCAGCGGCCCCGGCGGCCGGCCCCGACATCCGCGCCTACGCCCTCAACCAAGCCGCGGTTTCGCTTTTGAGCGATCTGCGCGTCTGGCCCGAGGCCCCGGCCAGCACACCGGTGCGCCAGATGTGGGTCTGCGAGCCCGACGCCGAGCGGCCGGCCGCCCTCAACCTTCACGCACCCACAGCGCAGCAGCCGCTGGCTTGGATCGTGGATGTGCCGGCGCTGGAGCAGCGGCTGGCGCAAGCGCTGCCGTTTCAGAGCGGCATCGACCTCGTGAACAGCGCCCCACCGGCCGAACTGACCGTGATCTGCGAGGGCAAGCACAGCCGCACCCGGGCCCAGTTTGGCATCGAATACGAGGTCGAGCCCTACGCCCACACCGCCGTGGCGGCGCGGCTGCGCTGCGCGCGCCCACACGAGGGCGTGGCGCGGCAGTGGTTCCAGCACGGCGAGGTGTTGGCGCTGCTGCCCATGGACGGCCCCGAGGGCGACTTGGTGGCCCTAGTCTGGTCGGTGCCGCACGCGCGCGCGGCCGAGCTGCTGGCCTTGGCTGCACCCGCCTTTGCCGCCGCCGTGGCCCAGGCCTGCGGCCACGCCCTAGGGGCGATGAGCACCGAGGGCACCCCCGCTGGCTGGCCTTTGCAGCTGTCGCGCGCCCGGCATTGGGTGCGGCCCGGCTTGGCGCTGGCCGGCGACGCCGCCCACGCCATGCACCCCTTGGCCGGCCAAGGGCTGAACATGGGCTTGGGCGACGTGGCCGAACTGGGCCGCGTGTTGCGCGAGCGCGAATACTGGCGCAGCCCCGGCGACTGGCGCCTGTTGCGGCGCTACGAGCGCGCGCGCCGCGCCGACTTCGAGCGCATGGCCAGCCTCACCGACGGCCTCTACAGCCTGTTTGGCCATGGCGACGAGCGCGTCGGGGCACTGCGGCGCTGGGGACTGCGGCGCTTCGAAACCCTGACGCCGCTCAAACACCACGCCATCCGCTTGGCGATGGGCGGCCCTGAGGCGGATGCGCCTTGCGCCCCTTTTGCGGCTCCTGCTGCGCCCTCCGCCGCCGCCTGAGCCCACCACAACCCGAGCCCCCAGATGCAAAGCCCTCCTGCCGGCACCGCCACCCCAGCTCGCTGCCCTGCCGCGGCAGCAGCGTCCCAATCGCCGCGACCGGCGCCAGGGCGGCGCACTGCGTTGCGCACTGTTTGGCTTACTTGGTGGCGCTGGTGTTGGCGCGCCGGCGTCCTAGCCGCCTTGGCTGCCCTGCTCGCCGTGGGCACGCTGGCCAGTGCCAACGAAGCCACCATCCGCGCCAATTTGGCCGAGCGGCTGCCCAACCTGCCTCCGATCGAAGAGGTGCGCGCCGCACCCATGCGCGGCCTGTTTGAGGTGCGCATCGGCGCCAACCAGATTTTTTACTCCGACGCCGAAGGCAACTTCCTGATTCAGGGCCAACTGATCGACACCCGCAGCCGCAACAACCTGACCGAACAGCGCATCGAGCAACTCAACGCCATCGCCTTCGACCAGTTGCCGCTGCGCGATTCATTCACCATCGTGCGCGGCAACGGCCAGCGCCGCGTGGCCGTGTTCCAAGACCCGAACTGCGGCTTTTGCAAACGGCTCGAGCGCGACCTGAGCCGCCTGAACCACGTCACCATCCACATCTTTCTGTATCCGATTCTGGGGCGCGACTCGCTCGCCAAGTCGCAGCACATCTGGTGCGCGCGCAACCGCGCCCAGGTGTGGGAAAACTGGATGCTGCGCAACGTCGATCCGCCTGCCGCCACCTGCGACACCACCGCGCTGCAGCGCAACATGGCGTTTGGGCAACGGCACGCCATCACCGGCACCCCCACCACCTTTTTTGCCGACGGCTCGCGCCTTTCGGGCGCTGCCGGCCTCGAGTTGCTCGAGCAGCGCCTGAGCGCGGCGGCGGCGCGTTGATCGGGCGCAGATCGGCCTATCCCGCCTATCCCCCGCCTACCCCCCCCCGCCCATGCCCACTGCCAGCCGCGCCCAATCGAACTGCCCCACGCCGCCAGCGTCCGCAGTGCCGGCAGGAGCCACCGCCGATACCGCCTCCGCTGCGTCCGCCCAGCCCCTAGGCCCGCACTACCGCGTCGAACTGGTCGAGCTGCACGCCCACCTGTACGACCTCACGCTGCACATCTGCCAGCCGGCGCGGCAGCAGCGCATCAGCCTGCCGGTGTGGATTCCCGGCAGCTATCTGGTGCGCGAGTTCGCCCAGCACCTGCACGGCCTGCACGCCGACTGCGACGGCCACGCCGTGCCGCTGCGCCAGCTCAACAAAAACACCTGGGATGCCACCACCCCAGCCGGCACCCAAGTGCTGCGGCTGTGCTACCAAGTCTATGCCTACGACGCCTCGGTGCGCAGCGCCTGGCTCGACGCCGAACGCGGTTTCTTCAACCCCACCAGCCTGTGCCTGCGCGTGCACGGGCAGGAAGCGCTCTCGCACACGCTCGAACTCTGGGGCAGCGCCGTCACCCAAGGCTGGCAAGTGGCCACGGCCTTGGCGCCCACCACCCCCGATGCGGCCCATGCCGATCCCCACAGCCTAGGCCACTGGCAGGCCGCCGACTACGACCAGTTGGCCGACAGCCCCTTCGAGCTGGGCCGGTTCTGGAGCGCAGCCTTCAGTGTGCGCGGCGTCGCGCACCGGCTCGTGGTCAGCGGCGCCGGGCCGGGTTTTGACAGCGAGCGCCTGCTGCGCGACACCCAAGCCATCTGCCAAGCCGGTATCGGCTTCTGGCACGGCGTGCACGAGGCGCCGCCCTTCGACCACTACCTGTTTATGCTCAACGCCCGCCACGAGGGCTACGGCGGTCTCGAGCACAGCCACAGCACCGCCCTCATCTGCCGCCGCGCCGACCTGCCGCAGCTGCCCCTAGGCGGCGCCCCAGCGCCCGCCCAAGCACCCACGCTTGGCACCAGCGACGGCTACACCAGCCTGCTGGGCCTGATCAGCCACGAATACTTTCACGCTTGGCACGTCAAGCGCCTGCGCCCGGCCGAATACACCCGTTACGACTACGACTGCGAACAGCACACCGAGCTGCTGTGGCTGTTCGAAGGCTTCACCAGCTACTTCGACGACCTGCTGCTGCTGCGCGCCGGCCTGATCGACGAAGCCTGCTACCTGCAGTTGCTCGCCAAAACCCTGAATCAAGTGCTGCACAGCCCCGGCCGGCTGGTGCACAGCCTGGCCCAGTCCAGCTTCGAGGCTTGGACCAAGTACTACCGCGTCAACGAAAACAGCCCCAACGCCACCGTGAGCTACTACGCCAAAGGGTCCTTGGTGGCGCTGGCGCTCGACTTGCAACTGCGCGCCGAGGGCCGCAGCAGCCTCGACGCGGTGCTGCGCGCGCTCTACCAGCGCTGCCAAGGCGGCCCGATGCACGAGGCCGACCTGCTGACCGTGCTCGAGCAATGCAGCGGGCGCAGCTACGCCCCCGAAATCGCAGCTTGGGTGCATGGCTGCGCCGATCTGCCACTGCCCGATTTGCTGCGCACCCAAGGCATAGACTGGCTCACCGAGCCCGCGCCGCTGGCGCAGCGGCTGGGGCTGCGCGTGAGCGAAACCGAGGGCCTGCTGATCAAAAACGTGTTGCGCGGCTCGCTGGCCGAGCAGGCCGGGCTGGCCGCTGGCGACGAATGGCTGGGTCTGGAACTGGGTAGCGCAAGCAGCGACTGCACCAGCAACGGCAACGGCAACACCCGCACAGCCAACGACAGCACCAGCACCACCCCCAGCGCCTGGCGCGTGCGCAAACTCGACGAAGCCGCGCGCCACGCCCACGGGCAAACCAGCGTCGTGGCGCTGGTGGCGCGCGACGGCCGGCTGCTGCGCCTGCCGCTGCGCTGGCCCACACCCGCGCAGCCGCAAGCGCTCACGGTGCGGTTGCAGCGCCTTGCTGAACCGGCAACCTCAGCTGCGGCCGCCTCAGCAACGGCCCCCCCACCACCGGCCAACCCAGCCCAAGCAACCCACCCCGATGCGCCGTGGAACCGCCTTGCCGGCGCGCTATAGTGACAGCTCCCGCCGACCCTTAAACGAGAGACACCACCCATGAGCCAAACTTACCTAAACATTTTGGTGCGCACCGAAGGCCGCGTCGGCCTCATCACCCTGAACCGCCCCAAGCAACTCAACGCCCTCAACGACGCGCTCATGGACGAGCTCGGCGCCGCCCTCAAAGCCTTCGACGCCGACGCCGACATCGGCTGCATCGTGCTCAGCGGCAGCGAAAAAGCCTTCGCCGCCGGCGCCGACATCGGCGCCATGGCCCAGTACAGCTTTGCCGACGTCTATAAAGGCGACTACATCACGCGCAACTGGGAGGCCATGCGCAGCATCCGCAAGCCCATCATCGCCGCCGTGAGCGGTTTTGCCTTGGGTGGCGGCTGCGAACTGGCCATGATGTGCGACTTCATCATCGCCGCCGACAACGCCAAGTTCGGCCAGCCCGAGATCAAGCTCGGCATCATCCCCGGCGCCGGCGGCACCCAGCGTCTGCCGCGCGCCGTCGGCAAGTCCAAGGCCATGGAGCTGGTGCTCACCGGCCGCATGATGGACGCCGCCGAGGCCGAGCGCGCCGGCTTGGTCAGCCGCGTGGTGCCCCTGGACAAACTGCAAGACGAAGCCTTGGCCGCCGCCCTGACCATCGCCGGCTACTCGCAGATCGCCGTCATGGCGGCCAAAGAGGCGGTCAACAAAGCCTTCGAAGGCACCTTGGCCGACGGCATGGCCTTCGAGCGCCGCCTGTTCCACGCCCTGTTTGCCACCGCCGACCAAAAAGAGGGCATGGCCGCCTTCGTCGAAAAGCGCCCGGCGCAGTTCAAGCACCAGTGAGGCCGCGCCGGCTGCAACGCCGGCGAGCAGGCGGCAGTGTCCGCAAGAAGGCTCTCGCTGAGCCGGTTTGTCAGCCCAAAGTAGTAATGTCCCCTTTGCCCCAGATAAGAATGTCCCCTTTCATGTGTGAAGGGGCAGCGGATGGTGGGGCAAGCGAGGGTGATGATGAGTGTGCAGGAAGCCGAACGGTTGCTG
>Ga0208100_100507_pt1 | contig 14861 bp, 14 predicted proteins | sample SubbioR11_8A_Aug_FD_184817 | JGI IMG/M metagenome (GOLD analysis project Ga0208100, IMG submission 184817) | Serpentinite rock and fluid subsurface biosphere microbial communities from McLaughlin Reserve, California, USA - CR11_8A_Aug (SPAdes) | ecosystem: Environmental > Terrestrial > Deep... | reverse complement strand
AGGCATAATAGTAAGCTATTAAATCATCAGGTAGACATTCTTCGATCTCCACTGCATATTCATCAGCTTTATTCATTAACTCAGAGGCATAAACTTCATCTTCCTCTGAGTCTATTTCTATTTCGTCTTCTTCAAAGTCTTGTTTTAATCTACCCACATCACACTGAAGAATAAATGCCAACACATCATCTCTTTTTGTTCTTAAAGATATATCTTCTAGCACATCAAACTCAGTATTCTCCTTAATTAATTTTGCTATTTCGTCCACACCATAGCTTTTTTTGTTTTCTTTAATATATGTCACAAATACTCCTCCTTCATACTTGTATCTGAAAAATTTTCTTATGAATATAACTAAGTTAAGATGAATGACTGGCAAAGCCCCTATTCAATTATACCCTATATCAAGCTGACCATAAACATTTTAGGTGAAATAATGATGAAGTTTGATGAAGAAATATCCTAATAGGCTAACAAGCTCATCATAAGAAACAGGCAGCCATAGACTGCCTGTTTCTTATGATGAGTTGTGGGTTGGAATAAGGTATTATATTTAAAAGCTTTTTGGCTTTTAAATCCTCTTGTTTCATTTACAGTATAACCCCTACAAACAATCTTATACATTATTGCTAAAAAAAATATCTTTTTTCTAAAATTCCAATATAAGCTGTCTTAATCAGTGAATATTAGTGAATATTTTTTTAATAATGATATATTAGAAAACTGCTGATTATCTATAAAAGATTTATGAGAAGATAAAAGATAAACTGTAATAAATTATTAATATGTACTAACCTTTGTATAATTATTGCATTTTCTGATATCGTTGAATATTTTAAAGATTTTGACAATCACTTCAGTTTATGATATATTCTTTTTAGCAATCAAAGCGATTATCATTTATTTCCGAGTTTGTTTGTTTTATTTCGGAAGTGTCAAGAAAGTGTTATGTAATAAATATTAATTGATAATTATTACAATATTGACATACTTTTTTGAATGTGATAATATCATATTCAAGTTTTTAAATGATTCAGAAATTTTTCAGCAATCATTTTTTACTTTGCACATTAAAATTTAAAGGAGGGAATTGTTTAATGGAAAAACCAACGCTTCAAAGAGAAAATTGGGGATCCCGATTAGGTTTCATTATGGCGGCTGCCGGATCGGCAATCGGACTTGGAAACATCTGGAGATTCCCCTACTTAGCTGGTTCAAACGGGGGTAGTGCATTTATCATTATTTATTTAGGATTTGTTTTTTTTATCTGCCTTAGTATTATGCTTGCAGAGCTGGCAATAGGCAGAAGATCGGGCCTTGCGGCTGTCGGTGCTTACAAAAGCAGCAGTGACAATTGGACTTTTGCAGGGGTATTAGGAGTTCTTAGTGCTTTCTTTATCATGGGTTTCTATCCCGTGGTAGGTGGTTGGGCACTCGCCTATGTATTTAAATCCTTTACCGGGCTGCTTGCTGCTCCAGCAGCCTTAGGTGACGTGTTTGGTGGATTTATCACAAATCCTGTTCAGCCCTTGATGTGGATGGCTGTTTTCTTAATAGCCAATGTAGTAATCGTTGCTAAGGGTGTTTCGGGCGGTATAGAAAAAGCTTGTAAAATACTGATGCCTGCACTTTTTGGAATTCTTGTCATCATCGCAATAAAAGGTCTGACTCTTCCTGGTTCAAGTGCTGGACTCGCATTCCTATTTAAACCTGACTGGTCACTTGTAACAGGTCAAACCTTCTTGGCGGCATTAGGGCAGGCGTTCTTCTCACTCAGTCTTGGTATGGGCTGTATGATTACCTACGGAAGCTACCTAAAGAAAAACGAAAACCTTCCCGGCAGTGCCTTTATCATAACTGCTATGGATACTAGTGCCGCTATTTTAGCTGGTCTAGCCATGTTCCCCGCTCTATTTGCCTTTGGCATGGAGCCAGCAGCAGGTCCTGGTCTGGTATTCGTCGTTGTCCCAGCCATATTTGCAGAATTTGGAGGCGCTGGCGTAATATTCTCTGCTATATTCTTCGTCGCCTTGGTTTTTGCGGCTCTTACTTCTTCAGTGTCCTTACTGGAAGTGGTTGTAGCATATCTAATGGATCAGAAAAAGATGGAAAGAAAGAAATCTGTTTATATCTCATCAGCAGTAATGGTTGTATTATGCGTCCTTGCTTCTCTGTCTCTTGGAGTCATGTCAGGTGTCACGCTATTAGGAGTTGGAGCGTTTGACTTCTTTGATATACTTACTGACAAGATATTCTTGACAATCGGTGGACTTTTACTGGCCGTCTTTGTAGGTTGGTTTGTTAAGAAGGAAGACCTTAGGGATGAACTTACAAATGGTGGAGCAGTACAATTCGGGTTGTTTGAATTATGGTATAACCTAATAAAATATGTTATTCCAGTTGCGATTGGTATAATAGCATTTATGGGAATCAAATCAATAACACAAACAGGTTTAATGATCTTTGGACTGTTAATCATCGTTGTTATGGCAATATTCTCAAAGAAACTGTAAGCTATCCTCATATAATCAAAGATCCTCCTAAGTTTTCAATACCTAGGAGGATTTTATTTTCCCAAAGCCTATTTAACTTCTTGCTCTTTAACATATCAGTACCTATAACTCTCCACTCTTAACTCGCTCAATCAAATTTTCTACTTTCTCTTTTATTATGTCTCTCGTTTTTCTATATCCGTCGATTGGTCCACCGGACGGGTCAGTCAATCCCCAATCCTCTTCATGCTTACTTGGCACAAATGGGCATACGACTCCACAGCCCATTGTAACAACAATATCTATTTCTTCCGGTATATCAGTTAAAAGCTTTGGATTATGGTCGTCCATATTTATACCAGCCTCCTCCATGACCATTTTAGCTAACGGTTTTACCTCATGATATTCTTCAGTTCCTGCCGAGTATACTTCCAATACATCCGATCCTAAGTATTTCCCCCACCCCTCTGCCATCTGCGAACGACAAGAGTTATGGATACATACGAATGCTACTTTTTTTTTCATAAAAACCTCCTCATTATAGGCTAGCCCTAATGCATTTGACTGGTTTGCTTTACTGAAGCAAGCTTTATCTCGGCACTGGAAACCATTTTTTAGTATTATTTGCTATTTTTACTAAAGTCAGCATCAGTGGCACTTCCACCAGTACGCCAACCACTGTGACTAAGGCTGCCCCCGATTGAAGCCCAAACAAGGATATAGCCACTGCCACAGCCAATTCAAAAAAGTTGCTCGCTCCTATCATTGCAGCAGGCGCGGCAATATTATGGGGAAGCCTCCATGCCTTAGACCAACCATAAGCAATCACAAAAATTAGAAATGTCTGTATCATCAAGGGGATAGCTATCAATCCTATATGAATTGGATTGTTGATAATAACCTCTCCTTGGAAAGAAAAAATAATGACAAGGGTTAACAATAGACCGACAATAGTTATATTATCAAACTTCTTGATGAAAACATTTTGAAAATAATCAAGTCCCCTATTCTTAATGATGTTTTTACGCGTAATATATCCGCCTGCAAGAGGTATCACAACAAACAGAACTACCGAAAGAAGCAAGGTATCATATGGCACAAAAACATTGCTTACGCCCAGCAAGAATGCCACTATAGGAGTGAAGGCAACTAAAAGAATAAGATCATTCACCGCCACTTGAACCAAAGTATATGAAGGATCACCCTTCGTCAAATGACTCCATACAAATACCATGGCTGTACAAGGAGCCGCTCCTAACAATACCGCTCCTGCCAAGTAATCGGCTGCTAAAGCTTCAGGTATGAATTCCCTAAATACAACCTTAAAGAAAAATGCCGCTATTAGGTACATGGTAAATGGCTTAATAAGCCAGTTGGTAACACATGTAACAGTTAGTCCCTTCGGTTTTTTTGTTGCCTCCACAACACTAGAAAAATCAATTTTTAACATCATTGGATATATCATCAGCCATATAAGGACTGCGACAGGGATTGATACCTTTGCATATTCAAATTTACTAAGTGTTCTCGGGATAGCTGGCAAAAAATGTCCGATTGCCACCCCAATAACGATACATAATGCAACCCATAGGGTTAAATATCTTCCAAAAAAATCTAGTCCACCACTTTGTTCTCGAGACTTTTCTAACATAAAAACCTCCTTTTTTACTTTTCCACCTTCTAAAGAAATCTGTTGAAATCTAGTTGCATATTTCTTTCTTTATTGTCTTGCAAATACAATCTTCCTTATCCGTGGACAAAAATTGAATAAAACTGCATACTTCGTTAAATGCTTCTTTACAAAGAGAATAATTTACCCATTTTCCATTTTTTTTAGCCTTTACCAGTCCTGCCTGTTGAAGTATTTTCATATGATGGGATATTGTTGGCTGTGTTAGGTTCAGCCCAGCATAAAGATCACATGCACATAGTTTTCCACAGGAAAGCATTTCAATTATTAATAATCTTTTATAATCTGATAGTGCCTTAAATACTTCAACCTTATCCAGCATTTATATTATCCCCCTTCCCGATATATAGATATATTCAAATGTATCTATATATAAATTAGCACTTATGCTTTTTCCTGTCAATATATTTTCTTCTATAGTTTTTTAATTTGCAACATTGCCAATAATAATGCGATTATTTGGGTTAAACCCATATTTTTCTTAATTAATTTGAATCTATTCAACTATTTGGGTATAATAGATATATTGAGAATATGGAGGTTAACATGAGTAAAAGTAAAATGAAATTAAAAGTAATTCCCCTTGGTGGTCTAGGGGAAATCGGAAAAAATATTACAGTCTTTGAATTTGGCGAAGATATTATCATAGTAGATTGTGGAATAGCCTTTCCTGAAGATGAAATGATGGGTATTGATTTGGTTCTTCCAGATATCACCTACTTGAAGAACAACCGTGATAAAATTAAGGGTATTGTTTTAACCCATGGACATGAAGATCATATAGGTGCATTACCATTCGTTCTAAAGGATATAAATGTCCCTGTATACGGAACAAAGCTTACTTTAGGTTTATTAAAAAACAAGTTGGAAGAGCATAAAATGTTATCCAATACTGTTATGCAAACAATTCAGCAGGGAGAGATAATTAAGCTAGGAGTTTTCCAAGTAGAATTTATTCGTTCTTATCATAGTATAGCTGATGCTGTAGCTCTGGCGATTCATACTCCTGTGGGTGTAGTGGTTCATACTTCGGATTTCAAGGTAGATTATACCCCCATAGAAGGAGCCCCCATAGACTTAGCTAAGTTTGCAGAGTTGGGAAAAAAGGGCGTGCTTCTACTTATGTGCGATAGCACAAATGCTGAACGTGAAGGCTACACAATGTCAGAAAAAACTGTAGGTGAATCCTTTGAGCGGATATTCCAAAATGCAACAGGCAGAATTCTAGTTGCTACCTTTGCATCTAATATTCATCGTATTCAACAAATCATCAATGGTGCTGTAGACTTTAATCGTAAGGTGGCACTATCCGGTAGAAGTATGGTCAATGTAGTGAAGGTCGCACTTGAGTTAGGATATTTGAATGCACCTGAAGGTACCTTTATTGACATTAAGGATATAAACAAATATCCCTCTGAAAAGTTAATGATTATAACAACAGGAAGTCAAGGAGAACCCATGGCTGCCTTATCAAGGATGGCATCAGCTTCAAATAGGCAGGTAGAAATTGTCCCTGGAGATTTAGTCGTGATCTCAGCAACTCCAATTCCAGGAAATGAAAAAATGGTTTCCAGAACTGTAAATAGACTTTTTCAACTGGGTGCCCATGTAATTTATGAATCTCTTGCAGAAATCCATGTTTCAGGACACGCTTGCAGGGAAGAATTGAAATTAATTCATAGTATTGTCAAGCCTAAGTTCTTTATGCCTGTTCATGGAGAGTATCGTCACCTTAAACATCATGCACATCTTGCCCAGAGCTTAGGAATGTCCACTGATAATATTTTTATAATGAGTATTGGAAAGGTATTAGAATTAGACGCAAGCACTGCTAAAATTTCTGGAAGTGTGCCTTCAGGAAGAGTTTTTGTAGATGGTCTTGGTATAGGTGATGTTGGAAATATCGTTCTAAGAGACAGAAAGCTATTATCTCAAGATGGCATGGTTATTCTTATAATAACTATTGATAAAGAAACTGGCCTTGCCATATCAAGTCCTGATATCATATCCAGAGGATTTATTTATATGAGAGAATCAGAATATTTGATATCCGAGATGAGAGATATCACGAGAAAAGTGATTGATGAATATCAAGGAAAAGACTGGAGTACTATGAAAAGCAAGGTCAAACAATCATTGGGAGATTACCTTTATAATACAACTAAGAGAACTCCTATGATACTGCCAATCATTGTAGAAATATAAAGAAAACTTAGTTCGGATGGAGTTTTTACTCCACCTGAACTCTAGTTGCACTTATTTCGAAGCTTGGCGGCACTTATCTCCCGCTTATAGAAGCGGGAGTATTAGTAACGCCGCTGAGATAAATTTTAATGATAAAAGCTGTCTTAAATGATAAAACAAATCATTTAAGCACAGCTTTATTTTTTATATTATTAGGAAAGTTCTACCTTTGTATTAGTTGTACTAAGATAGGTTTCTCATTGAATTTTATCTTAAAAATCTCATACCTCTCTTTTACGTCGAGATTTTCTGACAAAAATGCATTTAAAATGTATATATTTTGTAGAGTGCTCAGGCTCACATCATGTTCTATCATTTCTGTATCCTTAAGCCTGGTATCTTCTATTCCAAGATTTTTTAAAAATTCTTCAATAATTTTATGTCTTTCTAACAGAAACTCTCCTATAACCTTTCCCTCTCTTGTAGGCTGTATAATTCCATATTTTTGATACCCTACCAAACCCAATTCCTTTAACTTAAGCACTACCTTAGTAGTTGATGATGGACGAACATTTAATCTCTCTGCCAATTGATTAACCCTAACATATCCTTCTCCTAAGCAAATACGGTAAATCATTTCCAAATAATCTTCCATGCTGGATGTCAATACCTTATTCTCCGCATTTAGCATTTGATATCCACGCACTGTGTGAAATTCCATCTCTTTTTTCAAGCCTACTCCTCCCCTTCCTTTTTCAGAATGTTTTTTGTAACAAAAACATAGAAGCCTCATATCTTAATTATTAGACACGGCAAATAAAGTTTCCTATGACTAACTTATGCCTAGAATTGAAAAATAATTATTCGAAAGGAGTTTTTTCTGTGAACAAATATTTAATTCCATTAAATCAGTTACCCATAGGCTTCTTCGGCAAAGTCAGAAAACTTACTGCGGACGGAAGTGCTCGTAGAAGAATGTTAGATTTAGGTTTGATAAACGATACAACTGTTGAATCATTGAGAAAAAGTCCTGCGGGGGACCCCATCGCATATGAAATTAGGGGAGCTGTAATAGCCCTTCGTTCGGAAGAAGCGTCTAAAATTCTTGTTGAATCAATTCAACAACTGGGATAGAGGAGGATTAATGAATGGGTTTGTCAAAACAATCTACGGGGATAAATGCTTTAAACGGAATAATTGAAACAAAATCTGAATCCTCCGATGATTTTATAGTCGCACTGGCAGGTAATCCTAACACTGGTAAAAGTACAGTCTTTAATAGCCTAACAGGCATGAATCAGCACACAGGAAATTGGGCCGGCAAAACCGTTACCAATGCTACAGGTAAGTTCACATACAAGAATACAAGGTATACCTTGGTTGATCTGCCAGGAACTTATTCCTTATTAGCTAATTCTATTGAAGAGCAAGTAGCCAGAGATTTTATCTGCTTTGGTAACGCTCATACTACTGTGATTGTAACAGATGCTACCTGCTTAGAAAGGAATCTTAACTTGGTTCTTCAGATCATGGAGGTTACAGATAAAATTGTCGTATGCGTAAATCTCATGGATGAAGCTAAAAGAAAAAAAATTAGCATAGACTTAAAAAAATTATCTGACCTATTAGGAGTACCCGTAGTAGGAACCTCTGCCAGAAATGGTAAAGGACTGAAAGAGTTAAAGGACACAATCGAAAAAGTAGTCCGAGGAGAAATCAAAACAGCTCCAAATAAAGTAGATTATGATGCAATAGTTGAGGACGCTATCAATGAGGTAGTTCCTTATATTAAGGCTCTGATTGGTGATAAGATTGATAACAGATGGATATCCCTCCGTCTTATTGATGGAGACAATCTGTTATCACAATCCTTGTATTCCTACCTAAATTGCGATTTATCTAATAATGAAATATTACTGGAAATAATAGAAGAAGTGCACAACAAATTAAGAGATGAAGGTACTACACCAAAAGATTTACGTGATCAAATTGTATATAAAATAGTAAAAACCGCCGAAAGCATTAGCAAAGAAGCTATTCTTTCAGAGAATACCGTCCATAATCAAACAGATCGCAAAATTGATGATGTCCTGACCTCTAAGCTTTTAGGCATTCCAATTATGATCATCCTTTTGGGAGCTGTTTTCTGGCTCACTATTGTAGGATCTAATATTCCTTCATCTATGCTAGCAGATTATTTATTCAGAATTGAAGGATATCTAACCAAATTTTTTGCATGGATTAATACTCCAAAATGGATACATGATATTCTTGTGCTTGGCATGTACCGTACATTAGCATGGGTTGTTTCAGTGATGTTGCCCCCGATGGCTATTTTCTTCCCACTATTCACCTTTCTGGAAGATTTAGGCTATCTGCCCAGAGTAGCATTTAACTTGGATCACTATTTCAAAAAAGCATGTGCCCATGGAAAACAGGCATTAACCATGTGTATGGGGTTTGGGTGTAATGCTGCCGGAATTATCGCCTGTAGAATTATTGATTCCCCAAGAGAACGGTTAATAGCAACGATTACCAATAACTTCGTGCCATGTAACGGGCGATTCCCCACCTTGATTGCCCTTGCTAGTATCTTTATCGCCGGAGGTACTGGTGCCTCTAGTTCTTTTGCAGCTGTAGTTTCAGTATTGGCTGTAATAATATTAGGTGTTATGATTACACTTTTTATATCAAAATTATTATCAAAAACAGTTCTAAAAGGATTGCCATCATCCTTTACTATGGAATTGCCTCCCTACAGAAGGCCTCAAGTATTGAGAATCATCATCCGTTCTATTTTCGACCGCACCCTGTTCGTATTAGGTCGTGCAATAGTGATTGCCGCCCCTGCAGGAATTGTGATCTGGGGTATGGCTAATGTTTACGTTGATAATGCCAGCTTGTTGACTCACTGTGCTCAATTTTTAGATCCATTCTCCAATCTCTTGGGAATGGATGGATATATCATGATGGCATTTATATTAGGTCTACCAGCCAATGAAATTGTAATTCCTATTTTAATCATGAGTTATATGTCCAAAGGATCCATGTTAGAGTTGGATAGTTTAGCTCAAATGAGACAATTATTTATAGATAATGGCTGGACCTGGCTAACTGCAGTTTGTATGATGCTGTTCTCGTTAAATCACTGGCCTTGCGGCACTACTCTATGGACTATTCATAAAGAAACACAAAGCTGGAAATGGACCTGGGTTTCCTTCATTGTACCAACCATAACCGGTATTGTCGTATGTTTTACAGTTGCCCAAGGAGTAAGACTGCTTGGACTAGTATAGCTGGGCAGGGCAAGCAGGGACGATTCTTGCTTGCCCAAGTTTTAGCCCTTTTATTCGCCTTTTCCACTTCCACGGGTTACATTCTTGATTTCTATCGATCCGGTTTTGCTTTCTTTGAATTCTAGAGTTGCCTCGCATTTTTCCATTGTTTGTGGTAACACAATATTCACTTTATCTATTTTACCCTTTTCAATTAATTCTTTTATCATTTCACTATTTAAGTCTAATCCATATAACTCCAAAGAGTTTTTCCATAGAGTGAACTTGCATTTTTGTTTCCAGTTACTACAGTAGAATGCTTTGCTATTCTCTAAAATAGTTCCAGTCTCACAGGAGATACACTTTCCAAGTTCGGGTTTTTTCGCTCTTTTTTCCCTTGTATCGTCACTTCTTTTGGCATCATTAGAATGAATAGAAACTGATTTTAATGTATTAGATTTATTGCTGTTCTCCAGTACCTTTTGTGTGTTTGTTCTTATGTATGATTCTAGCTTAGCAATATACTCATCCGACTTTATTTCGCCACTGGCAATCATTCCCAGACCCTTTTCCCAACTGGCAGTTAATTCCGGCTTTAGTAGCGTTGGAATAGTCTCATTTACCACGTCATAAATGGCTTCGCCTAAAGGCATTGGTGCCAATATTTGTGTCTTTTTATTCAATTCAATGTAATAGATTTTCTGTAATTTATTTAATATCTCAGCTCTTGTGGCACTGGTGCCAATGCCACTTCCTTTTATTTGTTCTCTCAATTCCTCATCTTCAATTAACTTTCCCGCACTTTCCATTGCCAATATAATTGAACCCGAATTATATCTCTTAGGTGGCGTAGTCTCTGATTCCTTGATCTCAAGCTTCTCAACTTTTACCTTTTGCCCTTTTTTCAATTTCTTCAATGTTTCTTCTTTTTCAAAATTTGAAACAGCTTCCTTGTTACTATCATTTAATACCTCTAGATATCCTTCTTGTATACATACTTTTGAAGTAGTAAAAAAACTCTCTGTTTTAATTTTTGTGATAATAGTTAATTGACTAAATATTGCAGGAGGATAAAAGATAGCCAAAAACCGTTTCACTATCATTATAAAAGCTTTTTTTTCATAATCGGATAATTTGTTGAAGCTACCCAAGCCTTGTCCTGTAGGTATTATTGCATAATGGTCTGTAATTGCCTTATCATTTACATACTTTGTTTTCTTCAAATCCTTATGCAAGTTTTCATTTAGTATTTTTTGAATAAAGTTGTTAATTTTCTCATCTTCACTATCTAATTTGCATAATTCTTTCATGTGCGAAATTCCCATTAAATTTGAACCTATTTCTATTGCTACAGCATTTGATAAAACTCTTGCATCTGTTCTTGGGTAAGTAATCATCTTTTTTTCATATAATTTTTGTGCAATTTTAAGGGTTTCATCTGGGCTTAGTTTTAATTTCTTAGAAAGCTCATTCTGCAATTCAGCTAAGTTATATAGCAAGGGCGGGTTTTTCGTTTCTTTTTTCTTTTTTACTTCTTCCACTATTGCGGTTAAATCTGCATTATCCTCTCCTAAATAGCTGATGAATTTTTCAGCAGATTTCATTTCCCTAAAACCTATATCTTTAAATAGTAAAGGAGACATATAAAATTTAGAACTCTCAACAGCCTTCCACTCTCCATCATAATCAATGGATTGCTCAAAGCTAAAATTGGCTATAATCTTATAGTATGGGGTTTTAACAAAATCTCGGATTTCTCTTTCTCTTTGAACTATCATTCCCAATACACATGTCATAACTCTTCCCACAGCGATTACAACATACTTTTTTCCTAAATTTTTACTAATGGTTCTCCCATAGCTAAGTGTCAGTAGCCTTGAAAAATTAATTCCCATCAAGTAATCTTCTTTTGCTCTTAGATATGCTGCATTTCCTAGATTGTCATAATGATTTAGTGGTTTGGCATTCTTAACACCCTTTTTAATTTCTTCTTCTGTCTGGGAATCAATCCATACCCTTTTTTTGATTTTGTCTCCCACTTGAACCATTTCATCGACAAGTCTATAAATATATTCACCTTCACGCCCAGAGTCCGTACATACATATATAGTTGAAATATCTGTTCTTTTCATTTGCGTCTTAATTACATTGAATTGCTTTTTAACATTTTGAATTACTTCATATTTGTAATTTTGTGGCAAAAACGGAAGATCTTTGAGTGACCATTTCTTATATTTTTCATCATATTTTTCCGGATAACTCATGGTTACTAAATGTCCGATACACCATGTCACCACAGCTTCATTGGATTCAATAAATCCATCTTTTTTGTTGCCCTTGATATTTAACGCTTTGGCGAATTCCAGTGCAACACTGGGTTTTTCAGTTATATATAATACCTTACTCATCTAATCACATCACTTTCAAACCATTGATTGGATTCTATTAATTTTTCCTTCTCGCTTCTTTCTAATTTCTTTATGTTGCACTCTCGTATCTGTGCCTCACTACGGGTAGAGCTTTCTTCCAAATAAACCAGCTTGACAGGCAACCTCGCCCTTGTATATTTACCGCCTTTGCCTTTGTTATGAGTGATCAGTCTTTTATGGACATCAGTTGTCCAACCAGAATATAAGGTATTATCGGAACATCTTAAAATATAGGTGTAGGGCATAAACATCTCCTTTGAAAATTCATTATAGTAGTCCTCCATACATTATCAACCCTAAAACACCTGACAAAACTATTCCCAATATAGGATTTAGCTTAAATTTTACTAAGGCAATGAAAATAATGACTGCTATGGCAACATCCTTGAAATCTGTGATGGCTGTTTTTCCGACAGAAATTACGGCACTTAACATCAACGCGATAATTGTTGGCCTTATCCCTCTGAAGATAGCCTTGATTTGGCTCATATTCTTCACTTTCATAAAATACTTCGCTAGGATGGTCATAAGAATAAAGGATACAATCACTATTCCGAGACTTCCTGCCAGAGCACCTATAAACCCTCCTACCTTGTAGCCAACAAAGGTAGCTGAATTAACTGCTATGGGACCCGGAGTCATCTCTACTATTGCTATGATATCCACCAATTCCTTTAGGGTAATCCAGCCCTTATTATGTACAATCTCCTGTTCAATAAGGGGAAGCATGGCAAGCCCACCCCCGAAACCAAATGCACCTATTTTCATGAAGGTCAAGAAAATACTAGCTATCATGTTCATCTAATACAGCTCCTTTGAACAGCTTATATCCAAGAAGTCCTGAAATAGCAATGATAATAATGGGATTAATTGACAAAAACACAATGCTTATGGTACTTATTAATATCCATGACATGTTTAGAATATTTCTGGGTATGGAGCTACTGAGCTTATAAACAGCATATAAAATGAGCGCTACCACAGCAGGTCTGATTCCCCGAAAAACAGATTCTACCATTCTGAACTCTCTTATTTGATCAAAAAATATTGCAATTATCAGTATTATAATTATTGATGGCAGTATGGAGCCTAGACATGCCACTAACGCTCCGGTAAAGCCGAATAATCTGTATCCTATGTAGGTGGAACTATTCACAATAAGAGCTCCTGGTACTGTTTGTGCCAATGCAACAATGTCTAAAAATTCTTCGTTGTCTATCCATTTGTTCTTTTCAACAAATTCCTTCTGGACTAAAGGTATCATAGCATAACCTCCCCCTAGCGTAAAGGTTCCTATTTTCACTAAGCTAAAAAACATAGCCAACATTTTTCTATAATCCCTCATATTATTATTCCTTCCTTTAATGGACTCTCTATGCATTTTATATTATTAAGATTATTCTGTCAAATAACAGGAGCTTATCGCCAAAATTTATTGCATGTAATTTGTTTATCACTATAATTATATGGGTAGAATTAACAAGAGTAAAATTAAATATTTATTAATGAGAGGAGAATTTTTTATGCAAAAGTACAGATGTATACCATGTGGTTATGTTTACGATCCAACAGAGGGAGATCCTGATGGTGGAGTAGCTCCTGGCACACCCTTTGAGAACATTCCAGAAGATTGGATATGTCCCGTATGCGGTGTAAGTAAAGATATGTTTGAAGCAGAATAAAAAAAATTAATAACTCGCAGACAAAAGCTTCCTTATAAATTTGGAAGCTTTCTTTTTTTTTGCTCAATCTCATTTTTTACTCAATCTCATTGACCTGCTTTGCTTTCTTCTGTTAAAATGATACCTAGGGACTTTACTTTGCTTTTTTCTTAGTCTAGCACCTGTGGTCATCAATTATAGAATTCTAAGGAGGAACTTAATATGAAAATTCAGCTTAAAGCAGATCTGGCCCTGCTGGTAGTTTCGGTCGTTTGGGGATTATCTTACATTCTCAGCAAAAGCAGTTTAGAAGTCCTTTCAACCTTCAACTTCCTGTCAATACGATTTTTTGTCGCTCTAGGAGCATGTGTGCTTCTTTATTTTAAAAGAATCACAACCATAGATAAAAATACCTTGAAATATGGTTTCCTTGTTGGCTTGATGATGTTTCTTGCATACGCTGTCCAAACCATAGGGCTAAATTATACCACCGCTTCAAAATCCGCATTTATTATTGGCTTTTGTGTAGTGCTGGTACCAATATTTTCTTCTTTATTCCTTAAAGAAATACCTAGGATCTCAGCAATTATAGGTGTTCTATTGGCTATGGTTGGATTAGCCTTGTTGACTTTAGACGGTAACCTAAGGTTAAACTTTGGAGATGGTTTAACCGTAATAGCTGCGTTTTGTTTTGCTTTCTATATTCTAATGATCGATAAATACGCTCGAAAAGTGGATACAGTTAATTTTGCCATTGTTCAAATTGGTGTAGTGGCTATACTCAGCACTTTGATAACCTTTCTAATTGAACAGCCTATTATCCCTAGGGGTACAGGCATTTGGGTAGAAATACTGTTCTTAGGTCTTTTATGTACTGCAGGAGCTTTCCTGATTCAAAATGCTGCTCAAAAATATACCTCTGCTACACATACTGCTCTGATCTTCTCTAGCGAACCAGTTTTTGCAGCCATATTCGGTTACTTCATGTTGGGAGAGATGCTAAATAACAGGGGCATTGCTGGCAGTGCTCTGATTCTCATTGGAATGCTGATCTCTGAATTTGATTTTAAGCTAGTGCCCTTAAAAACCACAGAAATAGAACAAGAGAATATTTAAATAGTTATGGGCAT
>Ga0208100_100506_pt1 | contig 14887 bp, 17 predicted proteins | sample SubbioR11_8A_Aug_FD_184817 | JGI IMG/M metagenome (GOLD analysis project Ga0208100, IMG submission 184817) | Serpentinite rock and fluid subsurface biosphere microbial communities from McLaughlin Reserve, California, USA - CR11_8A_Aug (SPAdes) | ecosystem: Environmental > Terrestrial > Deep... | reverse complement strand
TGGTCTTCCACAGCGCGAGCGCCAAGCGCTGCTTCGTCGGCGACGTGCTGTTTGCCGGCAGCATCGGCCGCACCGACTTCCCCGGCGGCGACCACAACCAGTTGATCACCAGCATCGTCGAGCGGCTCTGGCCGATGGGCGACGACACCGTCTTCGTTCCCGGGCACGGGCCCGAGAGCACGTTCGGCGCCGAACGCCGCCATAACCCGTACGTGGGCGGAACATGAGAGTGCCCCCAGGCCGGCCGGGCCGGCCGCCCCCCGCGGGGGTATGAGCAAAGTGGCGGAGCCACATTTGCTCATGAGTGCCCCAGACCAGCATGTATACTGATGGCCATTAGATATTGATTCCGGAGGCTGCCTTGGCCCTGCAAATCGCCAATCCTGTGGTCGTTGCCAAGGTCGAGCGGCTGGCCCAGGCGGCAGGCTTGACCAAGACCGCGCTCGTCGAGCGGGCGGTCGACCGCCTGGCCGGTGATATCCAGGCGGCGGCGGTGCCGGGGCAGATGGCGGCGCTGCTGAAGCAGTTCGACCGCATTCCCGAGCGCGCCGATGCCTTCGACCCCTTGCCGTGGGACGAGCAGGGCCTGCCCAGTTGATCGTCATCGACACTTCGGCTCTCGCGGCGCTGGTCTTTGGCGAGCCCGAGCGCGAGGCCGTCGCGCGGGCAATCCAGTACGCCGACCGCGTGCTGTTGAGCACCGTGACCGCGGTCGAGACGCGCATGGTCGTGCACGGTCGGCGCGGGCAACGCGCCGTGGTGCTGCTGGACGACCTGCTGCGCCTGCCGCCGTTCGAGCTGGTGCCGCCCGGCAAGGCCGAGACTGACGCGGCCTATGCCGCCTTCGTGGCCTACGGCAAGGGCAGCGGGCACCCCGCCGGCCTCAACTTCGGCGACGTCTTCAGCTACGCGCTGGCCAAGGTGCGCGGCCTGCCGCTCCTGTACAAGGGCGAGGATTTCGCGCAGACCGACATCGTCAGCGCGCTGGCGCCAGAGGGCCCGGCCTGAGCCTCCGCTCGGCGCGCCGGGGCTGGGCGGCTCAGGCGCGCGGCGGCGGGCCGAAGCGCCGCGGCGGGCGCTCGGCGGCCTCGAACAGCGGCTGCACCTTGGGCAGCTTGGCGCGGATGTCGCGGACTCGCGACTGGCCGGCCGGGTGGGTCGACAGGAACTCGGGCGGCGCGCCGCGGCTGGCGGCCATCATCTTCTCCCACAGCGTGGCGCCGGCGGCCGGGTCGTGGCCGGTGCGCGCGGCCAGCTCCAGCCCGACCAGGTCGGCCTCGCTCTCGTCCTCGCGGCTGAAGCGCAGCGTCAGCAACTGCGCGCCCATCGCCAGCACGGTGTCGCCGACGGCGCCCAGGCCGAACAGCGAGGACAGCAGGTTGGCGCCGATGCGGGTGGCCGCGGTCTTGCCCATGCGCTCGCGCGCGTGCTCGCGCAGCGCATGCGCCATCTCGTGGCCCATGATCGCGGCGACTTCGTCGTCGTCGAGCTGCAGGCGCTGCAGGAGGCCCCAGTAGAAGGCGATCTTGCCGCCGGGCATCACGAAGGCGTTGATCTGGTCGCTGCCCAGCAGGTTGACCTCCCACTGCCATTGCGCGGCGCGCCGGTTCCAGGGGTGGCCGTGCGGGATCATGCGCTGCGCGATCGAGCGCAGGCGAACGACCTGCGGGTGGTTGTCGGGGGCGAGCGCGCGCTGCTGCGCGGCCTCGCGCAGCAGCTGGCGGTACTGGGCGGCGGCGGCGGCCTCGATCTGCTCGGCCGGCACGAGATGGGCAAACTGCGAGCGCTCGCCGACGTCCTCGCGCACGCCCTGGGCGGCGGCGGGCACCACCGCCGGCAGCAGCGCCGCGGCGGCCAGCCCGGCGGTGAACGAGCGCCGGCCGTGCAGCGCGCAGGCGCAGCCCGGGCGGTGGCCGCCGATACCCCAGGGCGCCGGGCTCAGCGGCGCGTCGGTGCGGAAGTCGGGGCTGGACATGCAGTCTGGGACCGGAACCGCGCCGCGCGGGTTCCGCGACGCCATGCACCAGTCTGACACGGATGGCGCGCGCCGTCAGCGCGGCTCAGCCGGCGCGCGCCAGGGCCGCCGCTCAATCCTCGCGCGCGGGCGGCGCCGCGGGGTCGACTTCGAGCGCCCTCACCGGCTGGCGCAGCCACCACAGCAGCAGCAGCGCCGGCGCCGCGGCCACCGTCGTGACGATGAAGAATAACGGCCAGCCGATGCTCTGGGCGAGGACGCCGGCCATCGGCCCGACCCAGACCCGGCCGACCGCCGCGAACGCGCTCAGCAGCGCGAAGTGGGTCGCCGTGAAGCGCTGGTTGCACAGGCTCATCAGGAACGCGACGAAGGCCGCGGTGCCCATGCCGCCCGAGATATTCTCGAACGCGATGACCATCAGCAGCCCGCCGTCGACCGGCGTGGCCTGGGCCAGCGACACGAAGCCCCAGTCGAAGGCCGGCAGCTCGAGCCCGGGCAGCGCGCCGCGGCCGTTGACGGCCAGCCACCAGAAGCCCAGGTTGCTCAGCAGCTGGAAGATGCCGAAGGCCATCAGCGAGCGCCACAGCCCGAGCTTGAGCATCAGCAGGCCGCCGACGAGCGCGCCGCCGATCGTCAGCCACAGCCCGAGGACCTTGTTGACGACGCCGACCTCGGCCGGGCTGTAGCCCATGCCGGTGAGCAGGAAGGGCGTCATCAGCGCGCCGGCGAAGGCGTCGCCGAGCTTGTAGAGCACGATGAAGGCCAGGAAGCCCCAGGCCCCGGCCTGGCTGAAGTAGCTGTGCAGGCCGTCGAGGAGGGTGTGAAAGCGCGCCCGCCGCGCGGCCCAGGCCGCCAGCGGCAGCGTCACCCCCAGCCCCAGCAGCAGCGCGACCAGGTCGGCCCAGCGCTGGCGCAGGTTGGCCGGCAGCGCGGTGGCCTCGAGCCAGGGCGCCAGCGCCAGTTGCGCCAGCGGCGAGAAGACCTGCCAGGTCAGCAGGTAGCCCACGCCGACCGCGGCGACCACGGCGACGAAGCCGATCAGGTCGTGGCGCGCCAGCGTCGGCGGCATCGCCGGGCGCGGCACCTTGGGCAGCGCGGTCGCCGAGACGAGCGCCGCGCCGACCATCAGCAGCGCCATCACGCGGTAGACCTCCGGCCAGGTCCAGGCGGCGACGCCGCCGACGGCCTGCCCCGGGTCGGTCCAGATGAAGGCGATGCCGCCCGAGACGATCATCGCCAGCCGGTAGCCCAGCACCGCGACCGAGGCGCCGAAGCCGCGTTCGGCCGCGGGCAGCAAGTCCGTGCGGTAGGCGTCGATGACCACGTCCTGCGACGCCGAGGCGAATGCCACCGCCAGCGCGAGCAGGGCGAAGATGTGCAGCGCGCCCGCCGGCGAGCTGTGCGAGAGCAGCCACAGCAGGCCGGCCAGGCCGAGCTGGGTGAGCACCAGCCAGCCGCGCCGCCGGCCCAGCCAGGGCAGGTCGAAGCGGTCCATCAGCGGCGCCCACAGAAACTTGAACGTGTAGGGCAGGCCGACCAGGCTCAGGAAGCCGATGGTCGCGATGTCGAGCCCGTCGAAAGTCATCCAGGCCTGCAGCGACTGGCCGGTCAGCGCCAGCGGCAGCCCCGACGCGAAGCCCAGCAGCGTGACGACCAGCATGCGGTGCGCGCGGGCGAGCTGGCGCGCGAGCGCCGACCCCGCCGTGGCTTGCGGCGGCGGGGCGGAAAAGGGGGCGGACATCGAGGGATTCTAGGCAGCCGCAGCCGCCCGGGCGCCACGCAGCGTGCCGAGGGCCTGTGTGGCCGCTGCGCAACGGTCCGGCAACGCGCCTGCGGCCAGGCGGTGTGTGGGCGCCCACACTGGCGAGCGGCGACTGAGCGGTGTCGCCGGGAAATGCGCGGCTGCAAGGCCCGATCGCGGGTCCATGATGGCTGTCGAGGCAATGGTTTTCAGCGAAGTGTGCAGCTACTTTGTGTTGCCTTTGTCGGGTCGCGTCATGACCTCCGGGCTTGAGGTTCAGGCCCTGATCCGGTACCATGCCGGGTTTTACAACTCAGGGTAAGCCCGTGTCAGCAGCGTGTGCCTATACGCCAGCACCGGTTGCGTCCGGTCCGGTGGCGGGGCTGGCAGCGCGCGAGCGCGCGGGCCTGGGCAGGGCGGCGAAGGCCGCCGGGCTCGCGCTGGTGATGGCGGCGGGGGTGGCGGCGGCTGCGTGGGGCACCACGGCGGCGATGGCGCGGGCGCCGGCCGAGGCCTTGCCGACCGTGACGCTGGCCGAGTTGCCGCCGCAGGCGCGCGCGACCTACCGCCTGATCCGCGCCGGCGGGCCGTTCCCGCACGAGCGCGACGGCGCGGTGTTCTTCAACCGCGAGCGCCTGCTGCCGCCGCAGCCCCGGGGCCACTACCGCGCGTACACGGTGCCTACGCCCGGGGCGACGACGCGCGGGGCGCGGCGCATCGTCTGCGCTGGAGCGCAGCCGACTGCGCCCGAGGCGTGTTTCTACACGGCCGACCACTATGCGAGCTTTCGCCGCATCGTGAGCGCGCCGTGACGATGGATCAATGAGTTGGGGGTGATCCCGGAGGATCGTGACCATGCACTTGCATAACGTACGGCCGAACATCGTTCAGGCGATCCGCGCCTACCGCGTCGATGACCTGATGCAGGCGGCGCATGCCGCCGGCCAGCATTTCCTGTACGCCAACCTCGCCGAGGCGCAGGCCAAGCAGGACGTGCTCGACACGCTGGCCAGGGCGTTCCTGTTCCCGGCGCATTTCGGCAAGAACCTCGACGCGCTCTACGACTGCATGACCGATCTGGTGAGCAAGGCCGGCGCGCAGCCGGGCTTCGTCGTCGTGCTCGACCAGATCCCCGACAACCCGCGCTTCGACCGCGAGGCGCGCGAGCAGCTGCTCGACGTCTTCCGCGACGCGGCCGACTTCTGGGCCGAGCGCAAGGTGCCATTCCGGTGCTTCTATTCTTTTCGGTAGCCCGCTCCCAGGAAATCGGGTCATGGGAGCGGGCGGCGGAAGTGGCCCAGCAAGCAGCGATCAAGCCGGCGGCGAAGGTCGCGCCGGCGAAGAATGGCGTGAACCCCAACTTCGGCATGAACATGCCGATGATGACCAGCGCGTTCGACACCGCGATGTGGCGCGACGCCGCCTGAGCGGCGCTCAGGCGGTGCGGGCGCCGAGGCGAGGCGCCGCCGGCGGCCGGCGTTCTACGCCAGCCCGCCCGGGCTGCCCCGGCTTGTCGCGAGCGCGACGTACTCGGCCACCGGCACCTCTTCGGCGCGGCGCTGGACGTCGAAGGCCGCGCCCGGGCGGTGGCTGTCGAGCCAGCGGCCCAGCGTGTGGCGCAGCAGCTTGCGCCGCTGCGAGAAGGCCAGCGTGACGAGCTCGCCGAGCAGGCGCGCGTCGACCGCCGGCGGCGCGGCCAGCGGGCGCAGCCGCACGACCGCCGAGTCGACCCGCGGCGGCGGCTCGAAGGCCTGCGGCGGCACCTCGAACAGCGGCTCGACCCGGCAGCGCCACTGCAGCATCACGCTCAGCCGGCCGTAGTCGCGCCCGCCCGGGCCGGCGGCCATGCGGGTGACGACCTCCTTCTGCAGCATCAGGTGCGCGTCGCGCCAGTGCGCGGCGGCGTCGAGCAGGTGAAACAGGACCGGCGTCGAGATGTTGTAGGGCAGGTTGCCGACGATGCGCAGCGGCTGGCCGGCGGCCAGCGCGAGCGCGGCGAAGTCGACCCGCAGCACGTCGGCCTCGATGACGGCGAGCCCGGCGCGCTGGCGCAGCCGGGCGGCGAGGTCGCGGTCGAGTTCGATGACGCGAAGTGCGCTGCAGCGCGCGAGCAGCGGCGCGGTCAGCGCGCCCAGCCCGGGGCCGATCTCGACCAGGCCTTCGCCGGGGCGCGGGTCGACCGCATCGACGATGGCCGCGACGACCGCCGCGTCGCTCAGGAAATGCTGGCCGAAGCGCTTGCGCGCGACATGGATCATGAGCTAACGGGGCTCCGCCACTTTGCTCATACCCCCGCGGGGGCGGCCGGCCTGGCCGGCCTGGGGGCGCTCACGAACCCTCGCGCAGCTCGACGAAGGCCTGCCCGCGCAGCTCGCTGAGCCACTCGCGCAGCGCGCTCTCGCGGCGGCGCTCGCGCAGCGCCTCGCTGGCCATCTGGCGCTGCTCGCGCGCGTCGAGCTCGGCGCTGCGCCGCTCGACGACCTGGATCAGGTGCACGCCGAAGCGCGAGACGACCGGCTCGGACAGGCCGCCGACGGGCAGCGCGTTCATCGCGCGCTCGAACTCGGGCACGAACTGCCCGGGCGAGGCCCAACCGAGGTCGCCGCCCTGCGCGGCCGAGCCGTCCTGCGAGAGCTCGCGCGCGGTCGCGTCGAAGCGGCGGGTGCCGGCGACGATCGCGCGGCGCAACTCGGCGAGCTGGCGCTGGGCCGCCGCGGTGTCCTCGGGCGCGGCCGGACGCAGCAGGATGTGGCGCGCGCGCGTCTGCGTGACGACGAAGGCACCGGCCTCGCGCCGCTCGACCAGCCGCAGCACGTGAAAGCCCGCGCCGCTGCGCAGCAGCGCCGGTGCGACCTCGCCGCTGCGCAGGCCCTGCACGGCCTGCACGAACAGCTCGGGCAGGCGGGCCGCCGGGCGCAGGCCGATGACGCCGCCGCGCTCGCGGTTGGGGTCCTGCGAGAGCTCGCGGGCGACCGCGGCGAAGTCCTCGCCGGCGCGCACGCGCGCCAGCGCGGCCTCGGCCTGCGCGCGGCGGGCAGCCTCGGTGGCGGCGTCGGCCTGCTCGGGCACGGCGATCAGGATCTGCGCGATGTTGAGTTCGGCGGCGGCGGCGGCGCCGGCGCGCTGCTCGGCGAGGAAGGCCTCGATCTCGTCGTCGGCGATGCGCACGCGGCGCGCCAGCTCGCGCTCGCGCACGCGCTCGACGAGCAGCTGGTCGCGGATCTCGGCGCGGAAGCGGCCGAAGTCCATGCCCTCGCGCTCGACGCGCTCGCGCAGCTGCGCGGGGCTCAGGCCGTTCTGCAGCGCGATCGCGGCCAGCGCGCGCTCGAGGTCGGCGTCGTCGACGCGCACGCCGCTGTCGCGCGCGAAGCCCAGCAGCAGCCGCTCGTCGATCAGCGCGTCGAGCACCTGCTGGCGCAACAGCGCCGGCGGCGGCAGCGCGGCGCCGGCGCGCGCGGCGTTCTCGCGCACGCGCGCCAGGCGCTGGCTGAGCTCGGTCGCGGTGACCGAGTCGCGGTTGACGACGACCACGATGTAGTCGGCGGTCACCGGCTGGGCCTGCGCGGCAGGCCCGCCGGCGGTCAGGGCCGCTGCCAGGGCCGCTGCCAGGGCCAGCGCCGGCAGCGCCCGGCGGGCCAGGGCGGGTGGTCGACTGCCGGGTTCAGGGTGAGTCATGGTTGCGGGGTGGCGGCAGCGTCGGGGTCGGCTCGCGCAGCAAGCGGTAGCCGGGGATATTGTCCCTCAGCACCGCCAGCGGGTTGCTGCCCAGCCGCGACAGCCCGACCAGCTCGAGCTGCAGCATGATGCGCGAGCGGGCCTCGCCGCGCTCGGTGGCGCGGCGCTCGGCGACGACGCGCGCGATCCAGCAGCCGCGGTCGAGCTCGACGCCGAGCAGCGCATCGGTGAGCTGGCGCTCGCGCAGGCTGTAGTTGACGCGGCCGACGGCGTAGACGGTGGTGCGGCAGTCGCCCGCGGCGCGCGGCGCACCCTCGACCGGGCCGTACAGCGGCCACTGCCAGCCGGCCTCGACCTGCTCGCTGAGGTCGCGCGCAAAGCGGTAGCGCAGGCTGAGCGTGCGAAACGGCCCCGGCGAGAAGCGCGCGCCGACGATCGCGCGCGTCGAGCGGCCCAGCTCGGGGCTGTAGCGGACGGCGGCATCGAGCGTCCAGTGCGGCGACAGCGTCGACGACGCGCCCAGCAGCAGGTCCGACAGCCGCCGCGTCAGCGGCTGGCCATCGGGGGTGACGAACTGGTCGCGCAGCAGGTAGCGCTGGACCAGCCACGCGCGCAGCTGCTCGACGCCCGAGGCCTCGTCGACGATGCGCGTGGTCAGCCCGGCGGTGAGCTGGTGCGCGTCGGCGACGCGGTCGACGCCGCTGAAGGCGTTGTCGGCGAAGACCGAGACCTCGTTGAAGTCGAGCCCGGCGGCGTCGAAGTTGGGCAGCGCCGACTGCTCGCGCAGCGGCGTGTTGGCCCAGCGCAGCCGCGGCTCGAGGCTCTGGCGCAGGTCGCGGCCGAAGAGCTGCAGCCCGCGCTCGAAGACCAGGGTGCCGTCGAGGCTGTAGGTCGGGATCACCCGCGCGGCGCTGCGCCGGCCGTCGGCCATCGGGCGGTCGGTCTGGTAGGCCGCGGCGTTGAAGGCGACCCGCGGCACCAGTGCGCCGAAGGACGCGCGCAGCGGCCAGGCCAGCTCGCCCAGCAGGTGCAGCCGCTGCCCGGTGGGCAGGCTGTCGCTGGCGCCGGGCGGGCGGTCGAAGCGGTTGAACTCGGTCTCGAAGGCGTACTCGAGCGCGCCCAGCACCGCGCCGTGGCCGCGCAGGCCCAGCTGCGGGCTGCGCTGGTACGGCGCGACGATCGGCGCCGCCGGGTCGCCCTGCAGCACCTGCCAGTGCTGGATCGCGGCGTAGACCTCGAGCGGCCGCTCGGGGCTGCCCAGCGGCCGGCGGGCCTCGAACTCGCGCGGCAGCAGCCGCGGCGTGAAGCGCGCGCCGGGGCGCTCGAAATCCTTCCAGTGCTCGTCGTCGGCGACCTGCTGCCAGTCGGCGCGGTAGGCCCAGGACCCCAGCCGGCCCGCGTGCTGCAGGCCGAAGGCCGAGCGCGTGCGCCCGAAGACGCGGTCGTCGGGCAGCACCAGCGCGCTGACGATGCCGCCGAAGTCGGCGTCCAGGTAGCGCAGCTCGCCGCCCAGGCTCAGGCCGCGACGGGTGTGCAGCGTCGGCAGCAGGGTCGCGTCGAGGTGCGGCGCGATATTCCAGTAGTACGGCACGCCCAGCTCGATGCCGCTGCGGCTGTCGATGTTGAAGTTGGGCGGCAGCCAGCCCGACTTGCGCGCGTCGGTGACCGGAAACGACAGCACCGGCGCGGCCAGGATCGGCACGCCCAGGAAGCGCAGCACGGCGCCCTCGGCGCGGCCCTCGTTGCGCTCGAGGTCGATCTCGACCTGGCTGGCCGAGAGCAGCCAGTCGGGCATCGCCGCGCCCTCGCGCGGGCAGCTGGTGTAGTCGCCGCGCACGATGCGCGAGCGCTGGCGGTCGATGAAGTCGATGCGCTCGGCGCGGCCGCCGGCCTGCAACTGCGCGAAGAAGTAGTCGGGTTCGAGAAAGAAGCCCTCGAAGCGCTCGAGCTGCAGGACCAGCTCGCGGCCGCGGAAGACGTCGCCGTCGAGCTCGATGCGCACCGCGCCGCTGGCGCGCGCGGTGTCGTCGGCCACGGTGTAGCTCAGGCGGTCGGCGCGGATCGTCATGCCGCTGCGGCGCAACTGCACCGCGCCGGTGGCGACCGCGTCGATGCCGATGCGCGCATCGAGCTGCGCGGCCTCGAGCTCGACCGGCTCGGCCGCGCCGGCGCCCAGGCCGGCTGCGGCCAGCATGGCGGCGCCGGCCAGCCGGACAGGGGCGGCACGGAACGCGCGGCGGACGGGGGGCGGTGGCACGGCGGGGGGAGTCGGCGCCGGCCGGGGGCCACCGACGGCGGGTACTTAAAATCGATTATCCACGACGCATCCGCGCGCATTGCCCGGCTTGCCGCCTGCCGGCCGACCCGGCCCACCCGACCCTGGCCTGCCTGCGGTGGCCCTGCTGCCGATGGCCGGCGAGGGTCTCTGACCACCCCGACTGCCGCCGATGGCCGACCCGACCGCCCCTGCCGCCCACCCCGTGACCTGGGCCGACCCGGCCCGCGCGGCCGCCTTCGCCGGCTGGATCGCGCCGCTGGTGCCGCCGCAGGGCCTGCGGCTGCCCACGCTGCGCCCGGCCTCGGCCGACGCCAGCTTCCGGCGCTACCTGCGCCTCGACACCGACGCCGGCGGCAGCCTGATCGTGATGGACGCGCCGCCGCCACTGGAGGACGTGCGGCCGTTCCTGCACGTGGCCGGGCTGATCGGGCGCGCCGGGCTGCACGGCCCGCGCGTGCTCGCCGCCGACGCCGCGCTGGGCTTCGTGCTGCTGACCGACCTCGGCCACCAGCCCTACCTGCAGGCGCTGCAGGCCGCCGACGCAGCCGCTGCCGACCGCCTGATGCGCGATGCGATCGCCGCGCTGCTGCAATGGCAGCGCAAGCTCGACGCCGGCGCGCTGCCGCCCTGCGACGCGGCGCTGCTGCAGCGCGAGCTGGCCCTGTTTCCCGAGTGGTGCGTGGGGCGCGAGTTCGGCGTCGTCTGGGGCGCGCGCGAGCAGGCCCTGTGGCAGCGCATCGCCGCGCTGCTGGTGGCCAGTGCGCTGGCCCAGCCGCAGGTCGCCGTGCACCGCGACTGGATGCCGCGCAACCTGATGGTGTGCACGCCCAACCCGGGCATCCTCGACTTCCAGGACGCGGTGCGCGGGCCCGTGACCTACGACCTGGCGTCGCTGCTGCGCGACGCCTTCGTCTCGTGGGACGAGGAGCGCGAGCTCGACTGGGCGGTGCGCTGGTGGCAGCGCGCGCGCGAGGCCGGCCTGTTCGGCGAGCATGCGCTGGGCGAGGACTTCGGCGAGTGCTGGCGCGCCCTCGAGTGGATGGGGCTGCAGCGCCATCTGAAGGTGCTGGGCATCTTCTGCCGTCTGAAGCACCGCGACGCCAAGCCCGCGTACGCGGCCGACCTGCCGCGCTTCTTCGCCTACGCCGTGCGCGTGGCCAGCCGCTACCGCCCGCTCGAGCCGCTGCTCGAACTGATCGAGCCGCTGGCCGGCGAGCGCATGGTCGCCACCGGCTGCGCGCTCGAGGCCGCGGCCCCAAGCCCATGCCGGCCGTCGGATATGTCTGTACGATGACCGCCGACACGGCACACTTCGCCAGTTTTTTTGCCACCCCTGCAGCCCGCATGCCTGCCCCGACCGCACCGTTACCGACGTACCCCGGCGCCGACGCGCCGGCGCTGCCCGAGTGGGTCGGGCTCAAGTGGATGATGGGGCAGCAGGGCCGGCGCGTCGACGCCGCCCGCCTGCAGGGCGATGCCGACTACGCGCGCGGCTGCCTCGACGAGGCCTGCCGCTGCGCCGACCCGGCGCTGCGCGACTACGCCGGCCGGCTGCGCCAGCGGCTGGCGCCCTGACTGCCGCAGGCCCGGGGCTGCCGCGGTGAAGCCGGCCACCCTCAGTGCCGAGGCGCTGTTCGAGGACCAGCGCGCGACCCTGCGCTGGCAGTGGGTCGCCGGCCATGCCCACCCCGAGCGCCGCTTCGACGAGGCGGCGATCCGCGACGCCGGCTCGGCCGCCGACCTGATCGGCTACCTCAACTACATCCACCCGTACCGGGTGCAGATCGTCGGCCGGCGCGAGGTCGCCTACCTCGGCGACGCCGCACCCGAAGTCCAGGAGCGGCGCATCTCGCGCATCGTCACGCTCGAGCCGCCGATGCTGATCGTCGCCGACGCGCAGCAGCCGCCCGAGCGCCTGGTCGCGATGTGCGAGCGCGCCGACATCCCGCTGCTGGTCACGCAGGAGCCCGCCGGCCATGTCATCGACGTGCTGCGCGCGTACCTGTCGCAGCGCTTTGCCGAGCGCACGACGCGCCACGGCGTGTTCATGGACATCCTCGGCCTGGGCGTGCTGCTGACCGGCGAGTCGGGGCTGGGCAAGAGCGAGCTGGGCCTGGAGCTGATCTCGCGCGGCCACGGGCTGGTCGCCGACGACGCGGTCGACCTCTACCGCGTCGCCCAGACCGCGATCGACGGCCGCTGCCCCGAGCTGCTGATGAACCTGCTCGAGGTACGCGGCATCGGCCTGCTCGACATCAAGGCCATCTTCGGCGAGACCGCGGTGCGGCGCAAGATGCGCCTCAAGCTGATCGTGCACCTGGTGCGCAAGGAGACCCTCGAGCGCGACTTCGAGCGCCTGCCCTACGAGCCGCTGTACGAGGAGGTGCTGGCGGTGCCGGTGCGCAAGGTCGTGATCGCCGTCGACGCCGGGCGCAACCTGGCCGTGCTGGTCGAGGCCGCGGTGCGCAACACCGTGCTGCAGCTGCGCGGCATCGACACCTACCAGGAGTTCATCGCGCGCCACCAGCGCGCGATGGAGCGCGGGGCCTGAGCAGCCGCGCCCGCGACCTCACTTGGGCCGGTGCGCGCAGTCGCTGCGGTGGCACTCGGCGTAGAGGGCCAGCGTGTGCTCGCGCAGCGCAAAGCCGCGCGACTCGGCGACCGCGCGCTGGCGGGACTCGATCTCGGCGTCGTAGAACTCCTCGACCCGGCCGCAGGTCAGGCACAGCAGGTGGTCGTGGTGCTTGCCCTCGTTGATCTCGAACACCGACTTGCCGCTCTCGAAGTGGCTGCGGGAGAGCAGGCCGGCCTGCTCGAACTGCATCAGCACGCGGTAGACGGTGGCCAGGCCGATGTCCGAGCCCTCGGCCAGCAGGGCCTTGAAGACGTCCTCGGCGGTCATGTGGCGCTGCGCGCTGCGCTGGAAGACCTCGAGGATCTTGATGCGCGGCAGCGTGGCCTTGAGGCCGCTGCTCTTGAGTTCTTCGGCGTGGGTCATCGGCGTCGCGCTGGCGGTGGGTGGGGGCAGCCGGCGGTGTCGGGCCCGCGGCCGGCGCCGCGGCGGCTAGAATTTTCGATCATAACGACGTGCCTAGCCCCTGTCGGGCGCACGCCTACCGATGAACCCTGACCCGACCTCGCGCCGCCCCGGCCCCCGCCACGCCGCCGCGGCCCTGCTGGCCGCGGCGCTGCTCGCCGGCTGCGCAGCGCCGCCGGCGCAGGACCGCGTGCTGGGCCTGCTCACGCCCTACCGCATCGAGGTCGTGCAGGGCAACGTCGTCACGCGCGAGCAGGCCCAGCAACTGCGCCCGGGCCTGACGCGCGAGCAGGTCATGGCGGTGCTGGGCGCGCCGCTGCTGGCCAGCATCTTCCACGCCGACCGCTGGGACTATGTCTTCACGATCCGCCGCCAGGGCGCCGAGCCGCAGCGCCGGCATGTCGTCGTCTGGTTCGAGGGCGAGCGCTTCGTGCGCGCCGAGCTGCCCGAGCTGCCCAGCGAGCGCGAGTTCGTCGCGGCGATCAGCAACGTGCCGCCGGCGCGCGTGCCCCGCCTGAGCCTCAGCGACGAGGAGATCGCGCGGCTGCCCGCCACCACCCGTGCGCCCGCCGTCGCCAGGCTCGAGCCGCAGGGCCCCGGGCGGGCCTTCCCGCCGCTGGAGCCGACGCCGTGACGACCGCGCCGGCGCAGCGCGTGGCGGTGGCCGGCGCCGGCGGACGCATGGGCCGCATGCTGGTCGAGGCTCTGCTGCAGGCCACCGACTGCGCGCTCGCCGCGGCCTTCGACCGCCCCGGCGCCGAGGGCATCGGCGCCGACGCCGCGGCCTTCCTCGGCCGCAGCAGCGGCGTGCGCGTGCTCGACGACGCGCGCGCCGCGCTGACCGGCGTCGACGCCCTCGTCGACTTCACCCGCCCCGGGGGCACGCTGGCCCACCTCGCGTTGTGCCGCGAGCTCGGCGTCAACGCGGTGATCGGCACCACCGGCTTCAGCCCGGCCCAGCAGGCGCAGATCGCCGCGCACGCGCAGCACATCGCGATCGTCATGGCGCCCAACATGAGCGTGGGCGTCAACGTCGTGCTCGGGCTGCTCGCGACCGCCGCGCGGGCGCTCGGCGAGGGCTACGACGTCGAGATCGTCGAGGCCCACCACCGCCACAAGGTCGACGCGCCCAGCGGCACCGCGCTGGCGATGGGGGCGACGGTCGCGCGCGCGCTCGGCCGCGAGCTGGGCGACTGCGCCGTCTACGGCCGCGAGGGCCACACCGGCGAGCGCGACGCGCGCACGATCGGCTTCGCGACGATCCGCGGCGGCGACATCGTCGGCGACCACACCGTGCTGTTCGCCGGCACCGGCGAGCGCATCGAGATCTCGCACCGCAGCAGCAGCCGTGCGACCTACGCCCAGGGCAGCCTGCGCGCGCTGCGCTTCCTGGCCGGCAAGCGCCGCGGCCTGTACGGCATGGACGCCGTGCTCGGCCTCTGACGCCACGGCGGCGCAAGCGCAGCGCATGTCCGGCCTGGCTCCGCTGTGGCAGCAGGCCGACGCGGTCGGCCGCACGGTCGCGCTGCTGCTGCTGGCGATGTCGGTCGCGACCTGGGTCCTGATCCTCTGGAAGAGCTGGCTGCTGCGCCGTGCGCGGCGCGATGCGGCCCGCGGCATCGCCGCGTACTGGGCGGCGCCGACGCCGGCGCTGGCCCGCGAGCGGCTGGCCGCGATCGACCGCGAGCGCATCCTGCTGCCGCTGCTCGAGGCCGCCGAGCAGCGCGCCGCCGAGGGCGCGCTCGAGGCCCAGCAGCCGCCCGAGGCCCAGCTCACGCGCCGGCTGCGCGGCGCGCTGCAGCACGCCCTGGCCCACCTGCGCCAGGGCCAGGTCGTGCTGGCCTCGGTCGGCGCGACCGCACCCTTCGTCGGCCTGTTCGGCACCGTCTGGGGCATCTACCACGCGCTGGTGGCGATCGCGGCGGCCGGCACGGTGACGATCGACCGCGTCTCCGGGCCGGTCGGCGAGGCGCTGGTGCTGACCGCCGCCGGCCTCGCGGTGGCGATCCCCGCGGTGCTGGCCTACAACGTGCACGGCCAGTGGGCCGCCGCGCTCGAAGCCGAGCTCGAGGGCTACGCCCACGACCTGCGCGCGCTGGCCCTGGGCCCGGGGCAGGCATGAGCCCCGCCCGGCCGCCCGAAGGGGCTCATTCCCGCCTGGCGGGACCGGGCCGCAGGCCC
>Ga0208100_100505_pt1 | contig 14932 bp, 14 predicted proteins | sample SubbioR11_8A_Aug_FD_184817 | JGI IMG/M metagenome (GOLD analysis project Ga0208100, IMG submission 184817) | Serpentinite rock and fluid subsurface biosphere microbial communities from McLaughlin Reserve, California, USA - CR11_8A_Aug (SPAdes) | ecosystem: Environmental > Terrestrial > Deep... | reverse complement strand
TGCGCACCGGCTGGGCCTGGGCCAGCGCCAGCATCGGCGCCGACAAGGCGGCGGCACCGACGGCCAGCGTGCGGGCCGCGCGGCGGCGCGAGGGATCGCGGGGACGGGCTGGGTCGCTCATGGCGGGGTCTCCTGGTGTGCGATGGCCGTGCCGACCATCGGGCAGCCGCCATCGTAGGCCTGGGTGCCGCGCCGCGCTTGCCCGCGCGTGCAGGCGGGCTTGTCGATTCGTGCACGCGGGCCCGGGCTTTCCCTTAGGGCCCGAAGGGCGCGCCCTTACCCCGGCGGCGACGCAGCGCGCGCCAAGTCTGGATAATGCGCCGCACATGGCTCACCCGACGGGTACGCTGCGATGACGACGGCCGCTGCGCTGATGAGTACCGATCTGGTCGCGCCGCGCGAGCGCGTGGCGTTCTGGGCCGACTGGGTGCACCGTGTCTTCGGCGGTCTGCAGTCCGACCTCTACGGCGACAGCGTCTTCGACGGGCGCATGGTCTGCGCGCACGCCGGCGACGTGATCCTGACCCGGCTCGAGGCCAACCGGCACCGCGTGCTGCGCTCGGCCGCCCTGGCGCGGCGCAGCGACGCGGGCTACGTCAAGATCGTCGCGCCCTTCGTCGGCGCGGCCGGCGTCGAGCAGCATGGCCGCCAGGCCTGGGTCGGCCCCGGCCAGTGGAGCCTGTACGACACGACCGCGACCTACGCGATCGACAACCCGGTGCGCGTCGAGCACCTGATCGTGATGGTGCCCAAGGCCGCGCTGGTCGAGCGCGGGCTGCCGCTGGCCGAGCTGTGCGCGCGCCCGCTGGGCGGCGGCGTCGCGCGCCTGGCGCTCGAGACCATGCGCAACGCCTACCGCGAGCTGCCGGCGCTGGGCCCCGAGGCGGCGCGCGGCGTCGGCGAGCTGATCACGCAGTGCGTGCACCTGTCGCAGCTCGACCTGGCCGGCCGCGGCACCGCGCTGACCCAGCGCGAGGCGCTGCGCGAGCGCATCAAGCGCCATGTCGCGCAGCGGCTGGGCGACCCGCGGCTGGCGGTCGCCTCGATCGCGCAAGCGCTCGGCTGCAGCCGGCGCCAGCTCTACAACGCCTTCGCCGACGAGCCCGACGGCGTCGCCGGCTACGTGCTCGCGCAGCGCATCGACGCCTGCTGCGCCGACCTCGCCGACCCGCGCCTGGCGGCGCGCTCGATCACCGACATCGCGCTAGAGCGCGGCTTCACCAGCCTCGCCCATTTCAGCCGCGTCTTCCGCGCCGCCACCGGGCTCACGCCCAGCGATTACCGGCGGCGGAGCGCGGCCTGAGCGGAGCCCGGTCTTGCCCGGCCCCACCGCCTGCCCCGAGCCGCGCGTGCTGCTGCGCGCGCTGTTCGACGCCGCCGTCGCGCGCGCGCAGCCGCAGCGCGTGATCGCCGAGCACCTGCCGCCGCCGCCCGACCCCGGGCGCGGGCGCACGGTGGTCGTCGGTGCCGGCAAGGCCGCCGCGGCGATGGCCGCCGCCGTCGAGGCGCTGTGGCCGGCGCAGGCCCCGCTGGCCGGGCTGGTCGTGACCCGCCATGGCCATGTGCCGCCGGCGGTCGCGGCGCGGCGTGGCCGCATCGAGGTCGTCGAGGCCGCGCACCCGGTGCCCGACGCCGCCGGGCTCGCCGCGGCGCGGCGCATCGCCGCGCTGCTCACCGGGCTCGGCGCCGACGACCTCGTGCTGTGCCTGGTCTCGGGCGGCGGCTCGGCGCTGCTGCCGCTGCCCGCGGTCGAGCTCACGCTCGAGCAGGTGCAGGCGCTGCACCGCGCGCTGCTGCACTCGGGGGCGGCGATCGACGAGATGAACTGCGTGCGCAAGCACCTCTTTGCCCTGCTCGGCGGCCGCCTGGCCCTGCGCTGCGCGCCGGCGCGGGTGCTCACGCTGGCCATCAGCGACGTGCCCGGCGACGACCCGGCCGTGATCGCCAGCGGCCCGACGGTGCCCGACGCCAGCACCTGCGCCGACGCGCTGGCCGTCGTGCGGCGCCAAGGCATCGCGCTGCCCGCCGCCGCCCGCCTGGGCCTCGAGAGCGGCGCCCTCGAGACCCCCAAGCCCGGCGACGCCCGCTACGCCGGGCATGCGCTGCGCCTGATCGCCACGCCGCGCCACAGCCTGCAGGCCGCCGCGGCGCTGGCCCGCGAGCACGGCCTCGCCGCCCAGGTGCTGGGCGACGACATCGAGGGCGAGAGCCGCGAAGTCGGCAAGGTGCATGCGGCGATCGCGCGCGCGGTCGCGCGCCACGGCGAGCCCTTCGCCGCGCCCTGCGTGATCCTCAGCGGTGGCGAGACCACCGTCACCGTCAGGGCCCGCGGCGATGCCGCGCCGGGGCGCGGCGGGCGCGCCGGCGAGTTCCTGCTCGGCTGCGCGCTCGCGCTGCAGGGTGAGCCGCGCGTGCATGCGCTGGCCGCCGACACCGACGGCATCGACGGCGTCGAGGACAACGCCGGCGCCCTGGTCGCGCCCGATACGCTGGCGCGCGCCGCCGCGCTCGGGCTCGATGCGCGCGCGCACCTCGACCGCCACGACGCCTACGGCTACTTCGCCGCGCTCGGCGACCTCGTCGTCACCGGGCCGACGCACACCAACGTCAACGACTTCCGGGCGTTGCTGGTGACCTGAGCGCTTCTGTTCTGACCACCACCCGGGCAACCGCCATGACCGCCACCGCCACCTACGAACCGCGCTGGGACGCCATCGCGCGCGCGCAGCTGCCCGCGCTGCTGCGCCGCATGCCCAAGGCCGAGCTGCATATGCACATCGAGGGCAGCCTCGAGCCCGAGCTGATCTTCCGGCTGGCCGCGCGCAACGGCCTGCCGCTGGCCTACCCCAGCGTCGAGGCGCTGCGCGCGGCCTACGCCTTCAGCGACCTGCAGAGCTTCCTCGACGTCTACTACGCCGGCGCCAGCGTGCTGCGCGCGGAGCGCGACTTCTTCGACATGGCCTGGGCCTACTTCGAGCGCGCCGCGGCCGACAACGTCGTGCACGCCGAGATCTTCTTCGACCCGCAGACGCACACCGCGCGCGGCGTGCCGATCGAGGCCGTCATCGTCGGCCTGCACCACGCCTGCCAGCGCGCGCACCAGGAGTGGGGCATCACGTCGCGGCTGATCCTGTGCTTCCTGCGCCACCTCAGCGAGGACGAGGCCTTCGCGACCCTCGAACAGGCGCTGCCCCTGCGTGCGCATTTCGTCGGCGTCGGCCTCGACAGCAGCGAGCGCGACCACCCGCCCGAGAAGTTCGCCCGCGTCTACGCGCGCTGCCGCGAACTCGGCCTGCACCTCGTCGCGCATGCCGGCGAGGAGGGCCCGCCGGCCTACATCCGCAGCGCGCTCGACGTGCTGCGGGTCGAGCGCATCGACCACGGCGTGCGCTGCCTCGAGGACCCGGCGCTGGTGCAGCGCCTGGCGCGCGAGCGCGTGCCGCTGACGGTGTGCCCGCTGTCCAACGTCAAGCTGTGCGTCTTCCCCTCGCTGGCCGCGCACAACCTGCCCGCGCTGCTCGACGCCGGGCTCTGCGCGTGCATCAACAGCGACGATCCGGCGTACTTCGGCGGCTATGTCGCAGACAACTACCTGCAGGCTTTCGCCGCGCTGCCGCAACTGGGGGCGCGGCAGGCCTGGCAGCTCGCCGCCAACGGCTTCGAGGCCAGCTTCGCCAGCGCAGCCGACAAGCAGCGCTGGCACGCGCAACTGGCGCAGGCCTTCGACGCGGCGGGCTGAAGCACGCCCTCACACCGTCGGCTCGCGCCGGACCGGCTGCCGGCGGCCCGCACGCACCCCAGAGGGGCGCCGGCCGCGGAGCCGGCTGCCTCAGCGCACCGGCGCCGCGCCCGAGCCCGAGCCCGGCAGCCGTGGCCGCCGCCCGCGCAGCAGCCGCACGAGCACCGAGCCGGCGATCGCGGCGCCGACCAGCAGCACCGCGCCCAGCGCCCAGACCACGATCACCAGCCACGGCCCGACCGCGGCCAGGAAGCCGAAGATCGCCTGCGAGGCGTAAAGCAGCGGCTGCAGCCACTCCTGCCAGCCCGGCCACCACAGCTCGAGCGCGGCAGCGCCGGGCATCTGCGCCGCCACCGCGGCGACCCATTCGTCGACGTTGGCGAAGGTCGCCGGGTCGACCGACAGCAGCGCGTACGCGGCCCAGGACAGCAGCGACCACAGCAGCAGGGCGACGATGGCGAGGGTCCAGATCAGCAGGTGCATGGGGCGAGGTGCCTTCGGGTGTTCAACCGCGCTTGGAGTCACTCGCCGGCGGCAAGTTCCGCGCCCCGGGGTCAGCCCGGCGGGCAGGTCTGCGGCAGCAGCACGCTGCGGTCGACGCGGCGGATGTCGGTGTGGCCGCAGAAGGCCATCGTCAGGTCGAGCTCCTTGTGGATGAGCTCGAGGCACTGGGTGACGCCGGACTCGCCGAGCGCGCCCAGGCCGTAGAGGAAGGCGCGGCCGATGTAGGTGCCGCGCGCGCCCAGGGCCCAGGCCTTGAGCACGTCCTGCCCGCTGCGGATGCCGCCGTCCATGTGGACCTCGATCTTCGAGCCGACCGCCGCGACCACCGCCGGCAGGGCCTCGATGCTGCTCTGCGCGCCGTCGAGCTGGCGCCCGCCGTGGTTGCTGACGATCAGGGCGTCGGCGCCCGAGTCGACCGCCAGCCGGGCGTCGTCGACGTCCTGGATGCCCTTGAGGATCAGCTTGCCGCCCCAGCGGCGCTTGATCCACTCGACGTCGGCCCAGCTCAGCCGCGGGTCGAACTGGCTGGCCGTCCACGCGGCCAGGCTGCCCATGTCCGAGACGCCCTCGACATGGCCGACGATGTTGCCGAACTGCCGGCGCCGGGTGCCCAGCATGCCCAGGCACCACAGCGGCTTGGTGGCGAGGTTGACGAGGTTGGCCAGGGTCGGCCGCGGCGGGGCGGACAGGCCGTTCCTGATGTCCTTGTGGCGCTGGCCGAGGATCTGCAGGTCCAGCGTCAGCACCAGCGCGTCGCAGCCGGCGGCGCGGGCGCGCTCGATCAGCCGCTCGACGAAGCCGCGGTCGCGCATCACGTAGAGCTGGAACCAGAACGGCTGCGTGGTGTGCGCGGCGACGTCCTCGATCGAGCAGATGCTCATCGTGCTCAGCGTGAAGCGCACGCCGAACTTCTCGGCCGCGCGCGCGGCCAGGATCTCGCCGTCGGCATGCTGCATGCCGGTCAGCCCGGTGGGCGCCAGGGCGACGGGCATGCGCACCGGCACGCCGACCATCGTGGTGGCCGTGCTGCGGTTCTCGAGGTTGATGGCCACGCGCTGGCGCAGCTTGATGCGGCCGAAGTCGGCCTCGTTGGCCCGGTAGGTGCCCTCGGTCCACGAGCCGCTGTCGGCGTAGTCGTAGAACATGCGCGGCACGCGCTTGCGGGCCAGCACACGCAGGTCTTCGACGTGGGTGATCACGGGCATGGCGGTCGGTCCTCGGCTCAGCGGGTTGGGGTTCAGTAGGCGCGGCCGCGACGGTACAGCGCATGCGCGCGGCGCGCCAGCGGGGTGGCCCCGGCCAGCACGGCCAGCGCGGCGCCGGCATGGGCATGGGTGATGGCCACGGCCAGCGCGTCGGCGGCGTCGCGCCCGGGCAGCCCGGGCAGCGCGAGCAGGCGCTGGACCATCGCCTGCACCTGCTCCTTGCGCGCCTGGCCGTGGCCGACGACGGCCTTCTTGACCTGCAGCGCGGTGTACTCGCTGACCGCCAGCGGCACCGAGACCAGCGCCGCCAGCGCCGCGCCGCGCGCCTGCCCGAGCAGCAGCGTGCTCTGCGGGTTGACGTTGACGAAGACGATCTCGACCGCCGCGCAGTCGGGCTGCCAGCGGCCGACGACCTCGCGCAGGCCCTCGACGATCAGGCGCAGCCGCCCGGGCAGGTCGCCGATCTCGGCCTCGGCGGTGTTGACCGCGCCGCTGGCCACGTAGTGCAGGCGCGCGCCCTCGGCGTCGATCAGGCCGAAGCCGGTGCGCCGCAGTCCGGGGTCGATGCCGAGGATGCGCGTGGCCACCCGTCGCTGCGCCGTCAGTGCCGGAAGTGGCGCACGCCGGTGAAGACCATCGCCACGCCGCGCTCGTCGGCGGCGGCGATGACTTCGTCGTCGCGCACGCTGCCGCCGGGCTGGATCACGCAGGCCGCACCGGCGTCGACGACCATGTCGAGGCCGTCGCGAAACGGGAAGAAGGCGTCGCTGGCCACCGCCGCGCCGCGCAGCGACAGCCCGGCGTGGGCGGCCTTGATGCCGGCGATGCGCGCGCTGTCGATGCGGCTCATCTGGCCGGCGCCCACGCCCAGCGTCATGCCGCCGGCGCAGTAGACGATGGCGTTGCTCTTGACATACTTGGCCACGGTCCACGCGAACAGCAGGTCGTCGAGCTGCTGCGGCGTCGGCTGCAGCCGGGTGACGACCTTCAGCTCGGCGCGCGTGACGGTGCGGTGGTCGGCGCTCTGCAGCAGCAGGCCCGAGCCGACCCGCCGGGCGTCGATGGCGTTGCGGCCCTGCAGCCAGGGGCTCGCGCCGCCGGGCGGCAGGGCGATCTGCAGCAGCCGGGCGTTGGCCTTGCCGGCGAAGGCGGCGCGCGCCTCGTCGCTGTAGCCCGGCGCGATCAGCACCTCGACGAACTGCCGGGCCACCCGCTGCGCGGCCTCACCGTCGAGCGGCCGGTTGAAGGCGATGATGCCGCCGAAGGCGCTGGTCGGGTCGGTCTGGAAGGCCCGCGCGTAGGCCTCGGCCGGGTCGGCGCCGAGCGCGACGCCGCAGGGGTTGGCGTGCTTGACGATCACGCAGGCCGGCTGCTCGAAGCTCTTGACGCATTCCAAGGCCGCGTCGGCGTCGGCGATGTTGTTGTAGCTCAGCGCCTTGCCCTGGAGCTGGCGGGCGGTGACCAGCGAGCCCGGCGCCGGCTGCAGGTCGCGGTAGAAGGCGGCCGCCTGGTGCGGGTTCTCGCCGTAGCGCAGGTCCTGCAGCTTGACGAAGCGGCCGTTGCTCTGCGCGGGGAAGGCCGAGCGGCTGCCATCGGGCTGCAGCGACGACAGGTAGTCGCTGATCGCCGCGTCGTAGTTGCTGATGCGGTTGAACGCCGCCACCGCCAGCGCGTAGCGGGTGGCCTCGCCGACGCGCCCGTCGCGCTGCAGCTCGGCGAGCACGCCGGCGTACTGCGCGGCCTCGGTCAGCACCGCGACGCCCTGCCAGTTCTTGGCCGCGCTGCGCACCATCGCCGGCCCGCCGATGTCGATCTGCTCGATCGCCTCGGCCAGCGTGCAGCCGGGGCGCTCGACGGTGGCCTCGAAGGGGTAGAGGTTGACCGCCAGGATGTCGATGGTCTCGATGCCGTGGGCGGCCAGCGCGGCCAGGTGGCTGGCGTCGTCGCGCCGCGCCAGCAGTCCGCCGTGGATCTTCGGGTGCAGCGTCTTGAGGCGGCCCTCGAGCAGTTCGGGAAAACCGGTGTGCTCGGCGACCTCGACCACCGGCAGCGCGGCCTCGGCGAGCAGGCGCGCGCTGCCGCCGGTCGACAGCAGCTTGACGCCCAGCGCGTGCAGGCCGCGGGCGAAGTCGACGAGGCCGGTCTTGTCGGCAACCGAGAGCAGGGCAGTGGTCATCGGGGCAGCGGGCGGTGGTCAGGGTTCGGGCAGGCGGTGCTCGCGCAGCTTGCGCCGCAGCGTGTTGCGGTTGATGCCCAGCCACTGCGCGGCGCGGCTCTGGTTGCCCTCGGCGCGCTGCATCACGACCTCGAGCAGCGGCCGCTCGACGGCCTGCATGACCATCTCGTGCAGCGCGTGCGGCTCGGTGCCGCGCAGGTCGTCGAAGTACTGTGCGAGCGCATCGTGCACGCACTGCTCGATCGGGTTGTGGCGGTTCATGCGCGCTGCCGCCGCGGGGCGTCGTCGTTGGCGGCTGCGGCGCGCTCGGGCTCCGGCGCCGGCGGCCGCTGCTCGGCCAGCGCGGCCAGGCCGTCGGCCAGCACCCGGTGCTGGGTGGCGGCGTCGTCGATCGCGACGATGCGCTGGCGCAGGTCCTCGCCGCCGGGCAGCGCGCGCAGCGCCCAGCCGATGTGCTTGCGCGCACTGCGCACGCCGCTGGCCTCGCCGTGGAACGCATAGTGATCGAGCAAATGGGCGAGCAGCCACTGCCGCACCTGGGCCAGCGTCGGCGGCGCGCGCAGCGCCCCGGTGGCCAGGAAATGCGCGATGTCGCCGAAGATCCAGGGCCGGCCCTGCGCGGCGCGGCCGACCATGACCGCATCGGCGCCGGTGTGGTCGAGCACGGCCAGGGCCTGGGCCGGCGAGTCGATGTCGCCGTTGGCGACCACCGGGATGCGCAGCGCGGCCTTGACCGCGGCCACCGTGTCGTACTCGGCGCTGCCGGCGTAGCCCTGCTCGCGCGTGCGGCCGTGCACCGTGACCAGCGCGACGCCGCTGTCCTGCGCGCGCCGCGCGATGGCCAGCGCGTTGCGCTCGCCGGCGCACCAGCCGGTGCGCATCTTCAGCGTTACCGGCACGCCCAGCGGCGCGCAGGCGGCGACCACCGCGTCGACGATGCGCGCGGCCAGCGCCTCGTCGCGCATCAGCGCCGAGCCGGCCCAGGCGTTGCAGACTTTCTTGGCCGGGCAGCCCATGTTGATGTCGATGATCTGCGCGCCACGCTCGACGTTGTGGCGCGCCGCGGCGGCCATCTCGGCCGGGTCGACGCCGGCGATCTGCACCGCCACCGGCCCCGGCTCGCCGGCGTGGTCGGCGCGGCGCGAGGTCTTCAGGCTGGCCCACAGCTCGCGCCGGCTGGTCACCATCTCGCTGACCGCGTGTTGTGCACCGAGGCGGCGGCAGAGCATGCGAAACGGCCGGTCGGTGACGCCGGCCATCGGCGCAGCCACCAGGGTGACCGGCCGCGGCCGGCGCAGGCCGATGGCCAGCACAGCCGGCAGCTCGACAGCGCCGATCTTCATCGCGTAGGGGGGGTGGAGCCGCAGGACCGAGGGACAAAAAGTATAGCCCCCGGCCCCGCCGCCACAATGCGCGCCGATGGACGCCTTTCCGCCCTGGGTCGAGGCCCTGCTGGCCTGGCTCGCGCTGCCCGAGTTCGGCCTCGGCGCGGTGTTCGTCGTCTCGCTGCTGTCGGCCACCCTGCTGCCGATGGCCAGCGTGCCGGTGGTCTGGGGGCTCATCGAGATCAACCCGGCGCTGTTCTGGCCGGCGATCGGCGTCGCCACCGTCGGCAACACGCTGGGCGGCGTCATCACCTACGCGATGGGCTGGGGTGCCGAGCGCGCCTACGAGAGGGTCACCCACCACCCGCCGCGCGACGCGCGCGCGCTGGCCTGGCTGCAGCGCTGGGGCCCGCCGGCGTGCCTGCTGTCGTGGCTGCCCTTCGTCGGCGACCCGCTGTGCGGCGTCGCCGGCTGGCTGCGCCTGCCGTTCTGGCCCTGCGTGGCCTACATGGCGATCGGCAAATTCCTGCGCTACCTGGTCTTCGTCGGCGGCCTGCTGTGGGTCGTGCCGTGGCCGCTGCCGGCGTGAGGGCGCGCCGCCGGCGCCTCAGACCCCCACCGAGGAGCCCGAAGATGCACCCCCAGACCCCGGCCTACGCGGCGTTGGCCGCCGACTGCGCGCGCCTGCACCGGCTCGAGCACCTGCAGGCGCTGGCCCAGTGGGACCGCGCGGCGCTGATGCCGCCGCGCGGCAACGAGGCGCGCGCCGCGGCGCTGGCCGAGCTGGCCGCGCTGCTGCAGGGCCTGCAGGCCGACCCGGCGCGCGGCGAGCGCATCGCGCGCGCCGGGCACGAGCCGCTGAGCCCGGCGCAGCGCGCCAACCTGCGCGAGATCGACCGCGACTGGCGCCAGGCCCGCGCCTTGCCCGCGGCCCTGGTCGAGCGTCGCGAGCAGGCCAGCGCGCGCTGCGAGCATGCCTGGCGCACGCAGCGCGCGGCCAACGACTGGGCCGGCTTCGTCGTCAACTTCCGCCCGCTGCTGGCCATCGTGCGCGAGGAAGCCCAGCGGCTGGCGGACGCCGGCGGCTGCGCGCCGTACGACGCGCTGATCGACCGCTACGAGCCGGGCATGACCAGCGCCGTCGTCGACCGCCTGTTCGCCGACCTCTGGCAATGGCTGCCGGGTCTGATCGCGCAGGTCCGCGCGCGCCAGGCTGCGCAGCCGGTGGCGGTGCCGCACGGGCCCTTCGACGTCGCCGCCCAGCGCCGGCTGTGCGAGCGCGTGCTGCGCGACCTGGGCTTCGACTTCGACGCCGGCCGGCTCGACGTCAGCGCGCACCCGTTCTGCGGCGGCGTGCCCGAGGACGTGCGCATCACGACGCGCTTTCGCGACGACGACTTCCTCGGCAGCCTGATGGGCACCATCCATGAGTGCGGCCACGCCCGCTACGAGCAGAACCTGCCGGCGGCCTGGCGCGGCCAGCCCGCCGGCCGCGCGCGCTCGATGGCCATCCACGAGAGCCAGTCGCTGGCCTTCGAGATGCAGCTCGCCGCGCACCCGGGCTGGGTGCGCCGGCTCGCGCCGCTGCTGGTCGAGGCCTTCGGCGCGCAGCCGGCGTTCGCGCCCGAGCACCTGCAGCGCCTGCTCACGCGCGTGCAGCCCGGGCGCATCCGCGTCGACGCCGACGAGCTGACCTACCCGGCGCATGTCATCCTGCGCTACGAGATCGAGCGCGCGTTGATCGACGGCGTGGCCGAGGCCGACGACGTGCCCGCGCTGTGGGACGCCCGGATGCAGGCCCTGCTGGGCATCGACACCCGCGGCGACTACCGCGACGGCCCGCTGCAGGACGTGCACTGGGCCGAGGGCGCGTTCGGCTACTTCCCCTGCTACACGCTGGGCGCGATGTACGCCGCGCAGTGGCTGGCCGCACTGCGCCGCGAGCAGCCCGGGCTCGACGCGCGCCTCGACGCCGGCGACCTGCAGCCGGTGTTCGACTGGCTGCACGCGCGCCTGTGGAGCCAGGGCAGCCTGTGGCCCACCGACGAACTCGTGCAGCGCGCCAGCGGCGAGCCGCTGAACCCGGCGCACTACCGCGCGCACCTGGAGGCGCGCTACCTCGGCGGCTGACGGCTCGCCGCCGTGCCCAGCCCAGGCAGCATGTGCTCGAGCTCGGCCAGGGTCTGCTCGAGCCGGCGCAGCGCGCGCAGCGAACGCCCGCGCGCCAGCTGACGGCGGCCGACCAGGTGCCGGCGCGGGTCGGCCAGCACGGCCATGTCGATTGCGATGCCGTGGCGCGCCAGCACCGGGGCCAGGGTCGCGGCGCGCTCGCGCAGGTCGGCGCGCGTGCGCTGGTAGGCGTGCTCGGCGACCACGCGGCGCTGCGAGTAGCTGAAGATGTTGGCCAGGAACATCTCGGGGTCGCGCTGGTCGGGCTCGAACAGCACGATGTCGGTGTCGGGGTGGCTGGTCTCGTAGCTGCGCAGGCCGAGTTCGACCCGCGAATGGATCAGCGCGCGGAAGGTCTGGCTCAGCACCACCGGCAGCCCACCGTCGACCAGCCGCGGGATGCGGTCGTCGCCGCTGGCCAGCCGGCGCGAGTGCGGCGCGTGCGTCGCATCGAAGGGTACCAGCGGGTTCAGGCACAGCACCAGGTCGACGCCGCGGTCGAGCAGCACGCGGGTGTGCAGCGTCTTCTTCAGCGCGCCGTCGACATAGTGCCGCGTGCCGATGCGCACCGGCGGGAACAGCCCCGGCAGCGCGGCGCTGGCCTGCACGGCCTGCGAGATCGGTACATGGTCCCAGCCGGGCAGGCCGAAGGGCGCGCTCTCGCCGCTGTCGAGGTCGGTGGCGACGATGATCAGCCGCCGCGCGAGCTGGCGGAAGTCGTTGCTGCGGCCCTCGGCCTGCAGCACGCGCCGCATCTGCGCCTCCAGCGGCGCGTTGCTGAACACGCCGGTGGGCAGCGCGCGGCCCAGGCGCTCGAAGGCCGCGAGCAGCGAGCGCCCGCCGAAGGCGTAGCGCCAGCCGGCCTGCGCGAACAGCCCCGGCAGCGCGGCCAGGCGCTGCAGGTACTCGGCCCAGGCCGGGTGCACGAAGGCCGTCGGCGACATCACGAAGCCGGCGTCGGGGTCGTTCTCGATGAACGCGCGGCACATCTGCCGCGGCGAGATGCCGTTGGCCAGCCCGGCGGCGATGAACGAGCCGGCCGAGACGCCGACGTAGCCGTCGAGCGCGACGAAGTCGATGCCGCGCAGCGCCTCGTCGAGCGCGCACAGCGCGCCGACCTCGTAGATCGCACCCAGCGGGCCGCCGCCGGCCAGTGCCAGACCGATGCGCGACGAAGTCGGCGGGTTGCCCATCTCGGGCGCAGTCTATGCCCGGCGGTGCGGCGCCGTCTGGGCGGGCGCCTCTAGCGGCTATGCTGGCGAGTCCCGATGGAACGCAGCCTGCTGATCGTCTACCACTCGGCCACCGGCGGCACCGCGCAGATGGCGATGGCGGCCGCCGCCGCGGCCGCGCGCGCCGAGCCCGGCGTCGCGCTGCGGCTGCAGCGCGCGCTCGACACCGGCCCCGGCGACCTGCTCGCCGCCGACGGCTACCTGTTCGCGACGCCCGAGATGCTCGCGACGATGGCCGGGGCGATGAAGGACCTGTTCGACCGCTGCTACTACCCGCTGCTCGGCCGCGTCGAGGGCCGGCCCTACGCCGCGCTGGTCTGCGCGGGCAGCGACGGCACGGGGGCCGCGCGCCAGCTCGAGCGCATCGCCACCGGCTGGCGGCTGCGCGCGGTCGCGCCGGCGTTGATCGTCTGCACCCAGGCCCAGACCCCGGCGGCGATCGCCGCGCCCAAGCGCATCGCCACTGCCGACCTCGAACGCTGCGCCGAACTCGGCGCCGCGCTGGCGTCCGGGCTGGCCTTGGGCGTGTACTGAGCAAGCCGCAGCCGGTGGCGGCAGCGCTGGCTGCCGCCGGCTGCGGGCGCTCGACCGCGCCGGTGCGCCGGGCCGGCGCGCGAGCGTCGACAATGCGGCGAGGCCCGCGGCCGGCCGTCGCGGAAGCGGCGGTGTCCTCACCGCTGCCGCCCCCCGCCAGCCCGCAGCGATGGATTTTGTCTTCGTCACCCTGTTTGCCGCCGGCGCGCTGATCTTCGTCAGCGTGATCGCCGGGCTGTACTCGGTGCGCGTGGGGCTGTCGTTCCTGCTGGTGTTCCTGATCGCCGGCATGCTCGCCGGCGAGGACGGGCCCGGCGGCGTCGTCTTCCACGACTTCGGCGTGATGTTCTGGGTCGGCAACGCGGCGCTGGCCGTGATCCTGCTCGACGGCGGGCTGCGCACCGAGCTGGCGACGTTTCGCACCGGGCTGCGGCCGGCGCTGCTGCTGGCCACCGTCGGCGTGGTCGTGACTGCGGCGCTGACCGGCGCGGCGGCGACCTGGCTGCTCGGCGTCGACTGGCGGCTGGGGCTGCTGGTCGGCGCGATCGTCGGCTCGACCGACGCGGCGGCCGTGTTCTCGCTGATGCGCACCGCCGGCCTGCGGCTGAGCGAGCGCATGAGGACGACGCTGGAGATCGAGTCCGGGCTCAACGACCCGATGGCGGTGTTCCTGACGCTGATGCTGATCGCCTGGATCGTGACCCCGGGCGAGGCCGGCGCCGCGGGCCTGGCCACGCTGCTGGTGCAGCAGGCCGGGCTGGGCATGCTCGTCGGGCTGGGCGGCGGCTGGGCGCTGGCCGAGCTGCTGCGGCGGCTGCCGCTGGCGCGCGACCAGGAGGCGGTCGCCGCGCTGCTGCTGCTGTCCTCGGGGGTCGCGGTCTTCGCCGGCGCGGCGGCGATCGGCGGCTCGGGCTTTCTCGCGGTCTACCTGTACGGGCTGGTGCTGCGCCAGCGCGCGCCGACGCTGGTGGTCAACGCTCTGGCGGCGATGGACGGCTATGCCTGGCTGGCCCAGGCCGCGATGTTCCTGCTGCTGGGTCTGCTGGTCACGCCCTCGCAGTTGCTGGGCAACCTCGGCCCCGCGCTGGCGGTGGCGGCGGTGCTGATGCTGGTCGCGCGCCCGCTCGCGGTCTGGCTGTGCCTGGCGCCGCTGCGCTTTCGCGCCGGCGAGATGGCCTTCGTCGCCTGGGTCGGCCTGCGCGGCGCGGTGCCGATCGTGTTGGCGGTATTCCCGATGGTTGCCGGAGTCGCCGGTGCCCGGCTGCTGTTCGACGTTGCCTTCGTCGTCGTGCTCGCCTCGCTGCTGCTGCAGGGCACGACGATGGGCTGGGCGGCGCGGCGCTGCGGGGTCGACCTGCCCGATGTCGACGACGAGCCGGCGCACCGCGCGCTGTTCGGCGACTTCGTGATCGACGCGGCCACCCCGCTGCCTGCGCTGTGCGAGTTCTACGGCCTGCCGGTGCCCGCGGACGGGCCGCGCGAGCTGGGCCCCTGGCTGGCCTGGCGGCTGGGCCGGCCGCCGGTGGTCGGCGACGCCACCGAATGGGGCGGCGCGCGCTTCAGCGTGCGCACGCTCGTCGGCGAGCACATCGGCCGCATCGGCCTGCGGCTGGCCGACACCGCCGGCGGCGGCGGCGACGACAACGGCGGCGGCGCGGACGCGGCCGGGGCCTGAGCCGCGCCGGCGCGCAGGCGCGATCGGGCGCGATCGGTTCCAATCGGGGCACCCATCGGGGCAGCCGTCGTCCGCGCGCAGCGGCGGCGGAACCCGCAACCGGCTGCCGGCTTCCAAGCGGAGGTGTCCATGTCCGTCACCCCCTCCCGTCCCGGGCCGCTGACGCGCGCGCTGGCCGTCGTCGGCAGCGGCGTGCTGCGCGCGGTGCTCGCGCTCGCCGGGCTGGTCTTCGTTGCCAGCGCGGTCGTCGCGGCGCTGATCGCCAGCGTTGGCGTCGGTCTGTGGGCGCTGCTCAGCGGCCGGCACCCGGCGGTGCTCGGCGTCGTGCGCCGCAGTTGGCGGCTGCGCCGCGAGTGGCGCGGGCGCAGCCGCC
>Ga0208100_100501_pt1 | contig 15027 bp, 12 predicted proteins | sample SubbioR11_8A_Aug_FD_184817 | JGI IMG/M metagenome (GOLD analysis project Ga0208100, IMG submission 184817) | Serpentinite rock and fluid subsurface biosphere microbial communities from McLaughlin Reserve, California, USA - CR11_8A_Aug (SPAdes) | ecosystem: Environmental > Terrestrial > Deep... | reverse complement strand
GGCGGCCGCCGATGCGCTGGCGCCGCTGACCGGCCATCGCCGGCAAGCGCTGTGGGCCACGCTCGGCCTCGACCCCGACGCCCCGCGCAGCGCGCCGCTGACCGCGGCCGCGCCGGCGCGCGAAGCGATGGTCGACCTGCTGGCCCCGACCGAAGGCCAGGACATCGTCGCCGACTACGAGCACACCGCGCTCACCCTGCGCCGGCATCCGCTGGCGCTGCTGCGAGCGCGCTTCGACGCCATGCGCCTTGTCACCGCCGCCGAGGTGTTCGCCGCCCGCCCGCGCCAGCGCCTGCGCACCACCGGCATCGTCACCTGCCGCCAGCGGCCGGGCACCGCCAGCGGCGTCACCTTCGTGACGATCGAAGACGAGACCGGCGTGGTCAATGTCGTGGTGTGGTCAGCCGTGGCCGAGACGTACCGGCGCGAACTGCTCGGCGCCACGCTGTTGACCGTCTACGGCCACGTCGAGCGGATCGAGGCGAAGGATGCGCCGGTCGTGCACCTGATCGCGCAGCGGCTGGTGGATCACTCAGGCCTGCTGGGCGGATTGACGGTGGCGAGCCGGGACTTCCACTGAAGTCCGCCGCCGGTCGCGCGCCCTGGGCACGCGCACTACGAGCGCTCGAACACCGCCGCGATGCCCTGTCCGCCGCCGATGCACATCGTCACCAGCGCGTAGCGGCCGCCGATGCGCTGCAGTTCGTACAGCGCCTTGAGCGCGATGATCGTGCCGGTGGCGCCGATCGGGTGGCCGAGCGAGATGCCGGAGCCGTTCGGGTTGACCTTGGCGGGGTCGGCGCCGAGGTCCTTCATCACCGCGCAGGCCTGGGCGGCGAAGGCTTCGTTGGACTCGATCACGTCCATGTCGCCGATCTTCAGCCCGGCGCGCGCCAGCGCCTGCTGCGAAGCCGGAACCGGTCCGATGCCCATGAACTTCGGATCGACGCCGGCATAACCGTAGGCGAGCAGACGGCCGAGCGGCGCCGCACCGCGCCGCTCGGCGACACCGCGCTCCATCAGCACCATCGCCGCGGCGCCGTCGTTGATGCCGGAGGCGTTGCCGGCGGTGACCGTGCCGTTGTCCTTCTGGAACACCGGCTTGAGCTTGGCCATGTCTGCGAGGCTCACCTCGGCGCGGAAGTGTTCGTCGGTGTCGAACACCGTGTCGCCCTTCTTGCCCTTGATCGTCAGCGGAAGAATCTGGCTCTTGAAGCGGCCTTCGGCGCTGGCGCGCGCCGCGCGCCGGTGGCTTTCGACGGCGAGTTCGTCCTGCATCTGGCGCGTGATGCCCCACTTGGCGGCGACGTTCTCGGCGGTCACGCCCATGTGGACGTTGTCGAAGGGGTCGTGCAGCGCCGCCACCATCATGTCGATGATCTTGGCGTCGCCCATGCGCTGGCCGAAGCGCGCGCTCGGCATCGCATAGGGCGCGCGCGACATGCTCTCGGCGCCGGCGCCGATGGCGATGTCGGCGTCGCCGAGCGCGATCACGTTGGCCGCCGAGACCACCGCCTGCAATCCGCTGCCGCACAGGCGGTTCAGGGTCAGGCACGGCGTGGCCTGCGCGACACCGCCGTCGAGCGCCGCCACGCGCGCCAGATACATGTCGCGCGGTTCGGTGTGCACGACGTTGCCGAACACCACGTGGCCGACCTCGTCGCCGGCGACCCGGGCGCGCGCCAGCGCCTCGCGCACCACCAGCGCGCCGAGCGCGGTCGGCGCCATGTCCTTGAGGCTGCCGCCGAAGGTGCCGACGGCGGTGCGCACGCCACTGACGACGACGACTTCCCTGCTCATGATGGTCTCCCCGAGATCTGAAGGATGCCGAGCGCGGGTGCGCCGGCCCGGTTCGCGGGCAGCCTAGCACCGGCACCCCCGCGCGCACGACCTGGATCAAGCCCGCTGCGCGGCGCGCGTCTCGAACCCCCGTCAGACCACGGCGCCGGTCAGGTCGTGCTCGTCGCTGGCGACGATGCGCACGTCGACGAACTCGCCCACCCGCAGACCGCGCCGGGTGCGCGCCGGCCGCTTGACCCGCACCACGCCGTCGATCTGCGGCGCGTCGGCCGCCGAGCGGCCGACCGCGCTGCGGCCGCCGGACGCAACCTCGTCGATCAGCACCCGCTGCACGCTGCCGACCTTGCGCGCCAGACGCGCGCGCGAGATGGCGGCCTGCGCCTGCATCAGGCGCGCGCGGCGCGCCTCGCGCACCTCCTGCGGCAGCGCGCCGTCGAGCGCATTGGCGCCGGCGCCGTCCACCGGCGAATAGGCGAAGCAGCCGACGCGGTCCAACTGCGCCTCGCGCAGGAAGTCCAGCAGGGTCTCGAACTGCGCCTCGGTCTCGCCGGGGAAGCCGGCGATGAAGGTCGAGCGCAGCGTGATCTGCGGGCAGATCGCGCGCCAGGCGCGGATGCGCTCGCCGTTGCGCTCGCCGTCCGCTGGCCGCTTCATGCGTTTGAGCACTTCGGGATGCGCGTGCTGGAACGGCACATCGAGGTACGGCAGTACGCCACCGGCCTGCGCCGTCGCTGCCATCAGCGCAACGATTTCGTCGACCTGCGGGTAGGGATAGACGTAGTGCAGCCGCACCCAGGCGCCGTGCGCGGCGGCCAGCGCGCCGAGCTCGCGCACGAGTTCGAACAGGCGCGTCCGCAGCGCCCGGCCGCCGGCGAAGTCGAGCTTGTAGCGCAGGTCGACGCCGTAGGCACCGGTGTCCTGCGACACCACCAGCAGTTCCCTCACCCCCTGCTGGAACAGGCGCTCGGCTTCGCGCAGCACCTCGCCGATCGGCCGGCTGACGAGCCGGCCGCGCAGCGCCGGGATGATGCAGAAGCTGCAGCCGTGATTGCAGCCTTCCGAGATCTTCAGGTAGGCGTAGTGGCGCGGCGTGAGCTTGATTCCGGCCGGCGGCACCAAGTCTGCGAAGGGATCGTGCGGCCGGGGCAGATGCGCGTGCACGTGGCCGATCACCTCCGCCATCGCCTGCGGGCCGGTGACCGCGAGCACCTGCGGATGCGCCTTGGCGACAAGGTTGTCGCCGCGCCCGCCTTTGGCGCCCAGGCAGCCGGTGACGATCACCTTGCCGTTGGCCGCGAGCGCCTCGCCGATCGCAGCCAGCGACTCCTGCACCGCGCTGTCGATGAAGCCGCAGGTGTTGACGATCACCAGGTCGGCGCCCTCGTAGCTGCCGCTGAGCGCATAGCCCTCGGCGCGCAGCCGGGTGACGATCTGCTCGGAGTCGACCAGCGCCTTCGGGCAGCCGAGCGAGACCAAGCCGACGGTGGGCGGTCTGGCGGCCGGCGGTTGGCGACGGCGTCTGGTCGTTGAGTTCATCTGAGTTGCTCCACCGCGCTGCGCGCGGCCCGCGGCCGCTGCGACGCGGCGCCAGCGCGCCGACGATCGAGATCATATAAAAAGGGCCCGCGGCTTGCGCCGCGGGCCCTCATTGCTTCAGCGCGCGACGGCTCAGGTGCCGAGCGTGACCACGGTGTCACCCTTGAGGCTCGGGTAACGCACGTGTTCGACGAACTCCTGCGTCTGCTTGTCGGGCGCCGGCGTCAACAGCGACACCACGACCATGGTGATGATCGCCGCCGGCATGCCGAAGATGCCGGCCGAGATCGGCGCGATGTCCCACCAGGTCATTTCCGCCACCGGCGTGGTCACGCCGAAGACGCCGCGCAGCCAGACCTGGGTGGTCGCCTGGTAGTAGAAGGTCAGCGTCACGCCGACGATCATCGCCGAGATCGCGCCGTACTTGTTGGCCCGCTTCCAGAACACGCCCAGTACCAGCGGCGCGAAGAAGCCGGCCGCCGCCAGCGAGAACGCCGCCGCCACCAGGAACAGGATGTCAGCCGGCGCCGCCGCCGCCGTGTAGGCAGCGAGAATCGCGACCACCAGCAGCAGGATCTTGGACATCATGATCCGCTTCTGGGTCGAGGCGTTCGGGTTGATCATCTTGTAGTACAGGTCGTGCGACAGCGCGTTGGCCACCGTCAGCAGCAGGCCGTCGGCGGTGGACAGCGCGGCGGCCAGGCCGCCGGCGGCCACCAGGCCCGAGATGACGTACGGCAGGCCGGCGATCTCCGGCGTAGCCAGCACGATGATGTCCTGCCCGAGCACGATCTCGGCCAGTTGCACGACACCGTCCTTGTTGACGTCGGTGATCGACAACAATCGCGGATCGACCTTCTGCCAGGCCGCCACCCACCCCGGCAGATCGGCGAAGTTCTTGCCGACGATCAGCGTGTAGATGTCGAACTTCACCAGCACCGCCAGCGCCGGAGCCGAGAAGTACAGCAGGAAGATGCAGAACAGCGACCAGAACACCGACTTGCGCGCCTCCTGCACTGACGGCGTCGTGTAGTAGCGCATCAGGATGTGCGGCAGCGATGCGGTGCCCACCATCAGGCACAGTATCAACGCCAGGAAGTTCTTGCGCTTGCGGTCGCGCTCGGCATCCGCCTTGACCGGATCGGTGTGCGCCGAGTAGAAGGGTTCATAGTGCGGCAACGGCGGGGCGGCGCGCGCGTTGTTGCTCGTCACCTGCCCGCTCCAGAGGCGGCGTGCGTCGGCCTCGGTCCGCGGAAAGTCGGCGAGATGCTTTTCCGCCGCTCTCTGCTCGGCCAGCGGCGCGTTGGCCGCCTTCAGTTCGGCGACGCGACGTTCGGCGGCGGCACGACCCTCGACCCAGGTGCCCGGCAGACCGTCGACCCGCGCCTTGGCGTCGACCGCTCGCTGGCGGAAGATGTCGCGCACCTCCTTTTCCTTCGGATCGGCGGTCAACTGCTTCTCGCGCTCGGTGACCTTCTGCAGCACCGATCCGTAGACGATCTGCGGCAGCGGAATGCCGGTGTGCTTGACCGACAGCCAGACGACCGGGATCAGGTAGGCGATGATCAAAATGATGTACTGCGCCACCTGCGTCCAGGTCACCGCGCGCATGCCGCCGAGGAACGAGCACACGAGAATGCCGGCCAGGCCCAGGAACACGCCGACCTCGAAGGCCACCCCGGTGAAGCGCGAGGTGATCAGGCCGACGCCGACGATCTGCGCCACGACGTAGACGAACGACACCAGAATCGCCACCAGCACGCCGACGAAACGGGCGGCGTTGCCGCCGTAGCGCGCGCCGAGGAAGTCCGGGATCGTGAACTGGCCGAACTTGCGCAGATAGGGCGCGATCAGGAACGCCACCAGGCAGTAGCCGCCGGTCCAACCGAGGATGAACGCCAGCCCGTCGAAGCCCTGCAGGTACAGGGCGCCGGCCATGCCGATGAACGAGGCCGCCGACATCCAGTCCGAGCCGGTGGCCATGCCGTTGAAGATGGCCGGCACGCGCCGCCCCGCCACGTAGTACTCGGCCACGTCGGCGGTTCGGCTCATGATGCCGATGCCGGCGTACAGCGCGATCGTGGCGAACAGGAACGTGTAGCCGATCCACACCCGCGGCATGCCGAGCTGCTCGAGGATCGCCAGCGCGACCAGGAACACCAGGAAGCCGCCCGTGTAGTACGTGTAGTACTTCTTGAGCTGGTTGTAGAACGCGCGATTCGAGCTGACTTGTGCGCCCATCATTCGTCTCCCTCTGCGACGCCGAACTCATCGTCGAGCTTCTTCATCGTCCTCGCGTAATACCAGATGATCACCAGGTAGATGATCATCGAGCCCTGCGCCGCCATGTAGAACGACAGCGGCCAGCCGGCGAAATAGATCGTCGCCAGTTCGCGCGCGAAGAACCCCATGACGAAGGTCGACACGAACCAGATCGCCAACAGAATCAAGGTCAGGTTCAGGTTCTTGCGCCAATACTCGGTGTGCTTTTCGGTCAGTTGCATGTTTCCTCCGGTGATCTCCTTGGTCTCACTCTTCTGCTGCTAGCTGCCTGCCTCGCTTGCCTCCTTGGTTGATGTCGCAACGGACGGTTGGGAAGGGTCGGCGCGCGACGGCCGCCGGCTCTGCTCGAGGTCGCGCTTCAGGGTCGCCGCATAGCGCGGCTCGAACCTCTTCAGTTCTTCGTAGGTGCGCCAGGCGTCGCCGCTGGCGCCGAGGTGCTGGTAGGTCATCGCCAGTTGGTAGTAGCCGTAGGGCGAAAAAGGCTGCAGCTCGATGTTGCGCTTGAGCGCCGGCACCGCCTCGCTCAGGCGCCCGCTGCGGATCAGCACCAGCGCCAGTCCGTACCAGGCGCGGTCGAGGCTGGCGTTGAGCTCGAGCGCGCGCCGGAAGCAGCGCTCGGCCGGCGCCTGCTCGTCGCGCTGCTCGTAGATGAAGCCGAGGTTGAACCAGGAGTCGGCATGATCGGGTGCCACCTCGATCAGCTTGAGGAAGGCGTCGATGGCGCCGATCGCATCGCCCTGCTCCATGCGCATGGTGCCGACGGTGGCGCGCGCGGCGACGTCGCGCGGATCGACGGCGACGATCTGCTCGTAGGCCTCGAGCGCGTGCCGCTTCATGCCGAGCACCAGCGCCGCCGACGCGCTGGCGCGCAGCCACGGCTTGGTCAGGAACCGGTCGATGCTCATCGCTCCACCTGCCAGGCCGCCGCCCAGCGCTCGCAGCCGGATGCGGCCGGGTTGTCCATGCACACGTCGCGGTGCCATAGGCCGACGGCGAAGTAGCCGATCAAAAGCAGCAGGAAGGCCACCGCCGGCACGTGCTGATCGAGGACCACGCGCGGCGTGATCACGCGCACCGCGGCCACCACCGGCTTCGTCAGGATGCCGAACAACTGGTAGACGAAGTTCTCGTGCCGGCGCCGCCAGTTGAGGATGCCGACGATGAACTGGCCGGCGAGCGACAGCCCCGCCACCAGGATCAGCGTCTGCAACACCAGCAGGAACATCGCCATCGGGCCGGGACTCCTTCCTTGTGCGCTCGCCACGGCCGCGGGCGGCGCCGTCAACCGCGAGCCGAACAACGCGCCCTACTGCGCCACCTTGAGTTGGTCCAGGATCGCCGGGTTCTCCAGCGTCGAGACGTCCTGCATGATCGCCTCGCCCTTGGCGATCGCGCGCAGCAGGCGGCGCATGATCTTGCCGCTGCGCGTCTTCGGCAGGTTGTCGCCGAAGCGGATCTCCTTCGGCTTGGCGATCGGGCCGATCTCCTTGGCCACCCAGTCGCGCAGTTCCTTGGCGATGCGCGTGGCCTCGTCGCCGGTCGGCCGCGCCTGCTTGAGCACGACGAAGGCGCAGATCGCCTCGCCGGTGGTTTCGTCGGGGCGGCCGACCACCGCCGCCTCGGCCACCATCGGATGGGCCACCAGCGCCGACTCGATCTCCATCGTGCCCATCCGGTGGCCGGAGACGTTGAGCACGTCGTCGATGCGGCCGACGATCGTGAAGTAACCGCTGTCCTTGTCGCGGATCGAGCCGTCGCCGGCCAGATAGAGCCGGCCGCCGAGTTCGCCCGGGTAGTAGCTCTTCCGGAACCGATCCGGGTCGCCCCAGATGGTGCGGATCATCGACGGCCACGGGCGCTTGACCACCAGCAGTCCGCCCTGGCCGTTGGGCACGTCCTGGCCGGCCTCGTCGACGATCGCCGCCATGATCCCGGGCAGCGGCAGCGTGCACGATCCCGGCACCAGTGGCGTGGCGCCGGGCAGCGGCGTGATCATGTGGCCGCCGGTCTCGGTCTGCCAGAAGGTGTCGACCACCGGGCAGCGGCTCTGGCCGACCTGGGTGTAGTACCACATCCACGCTTCCGGATTGATCGGCTCGCCGACCGTGCCGAGGATGCGCAGGCTCGAAAGATCGTACTTGCTCGGGTGCGTGGCGGGATGGGCGTCGTTGGCCTTGATCAGCGAGCGGATCGCGGTCGGCGCGGTGTAGAAGATGCTGACCTTGTGGTCCTGGCACAGCTTCCAGAAGCGACCGGCATCGGGATAGGTCGGCACGCCCTCGAAGATGACCTCGGTGGCGCCGGTGGCGAGCGGCCCGTAGCAGACGTAGGTGTGGCCGGTGACCCAACCGACATCGGCCGTGCACCAGAAGACGTCCGACGGCTTGATGTCGAAGGTCCACTTCATCGTCATCACGGCCCACAGCAGGTAGCCGCCGGTGGCGTGCTGCACGCCCTTCGGCTTGCCGGTCGAGCCTGACGTGTAGAGGATGAACAGCGGGTGCTCGGCGTCGACCCACTCGGGCTCGCAGGTGGCCGGCTGGCCCTGCATCAGGTCGTGCAGCCAGACATCGCGGCCGTCGACCCAGTTGATCCTGCCGCCGGTGCGCTGGTAGACGATGACCTTCTTCACGCCTTCGCAGCCGCCGAGCGCGAAGGCTTCGTCGATCGCCGGTTTCAGGGCGATGGCCTTGCCGCCGCGCATCTGCTCGTCGCAGGCGATCACCAGCGTCGCGCCGGCATCGACGATGCGCTCCTGCACGCTCTTGGCCGAGAAGCCGCCGAACACCACCGAGTGCGTGATGCCCAGCCGCGCGCAGGCCTGCATCGCCACCACCGCCTCGACCGACATCGGCATGTAGATGATCGCGCGTTCGCCCGTCTTGAAGCCGAGCGCGCGGATGCCGTTGGCAAGCTGGCACACCTTGGCGTGCAGTTCCTTGTAGGTGGTGCGGGTGACCTTGCCGTCGTCGGCCTCGAAGATGATCGCGGTCTTGTCGCCGTGGCCGCGCTCGATCTGCACGTCGAGGCAGTTGTACGAGGCGTTCAGTTGGCCGTCGGCGAACCACCTGTAGAACGGCGCGTTGCTCTCGTCGAGCACCTCGGTGAACGGCTTCCGCCAGACCACGTTCTCGCGCGCCAGCCGCGCCCAGAAGCCGGTGAAGTCGCGCTCCGCTTCCGCGCACAGCGCGCGGTAGGCGTCCATGCCGGAGATCGCCGCACCGGCGACCAGCGAGGCCGGCGGATCGAAGACCCGGCGCTCGTGCAGTACGGACTCGATGTTGGCCATGCGCGTCGCCCCGCCCCCGAAAGGCAATGTCGTGGATCTCGGACGGGCGAAGGTAGGCAGAGGGTCTTACAGCATCCTTACAGGCTGGCGCCGATCGCCGATTTCATCGCCGATGACGCGCGAGCGCGCGCTGTCAGCGCCCGCATCTGGGGCCACCCCTGCGATGCTGCACCTGCGCCAATCGCCGCTGATCGATCTCGTCGCATTGCAGCAAGATCGCCTCGCCGACACGCCCCGCGGACCCGGAGGCACGTGCGCATCGATGCGGCAGCAGGCTTTCAAACGCCGCTGCCGCGCTGCCGCTATCCTGCCGGGCCATGGCCGGATCTCTCGTCTCGTCGACTCCGCAATGGGCCGAGCTCGCGCAGCTCGCGGCCGGCGCGCCGTCGCTGCGCGAGCTGTTCGCCGCCGATCCTGATCGCTGCGCGACGTTTTCGTGCGAAGCGGCCGGAGTGCTGCTCGACTACTCGAAGCAGCGCATCGACCGCCGCACGCTCGAGTCGCTGCTGGCACTGGCACGCGCCTGCCGGGTCGAGGAGCAGCGCGACGCCATGCTGCGCGGCGAGCCGGTCAACAACACGGAGCGGCGCGCGGCACTGCATACCGCGCTGCGCCTGCCGGCCGGCAGCTCGCTGCGACTCGGCGAGCAGGACGCAGCCGCCGACGCCTTCGCCGTGCGCAGCCGCATCGCCGCCTTCGCCGACCGCGTGCGCGCCGGCGCCTGGCGCGGCCATCGCGGCCAGCCGATCCGGCACGTACTGCACATCGGCATCGGCGGCTCCGACCTTGGCCCGCAGTTGGTCACCGCGGCGCTGCACGCCTACGCGACGCCCGATCTGCGCTTGCACTTCGTGTCCAACGTCGACGGCCGCCACCTCGCCGATGCGCTGGCCGAGATCGACGCCGGCGGCGAGGCCGACCGCACGCTGGTGATCGTCGCCTCCAAGACCTTCACCACGCAGGAGACGATGCTCAACGCGCACAGCGCGCGCGCCTGGCTGCTGGCGCGCGGCGTGCCGCGAGAGCGGCTGGCGCAGCACGTGGTGGCGGCGAGCAGCAACGTCGCCGCCGCGCGTGCCTTCGGCGTCGCCGACGACCACGTGTTCGCATTCTGGGACTGGGTCGGCGGCCGCTACTCGGTCTGGAGCGCGGTCGGCCTGCCGGTCGTGCTGGCGATCGGTGCGCGCGCCTTCGACGAGTTTCTCGCCGGCGCCCATGCGATGGACCGCCATTTCGCCAGTGCGCCGCTTGACGCCAACCTGCCGGCGCTGCTGGCGCTGATCGGCGTCTGGAACGTCAACTTCCTGCATTGCGGCGCGCTGTCGATCGCGCCCTATCACCAGCGGCTGGCGCGACTGTCGGCCTATCTGCAGCAGCTCGAGATGGAAAGCTGCGGCAAGCGCGTTGCGCGCGACGGCGCGCCGCTCGATTTCGCCACCTGCCCGGTCCTGTTCGGCGAGCCGGGCACCAACGGCCAGCACGCCTACTTCCAGTGGCTGCACCAGGGGCCGCAGCCGGTGCCGGTGGACTTCGTCGCCGTCGCCGGCGACGACAGCGGGCTGCCCGGCCACAACGACGCGCTGCTCGCCAACTGCCTGGCGCAGTCGCAGGCGCTCGCCTTCGGCAAGACCGAGGCCGAGGCGCTCGCCGAGGCGCCCGCGCAGCCGTGGCTGGCGCCGCACCGCTGCTTTCCCGGCAACCGTCCCAGCAACACGCTGCTGCTGGCGGCGCTCACGCCGGCAGCGCTCGGCGCCCTGCTCGCGCTCTACGAGCACAAGGTGTTCGTGCAGGCGGCCGTCTGGGGGATCAACGCCTTCGACCAGTGGGGTGTCGAACTGGGCAAGGCGCTGGCGCGCGACGCGCAGCGGGCGCTGGCCGGCGAGGCCAGCGTGAGCCACCCGTCGACCGCGGCCCTGGCGGCGCGCCTGCGCCGGCTGCGCGGCCGCTGACGCCGGCCGCCGCCGCGCGCCTCAGCGGCCGGCGCCCTCGCGCACGCAGTCGAGGTAGTACTCGACGTGACCGTTGACGCGCTGCTTGACCAGGCCGTGGATGTCGGTCTCGAAGCCCGGGAAGCTCGCGTTGAACTCGCGCGCGAACTTCAGGAAGCGCACGATCGTCGCATTGATCCGCTCGCCCGGCACCAGCAGCGGGATGCCGGGCGGATACGGCGTCAGCAGCACGGCCGAGATGCGGCCGTCGAGCTGGTCGACCGCGATCCGGTCGACGTCCCAGTGGGTCATCGCGGCGTAGGCGTCGGCCGGCTTGAGCGCCGGCTCCATGTCCGACAGGTACATCTCGGTGGTCAGGCGCGCGATGTCGCTCTTCGCGTACTCGGCGTGCACCGCGCGGCACAGGTCGCGCAGACCCATCTTCTCGTAGCGCGGATTGGCGCGCAGGAACTCGGGCATCACGCGCCACAGCGGCTGGTTGTGGTCGTGGTCGTCCTTGAACTGCTGCAGCTCGGTGACCATCGTGTTCCAGCGGCCCTTGGTGATGCCGATCGTGAACATGATGAAAAACGAGTACAGACCGGTCTTCTCGACGATGATCCCGTGCTCGGCCAGGTACTTGGTCACCACCGCCGCCGGGATCCCGTGCTCGGCGAAGCTGCCGTCGACGTCGAGCCCGGGGGTGATCACGGTGGCCTTGATCGGATCGAGCATGTTGAAGCCGGGCGCGAGCCGGCCGAAGCCGTGCCAGCGGTCGGAGGCCACCAACAGCCAGTCCTCGCGCGTGCCGATGCCTTCCTCGGCCAGTTCCTCCGGGCCCCAGACGCGGAACCACCAGCTCTCGTCGCCGAACTCGGCATCGACCTTGCGCATCGCGCGCCGGAAGTCGAGCGCTTCGGCGATCGACTCCTCGACCAGCGCCGTGCCGCCCGGCGGCTCCATCATCGCCGCCGCGACGTCGCAGCTGGCGATGATCGCGTACTGCGGCGAGGTCGACGTGTGCATGTGGTAGGCCTCGTTGAACTGGAAGCGGTCGAGCTGCTCCTTCTCCGAGTCCTGCACCAGGATCTGACTCGCCTGCGACAGACCGGCCAGCATCTTGTGCGTGCTTTGCGTGGCGAACACCATCGACTGGCGCGCGCGCGCGCGGCCGTTGCCGCTGCCGTCGGCGCCGGCGCCGCCGATCGCGTGCATGTCGCGGTAGAAGCCGTGGAAGGCGGCGTGCGGCAGCCAGGCCTCGTCGAAGTGCAGCGAGTCGATCACGCCGTCGAGCAGGCGCTTGATCGTCTCGACGTTGTAGATCACGCCGTCGTAGGTGCTCTGCGTGATGGTGAGCACGCGCGGCTTGACCGTGCGGCCCTTGAGCAGCGGGTGGCCGTCGATCTTGCGCCGGATCGACTGCGGCTCGAACTCCTCGAGCGGAATCGGGCCGATGATCCCGTAGTGGTTGCGGGTCGGCGTCAGGAACACCGGGATCGCCCCGGTCATGATGATCGCGTGCAGCACGCTCTTGTGGCAGTTGCGGTCGACCACCACGACGTCGCCCGGCGCCACCATGTAGTGCCAGACGATCTTGTTGGCGGTGCTGGTGCCGTTGGTGACGAAGAACAGGTGGTCGGCGCCGAAGATGCGCGCGGCGTTGCGCTCGCTCGCCGCCACCGGCCCGGTGTGGTCGAGCAACTGGCCCAGTTCCTCGACCGCGTTGCAGACGTCGGCGCGCAGCAGGTTCTCGCCGAAGAACTGGTGGAACATCTGGCCGACCGGGCTCTTCAGGAAGGCCACCCCGCCCGAGTGGCCGGGGCAGTGCCACGAATACGAGCCGTCCTGCGCGTAGTGGGTGAGGGCGCGGAAAAACGGCGGCGCCAGCGTGTCGAGGTAGGCGCGCGCCTCGCGGATGATGTAGCGGGCGACGAACTCCGGCGTGTCCTCGAACATGTGGATGAAGCCGTGCAGCTCGCGCAGCAGGTCGTTCGGCAGGTGCCGCGAAGTGCGCGTCTCGCCGTACAGGAAGATCGGGATGCCGGCGTTGCGGCGGCGGATCTCGCGCACGAACTTGCGCAGTGCCGCCACCGCCTCGTTCTCCAGCGTGGTCGGATCGTCGACCACGCCGGCGAACTGCTGCGGCGAGTCAGCGACCTCCTCGTCGTCGATCGACAGCACGAAGGCGCTGGCGCGGCTCTGCTGCTGGGCGAAGCTCGCCAGATCGCCGTAGCTGGTGACGCCGATCGCCTCGACACCTTCGGCTTCGATCGCCTTGGCGAGCGCGCGGATGCCCAGGCCGCTGGTGTTCTCGGAGCGGAAGTCCTCGTCGATGATGACGATCGGGAAGCGGAAACGCATGGGGCCTCGGCAGCGCGGCAGGAGCCGGTGGCAGTATCGGCGAAAGCGGTTTGCGCAGCGGGCGCCCGGGCCGCATCCGGAAGGGCCGCGATTATCGGCTGCGAGGCCGGCCTGTCAAGGAAGACGGCGACGACGCGGTGCTGGTGGCCGACACGCAGGCCACGCCGGTGATGGCGGGCGACGTGATCCGGCGCATCCGTGCGGTCACCGACACGCCGATCCCGACTGACCTTCGCTGGGCTGCGATCGGCATGCTGAAGACCACCCGTTATCGTTTACACGTTCCAGTGCCGGCGGATGGCGCGCTTCAACCACGGCCGCGTGCTGTTTGCCGGCGACGCCGCGCACCAGGTCTCGCCGTTCGGCGCGCGCGGCGCCAATTCCGGCATCCAGGACACCGACAACCTGGTGTGGAAGCTGAAGCTGGTGATCGACGGGCGCGCGCCGGCGCGGCTGCTCGACACCTACTCCGAGGAGCGCGTGTTCGCCGCCGACGAGAACATCATGAACTCGACGCGCTCGACCGACTTCATCACGCCGAAGGGCGCCATCAGCCGGACGTTTCGCAACGCCGTGCTGCAACTGGCGGGCGAGCACGCGTTCGCGCGCCGGCTGGTCAATTCGGGACGCCTGTCGGTGCCGTCGATCTACGCGGGCTCGTCGTTGAATACCGCCGATGCCGACGCGTTCGCCGGCGACACCGTGCCGGGCGCGCCGGCCGAAGATGCGCCGGTGGCGATCGATGGCGATCCGGGTTGGCTGCTCGATGCGCTCGGCAACCGCTTCCAGTTGCTCGTTTACGCCGACGATCCGACGCGCGTGGATCTTGCGCCGCTTGCGGCGCTGCGCGCGGCACCGGTTGCGGTCGAACCGATCATCGTCGGTGCGCGGGCGGCCAGTCTTCCGGGCGTGCGCGTCCTGCACGACGTGAAGCGGCTCGTCGCCCGGCGCTACGACGCGCGCGACGGCAGCGCGTACCTGCTGCGGCCCGACCAGCACGTGTGCGCCCGCTGGCGCCAGGTCGATGCGGCGAGGGTGGCCGCGGCGCTGGCGCGCGCCACGGGCAACGACTGAAAGGGACTGCGATGGCGCTGAACCTGAACCCGAATTTCAACGAGGCCGGCAAGCGGTATTTCCGCGACTTTGCGCCCGGCGACGATTTCTACGAGATGCTGATCGCCGCGCATCGCGACCTGTCGGCCGACCGCAGCGCCGTGCTCAACGCCAAGCTCATCGTGCTGCTGGCCAACCACGTCGGCGACCTGGCGGTGTTGCGCGAGGCGCTGGCGCGGGCGCGTGACGGCACCTGAGCGGCAATCCAGACGCTCCCGTCGCCCTTCGGGCCGTCCCCCCCTAAGGGCCTGCGGATCTTTGGTACCATTTTTCGTATGAGTCGTTTGCTGCTGGTCGTGCTCGTGCTGCTGCTGCCCTGGCGCCTGTGGGCTGCAGACGCCATGACCCTGGCAGGGTCGACCGGCGCCGCAAGCGCGCAGGCACCCTGCCATCAGGCTGCGGCGGACTTGGCCGTGCAGCCGGGAGCGCTCGCCGGCGCAGCGGTCGATGCGCCGGCCGTCGACATGGCCCGAGCGCAGGGCGGCGATGCCGAGGGCAGCGACGGCCTCGCGGCCGACCCCCCCGTTCAGTGCCTGCTGTGCGGCTTGTGCCATCTGACGCTGGGCACTCCAGCCACGCAAGGTTCACTGGCCCAGGGCTTGCCGGCCGGCCCACCCGTGCCGGTCAGCGCGAGCGCCCTCGAAGTCGAGCCGCAGCGCGTCGTCGAGCCCCCCAGGGGCTGATCTCCACACCCTCAGTCCGTCCGCAGGCCGCTGC
>Ga0208100_100500_pt1 | contig 15032 bp, 13 predicted proteins | sample SubbioR11_8A_Aug_FD_184817 | JGI IMG/M metagenome (GOLD analysis project Ga0208100, IMG submission 184817) | Serpentinite rock and fluid subsurface biosphere microbial communities from McLaughlin Reserve, California, USA - CR11_8A_Aug (SPAdes) | ecosystem: Environmental > Terrestrial > Deep... | reverse complement strand
TGGGCGGGTTCTACCCAAAACAGCTCCTCGCGGGGCATGGAGTTAAAAATCGCGATGATCTGCTTATAGTCGTGCCCGCCGGGGATAGCGTTATCCAGCTCCAGCACCTGCTTGAGTTTGCGGCGCAAAATGGGGATCTCTTGCACCGGGGTAGAGAGCGCCTGGGAGGTGAACAGCCCGATAAAGCGCTGCTCGCCCAGCACCTGCCAGGCGCTACTGACCTTCTTGAGGCCGATGTAGTCCATACGGATAGGGCGGTGGACGGTGGCCTCGGCGTTGGTTTTGGTCACGACCAGCAACGGCCCGCTAGTGACCCGCTCCCGCAAAGCTTCGGGGAGTTGGCTTATGGGTACCGGTTGGGCGTAGGCGCTGCGCGAGGTGTCGCGCAGGATGCCGAGCCCGGAGTCCGGCACTACGCATAGGCTCCTCATCCCGTCAAGCTCGAGCAGCTCGTACTCGCGGTAGCCCAAAAAGACAAAGTTATCAGCCGCCAGCCAGTCCAGGAAGGCGGCATATTCGCGCAGATCGCCGGCCCGCTGGCGCTGTTGTCCTGCGAGTAAACCGCAGGAAACGCTCTTGGCTAGCTGCCTCAAGCGCTCGCTGAGCTGACCGGTCTGCTCGCGCATCAACGGATAATCATCAGTGGCCTGTACTACGTCGTGCAGTACGCGCTTAACGCCCTCTGCCAGCCTGGCTAACTTGACGGCGTCGTCCTGGCGGGTTAGCAAGAACAGTCCATAAGACTCGGCCACTCCGCGCCCTTTGAGGAGAGCGATAAGCTCCCCGTCGGCGCTCCGCCGCAGCCGGAAGACCGGATGGAGGCTGTGGCGCAGCTCGAAGCCTTGCCGCTGCAACTCCGCGCGCACCGAGTCGACTATGAAGGGGCGGTCTTTGAGAGTCAGCTCGAGCACCGTATAAGCCTCCCAGCCGTCGGTCTGGAGGCTCGGGTCATAAACTCGAACTTTGACCTCCTCGGGCTGTTTGCGCTGTATGAAGGAGAGGGCGCCCAAGGCGACAGCCAACAACCCGTCGTCGCCTAATTCGTTTAACAGCTCAGGGTTGGCCTTCTCAAACAGCGGGCCGACCAGAGTGCGTAACAGGCTCTGGTGGCGCTTGGAGAACCGTTTGGCGATCAGCTCATCGAGTTGCCTAAGTGCTGACATGCGGACACTCCCATCCCAAGGCACAGTGCTTGGCGCCCATATGAATATGGTCCAGTATACGTTGCATGGCGCGTCTGGGATGAGGGACAGCCGACCCTATTACTAGAATCACTAAAATCGTACCGACGCGCTGCCCGGTTATCGCAGGTAGTCGAGGATGCCGCGGGCCAGCAGCTCGACCGCTATGGGCAAGGAGGCCTCGTCGAGGTCGAACTGCGGGTGGTGATGGGGCTTGTCGATACCGGCGGCCTCATGGCGCGCTCCGACAAAGAAGTAGCAGCCTGGCGCCTGGGCCAGCCACAGCGCCATATCGTCGCCGCCCATGATCGGCGCGTGCTCAATAGGCTCCTGACCTAGCGCCCCAACGGCTACCGCTCTAAGCCTTGCGGTCATAGCCGGGTCGTTAACTACCGCCGGTGAGCTGCTGCGCCAGAAAAGCTCAGCCTGGCCGCGAAAACTTGCCGCCAGGCTGCTGACTGTCTCACTCAGCCGCGACTGGAGATAGCTGCGCGTCTCGGGTTTGAAGGTGCGCAGCGTCCCCTTAAGCTCGACCAGTTCGGGGATGATGTTATAAGCGGTGCCGCCGTGGATGGCGGTAATGCTGATGACCGCCTGGTCGGCAGGGTCGGTTTCGCGGGCGACGAGCTGTTGTAGGCCGACCACTAGCTGGGCGCTGATGGCGATCGGGTCGATAGCCTGGTGCGGCAGCGCGGCGTGGCCGCCTTTGCCCGCTACGGTGATGCGGTATGAGTCGGTAGCGGCCATGGCTGGTCCGGGCCGCACTGCGACCGTGCCGGTAGGGTGGTCGCTGCTGAGGTGTAGGCCGATGGCGGCGTCCGGCTTAAATCCTTCAAGCGCACCGTCTTTGAGCATGGCCTCGGCGCCGCCTACGATCTCCTCAGCCGGTTGAAAGATGAAGACCACCGTCCCGGCTAGCGCCTGCCGCTGGGCCGTAAGCAGCTTGGCTACTGACAGCAACACGGCGGTATGGCCGTCGTGGCCGCAGGCGTGCATCTTGCCGTCGCTGAGTGAGCGGTACGGGACATCGCGCTCTTCATGCACCGGGAGCGCGTCCATATCGGCTCGAGCCAGCACGGTGCGGCCCGGCTTAGCACCTGCTAGCACTGCCACCACGCCGGTCTGGCCCAAGCCTGTCCGCACCGGCAGCCCCAAGGCCCGCAGGTAGTCGGCCACGATGCCGCTGGTGCGCACCTCCTGAAAAGCCAGCTCGGGGTGCTGATGAAAGTCGCGCCGGAGCGCTACGGTCTCGGCTGCTATGGCCTGCGCAGCTTCGCGAATACCTTCCATGATGCCTCCTCAAAAGTCAAGTAGTCAGAACTCAAGTATTCGAGTATTCAAGTAGGGGCTAAACCCTTGAGCCTGGCAGTCTTTCAGGCTCTCAGTTTGTCAGCCAGTGGTTTTGCTGATAGCCTGACCAGCTGAAAGGCTAAGCGCCTTTTCATCCTCGGGGGTGAATAGATCATGAGTTCCTCAGTAGTCCGCCGGCCGCAGGTAGAACTCGTCGATGGCGGTGCTGGAGATCACGGCGCTAATGGGCGGCTTGCGCTTCCAGTGGGTTTTGGCCACTAGCCCCTTGACCAGCGCCAGCTCGCTTTCGCTAAAGCCCAGCTTTAGCAAATAGGCCTCCTCGTAGCCGGCCATCAGGTGGGCCAGAATGGTGTCGCCGCGCTCGTAGCTGATGCCTAAGTCGCTTTCGTCGGACTGGCCGGGGATCAGGTCGGCGCTGGGCGGCTTGCCGATGATCACCTCCGGTACGCCCAGGTGCTTGGCCAGGGCCCAGACCTGGGTCTTGAACAGGTCGCCCAGGGGGTTGACCGGCGGCGCGTCGTCACCGTGCCAGGTGTAGTAGCCGAACATCCGCTCGGTCTTGTTGCCGGTGCCGAGCGGGAGGGCGTTAAGGGCCAGCGACTGATCAAAGCCGATCATCATCCTGACCCGGCTCATTAAGTTCCCCTTGCGGTGCGGGGTCATCTCGGCGACTTGCTTGGCATAACCGTCCACCGCGCCGGTAATGTCGATAGTCTGGCTGTGGATGCCGAGCGCCTCGATGACCAGCCGGGCGTGCATGAGCGAGTCGGGGCTCGAGCTTTGATAAGGCAGCCTAATGGCATAGACCTGCTGTGGCCCCAAGGCTTTGGCGGCTAAGTAGCAGGTCACCGCCGAGTCGACCCCACCGGAAAGGGCTACCAGCACCTTGGCAAAGCCCTTGCGACCCACCTCGTCGCGCAGGAAAGTTACCAGAAAATCGGTGAGCATCTCAAGGTTGAGCTCAAGTAACTGTTGCGGGCGACCGTTGGCCCGAATAATCGGTACACTCACAGCGCCTCCTGGAAGCTGCGGATCAAGGGAGCCAGATTGGCGCGCAGGTCAGCCAAGAGCGGGGTCTCATAGCGGGCCACCTGGATGCTCTCCAAATGGAGGTCGACCAGCACCACCGCCTCCTCAAACAGCGGCCCCTGAGCTATCACCTGACCGTAGGGGTTAACAGCGTGCGAAAAGCCCACCATCCCCTTGCCCCCCTCGAAGCCGACCAGGCTGGTGGTAATGACAAAGATGCCGTGCTCGGCGGCGATCCCTTCGGCGGTAGCCAGCCAGCGGCGGGCGTTGGCGGGGGCGGCGCCCACCAGGTCGCGGGCGGGGCTGGCCATGGGGATGTAAAGCACTTCGGCCTCCTTGAGTGCCAGCACCGCCGCGGTGCTGCTGTGCCAGGCGTCCTCACAGATCAGCATCCCAGCCCGGCCAAAACGGGTGGCAAAAGTATCGAGCCGCTGCCCGCGCGAGACGTAGCGCTCCTCATCAAAGACGCCGTAGGTCGGCAAGAACAGCTTGCGGTGGATGTGGCGGATACCGGCCTGAGGAGTATTGAACTCGGCGTACAGGGCGCTGTTGAAAAAGTCGTCCTGGTAACGCTCGTAAAAGCCCAGGCAGATGTCTATGGGGGCAGTCCACTTAAGACCGGCCAGCAGCTCTTGCAGCAGTGTCACTACCTGCTCGGCGGTGAGCGCCTGCTCGCGCACTCCAGCTTGCAAAAAGTAGCCTGAGAGCGCGGTCTCAGGCAGTGTAACTACCTTGATCCCTTGGTCTTTGAGCGGGGCCAGGCGCTCGGCCAGTCGCTTTAGCGTGGCCGTAAGCCTTCCCTTGGACGGTTTGAACTGCAGCAGGGCGTGGCGGATCATCGCCCCATCTTACCCGCCCTGGTACGCTGTGACCGTTGTGCCGCGAGGCGAAAGCGACCGTGAGATACAAGGCCAGTGCGGCCGGGGCTACTGCCGTAGTCAGCAAACCGCTCACCGGTAAGGATATTAGGGCCCTGGTGCGCGGACTGCTAGGTGGTCGGAGCTAGCGCCGTTGCCGCAGCGCTTCGTAGATTAGCAGCGCCCCGGCAGTAGCTACGTTGAGGCTGTCGGCCAGCCCGCGCATGGGGATGCTGACCTGCACCTCGGCTGCGGTCAGCCAGGCCGGGCTTAGCCCGGCGTGCTCCGCGCCGAGCACCATGGCGGCTCGACCGGTATAGTCGGCGTCCCAATAGCTGGCGCCGGCGTGTGGCGTGGCGGCTATCAGGCGAAAGCCCTGGGCGCGCAGCCAAGCGAGCAGCGCGGTGCTATCGGCCTCGATGACCGGACGGCTGAAGACCGTGCCCAGGCTGGCGCGGATTACGTTGGGATTTTCTAGGTCGGTGCCGCTGCCGCTTAAGAGCACCGCGTCAAGACCGGCGCCGTCGGCGGTGCGGATAATGGCCCCCAGGTTGCCGGGCTTTTCTAGCCCGTCTAGTACCAGTACCAATGCGTTACTAGGCAGTTGCAGGGTGCTAAGAGCGCTCGCTCGGCGCTCCGCGACTGCCAATAGGCCATCGGGGTTATCACGGTAGCTGATCTTGGCAAAGACCGCTGGCGCTACCTCGATTTGCACTACTTCGGGCGGGACGGCCTTAAACAGCGCCGCCGCCTCGGGCCGTAGCAGCGCCGGGCAGCGGTATAGCCGCGTCAACTTGACCCCCGCGGTCAGCGCAGTTGTCAGCTCGCGCGTCCCCTCGATGATAAAGCGGCCCTGGCGCTCCCGTTCGCGCCGCTCGCGCATGCTTAAGAGTGCCTTCACCTCGGGGTTACTGGGGCTGGTAATCTCTTTCACCAAAGGGTATCTTAGACCACCGCCACGATAAAGTCACGCAGTTCGTAGCCCTGGGTAAGGTCGCTGAAGCTAACCGTGGGCGGCTTAACGATGCGAAGGTCAAGGGCCAGCAGCCGCTGCAAGAAGATATCGCTCTCAAAAATGGCGATATAGGCCCCAGGGCAGCGGTGATGCCCGTCGCCAAAGCTCATAGCAGCAGGCTGCGCGAGGGCTCGAGCCCTGATGCAGTGCGGTTCGGGGCCGACTGCTTCGGGGTCGGTGTTAGCTGCCGCGATGTGCAGATCGATATGCGCCCCAGCCGGGATAGTGACAGGTTCGCCAGCGCGCTCGAGCGTGAAGTCGCGCTCGGCGGTGCGATAGAGGTGTCCGACTACCGGCTCGAGCCTGAGCAGCTCTTGCAACAGCCGGTGGCGCGCTGCCTCGTCGCCGGCCAGGTAGTTAGCCCGCAGCTCAGGGTCTTCTAGCAGGTGCCAGGCCGCCACCGAGATGAACTCACGAGTGGTAGCCATCCCAGCGGCGCCGTAGGTAACGCACTCGGTTAGGATCTCCAGGTCCTTATAGCCCTTACTCAGCAGGTGCGAGATCACGTCCTCGCGGGGTGCTTTGCGCCGCGCGGCGATGGCGGGCCGGACATCAAGGAGATAAAACTTAGCCATCCGCCACTGATTTAGCACCAGCTTCAGAGAACGCTCGAGCCGCGAGGCATTGTCACGCGGCTGATCGAAGAAGCTGTCGATGCGCTGGTCCATCCCCGGCAGCCGGCTGTCGGTCAGCCCCACCACCTGAGCGGCCACCTGCACCGCCAAGGTCATGCTAAGAGCGCTCAGATCGGCCTGCTTGGTGCGCTTTAAATCGGCGACTAGCGCGTCGGCTAGGCCCTCCATGAACGGCCGATAGCTCTTGCTGATGGTGGCCGGGGTGAAGAACTTAGCGATCTCGCTGCGTTGCGTGCGGTGCTCTGTCCCTTCTTGATAGAGCACCGGTAGGCGTATGCCGCGGGGCATCTTGCCGACTAACTCGGCCTTGAAGCCGGCCTGCCGGGTGCCGTCTAGGCGCAACAGGGCTTTGATATCGGCGTGGCTGTAGGCGTGCCAGACACCGCTAGCGTCCGGCTCGAGCTTACCGCGCGCGGGGCAGCGGGTAGTTTTCGAGTGGCTGGCGTTAGGGGGCGAAGTTGACATCGGCATCTCCTAGGAAAAGCGGTAGTCGAGTATTCAAGTATTCGAGTATGCAAGTAGGGCTACCCCAGGCGGTTATCTTAGTGCCGGGGTAGCTACTGGATGATATGATACAGAATAAATCATAAGTTGCACTGTGGTTGCCATAACAGAAGCGGGTCGGCCAGTCCAGGCGATAGAATCGGGCATCATGAGCGAACTCGATCGCCGCATCCGCCGTACCCGCCGCCTGATGACCGATGCGCTGATTGCGCTCACGCTGGAGAAGGGCTACGAGGCGGTGTCGATCCGCGATATTACCGAGCGAGCGGGCATCGGCTACGCCACCTTCTTCCGCCACTACCGCGACAAGGAGGCGCTGTTGGGTGACGTGCTCGAGGCGATGCTGGAAGAGCTAATGGCGTTGGTGCAGCCTAGCTCCAGCGTGACTGACCCCCGCACCACCGGTCGGCTGGTCTTCACCCATGCTCAGCAGAACGGCGCCCTCTACCGGGTGTTGCTCGCTAGCCGGGGCTCGAGCGACCTCTTGCGGCGCGTTCAAGAAATCGGCGTACAAGGTGTGCTAGACACCTACCACGAACGTCCTAACAGTCCGGTGCCGATTGAGATCGCCGCTAACCATATCATCGCCTCGTTTCTGGCGCTGATCGACTGGTGGCTTAAGCGCGATATGCCCTATCCGCCGGAGCGGATGGGGGAGATCTACGCCGCGTTGATTATCGAGCCGACACGGACGGTGGTATTTGCCTAGCGCTGCCCACAAAAAAGCCGGGGCTTTAACCCCGGCACTAGAAATCAGGCGCTAGCTACCGGCGACTACCGCCTTGGTGATGATGTCCTCCACGTCAAGAGCGGACTCTACGGCGATCCCGTAGTGCGCGAAGAGGCCTGCCTTGGCCGCTAACACCCAGCGGTGGCGCACCGTGATGGCTACGGAGGGCGTGCCCGGCTCAACTCGCCTAACCTCCACGACCGTGCCAGCAGAGTCGATGACGGCTAGCTCCAAGGGCGCCCGGATGCCTTCCATCGGGTAGGTGTGTCGGGTGACTTCGCGCGGGTGGGTGTGCAGCAAGAAGAGGGTGCTGAGTGCCATAGGCCCCGCGTCACGCAAGCCGAAGCGGCGAGCCTCGGCGGTTCCGGCGAAGCGCACCGGCAAGCGTGCGATAGTGCCGTCCGGGTTGGTCAGCCGGATAGCACCGGCCGGCAGCTCAGTGATAGTGCGCGGCAGATAACTGTCAGTAGCCCGGGCGAGGTTAGGTGCTACCCAGTAGAGGCCGATCAAAAAGGCGACGCCAAGGAGGGCTAGCCCACCGAGGAGCTGCTTAAGACGAGTGCTCCAATGAACTTTCGCTGTCATAGCCAAGACCTCCTTTATTTGTCTTGCCTAAAAAAGCATAGCAGATTTATTTGTGAGAAATAGCAGCGCTAGCGCTTGACCTTAACCGCCTCCGCCGTTAGGTCGGGCAGCTTAACCCGCAGCTCCTCGCCACCGGCCGGGAGCGCAAAGCGCTGCGTGGCGAACTTGTCCTTAAGGAAGCGCCCGTGGATTAGTAGCGCGTCGGTATCGTCCTGATAGACGTCGCCAACCATCTTCTTGACGGTCTCTTCAAGCAGTGAAAGCTGCTCTAGCAGCGTCTCCTTGGCAGTCTTGCCGTTGGATAGCCGGTACTGCTCAGCGAAACTCGAAGGGAGGTTGAGGTATTTTCCCAGCGCGTCGGGGAGGTACTCCAGCGCGGTCTGGCGGAGGTTGTAAGCCTCGTGGGTGAGCCCGCCCGGCAGGGCCTGGAGCTGCGGTAGCACCGAGATAATGGCGGCGCGGATGCTGGTGACTTTTTCCAGCACGTCGTCCGGAACCCGGCCCTGGCTGCGGCGCACCAGATTGTCCAGGGTCTCCTTGACCTCGTCGCTGGGGTTGCGCGCCTCGCCAAAGCGCTCATTAAGCCGCTTAAGGTCCTCAGGTACGCTCACCTTGTGCTTGGCATAGACGCTCTCCAGGGCCTTATTAAGAGCGTTCTCGAGCACCCGCAGCTCGGACAACAGTTTTTCCTCAGGGGTTAGGCCGTTAGCTAAGCTGTACGTCTCAGCGTAGCCGCGCGGCAGGTTAAGGTACTGCTGCAAAGTCTGCGGGAAGTACTCCAGGGCGGCGCGCTTGATGGTAGCTAGCTCAGGCTGGGTCAGCGTGCGCCACCAGGTCAGCGAGGGGAGCAGGGCGCGCACGCTGCTATCGATCTGGCTGATCTTCTCAAAGACCCGCTCTGAGACCTTGCCGCGTGACATCTCCAGCACGTCGCCAATATCGAGCTGCCGCACTTCGACCCTGACACTAGGGCGGTAGACGCTCTTGGGGGCCTTGACCGTCACCTCGCTGTCATCGTAGAGGCGCTGGGCCGGCATGAACAGCCACAGCACCAGGTAGACCCACCACAGCATCGGTATGAAGGCAATAAACAGGATGCGGAACGCCATCCGCACCGGGAAGATGTCCAGTCCGATGAAGCGGGCGAAGCCGCTGCATACCCCCCCTAACCAACGATGCCGCAGGTTGCGCTCGAGCCTTCTGATCATAGAGGTATTGTAGCAAGAGCGGGCCTGCTGGGTATCACACCATAGGGTGAGGCAGCGGCTTGGCCAGTCAGAAAAACCTGTGGTTGTAGGCTTTGCCTGAAAGGTTGTGGGATGTGGGTTGTAGGGGCTTGCCCACCACCCTAGTGCTGAATGCTAGCAAGCTAACCTGCGGTGCGGTAGCGCTGTAAGGGCTCCCGGTAAGCGCCGGACTGTTGCGGTCTGAAGTTGGCAATGGTGGCCTGGTTGGCTACCGTAGTAGCGTCTGACACTACCCCTGCGCCTTGCAGCGCTAGTAGCGCCGCGCCATAAGCCGCGCCCTGGTTTTGCGCTGGGCGTGATAAGGGGAGCTCGAGCACGTCGGCAACGAGTTGCAACCACAGGTCGGACTTGGCCCCGCCGCCGGTAGCTAGCGCACGGCTGAGCGTAGTCAGGCTGCCGATGACATCGAGCGCGTCGCGCAGGCTAAAGGCCACCCCTTCAATCACCGCCCGCACCAGATCGGCCTGGGTGGTAGCCAGCGAGAGGCCGCTGAAGCTGCCGCGCAGCTTAGGGTCGAGGTGCGGGGTGCGCTCACCGGCCAGATAGGGCTTAAACGTCACGCCGTTGGCTCCCGGCGGGCTCTGCGCCGCCAGCCCCATCAGCTCGGTAAAACTCTGGCCGGGCGCCAAAGTATCGCGGTACCACTGTAGGCTGCCCGCTGCCGCCAGCGTTACTCCCAGCAGATGGTAGCCGCCGTCGGCGTGGCAGAACAGATGGACGCGGCCTTCGGGATCGGGGGTAGGCTGTTGCAGCGGCGCGAAGATCACCCCACTGGTCCCCAGGCTCACGCTGCCGATGGCCAACTGGCGGCTGCTGAGCCCCAGGCCGGTAGCAGCAGCGGCATTGTCGCCCGCGCCGGCCACTACCGGCAGGCCTTCAGGCAGCCCGGTAGCAGCGGCAGCCTCGGCGGTGAGTAAGCCGGTTACGCCGTGCGAGGGGATGATCTCCGGGAACAGCGCCGGATCGACGCCAACGGCACGCAGCACATCCTTGTCCCAGGCTTTTCGGGTCAGGTTGAAGCAGTTGGTTCCGGAGGCGTCGGTCGGTTCGGCAGCCATTATGCCGGTCAGCACATAGCCCAGGTAGTCCTTGGGCAACAGCGAATGGCGGGTGCGGGCGTAAGCCTCCGGCTCAGCTTGGCGCAGCCAGAGCAGTTTGGGTAGATGAAAGCCGGTAATGGCCGGGTTGCCGGTGCGGCTAAGCAGCTCGCGCCGGGGGATGGCCGCCTCGATCTCGGCTACCGCTAGGCCGGTGCGCTGGTCGTTCCAGAGGATGGCCGGGCGGATGGGTTGGCCGCTAGCATCAAGCGCCACCATGCCGTGCATCTGCCCCGATAGCCCGATGGCGATGATCTCGTGGCCTTCAAGACCCAAAGCGATTTCGCGCAGCGCCGCCAGGCTGGCCGCCGCCCAGTCCTCGGGGTGCTGCTCGGTCCAGCCGGGCTGCGGGGTATAAAGCGGATAGCTGTGGGTGACCTCGGCTAGCAGTGCGCCCTGGGCATCTACCGCCACCACGCGCACACCGGTAGTGCCGAGGTCTAACCCGAGCGCTAGCACTAGCGCACCCCTAAGAGCAGCTCGACGGTGAGTTGATCGAGGCGCTCCAAGCCCGGTCCGCGGCGGCGCAGCGCCGCGAGGTCGAACTGGTGGGCCTTAAGGGCAGCGGCTTGGTCGCGGGTGTAGCCCTTGGAGAGCGTTTCTAGCGCTACGTCGCGCACTTTATAAGCCGCCAGCAGCGCCTGAATCTCGGGGTCGGCGTTAAACCGCGCAGCCTTCTCCTTGAGGATCAGGTAAGTGCGCATGCAGCCCTGGGCGAACTCCCAGACACCCGCTTCGTCTTCGGTGCGCAAGGCGTGGGCGTCGAAGTGGCGCGGCCCAGCGTAGCCCGAGTCCTCAAGTAGCTTGACTAAGAAGAAGGCGCTCTTGAGGTTTTCGGCACCAAAGCGCAGGTCTTGATCGAAGCGGCCCATCTTCTGATCGTTGAGGTCGATGTGGAACAGCTTCCCGGCATCGATAGCCTGGGCCACGGCGTGCACAAAGTTCAGCCCGGCCATAGTCTCGTGGGCGAACTCAGGGTTAAGGCCCACCATCGTCGGGTGATCGAGGGTGGCGATAAAGCCGAGCATGGCGCCGACTACCGGCAGGTAGATGTCGCCTCGGGGCTCGTTGGGCTTGGGCTCGAGCGCAAACTTAAAGTTATACCCTTGGTCGCGGTTATATTCGCACAGGAAGTTGAGCGCTTCGCGCAGCCGGGCTAGGCCGTCTAGCGTATTCATCCCGGCATCGACCTCAGCCCCCTCGCGCCCGCCCCAGAAGACGTAGAACTCGGCGCCTAACTCCGCCCCCAAGTCCATGGCGTGCATGGTCTTGTGCAGGGCGTAGGCGCGCACCCGCGCATCGGCGCTGGTGAAGGCGCCATCCTTAAAGACCGGGTCGCTGAACAGGTTGGTGGTCGCCATCACCAGCTTCAGGCCGTAGTCGCTAAGGGCCTGCTTAAACTCCTTAACGATCCGGTCGCGCTCGCTAGCGCCGGCCTCGCTCGGTACCAGGTCGTTGTCGTGCAGGTTGACCCCATACGCTCCTAGCTCAGCGAGCCTTTGCACGATATAGGTGGGGCTTAGCTTGGTCCGGGTCGGTTCGCCGAAGGGGTCTCTGCCGGGGTTGCCGACGGTCCAGAGGCCGAAGGTGAACTTATGTTCGGGCTTGGGGGTGTACATAAACAGTCCTCGCTTTCAGCTTATTTTTGCTGCGCTACGGCGCCTGCTGCTTAGGGCAGCAACCGGAGCACCCCTAAATTGGCCGTGCTGGTCCACGAAGCACCGGTAGGATCGTTCCAGGTGACCTTGCCCGTCCTGAAACCCGCGCCGTTATCGTCATTGACCTGGACGTCGAAGCCGAGCACAAGTCCGGCTTGGGGCCTGATATCTAGCGTAATGGCTGCTTCCACGATATAGCCGCCATCGACTAGGCGGGTGGCTGCCGTGAAGTTGGCGGTAGAAGCGTTACCTCTAAAACTCTGCTCATTGTCGAAGTTGACCCTGAACTGACCGTCATCAGGCTGGTAGAAATCGGTTCGGGCATGGTTTTGATCGATAAAGATCTCAAACGAGTCCTGCTCCCAAGGGTTGGCGTTCACTTTGCTCAAATGACCGTCGGTGATGTGGGCCCAGACATAGAGCCGTTCATCGTCCCACATGGTTCTAACACGAGCGGTTGCGCCTGCGGTTCCGATAACCCAGGTGGTGGTTTCGATCTCGTTGGCGGTGAGCCAGATGGGGTCCTTAACACCATCGATGACCGGCGTCCCCCGCACTGCGCCGGTCGACTTAAACTCTACTAGCGGATCCTGTGCCCTGTCTTGCTGCTCGGCCTCCGGCGTGTGGGTGGCCAGCGTGGACAGCAGAGCATAGTAGGCCGGCTTGCGGGAGTAGTCCCCCCGCATGATGCTCGGCGCGCCCTGGCCGGGGAAGAACGTCATCACCCAGGAGTGCTCGTCATTAAAGCCCCAGACCGTGAACTCCCGGCAACTATCCACGCTTAGGCAGGCTTGCAGCAGCCGGCGATAAAAGTCAGCCTGCCGCTCAAGTTGCGCCTCGGTCGGCACGCCGTCGGCGGGCAGCACCATGCGCACGCTCACCTCAGTAAACGCCGTGGCCAGTCCAAGGTCGGCAAAGCGCTGTAAGTTCTCCCGAACCCCGCCGGGGAAGGGGTACTGGATGGCCAGGTGCCCCTGGGCCGCGAAGCCGTGTACCGGTACACCGTCAGCCAGCAGCTCCTGGACAAGTCGGTAGTAAGCGTCGCTCTTGCGGTTGATGCCCTCTACGTTGTAGTCGTTGAAGAACAGCTTGGCGTCTGGGTCAGCCTCGTGTGCCCAACGAAAGGCGTCGGCGATGTAGCCGGGGCCGAGGTGGCGCAGCCAGATGGTGTCACGCAGCTCCCCGCCATCATCGATCACCTCGTTAACCACGTCCCAGCGGTCGATCTGGCCCCGATAGCGGCCGACGACGGTGTGGATGTGCTCCCGCAGGATGGCGCGCAGCTCGTCGGGGGTGAAGCTCCCTTCGGTGAGCCAGGCAGGGTTCTGGTTGTGCCAGACGAGCGTGTGTCCGCGCACGGCCTGCCCGTGCTCGCGGGCGAACGCTAGTACCTCATCTACCGGCCCGAAGTTGAACTCTCCCTGAGCGGGGTGGACCTCCTCCCACTTCAACCAGTTCTCGAGGGTCACCGAGTTGAACTCCGCTGCCAGCACCCGGCGGTACACCGGGTCCTCGCGGAAGGGATCCCGCACGCCGTGGTGCCCGCCCCCGGCGACCGCAGTGCCGATCAGAAAGCCCTGGGGCGCTACCCCCCGCAGCGCGTCTTGGGCTGCGGCGGTCCCAAGCGCTAAGAGCGCCAACATAAGTAAGCAGCCACCTTGTTTTGCCATATTCGCCTCCAAAAGTCAGTAGTCAAGTATTCGAGTAGCCAAGTATTCTAGTAGGGGCGGAATGCGCTCATGCCGCCATTAGATCGACTGCCTAACTAATAGTACCCCTCAGCGCCGTGAGTGTCAACCTTAGAGCTTAGAGTGGCTTCAAGGACGCCAGCGGGCGTCGGTCCACCTCTGACTGCTACCTGCGCTCTTAACCGTGGTTTCGATGAAATGCACGCCTCGGGCGCCGTCGATTACTGTCGGATAGTCGGCCAGGGGGTCGGGCTTAAGCCCCTCACGCCGGGCGCGCATCGCTGCGGCGGCCCCCAGGTAGGCATTGGCGAAGGCTTCGATTGGACGTAATTGTTAATTGTTAAACCTCGTCAGGAACAGTTTAGGCCGCCTCGTTGAGCTTTTGACGAAGCAACGTTGAAGCCAAGTCGCTCAATGATAAACCTTGCTCTTTGGCTTTGTGCTGGAGTGCCCTGACAACATCTTCTTCGAGTTCAACCTCGAAGTGTCGCTCACGCAATTCGCCTTTCACGTCAGCCGTCCGAAACTCGTCCAGATAGTCTGTCGTATCGTGGGCATCCCAAAACTCTGCTGCTTCATCGTAGTCCCTAAACTGTTTTGGGGTCATACTAGGGCGCTCTTTGTCCACGGTAATACCTCCTTTCCGGGGCCGTCATGTCCCTGGCTGAAATGGGCAGAGCTGTGTGAGGCACCTTGTGAATAAAGAAGACCACAAGATATCTGCCTGCGACGGTCTGCCCGTAAGCGACATAAAGGCTTTCGCCCTGTACCTTGCCTTTCTCCCAATAGCGCACGAAGGGATGTCCAAACAGGATATCTTCGACCTCATCTGTCGTAACGTTGTGCTTGACGGCCAGTTTCTCAACGTAGCGGCTCTTCCAGAGAATGCTATAGAGTTCCAAACAAGCCTCCGCCGGTTGGTCGTAACACCTCGAAGTCTAGCATAGTAACAGGTCAACAGCATTTACTTGATGCGCCAAGACATCGTTGCCAGGCCGCGCCGAGGTACGCCCACGGTCGTTTAGGAACGCGGCTGCCAGCGGGCGTCGGTCCACTTCTGACTGCTACCTGCGCTCTTAACCGTGGTTTCGATGAAATGCACGCCTCGGGCGCCGTCGATTACTGTCGGATAGTCGGCCAGGGGGTCGGGCTTAAGCCCCTCACGCCGGGCGCGCATCGCGGCGGCGGCCCCCAGGTAGACGTTGGCAAACGCCTCAATAAAGGCTTCAGGGTGGCCGGTGGGGAGGCGAGTGGCGCGCTGGGCAGCCTCGCACAGGTAGCCCTGTCCGCGCGTCAAGACCTGGGTGGGGCCGTCTAAGGGCTTGTAGATCAGCGCGTTAGGCTCTTCCTGGTGCCAGGTCAGGCTGCCCTTTTCGCCGTAGATGCGGATGCGCAGATCGTTCTCCTCGCCGACTTGAATCTGCGAGCAGGTCAGAATCCCCTTGGCGCCGCCCGTAAAGCGCAACAGCAGGTTGGCGTCGTCGTCAAGCTGGCG
>Ga0208100_100497_pt1 | contig 15100 bp, 15 predicted proteins | sample SubbioR11_8A_Aug_FD_184817 | JGI IMG/M metagenome (GOLD analysis project Ga0208100, IMG submission 184817) | Serpentinite rock and fluid subsurface biosphere microbial communities from McLaughlin Reserve, California, USA - CR11_8A_Aug (SPAdes) | ecosystem: Environmental > Terrestrial > Deep... | reverse complement strand
CGCAGAGCTCTTACCCGGCACAAGCCAGGCGCTACACCTGCGGGACCAAGTGGCACCGTAGTGTTTCATGAACCGCCGTATACCGAACGGTACGTACGGTGGTGTGAGAGGACGGGGGTTAATCACCCCCTCCTACTCGTTGGAACCTTGGGTTACGGACATCATGGTTACGACCTGGGAGGGTCGGCGTGCCGTGTCACGCCGCTACCTATGGAAAACCGGCGCAGCTACCCGGGAGGTTGTAGCGCCGGCACAAAAGCCGGCAATTTCGACGTGGTTTCTCCGTCACACCTTAAGCTAACGAGGTCTTCCAGCCGTAGCAGGTCACTGCGAAAGACAGGCTCCGCCACGTCCTCGCGCGGGTCTCGCCCCGGTTTTCGCAGTGCCTGATAGATATCTCGCAGCGTGGACAGACCCGCGCCCAGCTCTCGGGGTGAGCCGGCGCAACACGGGGGCGTATAGCAAAAATCGCATCCTTTACAGATTCCTAGGCTTTGCTTAATAATAGTTGACATTGAAGGCGGTGACTGGTATATTATTTTTACAAAAATTGATCAGCTTACTAAATGCTATTTGACGTGAGGAAGATGAAGCCAAAAAATATATTCTGTTCCCACCAAAAAAGAAGGGGGGAATGTTTGTGTTTTATCGTGCTGGCAATAATGCTAAGAAATTTTGCGGTGTTGTTGTGTTGGTGTTGGCTACAATTAGCTTTTCTACATTATCGGGGATGGCTAGCTGGCCTAATTTTGGCAATTCTGTTCATAACTGGTCTGGGCTCTTTTTTGATGGGTATGTGCAATGCCAGCCGGCATATATTGACAATGGGTTTCATGCCGCGCGTGGGTTTTTTGTGTATCGGAATGGCAGGGATGGTGAACGGTGGGCGTTTACTAGCTCCGGCCAGAACTCACAAGACGGCGCCATCTACAGTGCGCAGATGAGATACTGGGACACCCTTAATCCCCTGGCTCCAAGGGTGACGTTTAATTACGGGTTTGACTGGGTTCCCTTTGGTTCAGGTATGTGGATTAATGTAGTCATAGAGACCCCGGCAGAGGAGCTAGGGAGTGATGAATAGATCCGTTGAGGTGGATCTATGAGGTCTAGGCATGCTTGGTTAATTGCGCTTCCGAACGTGTTTTTATCATGTGCCATTACGGTGTTCGTGAGCTTCACCGCCATTCAGTTTGCCCTTTTCCAGCAAGCCACCACTGTACCGTTTGGGATGCCAAATGAAACTTTCGCTGTCAGGGTGCGCAGGTCCGGTCCCCCTCTACAGGCTAGCGAGGGGGCAGGTATCCGCAGGGAGCTTGTGCGCTTGCTTGGGGCTACCGACGCAATCCTCGTTTGGGTCGGAGAGGATTTCGGGCTGGCAGTGCATGACCCCAATGGTTTTTTTGCCGCTCGGCCACTCCGCCAGGGAGGGTACTTTGACAGGGCAGACTTTGGCTCAGAGCTTCCCTCAGTGTTGGTTAAATATGGCTCCCCCCTCTATCGCATGATTGCTGATGGGTCCGTCCTCGTTGGCGGTGCTAAAGCCACAGTACGGGGCGTATATGACCAAAATCACCCCCTATATACACGAGAGCAGTTTTACGTAGTAAGCTTCCTGAACACTACCAGTTTGCAGGCTACGTATTATCTGAGTAGTGACTTGCACGTCGTTTCGGGAATAGTGGACCTATTGAGCCGTCACGGCTACACCGCTCAAGTCATCCCTGCGACACACTCTGTAGCGTCGGCGTTGCGTGGGCTGCTAAACCCCATATACACGACGGCTGCGGCAGGGCTTGTTTTTCTGTGGTTTAACTGTTTTTTAGTGTACTTCGTTATGTTCACTCGATTTGGAAAGATGTTCTCTGTGCATATGCGCTTTGGCGCAACGAAAACGACACTCAGAAATAAATTGGTAGCGATGGCATGGCTTCCTATGGGCATGGGAACCTTACTTGGCATTGTCACCTATGCCGTGATTTTTCGCCGGAGTGACGGTTTCAGCCTCGTATCGTTGCCTGCGTGGGTGGTGCCAACGGGATTTGCGCTTAGCCTAGCCATGAGTACCATGCTTCTGGTCGGCGCATTCTCTTGCCAAAAAATCTGGGCTACAGAGGTCGGGAAACTATGATAACCCAGTTAGTTTTTTCATTTAGAGATATTTGGCGAAAACCCGTAATCTTCGGTTTTTTCGCCATCCAGCTAGTTGTGGCGTTGTTTTTTGGATTCGTATCCCTTGATCAGGTGAGGACTTCTGTTCAGCACACCACGGTTGCTCGCGGGTTAGCGGATTCCCGCTTAGTCTTTTTCTCTCCGAACATCGCGACGCTACCTCAACGGCGTTTAACTCCGACAGAACTGATGGTGACCACACTCGATGAGTCGCAAAGGGCTTACTCAGTGGTGACTTCTCTTAAGCTGCAGGACTATCCTGGCTTAAACGTAGTGGTTGGTTTGGGGGCATTTGCGGAGACCTTCCGACTAGCCGGGGATCTGAGTGCCATCCCTAAGCCCATTGCGTTTGTCGGGCACGACGTAGACGTGGTGCAAGTAGGGGGCGTCGTAGAATTTGGTGAGCGCAACACAGAAAACATCGCGGTTAGAAGTAGATTGCCTCGGGGTTCTAGTTACATATTGCGGGGAACTCCAACAAGCCTAGATGACTCGCTGCTCATTCTTGTTGATGCCAAGTCAGTGCTCGGTTATTTCTTTAACTCTTGGCAGCACTTTGACGAGATCATGGTTAACATGTGTCTTGTAGACCCGACAGGAGCAGAGCTGGCTCAATTTGTATCGCGTATTTTGAACGACGCTGGGGTGGCCCTAAACCCCATAGATCTCAATGCCCATTCCCGTCAAGTTCACGACGGTAATTTCTATGGCGCGCTCTTCTTTCTTGTCTTTTTCGGCATCACCATGGTCTATACCCTAGTCGGCATAGTGGTAAACATGCTCCAACTTATAGATAGTCACTTGTCCGAATACGCAATCCATCTGCTTTCCGGCGCCAGAATGTGGCACTTGTATGCCAGGGTGTTTATTTATGTCTTCGTGTTGGTCAGCCCGCCAGTTATGCTGGTCTCTTGGCTCTTCCTATTAATGCATCAAATGCCTATGTATGGGTTAGTCGGAGTTGTGCCCCCACTGATATGCTTGATACTGCTCTTGGCTGGTTTCCCGATACTTAAGCTCTACAAGACTGATTTGTTCGCCCACTTAAGGAGTGATGACCAATGGCATTAATTAGCATGATGTCCTTGCGCAAGGAGTATCGCCGCGGGCAACACACAACTCACGCCGTCAGGGGCGTATCGCTAGAGATTGAACGGGGGGAGAGCATCGCTGTCACAGGGCCTTCAGGGTGCGGGAAAACCACCTTGCTTAATATGGTTGGGCTCAACGCAGTGCCCACTTCCGGGGAGCTGCAGATCCAGGGGTTCAAAACAAAGTCTTTTTCTAGCAGCAAACTTTCGGCCTTAAGAAGCAGCTTCTTCGGCTACATAGTGCAAGACTTCGCATTAATCGAAGACTACACGGCGTTAGAGAACGTCGAAATCCCGCTACTATATGGGCCGGAGCGCTTGGGGCGACGTGAGCGCCATCAGCGCGTAAAAGCCGCTTTAGCACGAGTTGGCGTAGAGAACAAAGTGCACCAGGAAGCGCGTAACCTCTCCGGTGGCCAACGCCAAAGAGTGGCTATCGCTAGGGCATTAGTGAGTGACCCCCAAGTGATTTTAGCCGATGAACCTACAGGCTCTTTAGATTCCGAAACTGGTCACGAGGTGTTTAGCCTGCTAATAGAGTTGGTGCAAGAAGGCAAAACGCTCATTTTGGTGACTCACAATCTAGATCTCGCGCATCAATGCGGGCGGAGAGTCCAAATGAAGGATGGTCTCATTGTCTGATTTGTGCGCGCTGGCGACAAGCTCTAATGGAGCCCGACCTAAATGTGCCCCATCGACAGACCGATGCGCTTGCGTTTTTGATCTACACTGAGAATCCTGACCTTTACGACCTGGGCGGTGAGCACTATGCCCTCGGCGGTTGTTGGGTTACGGACCGGGGGTGGGTCGGCGTGCCATGTCACGCCGCTACCTATGGAACTGCCGCGCCGGTAGATGGGACGCTGTGGCGCCGGCACATGAGGGCTAGTAGCTTTCTGCCTTCATTTTTTGACGGTTGCTAAAATATTTTTTACCTCGCCTAGACGAAGCCTTTTCTTGGTGAAGTCGATGCCGAGAGAATCCTCCAAGACGTCTGAAATCTCGCTGCGGTAATCAAACAGGTAGATGTTCTCCTGCTCGTTAGAACAGGAGATGCTGTTTAGGCACTCTAGGATCTTGCCCGCCGAGAATCGGTGGGCTGTTTTTTTCTGGATTAACCGCAGTATCACCAGAGCTAAAAAACAAGTTAGAAAATGGGCACCGATGCGGTCTTCTCGCGAAACGTATACTGGGCGCGCCTCGAGCGTGCTTTTTGTGATGCGAAAGGTCTCTTCAATCTCCCACAGTCCACGGTAGGTTTCGATGACCTCCGTATCAGACATGTCGAGTTCGCTGGTGACAATGGCGTAGTAGCCATCTGAATCAAATTGCGGGCGCAGGGTGGCCAGAAGTATCTCGCCTGTCTCCGTGTCAACTTCAAGGTTTTTTAGGTATTTGGCCGCTCCATAGGAGGTGGCCAAGGTGTATTTTTGCGGATCCGCCTCTAGTGCTTTCGTTTTCTTGAGGAGTTCCTCCCGCTGTGCCCTAGCCTTGTCGGCGTACTTCTTGGCCCAGAATACCACTTGCTTTTCATACACAGTCTTCTTTGCCGTTTTGCCGCTACTTAGGGTCACGTTAATGTCCCGGGCAATCCGTCGACTCTTCATCTTGAAGTCGGCATCTTCTTTAGCTGGCCGGCCATCGGTTTCGACATAATCGGCACTGTTAAGCACGTAGTCCTTAAAGGTACCGGAGCCGCCACGAACGGAGAAACTAAAGACATATCCGTTCAGGTTTTTCCCGCCAGTCAGGTAATAAATATTGTCGCCGGTGATGATCCCCATGTCCGCCACCACCACAACTCTCCCCGTGTCGTATTTTTTTCTGACCTCGCCGATTACCGAGCGGAAAGTCTCTTTGTCGAGCTTGTTTCCGGGGAACAACTCGTAGTGGAGGGGAATGCCATCTGCATCCATGGCGAGCCCCATTTGAACAATAGAATTGTGCCTGTCATCAGCCTCATCAATCTCGAAGTAAAAGTTCGTCACATCGTAGTAGATCGTCCTGGTGTTTCGACCGTACTTGGTCGCTATCTGCTCGTGCAAGTAGCGCTGGCACTCCGTAGCGACCTTGGCAAAGTGGGAAAGAGCGCGGTACACATCCGCCAGAGAGAAGTCAAAGCGCTCAAAATATCTACCCTTTTCCTCGAAAGCCTTTTTCTTAGAACCCGGAGACAGCAATCTTGAGGTTGTAAGCAGCATCATTATCGAATTGGTATTGTACTTAAAAGGCTCATGCCTAGCCTTGTTCTTAAAGAAATCGTCCAGTGAAAGCTCGTGATAGATTTTAAGGATAGCAGCATAGCCGAAGTTTTTTCGACCTTCGGCATTCATAGGCAGCGTCTCCTCCATATTTACGGTCAGAGTCAGCTTCTTCTTCGCCGTGTCTTCCGCAGTCATCTTACGGGCAACTTCTTGGAAGTGCGCGATGGGGTCAGCGTATTCTTTTTGCAGAACATCTAAGTACCCAAGGGATTTGATCGTCTTAGCTTTGGGCTTGCCGGTCGCCTGATCGCGATAGCCCTTTTCAATAGAAAGATAGACTCTACCATTTTCCCTAGGCGATTGTTTAAGGTTCAGGTTAGCCCCCCCCGCGAACTACTAGATACCTATATTATAACAATCCTATACAATGCTATACGTTTAAAAGAAACAAAAACAGAAAAAATTTACCCCTTAAAGCCTTACGCTTCAAGGGTCTCTGGTTTCTCCTATCAATGAGGGGTTGTCAAACTAACGGGGTAAATGTCGGTTGGCGGAATAGTATTGACATACGCATAATATGTGCGCATAATTAAGACGTAGGGAGGGAACGCATTGAAGATGCGGGAGATACTTAAGCTGCTGCACAAGGACGGATGGCGCGCGGTTGAAAATAGGACCAGAGGTTCTCACATACAGTTAAAGCACCCGTCGAAAAAAGGGAAAGTCACAGTGCCAGACCACTCAGGCGATATCCCGCCCGGAACACTAAACAGCATCCTCAAGCAGGCGGGGCTAAAATGATAGCTTTTGTCGGGCAAAGAACAAAAGGAGGTAGTGCAGATGCGCAGACTAACCTATTTTGCAGTGTTTGAGCCCACAGCCGAGGGCTACGGCGTGTACTTCCCTGATCTCCCGGGGTGCGTGAGCTCGGGCAAAGACTTTGAGCAAGCCCAAGAGAATGCTACTGAGGCGCTGGGGCTTCACGTCTACGGCATGGAGAAAGATGGCGATGTGCTGCCCGCTCCCTCAAAGAAGCCGCATGTTGACCCCGATACGGCAGAGGGGTATATAGTGGCTCCGGTGACGGTCTTCCCTGAGCTGGTAAAAAACGAACTTGACAACAGGGCGGTTAAGACCAACTTGACGATACCTGCGTGGCTTAAGGAGCTCGCTGAGGCCGAGGGCGTAAACTTCTCTAAAGTCTTGCAGGCCGCGCTTATAGACTATTTAGGCGTTCGAGCACCAAGGTAGAAGAGCGCTCTTGATCCCCATATTTCCTTGGGCGCGGCGTAGCTATAAACGCTTCAAAAAAAGTCGCTACTCCCTTTTGTGGGTCATGGCGACCAAGGTAGGGTTATTAAACAATGACTGGTTAGGTAGCTCAGGGAATGGAGTAAAGTCTATATTAGTGTGTAAAATTCCCTCGGAACAGTTCGTTAACAGCAGTTCGCTTACCGGTAGCAACCTAAAGCGTTGATGCCCAACCCGGGCCGACGGAGGCTCGTTGTCAACAATACCGCATGAAGCACAAGGAAAGTGTTTATCTTCAGTAGCGGTAATTTTGACAGCAATTTTGACAGCAACGCCACCGACATTGTATGAAATGAATGGTCTCCAAGAGCATCTAGCAACCTAAAAAGCCTTCGCATCACACACTCTGCGCCACCAAAGACCATTATTGGATACCACCTGAAACGAGCCTCTTACAATTCGTAATCAGCAGGCCGAGGGTTCAAGCCCCACTATCGGCTCCAGTGTTATCAAGGGTCTCTGGGTTTTCCCGGAGACTTTTATCGAGCAGCACCGTGAAACCCCTCGTTTTACCCTATGGGGATATAAGGTGCCGATACTTGATTGTACTAGATACGGTGCGGCTGTATAGTGGGTACATGAAACAACGGGGAGTGTCAATTACGACGGCACAGACCCTGGGGGTGTGGCGAAGACACTACGATATCAAGCACTGTGTCGAGCACGAGTTCTAACAAAAGATCTAACGGAAGCCAGCAAAAGTGAGCGGAAAGCGGCAGAACATACGTTCGGATGACAGCCCAAAACCCTTGACATAGCAGCGTATAGCAGACACAAGAAGGGCATAGCCGAAGCCTCTCGCTACCCTCTGCTCTAGCAGAGGGTTTTTAATGTTTTCCTGACTTCATTGAAAGATAGGGTAATTGTTGGTACAATTGTGCCCAGAAGAATTTTCAGAGAACGAGGTGCTTGGTGTGTCACGCGCAGTGGTTATCGCCTTAGCTTGTGGCTTGGTTTTGTCGCTCGGCATGAATGTTTTTCTTTATGTGCAATTACAAGCCAGCCCCGAGGTAGTCTATGTGGATGCTCCGCAAAGCAAGACAGAACCCTTGCCTGCCCAGGAACCATCCCTCGTGGTGGTGCATGTCACCGGTGCTGTGGCTCGCCCTAGCGTCTACACCTTGGCCACGGGCAGTCGCGCCGTTGCTGCTATCGAAGCTGCAGGGGGCGCACAGGCGGATGCGGATCTCGAACGCACTAATTTAGCGCGAGTGCTTAGTGACGGTGAGCAGTTGCACATTTTTCGTCGTGGTGAACAAGGGATGGCAACGTCTACCCCTGCACCGGGCGGTTCAAGCAATCCTCGTCTCAATGTTAATACCGCGACCCAGGCCGAACTTGAGACCCTGCCCGGTATTGGCCCAACAAAGGCCGCTGCGATCATTGCCTTTCGTCAGCAGCAGGGGGCCTTTGTCACCCCGGAAGACCTCATGAAGGTTGGCGGCATTGGAACGAAGACATTTGAAGGCTTGAAGGATCTCGTTCGCGTGCGCTAGGTAACGCTCCATAGGCTGTTGGGCTGCAACTGAATGAAATTAGAGGCTTGGGTCATGCTATGAGCAGAGGTGATTGAAATGCAGAGCAAAAGAATGGTTGCTCTGGCCATCGCCTTGGCTCTTGTTTTTGTGCTGGTAGTGGTGCCTACTCTAGCTGAGGCCCAGGTGCCAGGAACACGAAATCTTCGCCAAGGTGATAGGGGGCCAGATGTCACGGAGGTGCAGCGGAGGCTCCTGCGTTGGGGTTATTATTTTGGCCCGATTAGCAGCCTTTTCGGGGCACAGACTCTCGCAGCAGTACAGTTTTTCCAGAGGCGCAATGGCTTGCCAATTACTGGCATTGTCGGCCCACTAACTTTTGCCGCTCTCGGTATACGTGCACCCCGTGCTGTGCCAGCCCCAGACCGAACTGCGGCCGTTACACCGCAGGGCGGTGTCGACCGCAATGGCATGCACCTCCTGGCGCGCGCTGTCTACGGTGAGGCGCGGGGAGAACCCTTTGAAGGGCAGGTGGCGGTAGCCGCGGTCATACTTAACCGCCTCCGCAGCCAAAAATTCCCTAATACGATCAGCGCGGTAATCTACCAGCCATTGGCTTTTACGGCTGTGGCGGATGGACAGTTCTATTTAACACCTGGCAGCGAGGCCTATCGCGCGGCGCAACTAGCTGTCAACGGATGGGACCCGAGCGGGGGAGCGCTTTACTATTTTAACCCGCGCACCGCGACATCAGCCTGGATATGGACGCGGCCTTACATCAAGACCATTGGTAGGCATCGGTTTCTACGCTAATCGGTGAGCAAGGGGGTAATACTGTGCGACGAGCAGTATGGGTGGCGGGTATGCTGGCTGTTGTTGTAGTGGCGGCCAGCTTGTATTGGGGTTTTTCTCAAACGAGGGTCAAGAATCAACTCTTAACGAGGCTGGAAAACACATACCAGCGCGCATTCCATGATTTAGCATTTAACTTAAGTGCAATCGACGCCGAGCTAGCTAAGGCCGCAGTCGCCGGTACGGAGGAGCAGGCCATGATACGCTTAGCCGCTGTCTGGCGGCAGGCCTATGTGGCCCAGACAAATCTAGGGCAGGTGCCCCTAGGCGTCGCAAACCTAGAAAATACTGAGCTATTCTTGGCCCGCATCGGGGATGCAGTGTTCTCCATTGCTTCTCGCGGCACTTTGCCGACGGCAGAAGATCGGCAGGTGCTGTCCATGCTCCGCACCCAGGCCAGGGATATGGCCAATACGGTTGCCACGGTGCAGGCGACAGTCCTCAGGGACAATATGCGCTGGACCGACCTTGAGATACGCACCTTAAACGACCGAGCGCCGCGGGACAGTCAGGTGCTGGGCAAGTTTCGCGCCCTAGAAGATCAAGTCCAGCAATTTCCCGAAATTACCTTTGGCGAACATGTTAACGTGGCTCGCCCTGCTCCCCTCGCCGTGACTGCCGAAAGCGTGTCGGCTGGCGTAGCAGAAAAAACCGCCCGTGACTTTCTCCGCCACCTCGGTGCTGACTTGCGGCTCGTCAGCCAAGTGGAGGTTGTGGAGGCCGAGTTGCCTCATTTTAGTTTCGTTTTCGCTCATCCTGTCGATGCCAACCGCCACACCACGATTGAGGTAGTGCGTAACGGCGGGCGAGTGTTTCAAATGTTTAGTGAACGCGAGCCTAGGGCTGCGGTCATAGAAGTGGGCGTAGCAGAGCAGCGCGCAAAACTGTTTTTGGCCGAGCGGAACCTCATGAATCTGGAGCTGCTGGGGGTCGAAATAGGGGGCAACACGGCCATCTTTACATTTTGTTACACTGAGGATGGTATCTTGTTCTACCCTGATCTCCTCCGTGTCAGGGTTGCGCTTGACAATGGTGAGGTGCTTAGCTATGAGGGTAATGGTTTCGTGATGTACCATCGCGAGCGGGGGAATTTCGTCGGGCAGATGGGTATTGCCCAAGCTAAGGCCGGACTCAACCCCGATCTCCTCGTCAATGGTGTGCAGCGCGTCATTATCTTTGACCGACAAGGCCGGGAGGTCCTGTGCTACGAGTTTGCTGTACAACGAGGAACGGAGAAGTTTCTAATCTTTATCAATGCAACAACCGGTCGTGAAGAAAACATTGTTCGACTTGTAGAATACCCACAGCCCATGATCCCAGCCGGTATTTTTAGACCATAGGGCAGGGTTTCCCCCGCCGCCAGAGAATTGATTGGTGGTGGGGGTGTTTTTTTGAGCGCAGTCCTGATGCTTTCTTTGGGCGCTGTCTTGGGGATAGCGCTCGGAATGAACCACGTTTTTTGGTTGGTGGTGGCATTGACCGCAGTAACCGCATTTTTTGTGACCTTGGTGACACTGCGACGGGGACTAATCCTTTCCCTCTTGCTGGCAGTCCTCATCACCGGTGGCTATCTCAGAACTTTTTATGTTCCCGAAATGCCAACTTTGTCAGGCCGGCAGCAAATAACCGGGCGCGCTTTGCATGACCCAGTGCAAATTACCAGCGGTCTGTTCCGCGGTTTGGTAGCGGTCGACTCGCCCGGACAGCGTTTTCGGTTACAGCTATACTCTCGTGTTCCTTGGCGCGAAGGCGAGGTTCTTAGGTTGGCAGGCGAATTGAAGCGGCCAGCGGCACCGCTCAATCCCGGCGAGGTCGATTATGGGGGCTTCTTAGAGCGGCAGGGTATTGCCGGACATTTTTTTGCCGATGAACTAAAGGTCATGGCCCGATTTCGCCCCGGGTTAATCAGTCTGATGCGTGCTTTTGTGCGCAGTAACATGGCCCAACTGGCAGATGAACCACGTGGGCTAGCCCGTGCCCTCGTCCTTGGTGACAGAGGCACCATGCCCGCTGCCGAACGAGAAAATTGGCGTGTAGCGGGGGTTAGCCATGTCCTGGCCGTATCGGGCACGCACATCACCATATTTGCCGGTGCGGGCTACTTGCTGTTGCGCCGCTTCGTAGGCTATCGTACGGCGTATTTTTGGGCGGGTTGTCTGGCCATAGTCTACGCCCTCTTAGTTGGCGAGAGTCTTTCCGCTTGGCGCGCCGCCTTGACCTTTGCTTTGGTGGCCATAGCCAACATTGCGCTACGCAAGAGCGACCCCGTGCATTTGTTGGCTTTGGTGGGGGCGGTCATGCTTTTTATCTCACCGGACGCAATTATGGATGCGGGGTTCCTCCTGTCGTTTAGTGCCACTGCGGGACTTGTTCTGTTGACTCCGATTTTTTTGAAATTGCTATCGGGGCCGAAATACCTCCGCTACTTGGTTGCGGCTAGCCTCGCGGCCCAGCTCTTTACGTTACCTATCATTGTCAATATCTTTCACGCTTGGCCTGTTTATGGCCTGCTCTCTAACTTGGTTCTCGTTCCTTTCTCTAGTGTGCTTTTATATGCTGCTTTCTTAGTGGGCCTTGTGGGTCGGGTGCCTGGTATCGGTTGGCTAGTTAGAGGGGTATTTTCCCTCGCCTCGCTCCTAGCCTCCTGGTTTGTCAGTGTAGTAGCTAACTTGCCCTTCGCGACCTTTTATCTCGTGGCCATGCCTCTCTTCCTCGTGGCCATCTTCTACGGTATAGTGGCTATGATGGTTTATTTTCGGCAAGTGCACCGCGGTGTCGTGGCTCTCTTGCTGGTTGCACTACTAGCCGTAGCTGTGCTGCCAACTATTATCAATGACAGCAGTACAACGATGACTTTTCTGTCGCTCGGTCAAGCAGAGGCGATACACTTGACCCTCGGTGGCAGGCACTTCTTGGTAAATGCAGCGTCCGCGGAGGCTGCCCGCCACATAGTCGTGCCATACCTGCGCTCCCAAGGGGTTAATGCGCTTCAGGCTATCTTCCTCACTAGTGAGCATGCGAATTTTGCCGGAGGATTAGCGGAAGTTACTCGAGCGGTGGCGGTGGCCAAGGTTATCATCGGCGCAGATATTGCCCGCGCCCAGTACGGAACTGCGCTCCTTACCGCAATTCCTTCCCCGAGCGTAGATCTTGAGCGGCATCATGCGGTGACAATGCTGCTTCAGGATAGAAGCTTCAAGGCCCTCCTTACCCTAGCGGGAGACATGGCTACAGAAGCCACGGCACGAGACTGGCTGGGCAGAATAGCGGTATTCAAAGTGCCGACCCAAAACGCCGGCAACGCCTTTCCGGATGCTTTTCTTAAAACAGCTTCCCCCCAAGTGGTCGTGAGGGGCGCCTCGCCGCGGCGGGGCGGCGGCCTCCAGGAGGGTCTGACCAGGCAACTACAGGAGAATGGCATCATGGATTTGCGAACAGATGAGCGCGGGGCTGTTCGCATTCGCGTAACACGTTTTTACTACCAGGTATCCACTTACAGAGAAGGGAGGTGGCGACATGTCCGCGCTTACGTTATACCAAGGGCTAGTCAATAGTCTGGCCACTGCTCCGCTCCACACTTTTTACGTTTTTACGGGGATTGAAGAGTGGTATGTTTGCGCCGCAGCGCACGCCGTAATTAAGGTGGCTTTCAGTGGGCAAGATGAGGCCTTGCGGTCGTTTAATTTAGTTGAGCTAGATGGAGAAGATGCTCAATTGCCAAAGATTAGGCAAGAGGTGCAGACGCCGCCTTTTTTTGCGGGACACAAAGTCGTGCGGGTGCGTCAGACCAAGTTTCTCAAGGGCACTAAAGCCCAAGAGGCAGAGAACAGCAAGTTTCCTCTCGCGGTCACCGCCCGGAATACCACCTTAATCTGCGAGGCCGAGAGCATTAACCAAAAGAGCGGCTTACTCAAGGGGCAACAAGTGCACGTTGTCAACTTCACCTTTGCTAATCGCCGCGATGCTGTTCATGCGGCCCAGACCATCGTACGCGCGGAACTGGCCGCTTCGGCCATAGAAATCGATATGCAGGCCTTAAACCAAATCATTCTGCTAATTGGAGTTAACGAGAAGCAGCCCTTTGTACGGTCTCTGCTGCAGGAAGTGCAGAAGATTATGGCCTATAAGAATTTTCGTGGTAGCATCTCTCTGGCGGATGTCAACAAGCTAGTGACTCGTAGTGCGGAAGCTAGGCTATGGGATGTCACTGACGCCCTAGTGGCGAAAAAAGTCGAGCCAGCGCTCAAACACCTGCAAGAGATTGTGCAGGATGGGGAGGAGCCATTGGCCATACTTGGTGGTTTGGCGAGCTTCTTCCGTCAGTTGCTCTTGGCAAAAGAGATGATTGACGCTAGGTTGACTCTCGATGAGGCCGTGACCAACCTCTCCAAAATCAATGTGCACCGCTTCGTAGCCGAAAAAGCAATTCGGGCGGCTCCTCAGTTCGCACGGCATCAGCTAGAGAAATGGCTTACAGCATGCTTCACTATCAGTCAGGCCACGAAACTAGGCCGAACCAACGCCCTCGTGGCTTTGGAATTGCTCGTGGTCGAGGTGGCGACACGGGAAGGTAAGCCGAAGTAGCTACAACTTGGTGTCGTGCTTTTGTTGTAACCTGGGCATCTTAGGTATGGCAGGAGGAAAACGTTTTCAAGAGTAGAATATAATTGGTTGTATCTATCGCAAGGATAATGAAGGGGGAGTTGTGGTCGATGAAGATCTTGGTGCTTTTTTACTCATCCTATGGCCATGTCTTTAAGATGGCCGAAAGAGTGGTAGCCGGCGCTAGGCAAGTCGAGGGGGCCGTGGTCGTACTTAAGCAAGTTCCCGAGACTTTGTCCGATGAGCTACAGGCCGGGCTGGGCATCCTCGAAGCGAGAAAGGCATTTGCGCATATCCCTTATTGCACTGTTGATGAGTTGGCGGGGTATGATGCTATTCTGTTTGGCACACCGACGAGGTTTGGCAATATGTGTGCTCAGATGCGTGCCTTTTTAGATGCAACGGGCGGTCTGTGGCTTAGTGGGGGGTTAATCGGCAAGGTTGGTAGTGTTTTCGTGAGCACGGCAACGCAACATGGCGGGCAAGAATCTACCATTTTAAGCTTCCACACCACTTTGTTACATCATGGTATGCTTATTGCCGGGCTGCCGTATTCCTTTGCCGGGCAGATGTCCATTGCCGAGATTACCGGCTGCAGTCCCTACGGGGCCAGCACTATCGCCGGTGGGCATGGTGAGAGGATGCCTAGTGAGAACGAGCTGGCGGGGGCCGAGTTCCAGGGTAAGTACGTGGCCGAAATTGCGAATAGGCTAAAAAAATAGGGATAGTCAAAAGGGGTTGGCTCTACATGAGTCAACCCCTTAAAAAGCTCTGCTTGCTCGTCGTTGTCTACTGGGTGGCCGTCAGCTTATTGAGCCTGAGGGTGAGGCGAGACTTCTTGCGGGATGCGGTATTCTGATGTAGTACGCCCTTGCTCACAGCTTTATCTAAAGCACTGATGGCAGTGCGCAAACTCTCGACTGTTGTAAGGTCGTTGAACTTACGTACGGCGGTGCGCACCGAGCTCTTAACCATGCGGTTTCGCAGGTTGCGCTTGGCGGAAGTCTTAATTCTCTTGATGGCAGATTTAGTATTAGCCAATGTTGTTTCACCTCCTCGCAATCAGAGCAGTAACCAAACGCTGAAGAGACACGTGGTATAGTGACGGATACCACCTTCAGCGGTCGGATACACTACGAGTGTCCTTCAAATTCTAGCAGAAAAACGCGGAGGTAGCAATGAGTACAGCAATAATTCGTTTTGTCGTATCGGCCAGCGTCCTGTGGGTTACGGCCTTGCTCTTGCCGGGGGTGTCTTCGAGCTTGGTAGGCGCCTTCCTCGCGGCTGGTACTATCGCTGTCATCGGTTGGCTGGGAGAAAACTTTCTGGGAAACCAGGTCTCGCGCCACAGCAGAGGCTTTGTAGGCTTCATAGTTGCGGCAGGTGTAATATGGTT
>Ga0208100_100489_pt1 | contig 15245 bp, 13 predicted proteins | sample SubbioR11_8A_Aug_FD_184817 | JGI IMG/M metagenome (GOLD analysis project Ga0208100, IMG submission 184817) | Serpentinite rock and fluid subsurface biosphere microbial communities from McLaughlin Reserve, California, USA - CR11_8A_Aug (SPAdes) | ecosystem: Environmental > Terrestrial > Deep... | reverse complement strand
GGTGGTGCTAGAGTCTATGACGACGCAGTTTCAATCCACGCCCCCGCGCGGGGGGCGACTCTCCAGCCGGAGTGCCTCGTAGTTGATGACGCTGGTTTCAATCCACGCCCCCGCGCGGGGGGCGACGGAAAATAGTTGACCAAGGGGACTAGCCCGCTCAAGTTTCAATCCACGCCCCCGCGCGGGGGGCGACACTTGCCACCCAAATCGAATCCATCCTCACCGCTGTTTCAATCCACGCCCCCGCGCGGGGGGCGACATTTGAGTGCGTATCTTGATGCGCCGACCATCCGGTTTCAATCCACGCCCCCGCGCGGGGGGCGACATCGGCACTAACATCACGCTCATGCAGGGTAGGGAGTTTCAATCCACGCCCCCGCGCGGGGGGCGACTCACGGATGGTTTCTTTCGTTACGTCCCACGGCTTGTTTCAATCCACGCCCCCGCGCGGGGGGCGACTTGAGCACTAATTGCCTGCATTGCTGCCGAGCCACAGTTTCAATCCACGCCCCCGCGCGGGGGGCGACATTGCCTACACTGATCCCTTGCACCCGCTTTAGCGTTTCAATCCACGCCCCCGCGCGGGGGGCGACAACACTTTTTTTGCCTCAAGCTCTTCGCAGACGCGTTTCAATCCACGCCCCCGCGCGGGGGGCGACATCCCCCCCCTGACTTTTTACAAACTCTCTTAACCGTTTCAATCCACGCCCCCGCGCGGGGGGCGACGCCCACAGGGTGAAAAGCCGGACCGCGCAGCAGACCGTTTCAATCCACGCCCCCGCGCGGGGGGCGACGCGCTACGTAGCAGCATCTCTTCCACCGGATTAGTTTCAATCCACGCCCCCGCGCGGGGGGCGACGCCACGCAGGAGCTCGCGCACTCGCAGGGATACGGGTTTCAATCCACGCCCCCGCGCGGGGGGCGACTACCGAGACTTCCTGCTTGCCACATACCCGGACGTTTCAATCCACGCCCCCGCGCGGGGGGCGACCAACGCTGTGGCCGACAATAACATGGCGTTACTGGTTTCAATCCACGCCCCCGCGCGGGGGGCGACGCGGTTCTACCTGCGGCTTTTTGAGTGTATCGCAGTTTCAATCCACGCCCCCGCGCGGGGGGCGACCGGCTTTTTGAGTGTATCGCAGAAATTAGGCCGAGTTTCAATCCACGCCCCCGCGCGGGGGGCGACAATCCATCCTTGCCGCCGAAGACTCTGCCCGCGAGTTTCAATCCACGCCCCCGCGCGGGGGGCGACAGACTCTGCCCGCGACAACATCCCCGAATCCCTGGTTTCAATCCACGCCCCCGCGCGGGGGGCGACGAGACAATCGTCAATCCGATCAGTCGCTTGAGCCGTTTCAATCCACGCCCCCGCGCGGGGGGCGACGTGCTCAACCGTCCAGATGACCTCTGGAGCTTGCTGTTTCAATCCACGCCCCCGCGCGGGGGGCGACGGGGTGCTCTTTGGCGTATCCGATATGCGAGGGGTTTCAATCCACGCCCCCGCGCGGGGGGCGACGAGTTGGGCTGTCACCTGCAGTTTTCAGATGGAGTTTCAATCCACGCCCCCGCGCGGGGGGCGACCTGCCGCCCTTGAAATGCCGGCACCGTGCTGTTGTGTTTCAATCCACGCCCCCGCGCGGGGGGCGACTGGACGCCGACCAGAGGCGGATGTACGACCAGATGTTTCAATCCACGCCCCCGCGCGGGGGGCGACCATTACCTCCCCCTACTATAGGGGGTTCTTCTCTGTTTCAATCCACGCCCCCGCGCGGGGGGCGACGGAGTTGGCGCTCATTGTCGCGCGTAAAAACGGGTTTCAATCCACGCCCCCGCGCGGGGGGCGACCGGGGTGCTCTTTGGCGTATCCGATATGCGAGGGGTTTCAATCCACGCCCCCGCGCGGGGGGCGACTCTCAAGGTAGGCTCGTTGAGGTACTATGTTTCCTGGTTTCAATCCACGCCCCCGCGCGGGGGGCGACCCGACATGCAATCCACTCTCTTTTGAGTATACCTGTTTCAATCCACGCCCCCGCGCGGGGGGCGACTGTTGCGCCAAACTGCTGTGCCTGCCGTGCTGGTGGTTTCAATCCACGCCCCCGCGCGGGGGGCGACTCTATACCAAACATGCCAGTGGACGTGAGCTCAGTTTCAATCCACGCCCCCGCGCGGGGGGCGACCTGCCGCGGGCGCGACAAGGCGCCGGGCACAAGGAGTTTCAATCCACGCCCCCGCGCGGGGGGCGACCTCTATAGTTTCCGTAGTCTGCACCGTTCTCGGGGGTTTCAATCCACGCCCCCGCGCGGGGGGCGACAAAAAATCTTAGAGATGCTTTAGCAGAAGGGGGTGTTTCAATCCACGCCCCCGCGCGGGGGGCGACCCCCCCGCTGTTATGAATCCAATAATCGGACTCATGTTTCAATCCACGCCCCCGCGCGGGGGGCGACATGCCGTAGTCTGCGGCAATGTCGAAGTTTACAAGTTTCAATCCACGCCCCCGCGCGGGGGGCGACGAGTCACGCACATACATCAAAAATTAGGAGGTAGTGTTTCAATCCACGCCCCCGCGCGGGGGGCGACCAGCTTGCTTATAGATTGCGGTTATGACGTGCCCGTTTCAATCCACGCCCCCGCGCGGGGGGCGACAGCATAGAGTCAATATGCCCTTCGTAGCTGATTCTATATGCCCAGTAGTGCGAACCCTGCTCAACGGGACAACACATAGGCCGATAAGTAAGGCACTAAGGCAAATAGTCTTGATGGCCTCTAGGGTGCGAAAGATTGGCGATTTGCTGCTGACTTAGGGTTCGCACTTAGATGATCATGCTGCCCTCAGGATCATAGGCGACTTTTGCGCCTACATGCTCAACCTTATTTTGCCAGTTGCTACCGAGCATATAGTAACGCAAACTGTCAACCTCACCGTCTATGAGTGCCTCCAGGCGGTTACGTAGCGCCACAAATTGGGCTGGCGTCAACAGGCACTCGAAAACCGAGTTTTGCACGCGCTGGCCGTGATTGACACATTGCTTGGCGACGTGACGCAGACGCTTCTTACCCGCGGGGGTCATAGTGCTCACGTCATAAGTTATTAGCACCATCATGGTCGCAAGTCCTCCTACTTCCAGATGAACGGTGGATACTGATTTATGTCCCCTCTTAGGTGACGCGCCAGCAGTAAGGCCTGGGTATATGGCAGTAATCCGACAGGCATTTTCTCCTCTAGAAAGGGGTGGGTTATTTCTTCTTGCTTGCGCTTTTGCCACGCTTCGAGTAGGGTTTTTCGGGCTCCTTCCGTTAGAATGACCCCACCGGATGCCTGCTGTATAAAGTCCCCTCCGCTGAGCTGCATTCTGTTGATAAGACTGAGCGCGGTCCGGTCTGCAAGGTATGGCCGCAATTCTTCCATTAAGTCTAAGGCTAGGCTCAGCCTGCCGGGTCGGTCACGGTGGAGAAAGCCCACAAAAGGGTCTAGGCCTACCGATTGTAGCGCGGCTTTAGTTTCGTGCAAGAGTAGCGTGTAGAAGAAGGACAGTAACGCATTGACATTGTCCAGGGGGGGCGCCGATTGCGCCCCCGCATGAAAAACTCAGCTTTTTGGCTAACGATTAGTTGATCGAACACCGAAAAATATAGACGAGCGGTTTCTCCTTCGATCCCACGCACCTCGTCTAGGGTGCTGGCCTGTAGTAGCTTGGGCACATTTCGAGCAATTATCTTGTTGACGCTTTCTATCGGGGTGGTGTCGACCTTGCTACCGTAGTCACTAATGAATCTGCGCAAGACCGTGCGGCTATTGACTGCCTTACCAATGATAAAGGCCTTGGCCAACTTGAGTGACAGAGACTCTGAATCGGCCCATCTATACTGCTTTCTTCTGAGCAAAACATTGCCCTGAGGCAGCCCTTGGACCGTGGCGAGATGCTTTCCGTAAGGGGTCAGGAGGGAAATGGTCACCCCTCGTTCGAGGCACATCCCGAGTAAGGCCGGGCTGGCACCGAGATGGCCAAATACAACCACACCCTCCAGTAGGTGAATGGGCACTCGGAACACCTCGCCCTCCCCCACCCTTACCACGAGATTCTCGCCATCTTTGGTTAAATAGGCATCTGGGTTGGTCACATACAGCACGTTCAGCAATTTGCGCATCTAATCGTCTCCTCAGCGCTCATAGCTCAGCAAACTCCGCGAGAAACGTGGCCATGTACTGCTCAGCTTTTTGGCTACTCTTAGTCAACTTGGGCAAGCATAAACTCTCCATCGAGCAATTGCTGCAACCCCGCTTCAGGTCGGCCTTGGGAGTGATGCCCTGCCGATAGAGCTGGTGCATCTGCACACACAGATCTACCACCCTAACGCGCAACGCTGCCGTTAGCTCCACCTCTTGTCTTCGCTTCGTCTGCCCATAGTACAGGTGCCCCATACCTAGGCTGAGATTTAACATTTCTTCCAGGCACATGGCCTGCGCACAGAGTTGTACTTGGTCGCAGTCATTGGCCTTTGGCCTGCCTCGCTTGTATTCTACAATGTGGTAGGCATGGCCTAGAGGCGCGTTGCCGAGGCGATGTATTTCGATCAAGTCGGCCATTCCGTAGAGGCCCAGTCGGCTAGAGCAAAGCGCAACCGAGCGAACCACGCGCACCTGTCCCCGAGACTCAGCAAAGTAGGGGTCGTCGACTCGCTCATGTAAGAGCGTCCCTTCCTGGGTTAGACTGTTGTCTAGCCACAGCTTTTCGACATACAACAACCCCCACTGCCGCTCGCAAAAGGCAAAATGCTGTATGGCTGAGATGGGCAGGTAATCATTCTCATCCATGGCGGCCTGCATATTAGACTATCTCGATCAACTGCACGCCGGAGGGAATTTGCTCCCGATCAATGGTTACAGTGTAATCGCTAAAATCGCGTGCTGGCTTGCTGCTGTTCTTTTTGACGACTGTGATAGCGTCAAAAAGTCTCTGCACAGGCGCATCACCCATAAGGGAAGAATGCTCAAATACAAACAGCTTTCTAGTACCCATAAGGCCGCGTGCCGCAGAACGATCGTGCTCAAACATGTTTTCTAATGCATCCCACAGCAGCGCGAGGTCGTCCTCAGAGAATCCTGTTTGCCTAGCGAAGGGTGCAGAAACAAAACCATGCGCACGGTACAGGCCATAGGGAATGGTGAACTTTTTGCCCATAGTACGATTGTCGCCACCTTGCTTTTCGGCCTCGGCTTCAGTAGCAACTGCCATTCTAGTGATTGTGTGTTCGAGTGGCACCACCGGATCGACAGAGCGTGCGAATGTCAACTGCACGGGGCCTCTAACCTGACCGGCATTGGCACCCGTAGAAAGCACAGCACCAAAGGCCCGTATATCAAAATAATTCTCGCACATGTACTGCCTAGCCCGATCAATCTCTTTACCTTGACCCTTGTTCGCATCCATGCGTTTTTTGCCATCGGTGGGGTTCTCGGGAGCAACCTTTAGGTTAATGTTCAGGCTAGCGTAGGCCCTATCGATAGCCGCATTAAGAACTGATTTTTCCTTAATAAATATGCCATACCGTCCTTGTTCCTCTTTTTTCAGCGCTACAAAATTTCTGATTTTTCGCTTTAGGCACACATCAGTCACTAGACCATGGCCAGTCTCCGCGTCTACGCGTGGCAAATTGCCGGCATCTGGGTCGCCGTTAGGGTTGCCATCCTTGACATCAAAAAGCACCACGAAGTCATACCGTTTCGATAATGTATTGTTTTCCATAAACTCCACCCCTTCTAGTGTTATTTTATGTCAGCAGAATCGTTAAGCAGCAGTTCTTGTTCGTCCTTTAACTCTTTCTTAGTGAAAAATGCCTGTCGCTGATGATAATAGCCGATGGCGAACCGCCCTTGCTCATTTAAGTCAAGGTGACTGGGGAAATCCGTTACGTGTATCATTATCTCGCCGAGCAATCGCTCAAAGTTGACTACCCGCCCCCTATTGCTTAACTTAGCGAGATGGTGATTTTTTAACTGCAACAGGCGCGAAAAGACTGTTACCGGCGTGGTGCTAGCTGCGCCATAATATCGCTCGCGAATTGTAGCATTTATGCCTGGGTTCGCTTCCTCCTGTATTTTTTCAAGCACCGCAAAAAGTCTGCCGATTTGATAACCCAACGACGGCTGATTGACATCCAAGTGCATCGTAACCTCCTTGTGATTGCTTTCCGGATGAAATCTGTGGTAGCGATTTAGATAGGCCTTGATAAGAGCTGCCCGCACTGGCTTAACTCTATGCTCTATATCACTTTTGATGCGCCTCAGGGCGGCTTGTAGCAGGATAGCGGGATAGGGAGTCCCACCGATAATGGCCCGCATAAAATCCCCCGCCAAGTTAGGTGGTATATTCTCACTTTTATCTTGGGTCGCTACATTAACCAAGATTCGCCAGAGGGAATAGTACTGTGGTTCATTAGGTGGTTTGACTATGGCAAAGTCGTCAAAATACTGCCGGATGCGAGTGGCCACTTCACCAATGCTGCCTACCTGCCAAAAGCGAACCGATATCCGTCCGGCATTCGGCGATAATCCTAGTATGAAAAATTTATTCGAACTTTCATCGCTCAAGTATGCGCCACTATGCACAGACTGAAACAAAGCACTCACCCTGCTTGTCTGGGCGTCCGGATCGTCTTTGCTTGGTTCAGCGAAAAAAGAGGCAAAGTCCTGCTCAAATTTGGACCCGCTGGCCGACCAAAATACAGTCGAGGCATCGCCTATGCTCAGACGCTGTTTGGACTCTCTGCCTAGCAAAGTATTGAGTGCCGTGGTATAGGCAAACTCGGCGATACTCCCCACCGGTGCATTGAGTCCCTGTTCCTTGCCGAAGGACTCAAAAGCACTTAAATTAAAAGACACAATGTTTGCCCCGCTACTTTGCGCCCCATATACGCCTTTAATTGCTCGGTGCAAGGTCTTGATAGGCCCTTTTTGCCCTGTCACGAGGCAGGTGGCCTCTTGGCATACCGTTGCTTCCATGGCCACTCCATCTATGCGCGCTACAACCTCTGGTCGCCTACACACCAACTGCATATCCCCAACAATCCTAAATGAGACGACTGGGTTCGTGGTCTCAATCGTCTCCCAATGGGGATCAGCTCTTAGACAGTCGGGTGTCATATTCGTAAGAAATGTCACCACGGCTTCGACCGCGGGCAAATCAGGCAATTCTTTCACGAGTCGATCTAGAAAAGCCTGTTGGCACTCTTTGGCCCTCGCGACATTTTTGTCATCGCTCCTGCCCTCAGGAGCTACTACCCCAAACACATACCCAGCCACGTCCCAAAGGAGGTTGGCGACGATGCCTGATGTTTTTTTCGCCCCCTCTGGAACCAACATCCGTTTTCCGCGCAGTTTTTTGCCCTCACCCTCCCTCATATCATCGATATGACTTAGCGTACCATCAGTGGCAAGCACAAACACATATGAAATTTCTTTATGTTCCCAGCCAAAAGGGGCAACTTCTTCTCCCTTTGTACTGGCTGCTTGGCGATCGTAATAATCCTTGAGTGCTTGTAGAATCATCTCCTCACACCCACCTTACTAAACCTGGTATCTACAGATCCATTTTCAAGCATCGCACGAAAAAACATGGGCTGCGGCTCGTTGCCATCATCACTAAAACACCAGTCGTAAAACATGAACCCGAGGTCGCGTGTTTCGTCAATGAGGATTACTGCCTCGCCACCGGTCTCTACCAACTTAAAATCACAGGCAAATTCGCGACAACCAAGATACGGCCGATGGAAACATTGCCCTTTCTTGGCCCTCCGCTCAAACATGGCAGCATACTTGGCTTCAAGATTGATTGCGCCAGTTTCGTCTGCAAGGCGACCACTTGGCTCAACGGGCGCAGGCGGTCGTGCCTTTAAATCGAAATGACCGTGGATGCGGTAGCGCACATCCCGAAGAAACAAGCCTGCTCTCTGCTGCCTTTCTTCCTCAATAAACAGGCCAAGGGGCTTGCCTGCCTCCCCAGATAGTTGTTTCGCCGTTGGGGCAGCGGCCTTTTTACCTACCTCATTGCGTCTTACCGACATCCACCTGATGGGATTTAGCACTTCGATCTTATTTACATGCCACTGAATTTCTGGCTTCCAAAAAATGGACTCGAAAATGGCCCGTGCCGCGGAGGGAGTCATGACATCGTAACTTACGCGCTCGACCTTCATTTCTGGTCGGGTAAAACAAGCATATTCTCCCCACACCTCTAGACACCAATTGGGCATTGCCTCTCCTCCTCTCAACTAGCTAGTCGATAATGAATTGTTCTGGATGGTAGAGCTCAGCGTCTACCAGTAGCCCCCTGATGGGGCAGTAGGCAACATCGCTGGTCACGACATATATAAACGGCAGCACCTCCTCAATTAAACCACTCTTTAACATCGCGTTAAACTCATGCAGATAGATATTGACCATGTACCGCTGCAAGGACCGCCCTAGGCGACGGCTAAGACCGCGGGACCGCAACTCGGCGATAAATGTCTTGCTGTCGCCATAAGGCACAATAACAGACCGCTGCATGGATTCATCTATGAGCTTGAATTTGGCTGCGGCTGTGCGAAAAAACATGGCGCATTCGGATTGATCGGGTTCTAATAGCCCAATTATGCCGACGGCATCTAAAGAGTTAGCCTTCCAGTAGAGCTCGCTGAAATACTTTTGAAACAGAGTGTGGTCTAAGGGGTCCACATGTGCCACCCCGAAGAGACCTCTGGCCGTGTCGGCGGCCTTGCGCAGAATGCCGGCGGGAGCTCGCCTTGGCGGAACAAAAACATGCACGGTGCCTAAATTTTTTAACTTGCCCTCGCGATTACACCTCCCAGCAGCTTGCACTATGGAGTCTAGACCGGCCAAGGCTCGATATACCACTGGGAAATCAAGGTCCACCCCTGCCTCCACTAACTGGGTGCTGACAACCCTAACCTGCTCGTTTTTTGCCAATTTTTCTTTTATCTCGGCGATAACTGTGCTACGGTGCTGTCCGCACATAAGAGCGGACAAGTGAACGGTGCCCTCTGGAAGCAAGGAATACAACTCGCGGCAACTGGTCCGATCTGATACGACGCATAGGACCTGATGGTGCTTGATAATTTCGGCAGCGATTTCTGTCCACTCAGACGCCGTTGTCAGATCAGTTGGCAGGCGTATATTGACCCTACGGAGAGTATGATGCAAGTTATCAACTTCGCCTTCCATAATCTCCCTCACGTCGCGTAGCCCCTTAAACATCTTGCCATTAATAAGCCGTGGCCCAAAGGCAGGTTGGGTGGCCGTGCAGATAACAAAAGTAACTCGATAGCGGTCTACCAATAGTTGCATAGTCTGCAAGATAGGCTCTAGGTACTCGACAGGGAGCAATTGTGCTTCGTCGAGCACCACAACCGAGTTGCAGATATTGTGCAGCTTTCGGCAACGACTGGAGTGAGCCGCAAACAAGGACTCAAAAAACTGCACCGTAGTCGTTACCACCACCGGAGCATCCCAATTTTCTGCGGCTAGACGTGACTTGGCGGTGGTGGCATCATCGTCCAAGCCAGAGTGATGCTCTATAACCTGCAAAGGGTCCACTGCCGACCTAATAACCTCCACATTTTGTTCGATAATGCTGGTATAGGGAATGACATAGATAATGCGATCTAGATCATGTCTGTGGGCATGTTCGAGTCCAAAGGCTAGGCTCGACAAGGTTTTCCCCCCGCCCGTTGGCACCGATAACGAAAAAACACCCTGTGGTTCTTGGGCCATTTGGCGGCACCTGCCCCCGACCTCACGCCTGATATCATTGAGTTTATTTTGTGGTGCTCCGTCTTCTAGTTCTTTCATATAGGCATTAAAATTACCCAGAAGCACAGGTATTGGGTCGTAACAGCCGCGCAAGGCGGTCCGCCCTTCGTCCATGTAAGCTTCCGTATCTAAAAAATCTGCATCGACCAAGACCGAGTAGAGCATCCTCACCCATAGCGAAAGATCCAATCCCCTAGCAAACTTCCACGGCGGGGCTGCAATTTTGACCCGACTAAGTTCTTCTCCGACAAAAGGTGCAATGTCCCCTAAACATCGCGATTGATTTTTTTGATACTCCAACGATGCCGCTCCTGCACCCTCCGCTCCTGACCAGTCCGGCAGCCCAGCATGATGACCTGCCACACCGTAAGCGAGCAATCTGCCGATCTGCTTGCCGAACAACTTCTCTAGCAATACCGCTCCATAGATTGCATGTGGCTCTTTGCCCTTCTTGCCCTCCAGATGGGCATCCTCATCGTATCCGCTCTTATGGCGGAGATAGCTCTGCCATAAGTCCCTGGCCTTGCCGGCATCATGGGCAAGACCTAGAGCTCTCCCCCATTCACCGGAGCCGAATTTAGCGGCACTTGCCTCAGCCAGGCTTGCCGTACCTAATAGATGGGCTCTAAGGTCATGGGGGAGGTCCCACTGGCCCTGGGCATCTTTTTTTACATGGGCAAAATATTTCTCACTCATTCCCCTGACCTCCTCGCATTCCCTTCATAATGGAAGAAACAGAGCCTCTTGCCAACTATCCTACCATATCTATCTTGAATTTTCGAGCCAATATTTTGCTATTTATGTCTATGATGACAAAACCCCCACCTTGCCAATTGGCATGGTGGGGGTAATTGATTCTCGCTAGAAAGAGCGTCGCAGCGCGTTATCGACGATGGCATTGATGAGCCCTGGAAATGTGTAGCCCGCCACCTCGGCCGAAACGGGGAAATCGCTGTAGCCGGGGGCCAGGCCTGGCAAGGGGTTGACCTCAATGATGTAGGGCAGCCCAGCCTGACTGAGCCTAAAGTCCACCCGGCCAAAATCGCGACACCCGAGAGCGGCAAAGGCCTGCAGTGCCGTCTGGCGCAGGCACTCGGCCAGAGCTGCGTCAATAGGGGCCGGGCACAAGAAGTGATGACGCGCCGTATAGTTCTTCTTGAACTCATAGGTATAAATGCAATTAAAACCTGCGGGAACATGGGTGAAATCCACTTCCAAGATGGGCAGGGTGCGTCGCGAGCATCCGTTGCCAAGAATGCCCACCGTAAACTCTCTCCCCACAATGAATTCCTCAACCAGAGCGGGTTGGTGATAGTTGCTGATGACAAAATCCACCTGCCGCCGGAGCGCTCCTTCGTCGACTACCTTTGACGAGCCCACAATCCCCATGGACGAGCCCTCGTGCGCTGGTTTGACCATCAAGGGAAACCGCAGGTTTGGCCCTAGAAGGTCGCTAGCTTGGTCGAAGACCTGAAACGGCGGAGTCAACAAACCGTGGTGGAGCAGTATTTTTTTCGTGGTCGGTTTATCAAGGCAGATGGCCAGCGACAGGACATCCGAACCGATGCAGGGAATACCGAGCATTTCTAAGACCGCCGGCATGTGCGCTTCGCGATTTCTTCCTTTGTAGCCTTCGCAGATGTTAAAGGCAAGGTCGAAATTGCCACGCTGTAGTGGTACAAGAGCACTTGGCCCCCCGGGAATGCGGGTGACGGTATGTCCGCCCTGCGTGAGAGCGCTATCAATAGCGATGATTGTACTTTCGGAGTCTAATTCGGCGTACCGGTCGGGAGGTTCGCCTTCGCTTTCCTGTGCTTCAATTTTTATGTCGTAGATTAGCACTACTTTTAACCCCATCTTCCCCAACCCCTGTCATATGATGATGAAAGACCCGTCCCTTTTGTTTGTCTTTTGTTTGGGGGTTATTGCGGGAGGTGGGTGAGGATGCTCGACCAGAGGAGGTCGAGGCCGCTCTTCTCTTGTGAGGAGGTGATGATGAGTTGACTTTCCTCGAGGGAGAGGAACTTGAGTAATTTTTGTGTATGGAGGCGGTGTTGGGAGCGCGCCACCTTGTCGGCCTTAGTGGCCACCACACGAAATGGCAGTTTGCTGTCTCGAATCAAGGCATGGAAGAGGACATCGTCCTTAGAGGGCAGGTGGCGAAAATCGACCAGCTGGAGCACGAGGCGAATTTGCTGGCGTTGGGTGAGGTAGTCGTAGAGCCGCTCGCGCAAAGCGGCTCTTTCCGTCTGCGGAATCTGAGCATAGCCATAGCCCGGCACATCAACTAAATAAAACTGCTCATTGATGCGGTAAAAGTTTAAAAGGCGCGTCTTGCCGGGGCGTGAACTGATGCGGGCCATAGCCCTCCTGCCAAGCATGGCATTCACTAAGGAGGACTTGCCGACGTTACTGCGCCCAAGGAGCACCAATTCGGGCAGGGCGTCGGTGGGCATGTGGGCGAGGCGCAGGGCTGAGACGATAATTTCGGCCGAAGTTATCTTAAGCATCGGCCGGTACCTCAGCGACTAGCGCCACCGCTAACACCTGGTCCATACTTTCCACCAACCGTACGTCAAGGCGGCGCAGAATGTTTTTTGGCACCTCATCGAGGTCGCGCTTGTTGTCCTTGGGCACGAGTACGGTCTTAATGCCGGCGCGGTGGGCGGCCAGAAGCTTCTCTTTGAGCCCGCCGATGGGGAGCACCCGACCGCGGAGGGTAATCTCGCCTGTCATAGCCACATCTTTGCGCACCAGACGCTTCGACAAGGCGGAGGTTAAGGCGGTTGCCAAGGTTATGCCGGCACTCGGGCCGTCCTTAGGAATGGCCCCCTCGGGCACATGCACATGAATGTCACGGTCTTGGTAAAAGTCGCCGTCGATGAAAAGCTCTTTCGCCCGCGAGCGCACGTAGCTATAGGCCGCCTGTGCCGATTCGCGCATCACCTCGCCCAGTTGGCCGGTGAGGATGAGATTGCCCTTGCCGCTCATCACGGTGACCTCGATGGTGGCGGTGTCGCCACCTGCTTCGGTCCAGACAAGCCCCGTGGAAATCCCCACCTCATCATGCTGTTCCGCGGGGTTAAACCTGTAGCGGGGGGCGCCCAAGAATTTATGCAGTTTAGCATTGGTCACCGGCGCCTGCTTGGTTTTGCCCGAGACAATCTCCTTGGCAACTTTACGGCAGACCGTGGCTATTTCGCGCTCAAAACTACGCACTCCGGCTTCGCGGGTGTACTCATTGATGATTTTACTTAGCCCTGTCTCCGAAAATGACAATTGCTCAGGCTTTAATCCGTGAGAAAGTAGCGCCTTAGGTACTAGGTGCCTCTTGCCAATCTGCAGCTTCTCTTCAGCCGTGTAACCTGACACATAAATTATTTCCATGCGGTCGAGCAGTGGTCGGGGGATGCTGTAGCGAGAATTAGCGGTGGTCAAAAAGAGCACCTGCGAAAGGTCGAAGGGTATCTCAATGTAGTGGTCGGCGAAGGTATGGTTCTGCTCTGGGTCTAAGACCTCGAGCAAGGCGGCCGAGGGGTCACCACGGAAGTCTGTGCTCATTTTATCTATTTCGTCCAGCAAAAACACGGGGTTACGCGTCTTAGCCTGCCTCAGTCCCTGAATGACCCGTCCGGGCATAGCCCCCACATAGGTGCGGCGATGCCCGCGAATTTCGGCTTCATCCCTCACCCCGCCGAGCGACATACGCACAAAGCTGCGGTTCAGGGCCCGCGCGACCGAGCGCGCTAGGGAGGTCTTACCCACTCCCGGCGGCCCGACCAGGCACAAGATGGGGCCCTTGAGCTTGCTCGTCAACTGACGCACCGCCAAATACTCGAGGATTCGCATCTTGACCTTCTCTAGGCCGTAATGGTCTTCGTTAAGTATGTCTTCTGCCGCGGCGATGTCGAGGGAGTCTTCGGTCATACTCGACCACGGCAGCGCCAGAACCCAGTCTAGGTAGTTGCGCACCACCACGGCCTCGGCGATGCCAGGCGGCATGCGCTCCAACCGCTCTAGCTCCTTGGTGCATTTTTCCTCAACCTCTGGGGGCAGCTTGAGGGTAGACATCTTCTCACGCAGGTCCAGAGCCTCTGCCCCCCGTTCGTCTTTCTGCCCGAGTTCCTTGTGTATAGCTTTCATTTGCTCACGCAAATAATACTCCCGTTGGTTTTTCTCCATTTGTTTGCGCACGCGATTGTTAAGCCGGCGGTCAATTTCTAAAATCTCTATTTCCCGCGCAATAAGTTCGCGGAGTTTCTCCAGCCTTTCTTTGACATCGACGGCCGCAAGAATAGTCTGTTTGTCTTCGATGCTCAGGTTGAGATGAGCCACTATGGAGTCAGCGAGATATCCCGGTTCGTCTATCGCGCTGATGGCGGCATACACTTCGGGGGGTGTTTTTTTGCCTGACTTCACATATTGCTCAAAGAGTTCCATGACATTGCGCACCAGAGCTTCCATGTACACGGAAACCTCGGAGGCGTCTTTAAGCACCATCACTTCCGCAGTCAGGTGGGGCTCGGTCTGGCCGATGCTCTCTATGCTAGCGCGACTCAAGCCCTCGACTAAGACCCGCGCACTGCCGCCGGGCATGGCTATGACCTGCTTGATGACGGCAAGCGTCCCCATGCGATTAAGCTCTGTCGGTGTTGGTTCTTCGATGTTCACATCTGTCTGGGTGGCGAGAAGTATCTGGCCATTCGCACTCATGGCGGCGTTGATGGCGTTCATAGAACGTTCCCGTCCTACATCTAAATTCACAATGCTATGCGGAAATACCATGTAACCCCTGAGCGGCAGGACCGGTAGAATCACTAATTGTCCTTCCAATGTCATTAATACCTCCTGATCACCTTAGTGCCGGCACTCTACCGGTAATCTACTAGTGTAAGCATAGTATACGCCACAAAAAAAATGCCCGCTAGTGCAGGCACTGCATTGCCGGAATTAATTCTATGGGGGGAGGGGTATTTTCTACCAGGCAGTGCGTCAAGGCCTCCCTGATGTGCCTGATGGGAATTACCTCCACCCCCTCGATATGAGCGAAGCTCTCTTGCCAGTTTTCGTAGGGTATAACCACCTTCTTAACTCCAGTCAAGCTAGCGGCCTCAAGTTTGGCAGCGACACCACCCACGGCCTTGACCACCCCCCGCACCGACAATTCCCCGGTCATGGCCACGAAATTATCTACGGGTATCTTCTTGACAGCCGAGTAAATGCCGACCGCCATTGCCACACCGGCGGAGGGGCCATCTACCGGCGTACCGCCGGGGAAATTTATGTGGATGTCAAAGCCATAGGGGTCGACATCAAGCACGCCACGCAGCGCCGTGAGTACGGTATCTACCGAGCTTAGTGCCATGCTCTTGCGCCTGATGAGGTGGCTCGCGGTGCCTATCTCCTCCTCCTCGGCGATACCCGTCACTTTGAC
>Ga0208100_100488_pt1 | contig 15305 bp, 19 predicted proteins | sample SubbioR11_8A_Aug_FD_184817 | JGI IMG/M metagenome (GOLD analysis project Ga0208100, IMG submission 184817) | Serpentinite rock and fluid subsurface biosphere microbial communities from McLaughlin Reserve, California, USA - CR11_8A_Aug (SPAdes) | ecosystem: Environmental > Terrestrial > Deep... | reverse complement strand
TGCGATGTACGCCGACCTCAAGCGCATCTGCGAACACCCCACCGACGAGGACCGCGCCTGGTTCCCCGACCTCGCCGGCGCGCCCTGGCTGCCCGCGCTCGACCACGCGATGCGCAACTTCAAGGACGAGAGCTTCGTCGGCCAGTTCCTCAGCCCGCGGCTGATGCGCGAGCTGCGCCTGTTCGCCATCGTCGACGACGAGGACGAGGTCGAGCTCGAGGTCAGCGCGATCCACGACGACAGCGGCTACCGGCGCGTGCGCGAGGCACTGTCGCGGCAGTACGACCTGGCCACCCGCGAGCCCGACATCCAGGTCTGGAGCGTCAACCTGCGCGGCGACCGTTCGCTGATCCTGCGCCACCTGCGCCACAACGGCCGCCCGCTCGACGACAGTGCGGTCGAGGTGCTCAGGCATGTCGCGCGGCTCTGGGGCTTCCCGGTCACGCTCGAGAGCGTCGGCGCCGGCGGCGAAATCGCGCAGCGCTGGTCGGTGCCGGCGCCGCCACAGGGCTGAGCAGCGGGCGGCCTGCCTCGCGGGCTCGGGCTGTCGAGCCAGGGAGCAGGCGGCGCTGATCACAGCCGTATCGAACCGCTCGCCAAGGCGCGCGCTGACGGAGGCGAAGTACCCGACCCCAGGAAGAAGCGCGGCGCGAGCCTCGTCGGCGGGAAGCGATGCAAGCGACAGCTCCGCAAGGCGGGCCCGGTCCTCTGGCGACAGAGTGATCGCTTGGGCCGCGAGCTCTTCAACCAGGATCCGGCAGTTGGGCGGGCCCGAGCGGGCCGTCATCGGATGCGCGGGCCAGGCGCGAACCGCAGCCAGAGCAGCGATCCTGGCGCCTCGTACGCCGCCCGCACCGATGCCGCGACCTCGTCGGCGCCGAGCTCGCCACGAGCGTACTGCGTCAGCCAGAACTGGATGAGGCTGGCCGTCCAGCCTCAGGGGTTCACTCCAGCGCGGCGCTCGGGTGTGGCTCGCGCCAGCGGCGGCGCAGGAAGGCATCGGCTTTCGGCGCGTAGTGGCACCAGGCAAAACCGAGATCGCGCAGTTGCGTCAGCGTGTGCTTGCGATCCCCGTGCCGCCAGGGACGGCCAAAGTAGCCCTCGATGACGCCGAGCGACGGAATCACGGGTTGGCGCGCGCCCATTCGGCGTTGCCTCAAGCGGCCGGAGCCGGCGCACGCAGTCGCGCCGCAGCGACTGTCCAGCCCAGCGCCAGAAGCAGCAGCGGCAGTGCCGCCAGATTGAGGGCGAGCCAGCCGAAGCGGTCGTACAGCCAGCCCGCTCCCAGGCTTCCGAGGGCGGCGAGTCCGAACACGATCGCCTCATTGAGCGCCTGAACCTTGGTCTGCTCGCTGGCGCGGTAGGTTTGCGTCAGCAAGGTGGTACCGCCTACGAATGTGAAGTTCCAGCCCACGCCGAGCAGAACCAGCGCCGAGAGGAAATGCAGGTATTCGACGCCGGCGGCCGCAATCGTGACATGCCCGATGAGAAGCACGAAGCCGGCTTGCATCACCCGCGGCGCGCCGAATCGCGCGACCAGGCTGCCGGTGAAGAACGATGGCGCGAACATAGCGAACACATGCCACTGGATCACCGACCGCACCTCGCCGATGCCGAGCCCGCAGCCCAGCATCGCCAGCGGCGTGGCGGTCATCGCCGTGATCATCACCATGTAGCCGATAGCCGCGCCGACGATGGCCGCACGCAGCGCCGGCTGACGCGCGATCTGCACCAACGGCCGCGCCGGCTCGCCGCCGGCGACCTGCGGTGCCGGCAGCCGCAGCAGCGCCAGCAGCACCAGCGCTGCGATCGACAGCGCGCCCTGGGCGAGGTACGAGCCCATGAAAAGGTGCGGCAGCATCCACTCACGCCCCCAGACCGCGATCTGCGGGCCGGCGAAGGCCGCGACGACGCCGCCGGCGACAACCCATGAGATCGCGCGCCCGGCGCCCAGCGGCCCCGCTGCCTCGGCGGCGGCGAAGCGGTAGTAGTTCGCGAAGCCCTGGTAGCTGCCAACCAGCAGGTGGCCTGCGACAAACGCAGCGAAGCTGTCCGACTGGATCCCCAGCGCGGCCAGCAGGCTGCCGGCCGCGCCGATCGTCGCACCGACGACGAAGCCGGCGCGACGCCCGATGCGCCGCATCAGCAACGACGCCGGGATCGACGCGATCGCCGTGCCCAGCACCATCGCCGCCACCGGCAGCGTCGCCAGTCCCTCGTCGGGCGCCAGCACCGCACCGACGATGCCAGCCAGCGTCATCGCCAGCACGACCGCCGACAGCATCAACGCCTGGCCGATGGCCAGGACGAGGACGTTGCGCCGTGCGCGGGATATCGCTTGCGCCATGTCAGAAAACCAGTACCTTGTCGGCCTCGGCCGTCCAGTCCGCGAGCTGCGCCATCGTGCCGCGCCGGGCGCCTTCGATCAGCTCGTCGTCGCGCAGACCGCGCGCATCCATGCAGGTGCCGCACAACCCGACTTCGCCTTTGCGCAAGACCTTGCCGAGCATGAGCTGCACGTTGTAGTAGCCCTCGGGCACCTTCTGCCCGCTCTTGGCACAGCCCACGGCGTCGGCCATGAGGAACAGGCGTACCGACTGGCCCTCTCTGGCGGCCAGTGTCCCAGCGAGCCTGAGCGCGTTGTAGGCGCGCTCGTCGCCGTACGGCGCGTCGTTGACGATCAATAACGTGGCAGTCATGGTGCACTCCTTCTTCGAAGCTACGACCGCGTCACCGGCAGTCCTGCCGCCTGCCATTCGCTGACCCCGTCGATGGTCTTGCGCGCATGGAAGCCGTGCTTCCTCAGCAACGCCACGGCCTGATCGGACATCAGACAGAACGGACCGCGGCAGTAGGCGACGATCTGCACGTCGCGTGGCAGCTCGGCCAGCCGGTGGGTCAATTCCGTCAGCGGCATCGAGCGCGCATACGGCAGGTGCGCGGTGTCGTACTCGTCCTGCGGACGGACGTCGATCACCACCACGTCGCCGCGCTTGGCCCGGCTGAGCAGCTCCTTGCGACCGAACTGAGCCAGCCGTTGCGGCTCGGCCATCATCTGCTGCAGCGCCATGCGCAGCTCGAGCAGGTGCTCCTCGGCCACCTGGCGCAGCGTGACGCCCAGTTGCGCCACGTCCTGGCCGCTCAGGCGGTAGAGCATCCGCTTGCCGTCGCGCCGACTTTGCACCAGGCGTGCTTCCTTCAATACCTTCAGGTGCGCGCTGGCGAGCTTGATATCGATCGCCACGGCCTCGGCGACGGTCTCCACCGACTTCTCGCCCTGCGCCAGCATCTCGAGCATCTCCAGCCGTTTCGGGCTGGCCAGCGCCTTGCCTACGCGGGCGACCTGTTCGTACAGAAGATCCTTGAGGTTTCTGCTGTCCATGGTGTACATTCTAACGATCGCACGAATAACTGCAACTGGCGCGAAATGGCTGCCACCGACTCGCCCGGGGATGCATTCAGCATCGACCTGGAACAACTCGTCCTCGCCGATGAGCCGGCCATCCGGCCTGGCTCCTTCCTGGTCGTCTTGGCACCGGTCGAGCTTCGGGAGGTCGTGGCGCCGCGCCGCGTCGCCGTGCTCGGCCCGCCGGTCGTGGCCGCGGTGATCTTCGAGGTGCTGCTCAACGCGACGGCCATGTCCAACCATGGCGAGGTCCGCCTGCCCGCCGGTGTCGATCGCATGCTGCGCGGGTTCGTCGTCACGCCGGACATGCACCGCGTTCACCACTCGGGCGAGGACGACGAGACGAACTCCAGCTTCGGCTTCGACCTGCCCTGGTGCGACCGGCCGTTCGGCACCTGTCGCGAGCAGCCCCGCGCGCGGGCCATGACGCGATGACGATCGGTATCCACGGCCACCGTGAGCCGCGCGCGCCCGCGCGGCTGGACGGCATGTTGCTGCTGCCGTTCCGCGGGGCGCGGTCGACGGCTATGCGATCGATCGTCGCGACTGGCACGGTGGGCAGGTCACGCGATGAGAGCCGTGTTGCGCTGGTTGTTCGGCCTTGCCCTGCTTGGCCTCGTCGCTGCTGCCGGGCGCTCGCGGGCGGCGCCTTGTTCGGCTCCGTATGATCGCGCTCGTATCCACGGTGTTCTTCCTGCCGCGCCTGATTCGCAGATTGCGGACGCCGCCGATGCTCTGCGCCGAAGCGCTCAGGGAGCAACTGGATGGCGGTGATCGCGTGCTGCTTCTGGATGTCCGACCCGCAACCGACTTCAACGGCGAGTGGGGTCATATCCCGGGAGCCCGCAGCATCCCGCTGGAGGACTTGCCGGCCCGGCTCGGTGAACTCGAACGGGACCGCCCGATCCGGCTGGTGGGCCGCACCGATCGACGCTCGGCGCAGGCGGAGGCGATACCCGCCATGGTCGGATTTGCCGACGCGCGCGTCATCCAGGGCGGCATGACCGCATGGCGCGACCGCGGCTGGCCGATCGAGCACGAGGCGGGATTGCCCGCAACCGACGCGGTGAATGACCATGTGTGAACTGTTCGGCCTGTCGGCCAGCCAGCGCATCGCCGGCCCGGTGCTGCCATTGAACGAGTTCCAGGCGCGCGGCGGCGCGACTGCCGACAACCCCGATGGGTGGGGCATCGCGTGGCGCGACGGCGCGGACTTTCATCTCGAACGGGAGCCGCTGCCCGGACACAGCAGCGCGCGCTTCGCCGGGGCGATCGCCTCTCTCCGTTCGGACCTGCTGATCGCCCATGTGCGCAAGGCGCGGTGGCCACCGGTGAATACGCTGGGCAACACGCATCCCTTCAAGCATGCGTGCTGCGGCCGTCATTGGGTCTTCGCCCACAACGGCCTGGTGCCCGAGCTGGTGGCGATGGAGTTGGCCAACACGACCAAGGCATGCCGGCCCGTGGGCGAGACCGACTCCGAGTTCGCGTTCTGCCACCTGCTCAGCCACGTGATGGGCTACTACCCGATGCCCAGCGCCGAGAAGCCCTGGCTCGGAGTGCTGGCCACGATCAGCGAGTTGGTCGCCGGGCTCGGCAAGTTCAACTTCCTGCTCTCCGACGGCGAGCACCTGATCGCCTACGGGCACGATCGCCTGCACCACCTGGAGTCGCACGATGACGGTGTCGACATTGCCCTCGTCGCTACCGAGCCGCTGGGCGACGCCGAGGGGTGGACGCCTTTCGAGGCGGGCGAGTTGCGCATCTACCGCGCCGGCCTGCCAGTGGGTCGGATCTCGACGAATCCGCGCAGAGCCGGCACACAGCCCAGTTCGCCAGTGATCGTGAACCATGCGTGATCCAGTTTGCCTCGACTACGCCACCACGCCGGTGGTGCCAGGTTTCGCGACGAGCGGCTTCGGGAGATGGCGATGATGGGCTGGGCGGATGGTTACGGGTGGATGGGTCCTGGCTGGATCTTCATGATCCTTTTCTGGGTATTGGTGATCGTCGGAGTGGTCGCGCTCGTCCGCTGGCTTGGAACGCGCAATGACGGCGGTGGCAATCCTGGGCGCAAGACGCCGCTCGAGATCCTCCAGGAGCGCTACGCGCGAGGGGAGATCGAGCGGGAGGAGTACGAGCAGAAGCGACGCGACCTCGAACGGTAGATCGAGACTCTCTCTATCTGATGGACGAGCGATGCGCGATCCGATCTATCTCGACTACAACGCCACGACGCCTGTCGCGCCCGACGTGCTCGAGGCGATGCTGCCCTGGCTGCGCGAGCAGTTCGGCAATCCATCGAGCACGCACCCCTACGGTCGCCGTGCGGCGCAGGCCGTCGCGACGGCGCGGCAGCAGGTTGCCGACCTGATCGGTGCGCAGGCACGCGAGATCGTCTTCACCGGCTGCGCCACCGAGGCCAACAACCTGGCGCTGCTCGGCGTCGCGCAGGCCCTCGGCACGACCAGGCGCCACCTCGTCGTCAGCGCAATCGAGCACCCGGCCGTGATGGCGCCCGCGATGGTCCTGCGCGAACAGGGCTGGGAGGTGACGGTCGTGCCGGTCGATGACCTCGGACGGATCTCGCTCGCTGCCCTGCAGCGTTCGCTGCGGGCAGAGACGGCACTCGTCTCGGTGATGCATGCCAACAATGAGGTCGGCACCGTGCAGCCGGTTGCAGAGATCGCCCGTCTGACGCGTGAGCGGCGCATCCTCCTGCACACGGATGCCGCACAGTCCGCCGGCAAGCTGCCACTGAACGTCGACGAGCTCGGCGTCGATCTGCTGACGCTGGCCGGGCACAAGTTCTACGCACCCAAGGGCGTGGGCGCCCTGTACGTGCGCAGCGGCACGCCGATCCGGCCAGTGCTTTTCGGGGCCGAGCAGGAGCACGGACTCAGGCCTGGAACCGAAAACATGGCGTCGATCGTCGCGCTCGGCGCGGCTGCCGCGACGGCCCAGCGTACGCTGTCCGCGGCCTCGGAGCGCATGCGTGCGATGCGCGATCACCTGCACCAGCGCCTGGCGGCAGCCGTCGCGAACCTGCAGCTCAACGGTCACCCGGAACAGCGACTGCCCAACACGCTGCATGTCTCGTTTCCGGGCGCGAGCGGGCGCACCTTGCTCGGCGAAGCGGCCGACGTCGTCGCGGCATCGGTCGGGTCGGCGTGTCACTCCGGGCACGATGCCGTGAGCGGTGTGCTGGCGGCGATGGGCTTCGATGCGGCGCGCGCGTCCGGCGCGGTGCGGCTGTCGGTCGGCCGCGGCACCACGCGCGACGAGGTGGAGCGCGCCGCCGAGGCGCTGGCGTCGGCCTGGCAGCAACTCCACACGCGGTGACGCCCGAGCAATACGACGCGTGGTACGACACGCCGCGCGGGCGCTGGACCGGCGACGTCGAATGGGCGCTTCTGCACTCGGCGCTTGAACTGCGCGCGGGTGAATCGCTGCTGGACGTCGGCTGCGGAAGCGGCCACTTCACGCGGCGCGCCCAGCACAGCGCGCCGATCACTGTCGCCGCTGATTTCGGACAAGTTGACTTCCGCGCCTTCGCCGATATGGCCGTGACGGGTTCATTCGGGGACGGCATCCGGCGCTGATTGCGGGATCAGCGCATGGCTCGCCGGGTCAAGCAAGTTCCCAAACAGCCTCGGTCTCGATCACGAGCCTGCGCCGGGCATGAAGAACGCGCCAGCGAGCGGGGCCGAGCCCCCAGGGCTTGGGCGGCAAACAAGGCGACCACCAGCCGGGCGACGGTGCGGCACGACATCATGAACACGATGAATCCGCCAGGCTTGAATCCAGATGCCGCTGAACCGCCTGCACCAGCGGCGCGATCGACGAGGGCGGAAACGGCGACACGCTGCTGACGTTGATCTCGCACAGCACGAAGCGTGGCGTGCCATCGGCCTGCGGCCCGCCGTGCATGAAGTCGCAATCCCACAGCAGCGGCAGCCGCTCGCGGGCCAGGCCGACGCGCTCGCGCAGGCGCTCGATCCAGCCCGACTCCAGCCGCTGCCGCAGCGCCTGCGCCTCGGCCAGCTCGGGGCCGTGGTACAGGCGCGGCCCGGGCACCGGCACGGCGGGGTGCAGGGCGTTGACGGCCTGCACGCCGAAGCCGGTGACGCGGTCCTCCACCAGGTAGGCGCGCAGCATGCCGTCGGCGAGCCGTGGCTGCCAGGCCTGGTCGATCATGTGACCGCCAGCGCCCGGCTCGAAGTACGGCGCCAGCGTGGCCTGCAAGGTGGTCCAGTCCATGTCCTGCGACGGGCTGCCGCGCTGGGCATGCTGCACGCGCAGCCGGCCGCCATCGCCCGCCTCGACCCGCCACACGCCGATGCCGCTGTGGCCGCGATGCTGCTTGAGCACGCGCGCGCCCTGCCGCAGCCGCTGCGGCAGCTCGGCAGCCAGCTGCGCCAGGCTGTCGATGCGGTGCACGTCGCTGCCGAATGGCAGGTCGCGCGTCTCGAAGAGCATGTCCTTGGTGCCCAGGCGCTGGATCGCATCGGGATGCGCGCTGACCAGCACGCCCGAGTGCGCCACCTCGCGCAGCAGCGCATCGAGCCGGTCGCGGCGGCGGCCATCCTCGATCGGGTTGCACCACACCAGCACGGCCTGCACGCCGAGCAGCTGAGCCTTCACCTCGTCGGCGAAGTCGTCGTGCCAGACGGCCGGCTCGGCGGGCACGCCGGCTGCGGCCAGCGCCTCGAACAGTGCCGCGAAGCGGCTCGTGGTCGGGTCGGCGCGGTCGCGCGCGGTGCGGTCGCCGGGGTACAGCAGCGCGACCCTGGGGCGAACCTGGGCACTCATGGCTTGTCCGCCAGTGGCCGGCCAGCGGCCTGCCAGCCGTCGATGCCGCCGCGCAGGTAGCGCGCGTTCAGGCCCACGGCGCGCAGCCGCATCGCGATGGCGCGGCTGACTTCGTCGCCGCAGGCGCAGTAGACGAGCAGCTCGCGCCCGGCGGGCAGCTCGGCGCCCCAGGTCGCGACGGCGGCCGGGTCGCACCAGCGTGCGCCGGGGATCTTGGTGCGCGCCTGCTCGAACACGCCGGCGCGGCGCACGTCGAGCAGGAGTGCACCACCGGGCACATCCTCGGGTCCATCGGCCAGGTCGCCGGCGCCGGCACCGAAGGGTTCGCCGGCGGCGTGCACGGCTTGCTGATAGCGCGCGTACACGCTGGCCCAGGCTATGTTGCCCATGAAGGCTTCGACGTACGCACCGGCCGCAGCGCCGTAGTCCAGGTGGTAGGCGTGTTCGTACATGTCCAGCGCCAGGATCGGCACGCCGCCTGCCACCGCCTGCGTGTGGTCGGCGGCCCATTGATTGAGGAGCGTTCCTTCGCGTGGCTGGAACATCAGCAGCACCCAGCCCGAGCCGCCGCCCAGCGCCTTCGCGCAGGCGACGAACTCCTCGCGCCAGCGCTCGAAGCTGCCGAAACTGGCGTCCAGCGCCAGCTTCATCGCCGGCTCCATCGTCACGCCGTCGCCGCCGAGGCAGCCGAAGTACAGCTCGTGCAGCAGCATCGAGTTGCCGGCGATCAGCTCCTCGCGCTTGAGGCCGTTGAGCAGGTAGCCCGGGGCGGTGGCGAAGGCCGTCGTCGCCAGCTGGGCGCGGATCGCGTTGAGCCGCTTCACCGCACCACCGTAGTTGTTCTGGTGGTGGCTGGTGACGAGGCCGGGCGACAGGCCGCGCAGGGCCGCGAGGTCGAAGGGCAGTTCCAGAATGCGTGCGTCCATGCGGTCTCCTTCAGGGCAAAAGGGGCATCAGCCAGCTCACCGCCAGGCCGGCGAGGGCACTGCCCGCCAGCAGCGGCATCACGCCGACCACCGCGGCGGTGATCGCCGACAGCGGCGCCGTGCAACCCAGCCTGCCGTGCGTGGCCTCGACCAGCGGCCCGCCGGCCCGCCGAAGCCGATGAAGCCCAGCTCGAGCCAGAAGCGCAAGGCCTCGGCGAAGCTCACGGCGGCCACGCGCTGCTGCCGGCTCGGTCGCGGCGTCCTGCGGTGCGGCAGTCGATGGGCTCATGAGGGTGCCGTGGTCACGGCGTACAGCGCATCGAAGACCGCTGCGGCCGCACGGGTGAGTTGATCGTCGTCGGCGTGGACCTCGCGCAGGCCGGACAGCACAGCCTCCAGGCCCGCCGCCTCGGCGACCGGGATGCCGCCGATGTCGAGGAAGTGCACGACGCGCGCGATGCGCTGCAGCCGCGCATCGGCGTCGAGGCCGAAGCTCGCGGCCAGCACCTCGAAGCTGACACGCGAGCCGACATGCGTGAAGCGGGCGCCGTCGTAGTCGAAGCCCAGCGCGCCGCGCGGTGCGGGCGTGGTCCCCGCCGGGTCGGCCAGCCAGAGGATGCGCGCCTCGGGGTCGATGAAGCGGCGGATCAGCCAGGCACAGGCCAGGCGGTCGACCCAGGGCCGCGCACGGGTGGCCCAGCGCTTGCCCCGGAACTTGCGCGCGTCCAGGCGCGCGATGCCGTGCGGCGGGCGCGCCTGCGGCTCGCCGGGCGAGAAGCGAGCGTCGAGCGCCTGGCGCACGGTGTCGAGTTCGGCCTGCGCCTGCTCGGCGGCGGCGCCGGGGTAGTAGTCGATGCGGCGCAACGCCTGCAGCGCGTCGGCGACGCCGCGCGCGCGGCGCCGCGCTTCGGTCTCGTCCAGTGCGGGCAGCGCCGCGAGCAGCGCCTGGGCCTCGCGGCGCCACTGGCCATAGGCCGCGGCACGGTCGAACAGGGCCAGCACTTCGCTGCGCATGGCCTCGTCGCGCGCCGACAGTTCGAGCACGTGCGCCTGGCCGCCGTGCGTGCGGACCTCCGAGACCAGCGGATCGAACAAGCCCACCTGGGACTCGGGCAGCAGGTAGACGCCGTCGCGCAGCGACGCGCAGCCCAGTGTCTTGAGCGCGCGCCAGATGCGCAGCCGTACCGCATTGGGCTGCGTGGGCAGCGTGAGGAAGAGCGCGCTCCACATGGCCTCGAGTAGTGTACGCTACCAAATGAGAAATAGACATTTCTCAGCCGGCTGCAATCGGACTGGCGCCATGCCCAGCTCAACAAAGCCGCGTAACCGGGTGGCTATGAACTACGTCGGACAGGGGCAAGGTGCAACCGAGCGCCGGGCCCGGGCATGCCGGCTCGGCGGTATTCTCAGCGCGGCGGCCCGTCCGGGGTTCAGCCCGGCAGCTCGAGCACGAAGCGGCTGCCGCCGCCTTCGCGCGGCTCGCAGCGCACGCTGCCGCCGTGCGCGCGCGCGATCTGGCGCACCAGGCTCAGGCCGAGGCCGACGCCGCCGTCGCGCTCGCCATGCCCGGGCAGGCGGAAGAAGGGCTCGAAGATGCGCTCGCGGTACGCCGCGGGCACGCCGGGGCCGCGGTCGCTGACGGCGAGCGCGACGCCGCCGGGCCGCCGCTGCCAGCCCAGCCTCACCTCGCCGCCGCCGTGGCGGCGTGCGTTGTCGAGCAGGTTGCGCAGCGCGCGCCGCAGCAGGCGCTCGTCGCCGCTCACGACGCAGTCCGGCGCGGCTTCGTCGTCGATCGTCGCGCCGCTGCGCGCGGCCTCCTCGAGCGCCAGCGCGCGCAGCTCGACGGCCTCGCGCGCGAGCGTGAGGGCGCCGGCGTCGAGCCGGCTGGCCAGCAGCACCTCCTCGACCAGGGCGTCGAGTTCGGCAATGTCGGTGTCGATCTCGCGCTGCAGCTGCGCGCGGCGCTCGTCGGGTGCCGCTTCGATCATCGCCAGCGCCATCTTGAGCCGCGCCAGCGGCGAGCGCAGCTCGTGGCTGGCGTTGGCCAGCAGCGTCTGGTGCGAGCGCAGCAGGGCCTCGATGCGCTCGGCCGCACGGTTGAAGCTGGCCGCGACCGCGGCGACTTCGTCGCGCCCGCTGGCGTCGACGCGCAGGCCGAGGTCGCCCGCGCCGAAGCGCTCGACGCCCACGCGCAGCGCCTCCAGCCGGCGCGTGAGCCGGCGCACGACCGGGTACGCCGCGGCGGCGATCGCGGCAAACAGCAGCAGCACCAGCAGCAGCCAGCCGGTGCCGTGGACCCAGGGCGGCGCAGCCCAGCGCAGCGCCGGCGGCTCGGCCGCGCGCAGCGCGCCGGGGCCGCCGCCCGGCGCGGCCTCGCCGCGCGGCCCGTGCATGCCGTAGGGCGGGCCGCCGGCATGCCGCATCCAGCCGCGCATGGCCAGGTGCAGGGTGCGCCCGTCGTCGAGGCGCAGGGCGAGGATGCGGTGCGCGCCGGCGCCGTCCGCGATGCGCTCGAAGCGCGGCGAGGCCGCGATGCGCCGGCCCTGCGCGTCGTCGAGGGCCAGCGGCAGCCGCAGCCGCTCGGCCCAGTCAAGCAAGGCGTGGGCCTGCTCGGCGGGCGGCGCGTCGGCCTCGGGCAGCGAGCGGCGGATCAGCTCGCCCCAGGCCGCGACGCGCTCGCCGGCCTGGGCCTCGATGCGCACGCGCTCGCCCTCGACATGCCGCTGCCACAGCCAGCCCGAGCCCAGCGCGAACGCCGCCAGGACCGCGACCACGGTCAGCCAGACGCGCAGATACAGCGACCTCAACGCCGCCTCACTCGTCCTGCCGGCGCGCGAACAGGTAGCCACTGCCGCGCACGGTCAGCACGCGGCGCGGGTGGCGCGGGTCGGCCTCGATCGCCGCGCGGATGCGCGAGACATGCACGTCGATCGAGCGGTCGTAGGCGTCGGCCGGGTGGCCCTTGAGCGCGTCCATGATCTGGTCGCGAGTGAGCACGCGGCCGGCGCCGCGGGCGAGCACGACGAGCAGGTCGAACTGGTGCGCGGTCAGCTCGCATTCGCGGCCGTCGACGCGCGCGCAGCGCTGGCCGAGGTCGATCTCGAGGCGGCCGAAGCGCAGCAGCTCGCCCGGCGGCTCGGGCGCGGCGCGCCGCAGCAGGGCCTTGAGGCGGGCGAGCAGCTCGCGCGGCTCGAAGGGCTTGGGCAGGTAGTCGTCGGCGCCGAGCTCGAGCCCGACGACGCGGTCGGCCGGTTCGCCGCGCGCGGTCAGCATCAGCAGCGGCAGCCGGCGCGTCGCGGCCTCGGCGCGCAGCTCGCGGGTGTAGTCCAGGCCGTCGCCGTCGGGCAGCATCAGGTCAAGCACCAGCGCGTCGTAGCCGCCGGCGCGCACGCGCTCGCGCGCTGCGCGCAGCGTGGCCGCGGTGTCGACCGCGTAGCCGGCAGCGCGCAGGTAGTCGGCGACCATCGCCGCCAGGCGCGCGTCGTCGTCGATCAGCAGCAGTCGGGTCATCGGCAGGCCGCTCGGCAGGTGCGCCGCAGCATAGCCCGGCGGCCGCGGGGCCGCCGGGTCCGCCGTGGGCTGCGCGCGCGCTCGATGTCAGGGCTGGCGCGGGGCCTCGGGTCGGGCCCGGTCCTGCCAGCGCTGCGCGCGCTCGTCGCGGCGCTCAGCGCAACTGCTCGGCCAGCGTCGCGCGCTGCGCCGGGCTCAGCACGCGCGCGACGTCGAGGCTGGCCTGCAGCATGCGGGCCGAGGCCTGCTCGTGCTGGCGCAGCATCTGCTGGCGCAGCGCCTCGGCGGCGGCGGCGTCGACCTCGGGCCGCGCGAGCAGCGCCAGCGCCTGGTCGGCGTGCGCGCGGCGCTGCCCGCGCAGGCCCTGCAGATCGGTGCGCGCCGCCTCGACGATCGCGCGGATTCGCGTGCGCTGCTCGGCGCTGGCGTCGACGCGGTCGAGCCAGCGCTCCAGGCCGCGGCCGGCCCAGGGCAGGCCGTACATCATCGCGCCGCCGTCCATGCGGCCCGGGCCGCCGTGCGGGCCCATGCCGCCGTGGGCCAGGGCGGCCGGCGGCACGGCAGCGAGCAGCGCCGCGCTCAGCGCCAGCGCGGCCAGGGTCAGGGACTGGCGGCGCGGGGCGGCGCCGGCAGCGGGGGTGGGTCGTGGGGCTTGCATCGCGGGCTCTCCTGCGGCGGTCATGAACACGGCATCAGAATGCGCCGCGTGCTTGTCGCCCGCATGTGGCGCAGGTAAAGATGCGTGAACGGGCGGCGCGCGAACGGGCCGCGCCGGTCAATGCCCGGTCTCGACGCGCATCAGCGTGCGCCGCAGGTCGAAGGCCGGGTCGCTGCTGCGCAGGTCCAGCCGCAGCAGCACGCCGCTGCCGCGGTCGACAACCAGCACGCCCTCGACGCGCGCACCCGGCGCGGCGCCCAGCACCTCGCCGAACAGCTCGAGCGCGGCGTAGTCGAACGCCCGCCCATGCGCGGTGTGCACGCCCAGCGCGATGACCTGGCCGCGCACGCGGGCACGGCCGCCCGCGGTGTGGCGCAACTCGCCGGCGACGACCGCACCGAGCGCGGGCGCGGCCGCGAGCAGGCGGCTCCAGTACAGCAGCCCCGGTGCGGCGGCCGCCGCCGGTGAGGCCAGCAGGTTGCCCGCGCCGTCCTGCAGCCAGTCGCCAGGCAGCGGCTGGCCGCCCAGCGTGGCGCTGAACTCGAAGCGCCCGCGGCGCACGGTGTCGAGCGTCAGCGCCAGCTCGGTGGCCGCCCGGCGCGCGCTGCCGCGCTCCTCGTAGACCAGACGGTCGCCGGGCGCCAGCGGCAGCATCGGGCGCAGCAGCGCGCCGTCGACCACCGCCGGCGGCGCGCAGCCGAGCTGGTCGACGGCGCCGCGCAGGGCGGCGTGGCGGCGCTCGAGCCGCGCCAGCTCGGTCGCATCGGCGCCCTCGGTGTGCAGCGCGCGCAGCGCCGGCCAGTACAGCTCGACGGACTGGCCGGCGGCGATGGCCCCGCGCCGCCCGGCCAGGTCGCCGGCGTAGGCCACGGCCACCGCGCGCCGCTGCACGCGGTCGGCCTCGTCGTGGAGCGCTTCACAGCGCCAGTGCAGGAACTGGCCGGGCTGGTCGCCGGCGGCGACACCGCCGGGTGCCGTCGCGCAGCCGGCGAGCACGGCAAGGGTACCCAACGCGGCGGCCATGACCCGGCAGGAGCGGAGCGCGCGCATCGACCGCATGCGCCCGATTGTGCGGCCTTGTGCCGCCTGGACTGCAGGCAGCAACTGCCATCGGCCTGTCGTCGCGCTGTCACCGGCCGTGCCTGGCCTGACGGGCACCCAGCCCACCCTCGCGAGGTCCCCGCCATGCCCTGCGTCCGCCCGTTCGACCTGGATCCGGCAGCTGGGCTGCGCCCGGCGCTCGGCCTGGACTGCGCCGCGGCGGCCACCGGCCAGCGACCGGCCCGGCCGGCGCAGGCGGCCTGCGGGCGGAGAAAGGCGAAAGCCGCGGGGCGCGGCGCCCGCGGCCGCCGCGGACTCGGCGGATGCAGAAAGGCGGCCCGCGGGACGCCTTGGGGGTGGAGGGTTCAGCGTATCGCGGGCTGGGTGGTCAGCGGAAAAGCCGACGGGAAACCTCCTTGATCCCGCCAACTATCAGCGGCAGCCCGACGGAAGGTGATTGGCCCGTGTGAGGCCGGCGCAAGTCCAGCGGGTAATCTGGTTAGTGTTGGCAGCCACGGCCGGCGTCAGGGTCATGGCTTGGCCATTGAGCGCGCCACTTGCGAATGTAACGGTGATGACTCCAGTCCCTACGCCAAGCGCAACGCCCCCCGCATTGATGAACCGGCCAGCGATCAAGGCGGCATCAGTGTGCACGGGACTGGCAGCAGCAGGCCAAGCGTTGTTTTCGGCGTGATGCAAAGCCAGATCCGTACGCAAACCTGCCGTTGCCGTGAGTGCCTCGGACGCCTGAGCGCGCGCAGTGTAGTCTTGGTAGGCAGGCAGCGCGATCGCGGCCAGGATGCCGATGATCGCGACGACGATCATCAGTTCGATCAGCGTAAAGCCTTTTTGCACTTGCTTCATCAGTCTCTCCTGCGGGTTGAGGGGGGTCGAGGGGGCGCGAACACCAGGCAGGAACGCGAAATCCGTGCCAGCCGTGGCGGGGGCCGCC
>Ga0208100_100486_pt1 | contig 15319 bp, 12 predicted proteins | sample SubbioR11_8A_Aug_FD_184817 | JGI IMG/M metagenome (GOLD analysis project Ga0208100, IMG submission 184817) | Serpentinite rock and fluid subsurface biosphere microbial communities from McLaughlin Reserve, California, USA - CR11_8A_Aug (SPAdes) | ecosystem: Environmental > Terrestrial > Deep... | reverse complement strand
AAAAGACGACCATGTGCGGTACGTTAACCTGACGCGCCAAGAGAATGTGCTCTCTCGTCTGAGGCATAGGACCATCAGCGGCCGAGACGACGAGGATTGCTCCGTCCATCTGCGCGGCACCGGTAATCATGTTCTTGATGTAGTCGGCATGCCCTGGGCAGTCGACATGCGCATAGTGGCGCTTGGCTGTCTCGTACTCTACATGGGCGGTGTTAATGGTGATACCGCGGGCCTTTTCTTCCGGGGCCTTGTCAATTTGATCGTAGGCCACTTTCGCGGCTCCGCCTGTGGTCGCAATTACAGAGGTGAGGGCTGCGGTCAGGGTAGTCTTACCATGGTCAATATGACCAATCGTCCCTACGTTTACATGTGGCTTGTTGCGCTCAAACTTCTTCTTTGCCATCTTCGTAACCTCCCAACTAACGTTTCAAAATAGCTTCGCTGACTGACTTTGGAACCTCTTCGTAAGCGGCAAATTCCATGGTGTAGTTACCACGGCCCTGGGTCCGCGAGCGCAGGTCAGTAGCATAGCCAAACATTTCGGCCAGAGGCACCGCTCCCCGCACTATTTGCGCACCGCTACGCGCTTCGATACCCTCGATGCGACCGCGGCGCGAGGTAATGTCACCCAAGACATCCCCCATATACTCTTCACCAACCACCACTTCAACCTTCATGACCGGCTCGAGCAGCACTGGATTAGACTTGGCCATGGCGCTCTTAAAGGACATCGAGGCGGCAATCTTAAAGGCCATTTCCGAAGAGTCGACATCATGGTAGCTGCCGTCGTAGAGTGTCGCCTTGAGGTCCACCACCGGATAGCCGGCCAAAATACCGCTCTGCAGCGCTTCTTCGATGCCGTCGTTGATGGCGTTCCAGTACTCTCTGGGGACCGACCCACCCACAACCTTGCTCTCAAACTGGTAGCCGGAGGCGGGGGGCAGGGGTTCAAACTCCACCCACACATGGCCAAATTGGCCGCGACCACCGCTTTGCCGCACAAAACGCCCCTCGGAGCGCACCGTGTTGCGGAAGGCCTCCCGATAAGCAACCTGCGGCCTGCCGACGGTACAACCCACCTTGAACTCGCGCTTCAATCTGTCCACAATGATGTCTAGGTGCAGTTCGCCCATGCCATGAATGATGGTTTGTCCGGTCTCGGCATCGGTGTTCATGCGGAAGGTCGGGTCTTCTTCGGCCAGACGCATGAGGGCGGCCCCTAGCTTGTCTTGATCAGCCTTGGTGTTCGGCTCGATGCTCTGCGCAATCACCGGCTGGGGGAACTTAATCGACTCTAAGATGAGTTGGTGGGCATCGTCACAGAGAGTATCACCGGTCGTCGTGTCCTTGAGCCCTACCACGGCGGCGATATCGCCGGCGAATACTTCGCTGATTTCCTCGCGGTGGTTAGCATGCATCCTGAGCACTCTACCCACTCTCTCGCGCTTACCCTTGGTGGAGTTGTAGACATAGCTGCCCGCGGCGAGCCTTCCCGAGTAGACCCTAAAGTAAGCGAGTTTGCCCACATAGGGGTCAGAGACAATCTTAAAGGCTAAAGCCGAAAAAGGAGCGGTGTCACTTACTTCCCGGGTAACCTCTTCTTCCGTGCGCGGGACAATGCCGACTACCGGAGGCAAATCAAGCGGCGAGGGCAGATAGTCCACTACGGCATCGAGCAGGTGTTGTACGCCCTTGTTGCGATAACTAGAGCCGACCAGCACCGGAATGATGGCGCCGGAGAGCACAGCTTTCCGTAGGGACGCTTGCACCTCAGCGGGGGTTATTTCTTCGCCCTCTAGATAACGGAGCATAAACTCCTCATCGTGCAAGGCGACGTTCTCGACTAGCTCATGGCGAGCCGCTCGAACTGCCCCGAGCATGTCCGCAGGCACTTCCCGCTCTTCTACTTCTTTGCCTTCGTCATCTAGATAGATGATAGCCACCTCGCGGACGAGGTCGACCATGCCCTTAAAGGTATCTTCGGTGCCGATGGGCAGCTGGATGGGAATGGCTGTCGCCCCTAGCCTCTCCTTCATCATAGACACTACCCGTTCAAAATTGGCCCCGAGGGTGTCCATTTTGTTCACATAAGCTATGCGCGGCACGCGATACTTATCAGCCTGCCTCCAGACCGTTTCGGACTGGGGTTCTACGCCGCCCTTGGCGCAAAACACGGCCACGGCCCCATCTAGAATGCGCAGACTGCGCTCAACCTCGACTGTAAAGTCCACGTGCCCGGGCGTATCGATAATATTGACTTGAAAACCGCGCCATCGACAGGTGGTGGCCGCCGAGGTGATGGTGATTCCTCGTTCCTGCTCTTGGATCATCCAGTCCATCGTCGCGGCGCCTTCGTGTACTTCCCCGAGCTTGTGAGTTCTGCCGGTATAAAACAAAATGCGCTCTGTCGTCGTTGTCTTGCCAGCATCAATGTGCGCCATTATGCCAATGTTCCTGATATTAGCCAATGTAATCTCTCTCGGCATGACAGTCCCTCCCTTCTGACGCAATGTTAATTAACTTCTTTTTACCAACGGTAATGCGCAAATGCCTTGTTAGCCTCGGCCATCTTATGCGTATCCTCACGCTTTTTAATGGCCGCACCCATACCCTGGGCCGCGTCAAAAATTTCTCCGGCAAGGCGCTCTTCCATAGTCTTTTCCCCTCTCGCCCGAGAATATTGGACCACCCACCGGATGGACAACATCTTCTGGCGCTCAGGAGCAACTTCAACCGGCACTTGGTAGGTAGCACCACCCACACGGCACGGTTTGACCTCGACTAGGGGCGAGACGTTCTTGATTGCGGCTTCGAAGACTTCCATGGCGGGCTTACCGGTCTTCTCGCGTACCCGCTCCATGGCATCATAGAAGATACCTTGGGCGATGCCACGCTTGCCATCATACATCAGTTTGTTAATGAAGCGAGTGACGAACTTGCTATTGTAAATCGGATCAGGCAAGACATCACGCTTCGGAACCGGACCTTTTCTTGGCATATTTTTTCCCTCCTTCACAACAATGTGTTACTCGCTTGCTAAGCATTAGCAAGCGCAGGGCGACTATTTCTTACCACCCTTAGCTTTGGCCTGAACGGCCTGTTTGCCACGCTTGGCGCCATACTTAGAGCGTCCCTGACCGCGGTTTTGTACTCCGCCGGCGTCAAGAGTGCCGCGCACGATGTGGTAACGCACACCGGGCAGGTCTTTCACGCGACCGCCACGCACTAGGACTGAGGAATGCTCCTGCAAGTTGTGACCAATGCCTGGAATATAGGCAGTGACCTCAAGACCATTGGTGAGACGAACTCTGGCGATTTTGCGAATGGCAGAGTTTGGTTTCTTGGGGTTCATGGTCTTTACTTGGACACAGACGCCGCGCCTCTGCGGACAACTCTGCAAATGAGCAGACTTCGACTTCTTTTCTAGCACTTGACGACCTTGGCGCACTAATTGACTGATTGTGGGCATACATGCACCTCCTTCCATTATGGTTGAGCAATAGGGCATAAGTCCCCTGCCGCATCACACGGCAGGGTCCTGTTACCAACGATAGCATCGAAACGACACACTAAATGATTATACGCCCTGCTACTATCTGTGTCAACCGAAAATCTAGCGCCCCTCTTAGGTCGCTGCCTTTTCGCCACCATCCCCATGTTCTTGGTTGGCCACCACTATATTGATGTTGCGATAGCGGCTCATGCCGGTACCGGCGGGGATGAGTTTGCCGATGATGACGTTTTCTTTGAGACCAAGCAAGGGGTCAATTTTGCCCTTGATGGCGGCATCGGTCAGCACCTTGGTAGTCTCCTGGAAAGAAGCCGCCGACAAAAAGGAATCCGTGGCGAGTGAGGCCTTGGTAATGCCGAGGAGCACCGGCCTGGCCACCGCAGGATCGCCGCCTTCCATGAGGATGCGGGTGTTTGCCTCTTCAAAATCGAAGACATCAATGAGGCCGCCCGGCAGGAGAAGGGTATCGCCGGAGTCTTCAATTTTGACCTTGCGCAAGATTTGCCGCACTATCACTTCGACATGCTTGTCGTTTATTTCGACGCCCTGCGTGCGATAGACTTTTTGCACTTCCTTGAGGATATACCCCTGCACAGCGCGCATTCCCTTAATTGCCAGTAGGTCGGAGGGATTGATTGGCCCATCGGTCAACTCATAGCCCGACTCCACCCATGCGCCCTCCTGAACCCGCAAACGCGAGCCATAGGGGATGGGGTAGCTCTTTATCTCGCCTTCAAGACCGCGGATTTCGATCTCACGGCTCTTCTTTGTTTCTACGAAGCGCACCGTGCCATCTATTTCGCTGATAATGGCTTGCCCCTTCGGACGCCTCGCCTCGAACAGCTCCTCAACGCGGGGCAGACCCTGGGTAATATCATCAGTGCCGGCGACGCCACCGGTATGGAAGGTGCGCATGGTCAACTGCGTGCCCGGCTCACCGATAGACTGCGCGGCAATGATACCGATGGCCTCGCCAATCTCCACCATGCCGCCGGTAGCCAAGTTGCGCCCATAGCATTTGATGCAAATGCCATAGCGACTCTTGCAAGTCAAGACGCTCCGAATGTGCACCTGCTTGATGAGTCCCTCGGTGAGCGCTTGACCGGCGCGCACCGCTTCACCGCGTTGAACGAGAACCCTTTGTTCAGGCGTGGACCGGAAAACCGTGTACTGAGTCCCATCCTTGGCGGTGATGCTCAGTGTGTCGTCATCGATAGTCGCCACCGTACCGGCCTGAACCGCCACGGCCACGCCATAACTTACAATTTCTGCTGCGTCGTCGTCATCGATGAGTTCGCCCTCCCGCACGATGATCGGAGGCTCCGCCACAAAAGTTCCCGTCACAGGGTGACGATGGGGCACGGCCTCTACGTCAGCCACCGCCATCCTACCGATGATACGGTCGGCAAGGTTCACAATGGTTTGTTTGCCGTCCTTGATGGCATCCACTACAATCCCCATGGTGGTGCCACAATCTGCCTCGCGGACAATGACATCTTGGGCTACATCCACGAGGCGTCGAGTCAGGTAGCCCGAATCCGCAGTGCGGATGGCGGTGTCGGCCGAACCTTTGCGCGCGCCATGGGTGGAGGTGAAGTACTCAATAACCGTGAGCCCTTCGCGGAAATTAGATTTAACCGGCAGTTCGATAATGCGCCCGAGCGGGTCGCTCATCAAGCCGCGCATGCCTCCGAGCTGGGTGATTTGACTCATATTGCCGCGTGCCCCAGAATCAACCATCATGAACATCGGGTTGAAGGTGGGCATCGCCTCGAGCAGTGCTTTTTGCACCTTGCCTGAGGTTTCACTCCAAATGGCGATAACGCTCTGGTATTTTTCGTCAGCACTCATGATGCCGCGATTAAATGCCCGCTCGATCTTCGCCACTTGCTCTTCGGCTTGAAGCACGATTTCTTTCTTTTGGGGTGGAATGACCACGTCCGAGATGGCGATGCTTATACCTGACTTCGTGGCATATTCAAACCCCAGTACTTTAATCTTATCTAGGACATCGGTCGTCACCGCATTGCCATGCTTGCGGTAGCATCTATCAACGATGTTGCGCATCACCTTTAGAGTGACGAGGTCGCTCATCTCAAGGTCGCAGGCCCGGTTCGGGTCGCGGCGGTCGACAAAGCCTAGGTCTTGCGGAATGGCCTCATTAAACATGATGCGGCCGATGGTGGCGTCTATTCTCAGGCGAACTGCGGTGCCGTCAAGGGCCTGGAGTTTGCGACGCACCTTGATGGGGGCATTGATGGCAATGACGCCTTCTTGGTAGGCCATAAGGGCTTCCTCGTCGCCGGCAAAGACTTTGCCCGCACCTTTGGCATCGGGGTCAAGACTCGTCAGGTAGTAACAGCCTAGGACCATGTCCTTCGTCGGGGTGACGACGGGTTTGCCGTCCTTGGGATTTAAGAGATTGTTAGATGATAAGAGCAACAAGCGGGCCTCAGCTTGCGCCTCCGCCGACAGCGGCACATGCACCGCCATCTGGTCGCCATCGAAGTCAGCATTGTAGGCGGCGCAGACCAGCGGATGCAGCTTAATGGCGCGCCCCTCAACAAGGACAGGCTCAAAAGCTTGAATACCCAGGCGGTGCAAGGTCGGAGCGCGATTAAGGAGCACGGGGTGGTCTTCGATAACTTCTTCTAGGACATCCCAGACCTCTTCGCTGACCCTCTCGACTTTGCGCTTGGCACTCTTGATGTTTTGGGCAAAGCCCTCAGCCACGAGCTGCTTCATGACAAATGGCTTAAAGAGCTCAAGCGCCATTTCTTTAGGCAGACCGCACTCGTAGAGTTTAAGCTCGGGGCCGGCGACAATGACCGAGCGTCCGGAGTAGTCCACGCGCTTGCCCAAGAGGTTCTGCCGAAAACGTCCCTGCTTGCCCTTGAGCATATCACTGAGCGACTTTAAGGGACGATTGCCGGGTCCGGTCACCGGCCTGCCGCGGCGGCCGTTGTCGATTAACGCATCCACCGCTTCTTGCAGCATGCGCTTTTCATTGCGCACGATGATGTCGGGGGCGCCGAGCTCTAAGAGCCGCTTCAATCGATTGTTCCTATTGATGACCCGCCGGTACAGATCGTTTAAGTCGCAGGTGGCAAATCGTCCGCCATCTAGTTGCACCATGGGGCGTAAATCCGGCGGAATGACCGGCACGACGTCAAAGATCATCCACTCCGGCCTGTTACCGGATTTGCGAAAAGCCTCGGTGACTTCAAGGCGCCGGATGGCTCGGATGCGCCTTTGCCCGGTGGCTTCTAGCAGTTCCGCCCTTAACTCGCGCGACATGGCTTCTAAATCGATGCTCGTCAGGAGCTCCCGAATGGCCTCGGCACCCATGCCGGCGCGAAAAGAGTTTCCATAGCGCTCACGAGATTCGCGATACTCGCTCTCGGTCAAGATCTGCTGGTCACTTAACGCAGTCTCCCCTTTTTCGAGCACCACATAGGATGCAAAGTAGAGGACCTTCTCGAGGAGGCGCGGCGACATATCGAGGATGAGACCCATGCGACTGGGTATGCCCTTGAAGTACCAGATATGCGATACCGGAGCCGCCAGCTCTATATGCCCCATGCGCTCGCGGCGCACCTTGCTGCGAGTTACTTCGACGCCACAGCGATCACAAATAATGCCCTTGTAACGCACGCGCTTGTACTTGCCACAATTGCATTCCCAATCCTTGGTCGGACCAAAGATTTTCTCGCAGAATAGCCCCTCCCTTTCGGGCTTAAGGGTGCGATAGTTGATGGTCTCAGGCTTCTTAACTTCACCCTTAGACCATTCTCTGATCTGATTGGGCGACGCCAGACTAATGCTTATGGAATCAAACTCGTTCACATCCAGCAAAATGGTCGCTCCCTTCCCGTAAATTTGCAGAAAGTACAGATGGTCGTCCCCTAAGAACGCTTCTTAGTTTTTGGAGCACTGACCGGAGGGGCACTCTTGGCAAAGGGTGCTAATTTTTTGCGCAACAGTGTCGCTAGGTCCTCCTCGTCGTCGTCGTCGTCAATCTCCACTTCTGCGAATGCTTTCTCAGGCACCAAAATGACCTCCGCGTCCTCTATCTCTTCTACCTCTACTTGCTGTCCATCCGACAATGCCTTGATGCTCAAATCGATATCTATGATGTCCTCGTCCTCCTCCGGTATGTCAAGAGCTACTTCCTTGGCGGGAACAGCGACTGCGGGCAGAGCGCGACGGCGTCTGACCTCGACATAGTCTTCGTCGCCCTCTATATTTAGCTTCAATTCACGTACAGTCTCGTTGATATCATCGTCTAAATCACGCATTTCAATCTCTTGTTTGTCTTTGTTGAGAACCTTGACATTCATGCCCAGGCTCTGCAACTCCTTAATAAGCACTTTGAAAGACTCAGGCACGCCCGGCTCGGGAATGTTCTCGCCCTTGACAATGGCCTCATAGGTCTTCACCCTACCCACCACATCGTCAGATTTAACGGTGAGCAGTTCTTGCAAGGTGTAGGCGGCCCCGTATGCTTCGAGCGCCCAGACCTCCATTTCACCAAAGCGCTGGCCACCAAATTGGGCCTTGCCGCCCAGTGGTTGCTGGGTCACCAGACTGTAGGGACCGGTGGAACGAGCATGAATTTTATCGTCCACCAAGTGGAAGAGCTTGAGCATATAAACATACCCAACCGCCACGGGGTTATCAAACGGCTCGCCCGTGCGCCCGTCATACACTGTGGTCTTGCCATCTTTCCTAAGCCCCGCCTTCTGCAAGAGCTCCTCGATATTATGCTCCTTCGCCCCATCAAAGACAGGAGTGGCGCAGTGCAGACCGAGAGCTTTAGCGGCCATGCCGAGGTGCATCTCCAGCGCTTGCCCGATATTCATGCGGCTTGGTACCCCAAGTGGGTTGAGAACGATATCCACCGCGCGGCCATCCGGCAAGAAGGGCATATCTTCGTCCGGCAAGATGCGCGAGATGACGCCCTTATTGCCATGGCGCCCGGCCATTTTGTCACCCTCGGAAATCTTGCGTTTCTGAGCAACATAGACGCGCACCAACATATTTACTCCCGGGGCCAGTTCGTCCTTGTTGTCACGCGAAAACACTTTTACATCTACCACGCGCCCCGATTCCCCATGGGGAACGCGGGCTGAGGTGTCGCGCACTTCGCGGGCCTTCTCGCCGAAAATAGCGCGGAGCAGGCGTTCCTCGGCGGTAAGCTCGGTTTCGCCCTTGGGGGTAACCTTGCCCACTAAGATATCTCCCGTGCGCACCTCGGCGCCAATGCGCACAATGCCACGCTCATCTAAATCTCGCACCATGTCCTCACCGACATTGGGAATATCGGCAGTAATTTCCTCCGGGCCAAGCTTGGTGTCGCGAGCCTCGGCTTCATACTCCTCGATGTGGATAGAGGTGAAGACATCCTCGCGCACGACGCGCTCGCTGATCAAAATAGCATCCTCAAAGTTGTAACCGCCCCAGGGCATGACCGCACAGAGGATATTGCGCCCGAGGGCTATCTCTCCCATGTCTGTCGCGGGGCCATCGGCAATGGGTTCACCCACGTGCAGGACCTGTCCTTTTTTGACAATGGGCTTTTGACTGATGCAGGTGCCCTGGTTAGAGCGCACAAATTTCATCAATTTGTAGGTGTCGATGCTGCCGTCATCGGCCTCTACCGCCACGCTTTTGGCCGAAACCCGGGCCACCGTACCGCCCCGGCGCGCCAGAATCACCGAGCCCGAGTCAATGGCGGCCTTAAACTCCATGCCGGTGCCGACTAAGGGCGCTTCCGGCCGTAGGAGTGGCACTGCCTGTTTCATCATATTGGCACCCATGAGCGCACGACCCGCTTCATCATGCTCTAAGAAGGGAATGAGAATAGTCGGTACGCTAAACACTTGCTTGGGAGAGACGTCCATATAATCCACCTCGGCGATCGGCACAACCCTAATTTGCGTGCGATGGCGAACCGTGGTGCGCTCATGGACAAAGCGCGACGCCCCTGTTTTGAACTCATCTGCCGGCTCAATTTCGGCATTGGCCTGGGCTATGACAAACTCATCCTCCTCATCGGCGGTGAGGTAATCTAATTCTGCCGTGACAAAGGTCTTGTTCCCGACCGTCTTCACCGTGCGATAAGGGGTCTCGATAAAACCATACTTATTGACCCGCGCAAATGTCGAGAGATTGCCTATTAGACCGACGTTCGGTCCCTCCGGTGTTTCGATGGGGCAAATGCGGCCATAGTGAGAGAAGTGCACGTCGCGCACTTCCACTCCGGCGCGCTCCCGGCTCAAACCACCAGGTCCCAGCGCGCTGAGGCGCCGTTTATGCGCGAGCTCCGCTAGGGGGTTGGTCTGGTCCATGAATTGCGAAAGCTGGCTGGACCCAAAAAATTCCTTAATCGAGGCCACTACGGGGCGGATATTAATCAGCGCTTGGGGGGTGATGACGTCGACATCTTGAATGGTCATCCGCTCCTTGACCACTCGCTCCATGCGGGAGAGGCCGATGCGGAAGGCGTTCTGTAAGAGTTCCCCCACCGAGCGCAAGCGGCGGTTGCCGAGATGATCAATATCGTCGACCTTGCCCAACCCTTCAAGTAAGCACAATAGGTAGTTGACGGCACTGTAGACATCGTCGCGGGTGAGATGTTTTTCCTTGGGCAAGGTGTAGCGGCGCGTCAGCACAATTTCTTTGGCCTGACGCCGTTCCTCGATGCTCACAAAAAGATCAGCCAGAGCGCCGTCCTCGATGGCCCTAGTAAGAACACTGATTTCGGCGTCTTCGAGCACGGTAGCAGCTGCGAATAGAACGCGACCGTCAGTCGCCACGACCGGGGCGGCGAGGCGCTTGCCGCGCACAAGTTGCTCCCAGTCGACACAACGCAGGCCATTGCCCATGATGAGCACTAGCGACCGCGCTTCAGCCTCAAGAGTCGCTCTTTCTACCAGCAACTCGTTTACGCCCGCCTGCTCGAGCCGTTCGGCAATTTCTCGGGAGATTTTCTGCCCTTTTTCTACGAGCACTTCACCTGCGGCAACCAGCACCTCGCCCCTGGGCAGATGCCCACGGGAAAGAGACTCTGTCTCGGGCTGGTACAGAGTTTCTTTGGCGATAATGGTCTCTCCGGCTTCACGGTTGATGATGCGCCGACGCAGAGAGAGCTTCTTATTAAGTTTGTAACGGCCGACATGCGCCAGGTCGTAACGGCGCGGGTCAAAAAAGAGGGAATTCAAGAGCGACTTAGCACTGTCCACGGTAGGCGGCTCACCGGGGCGTAGCCGCTTATAAATCTCAAGCAGGCCCTCTTGCATGTTCTCGGTGCTGTCGCGATCAAAAGTAGGGGTCAAACGTGCTTGTTCGCCAAACTTAGCGAGAATCTCGTGCTTTTGCCCGCAACCGAGAGCCCTAAGCAAAACCGTCACCGGTATTTTGCGCGTGCGGTCGACCCTCGCCCAGACCACGTCATTAGTATCGGTCTCCATTTCCAGCCAAGCACCGCGATTGGGGATAAGGGTAGAGGTGTAAACCTTGTGCCCCAAGTTGTCGAGAGCGTCATGGTAGTATGCTCCGGGGGAGCGCACCAATTGGCTGACCACAACACGCTCCGCACCATTATAGACAATGGTGCCATTCTCAGTCATGAGCGGAAAATCTCCCATGAAGACTTCCTGCTCCTTAACCTCGCCCGTCTCTTTATTCACCAGTCGCACTTTGACCCGGAGCGGTGCCGAATAGGTCGAATCCTTCTCCTTGGCCTCATCGATAGTGTACTTGGGTTCACCAAACTGATGCTCGAGAAACTCAAGCACCAGGTTGCCGGTGAAATCTTGAATAGGGGAAATGTCCCGAAACGTTTCCGCTAATCCTTCGTTGACAAACCAATCAAAAGACTGCTTCTGGATTTCAATGAGGTTCGGCACCTGCAAGACCTCATTGATGTGGCCAAAACGGAGGCGTTTGCGTTTGCATTCCGCTATGGGTTTAACCATCAATGCTTCACCCCTAACGAGTATTCCTTGCGCTTAGCAAGCCCAAAAACCAAAAAGGGTACAAAACCCCCTTGGTTATGCTACCAAGCTATTCTATCCGCTTAGAGACCTGTTATACCTAATTTTGGTGTAAACATCGTCTCTTCGTGACAATATAAAATGCTATCATAACGGACCACCTGGCGTCAAGGATAAAAAAACTCGCCGTAGCGAGTTTTTTTATGGCGACGAACTACTTTACTTCTACGCCGGCACCGGCTTCAGCCAACTTAGCTTTAATCTTAGCGGCTTCTTCCTTGCTGACCTTTTCCTTCACAGGCTTTGGTGCTCCGTCAACCAATGCCTTGGCCTCAACAAGACCAAGTCCGGTTACCTCACGCACTACCTTAATTACGTTGATCTTCTTCTCACCGGCAGAGGTGAGAATAACGTCGAACTCGGTCTGCTCTTCTACGGGCTCAGCGACAGCAGCTACACCAGCGGCTGGGGCGGCCATAGCCATAGGAGCGGCGGCTGTAACGCCAAACTCTGTTTCCAGAGCCTTTACCAATTCAGATAGCTCGAGAACGGTCATGTTCTTAATTAGCTCGATAATTTGTGCTTTACTCATCAATTTCACCTCCTTAAAAGGCATAGCCAAATCTTCTATTGGGCTTCCCTTTGTTGGCGAACCGCATCCACGGCGTAGGCCAATTTCCGGAGAGGACCATGCAGTACATTAACCAAGCCAGCCAAAGGAGCTTGGATCGTACCAACGACGCGCCCGAGCATAATATCGCGCGGAGGCAATTCCGCAAGTACGATAACGCCATTGGCATCAATGGCCTTGCCACCGAGGATACCGCCCTTGATCTCGAGCAATTTGTTGGCCTTAATCCAGGCCGTTAACACCTTAGCCGGCGCCACCGGATCGTTGCAGAGCGCGATAGCCGTAGGACCTTCTAAGTAGCCGGCGAGACCGACAATCCCCGCTTCGTCTGCGGCACGCTTCAGGAGAGTATTCTTGACCACACGGTACTCAATGCCCGCTTTACGCAGCTTAGCTCTGAGGTCAGTGTCCTTGATGACGCTGATACCGCGGTAGTTGGTGAGGACTGCCCCCTTGCTCCGTTGCAGCACCTCGACTAACTCCTGTACTACTAGTTGTTTTTCATCACGAGTGCCCATTATTTCACACCTCCTTTGGAGGATACTCCAACAAAAAACATGCCTTCCCGCAGAGGAAAGGCATGCCCAATAAACATGAGCAGACTTTACCTCGGTAGGCCGCTTGCGCGTTTAAGCATTGCACCTACTGTCTACGGCGATTAACATTGCGATTGTAGCACGCTGGTGAAGAGCTGTCAACTGGTCTGCACCACCTATTGAGCGGCGCTATCTCCGGTTGAGGCCTTGAGGGCATTGACGCGTACCCCTGGTCCCATCGTGGTAGAAACAGTCACCGTGCGCACATAGATGCCCTTGGCTGCGCTCGGCTTGGCCTTCATAAGGGCTTCCATCAAAGCGGAGAAGTTGCCAAGGAGCTTTTCGGCCGCGAAAGATACCTTGCCCAGTGGGGCGTGCACGATACCGGCCTTGTCAACCCGGTACTCAATTTTACCCGCCTTGACCTCTTGGATGGCCTTAGACACATCGAAGGTCACGGTGCCTACTTTTGGATTGGGCATGAGACCCTTAGGACCGAGGATTCTACCCAGGCGACCTACCTGCCCCATGATGTCCGGGGTGGCGATGGCTACGTCAAAATCGACCCAGCCTTCATTTTGAATTTTGGCGATCAGGTCCTCGGCGCCGACAAAGTCTGCCCCGGCCTGTTCGGCCTCTCTAGCCTTATCTCCCTTGGCGAACACGATGACCCTGACCGTCTTGCCGGTACCATGCGGTAGCACGACCGCGCCACGCACTTGCTGGTCAGCATGTTTGGGGTTAACGCCCAGACGCACGGCGACTTCGACACTCTCGTCGAACTTCGCGGTGGCCGTCTTCTTGGCGAGCTCCAGCGCCTGAGCGGGCTCATAGTAGAAATTACGGTCTACTAGTTTGGCCGCCTCTAAATACTTCTTGCCTTTTTTGGCCATTGTTCGCACCTCCAGTGGTAGTAGCGGGAATAACCCTCCCACGCGGGTAATTTAGTCGACTACTTCGATGCCCATGCTACGGGCAGTGCCCATAATCATGCGCATAGCCGACTCGACAGAAGCGGCATTGAGATCGGGCATTTTTTGCACGGCAATCTCTTGCACCTTGGCCCGACTCACTTTGCCAACCTTCTTTTTGTTGGGCTCGCCGGAACCGGATTCAACTCCGATGGCCTTCTTTAAGAGGATGGCGGCGGGGGGAGTCTTCAATATAAATGTAAAAGACCTATCTTGATAGACAGAGACCTCTACCGGAATAATGAATCCCACCTGCGATGCGGTGCGTTCGTTAAATTCTTTGACAAAGCCCATAATATTAATGCCAGCTTGACCCAGGGCAGGTCCAACCGGTGGAGCGGGCGTTGCTTTGCCACCGGGAATTTGTAGTTTGACAACTTTAACAAGTTTCTTAGCCAACTAGATCCACCTCCCTTTCCCTAAAACGGTACTATAATTTCTGAACTTGGGTAAAGTTCAGTTCCACAGGTGTTTCGCGATTAAACAATGTCACCCATACTTTGAGCTTCTGTTTGTCGGCCATGATCTCTTCGACCTTGCCCACCAAACCTTGGAATGGGCCATCGACGATGCGCACCGACTCTCCTTCGGCAAAGTCAACGCGAATGCGCGGCTCCTCCACACCCATAGAGCGCAAGATAGCCTTGATCTCGCTGTCTTCCAGAGGAATAGGGCGGGTGCCCGTACCAACGAAGCCAGTGACGCCAGGGGTGTTGCGCACTACGTACCAAGAGTCATCAGTGACCACCATTTCAACGATAACATACCCGGGGAAGACTTTCTTCTTGACGAGTTTCTTCTTGCCATCGCGGCCAGTTTCCAGCTCATCCTCCATAGGCACTAAAACACGGAAAATCTTGTCCTCCATTTCCATGGATTGGACGCGCTTTTCCAAGTTGGTTTTCACTTTGTTTTCGTACCCTGAATAAGTGTGCACTACGAACCATTTCTTTTCCATTAGCTAAATACCCAACAACCGCCTGATTATAACCCCGAAGGCTGCATCAGTTAAGGCCGTTAAGGCTGCCACAAAAAAGACGGCAAACACAACCACGATCGTGTAGTTGATCGTCTGCCTTTTTGAAGGCCAAGCCACTTTGCGCATTTCTTGGCGAACCTCGCGCAAGAATTTAGAGAGCTGAAGATATTTTTCCCGCAAGAATTGTACAAACTTCACACTATCACCTACTTAGTTTCGCGGTGAGCAGTATGAGCTTTGCAGAAACTGCAGTACTTCTTCATTTCTAAGCGCTCAGTGTTGGACTTCTTATTCTTAGTAGTACGGTAGTTGCGTTGCTTACATTCGCCGCAGGCTAACGTAATACCTATGCGCATAAGTTCCACCTCCCTGTAAATTGCCCGCTCTAAAAGACGGCTTACCTTGTAAAGCTATCATATGACTAATGGCCTGTCAAGAAAAAACAAGGCATTGCGTAGGGGCACGGCAACCGTGCCCCTACGATAACTCGCTTCGCTTGGACCGGCTCTAGAGCAACACTTCGGTAACTACGCCGGCGCCCACGGTGCGGCCGCCTTCACGAATGGCGAAGCGGACGCCGGGCTCCATGGCGATGGGGGTGATGAGCTCTACCGTCATGGTGATTTTGTCCCCGGGCATGACCATCTCGACTCCCTCGGGTAGGTTGAGTACGCCGGTGACGTCGGTGGTGCGG
>Ga0208100_100482_pt1 | contig 15390 bp, 19 predicted proteins | sample SubbioR11_8A_Aug_FD_184817 | JGI IMG/M metagenome (GOLD analysis project Ga0208100, IMG submission 184817) | Serpentinite rock and fluid subsurface biosphere microbial communities from McLaughlin Reserve, California, USA - CR11_8A_Aug (SPAdes) | ecosystem: Environmental > Terrestrial > Deep... | reverse complement strand
CGCTCGCACTACCTCTGGAAACACGAACCTTGCTTCATGGGCTGGCGCCGCCCGAACCGGCCGCCGAAGGTGGCCGAGGAAACGCTGCCATCGACATGGGCGCTGCCGAGCTTCGCCAGGGACGATCGGCCCGACCACCCGACGCCGAAGCCACTCGATGCGTTCGGGATCCCGATGCGCCAGCATGTGGCGCGGGGCGGCCTATGCTATGAACCGTTCTCGGGCTCGGGTTCGCAGATCATGGCGGGCGAGGCCAACGGCCGCCGTGTGTTCGCGATGGAAGTCAGCCCGGCCTACATCGATGTCGCCGTCGAACGCTGGCAGGCCGACACGGGACGCGACGCAATCCTCGACGGCGACGGTCGGACCTTCGCGCAGGTGAGGACTGAGCGCCTGGGGGATGCCCCGGCCGCGCCTGAAGAATCCCCACCCGAAGCCGCCGCGTGACATGCATGACCTGGCTTTACCTTCCTCCGGACGCGCTTCTGGAGCCGGAGACGCATGCCTCTTCGGCCTCTCCCTCTGCTCCGGCGCGGGCGGACTCGACCTCGGGCTTGCCATCGCCATCCCCGGATATCGTGCTGTGGGCCATGTCGAACGGGAAACCTTCGCCGCAGCCACTCTCGTGGCGCGGATGGAAGACGCGTCGCTGGATCAGGCTGTTGTCTGGGACGACGTTGGAACCTTCGACGGCCGCCCGTGGCGCGGCGCGGTGGACATCATCACTGCGGGCTATCCGTGCCAGCCGTTCTCGGTCGCAGGAAAGCGACGCGGTGCCGACGACCCGCGCCACCTTTGGCCGCATGTCGCCCGCATCATCGGTGAGGTCGAGCCGCCCTTCGTCTTTCTCGAGAATGTCGCCCATCATCTCCGCCTCGGCTTCCCCGAAGTCGCCAGCGGACTGGTCGGCATGGGCTACCGCCTTGCGGCAGGCCTCTTCACGGCGGCGGAAGTCGGCGCGCCCCACAAGCGCGAGCGGCTGTTCATCCTCGCCATCCGTGAAGGGGACGAGTTGGCCGACCCCGCGCGCCTGCTCTGGCACCCGGTCGAGTGGCGGGAACCGGACGGAACTGCTGCGGCTGTGGCCGACGCCTCGGGCCAGTGCCAACGAGAACCGGCAGACGAAGCCGACACCTTCGCAGGAAGCGGGACAGCACGGGATGAACCTCGCGACAACGGCAGCGCTCTGGCCGACACCGCAGATCGACAGTTTCCGCAGCCGGGGTGGCGACAGGCGCGACGAGAAGGGTCTGGACCGGATGGCGCGAGACTGGCCGACGCCGATGGCGAACGACGGCTGCAAGCCGAGCGCGGGCAACCGTCGGTCGGCCGATCTGACCCATGCAGCGGGGATGTGGATGACGCCGACGGCACGGGACCACAAGGACGGGGCGACGACATTGGTGAACACGCCGGTGAACGGCCTGCTTGGCCGCCAGGTCCTGGTGACGCCGATGGCTGGGAGCGATACCTGCGATGTGCGCCGAACCTTGAACCCGCTGTTCGTCGAGGCGCTGATGGGCTGGCCCACCGGGTGGACCGGCTTCGCCTCTGTGGCAACGGCGTGGTCCCCCTGGTTGCGGCGCATGCGCTGCGAACTCTCGCGGCTGAATTGCTGGCCGATGGATGAGGCAGCGGCATGAAGCAGTCCCGCCTCATGTCGCTGGTCGAGTCCGTCGCCAACGTGATCGTCGGCTACGGCGTCGCGGTCGTCACCCAGATCCTGATCTTCCCGGTCTTCGGGCTGCACACGACTCTCGCTCAGAACCTGAAGATGGGCGCGGTGTTCACAATCGTCTCGCTCGGCCGCAGTTACGCCTTGCGGCGGTTGTTCGAGCGATTGCGTCGCCTCTGACCCCGCTGGCGGTGCCGGGCGACCGATGCTAGCTTTGGAGCATGTCCGACTGGCAACACATCGAGATCAACAACCACGGTACCATCGTGGTCCTGCGTCCGATCTCGGACGAGGGTCGGCAATGGTTCGAGGACAATGTCGGCGAACCTGAACCGGGCGGCATCTATACCTGCGAGCCTAGAATGGCGCAGGACATCCTGCAGGCTGCCGCGCGCGATCTGCTGTCGATGCAATGAAAAGCCGCCGCCCGTGATGGGACGGCGGCAATGGGGTCTTCAGCGGCAAACCGATCAGGCAGCGGGCAATCTGTAGATCCTTCCGCGCCCTTCGACCTTCTCCGAAGTCACTTCGAGTCCGAGTTTCTTCTTCAGCGCTCCGGCCATCGCGCCCCTCACCGTGTGAGCCGCCCATTCGAGGGCAACCGTGATCTCCTCGATGGTCGCGCCGTCCGGTGCGCTCAGCATGGCGATCATCTTGGCCTGCTTGGTGCCCTCGCGCAGCGTGCGCGCCTTGGGCGCGGCGTCGGGTTCGGCGGGAGTGTCGGACGCGGCTTCCTCTTTCGGCGCGTCCGTCGCGCCCACGAGCGCGGTGTGCGTGTCCTCAGTCTCGATGCCGATGGCGGCAAGGCCTGCGTCGGTGGCAGCCAGCGTGGTGCCGTGGCCGTCGCCGGTTTCGCGCCACATGGGTTCGCCCTTGCGCAAGTCGGCGTCGACTTCTTCGAGATAGCCCTTGGCGATCATCGCGCCGACCACCTTGGCGGCGGCACCGCCGCGCAGGCTCTCGGGCAGCGGCAGGGCGATGCGTTCGGGCCGCTGGGCGGCGGCGGTGAGTATGATGGCTTGGATATCGGAAAGCTTGGTCATGGGGTCGTCTCCGTGTTCGGGCCCGCGTCATGCGGCGCCTTCTACGACCCCGAGCCGCGCAGGGGCGCGGAGGGAGGTCCGGCGGACCCGGAGATCAGCGGGCGTGTTCGCCCTCGCCGAAGGCGCTGTCGGTGATGCGCTTCATGAGGCTGGCGTAGTGTTCAAGGGTACCGACCATGGCCCAGCCCACCTCGTCGGGGTGGCAGTTGAAATGGTCGTCGCTGAGGGCCTGCAGGCGGGCGAGCATCTCGTCGATCTCTGCCTTCTTGGCGATGAAGGCCGCGAGGGCGGCTTCCTTGTTCCGGCGCGCCTTCTCGGCGCGGGCCTCAAAGCGCGGGGTTGTGATCGGGTTCAGGCGGGTGGTCATCGGGGTGGCTCCTTGGTGGGTTGCATCGTCCTTCTGGAGACACGTTCCCTCTGTCCGCCGCGCTTATCAACTCGATAAGCACATGAATCTGAATGATAATCGGAGCCGCGGATGCAGGGCATGAGCGAGCGCCAGTACGCCGCGCATGTCGGGCTGTCGCGGGGCGCGATCCAGAAGGCGAAGACAGCCGAGCGGCTCGTCCTCTATCCCGACGGCAGCATCAACGCGGCCGCCAGCGATGCGCGGCGGGCGGAAACAACCGACCCGTCGAAGACGCGCAAGCCGCCCGAACCGAAGCTGAAGCCGGTGCCGGAAGCTGCTGTGTCCGCCGTCGGCGACACGCTCCGCGAACAGGGTCTGGCGGTGCCAGCGGTCGGCGGCGGCACGACCTTCCTGCAGGCGAAAACCGCCAACGAAGTGCTGAAGGCACAGGAGCGGCGGATCCGGCTCCAGAAGCTGAAGGGGGAGTTGATCGAGCGGGCGCGCGCACTGGCGCTGGTGTTCCGCCTGGCGCGTGAGGTGCGTGACGCATGGGTGAACTGGCCCGCGCGGTCGTCGGCATTGATGGCGGCCGATCTGGGCGTCGAGCCAGCCGCGATGCAGAAGGTCCTGGAGAAACATGTACGCGCCCACCTCGACGAGCTTGCCGAGGTCCGGCCAGACTTCCGGTGATGATGACGGCCTGACGGACTTCGACGGCGCGGCCGAAATCCTGCGCGCCTGGGGCAACGGGCTCAGGCCCGACCCGGATCTGACCGTGTCGCAATGGGCGGACCGACACCGGATGCTCTCGGGCCGCGCCTCGGCCGAGCCGGGGCGCTATCGCACGGTGCGCACGCCCTACATGCGCGAGATCATGGACCGACTGTCGCCGGGCGATCCCACCCAGCGGGTGGTGTTCATGAAGGCGGCGCAGGTCGGCGCGCCGCTTGCGCTCGATACGCCGGTGCCCACGCCCTTCGGGTGGACGACCATGGGCGAGATTGTCGAAGGCGATCTGCTCTATGACGAACGCGGGCGCATCTGCCGGGTCACCGGCCTGTCGCCGGTGTTCGAGGATCGGCCCTGTTTCGAGGTGGCATTCGACGATGGTGAGCGGATCGTTGCGGATGGCGAGCATCGCTGGCCGGTGTGGGACTTCACGAACGACCGACCCGTCGCGCGGACGCTGACCACGGCGGAGATGGCCGGACGGGCGATGATCGGTGCCGCCGGGAAGCGGCGGCGCTATGCCATCGACTGCTGCGACCCGGTCGACATGCCGGACCAGGACCTGATCCTGCACCCTTATGTGCTTGGGCTCTGGCTCGGCGACGGCTCGTCGATCATGAACCATATCTCGGTCCATGAAGAGGACGCAGAGATCGTTGAGCACCTGCGCGCCTGCGGCGTCGAGGTGGAGTTCCGGCTGCCGCGCTGGCGCAAGGGACGGATCGCCAATGTGGTGATCGACCCGACGTTCCGGATGCGCCGCGAGGATGGTGCCTCGCTGTCAGATTGCTTCCGGTCGCGCTTCGTGATGCGCCTGAGGCAGCTTGATGTGCTCGACAACAAGCATGTGCCGATTGCGTACATGCGCGCCAGCCGATGGCAGCGGCTGGAGCTGGTGCGCGGGCTGATGGACTCGGACGGTACGATCTCGCCGGACGGGAAGCGGTGCGAGTTCTCGAATGCCGACCGCGGACTGATCGGCGCGATGGTCGAACTGCTGCGCGGGCTCGGCTACAAGCCCGCCGTCTACCACGGCCTTGCACGCCGCAAGGTCTTCGGGCGTGAGGGTCGCGAGTGCGCTACGGCCGAATACTGGCGGATATCCTGGACGGCCTATGCCGAGGAGCCGATGTTCCGGCTTTCGCGCAAGCTCGCCCGGATGCGCTCGGTGGAGAACGGGAGGCCAGGGAAGAGCCGGCGGCGCCGGATTGTCGCCATCCGGCCGGTGCCCAGTGTTCCGGTGCGCTGTATCGAGGTCGACTCGCCGAGCCACCTGTTCCTGTGCGGCAGGGGCTGGATCCCGACGCACAACACCGAGGCGGGCAACAACTGGATCGGCTTTGCGATCCACCAGGCGCCGGGCCCGATGCTGGCGGTCCAGCCGACGGTCGAACTGGCCAAACGCAACTCGCGCCAGCGGATCGACCCGCTGATCGACGAAAGCCCCGACCTGCGGGAGCGGGTCAAACCGGCCCGGTCGCGTGACGCTGGGAACACCATGCTGTCGAAGGAATTCGCGGGCGGCATTCTGATCATGACCGGGGCCAACTCGGCTGTGGGTCTGCGCTCGACCCCGGCGCGGTACATCTTCCTCGACGAGGTCGACGCCTATCCGGCCTCGGCCGACGAGGAAGGCGATCCGGTCACGCTGGCCGAAGCGCGGTCGCTGACCTTTGCCCACCGGCGCAAGGTGTTTCTGGTCTCGACGCCGACCATCCGGGGCCTGAGCCGGATCGAACGGGAATACGAGGCGTCCGACCAGCGCCGGTTCTTCGTGCCGTGCCCGCATTGCAGCCACGCGCAGTGGCTGAAATTCGACCGGCTGCGCTGGCAGAAGGGGCGGCCGGAAACGGCGGAATATCACTGCGAGGGCTGTGATCAGCCCATCGGCGAACATCACAAGACGGCGATGCTGGAGGCTGGCGAATGGCGAGCGACGGCCGTTGCCGCCGATCCGACCACGGTCGGGTATCACCTCTCGGCGCTCTACTCGCCGATCGGCTGGTTGAGTTGGGAGCGGATCGTGCGGTCATGGGAAGCGGCCCAAGGGTCGGACGAGGCGATCAAGGCGTTTCGCAACACGATCCTTGGCGAAACTTGGGTCGAAACTGGGGAAGCCCCCGACTGGCAACGGCTCTACGACCGGCGCGAGCGCTGGACGTCCGGCACGGTGCCAGCGGGCGGGCTGTTCCTGACCGCCGGAGCCGACGTGCAGAAGGACCGGATCGAGGTCGACGTCTGGGCCTGGGGTCGCGGTCTGGAAAGCTGGCTGGTCGATCATGTTGTCATCGAGGGCGGGCCGGATCGGCATGATGCATGGTCGGAACTGACGGCCTTGCTGGACCGGTCCTGGCCGCATGAACGCGGCGCGCATCTGCGCATCGCGCGGCTTGCCATCGACACAGGCTATGAGGCCGCGGCGGTCTATTCCTGGTCGCGGGCGCAAGGGTTTGGGCAGGTGTCGCCGGTGAAAGGCGTCGAAGGGTTCAACCGTTCCAGCCCGGTGTCGGGGCCGACCTTCGTGGATGCGACCGAGGGTGGCAAGCGCCTGCGGCGCGGCGCGCGGCTTTGGACCGTGGCGGTCTCGACCTTCAAGGCCGAGACCTACCGCTTCCTGCGGCTGGAACGTCCGACCGAGGAAGACATGGCCGAAGGGGCCGCGTTTCCGCCCGGCTCGGTGCATCTGCCGCATTGGGTCGAGAACGAATGGCTGAAGCAGTTCGTGGCCGAGCAGCTGGTGACGGTGCGCACCAAGCGCGGCTTTGCCCGGCTGGAATGGCAGAAACTGCGTGAGCGCAACGAGGCGCTGGACTGCCGGGTCTATGCCCGCGCCGCCGCCTGGATCGCGGGCGCGGATCGCTGGACCGACGAGAAATGGCGCGATCTCGAGGATCAACTCGGGGCGGCGCCAACGGAAATCGATGGTGCGGGGCGGGTCAACCGGCCGCAAGCCGCACCCCAGGGAAAACGGCAGTCGGACTGGCTTGGCCGACGCGGAGGATGGTTCTGACATGGCAGAGTGGACGGAAACCGAACTCGCGGCCCTGCGCCGGGCCTATGCCAGCGGCACGACGCGGGTCAGCTATGATGGAAAATCCGTCGACTACGGCTCGGCCGAGGATCTGCTGGGCAGAATCCGGACCATCGAACGTGCCATCGCGGGGACCACGCGGCCGCTGCCTGTGGCCGGGTTGGCGGGCTTCTCGCGCGGGGATCGCTGATGCCCGCGAACTGGATGGACCATGCCATTGCCTCGGTGGCACCGCGCATGGCGGCCCGGCGCGTGCTGGCACGGCAGGCCTTCGAGACCCTGACGCGCGGCTATGACGGCGCATCCAAAGGGCGACGCACGGACGGGTGGCGTGCGCCGGGATCCTCGGCCGACACCGAGATCGGCGTAGCCGGGGCGCTCTTGCGCGACCGGATGCGGGATCTGGTGCGCAACAATCCGCATGCGGCCAAGGCGGTGGCGGTGCTGGTGAACAACATCGTCGGAAGCGGCATCATGCCCCGTGCCGCCAGTGGCGACGACAAGCTGGACCGCAAGGTCGATGCCCTGTTCGAACGCTGGACGGCCGATTGCGACGCCGACGGCCAGCTGGATTTCTACGGGCTGCAGACGCTGATCTGCCGCGAAATGGTCGAGGCGGGCGAGGTATTGGTTCGGCGCAGGCTTCGGCGGGCCAGCGATGGTCTGGCTGTGCCGTTGCAACTTCAGGTGCTGGAGGCCGATTTCCTCGACGCCACCAAGACCAGCAACGTCGGCGCGGGCCGCATCGTGCAAGGCATCGAGTTTGACCCGGTCGGCAAACGCCGGGCTTACTGGTTGCACCCGGAACACCCCGGCGATGCACATGGGGCGCTGCGGGGCGGCCTCGACAGCCGCCCGGTTCCCGCGACCGAGATCGCCCATGTCTATGAAAAACAGCGCACGCAGGCGCGTGGCGTGCCGTGGGGCGCGCCGGTGATCCGCAGTTTGCGCGATCTCGACGACTATGAAGTTGCTGAACTGGTCCGCAAGAAAACTGAGGCCTGCGTCACCGCCATCGTCTTCGGCGACGATGAATCCCAGCAGGGCATCGCACCAACCGTGGTCGATGCCGACGGCAACCGGGTCGAGCAGTTCGAACCGGGGCTGATCGCCTATGCCCGGGGCGGCAAGGACATCCGCTTCAACCAGCCCTCCGCCACGGGCGGTTATGGCGAATACAAGCGGGCCAGCCTGCACACCATCTCGGCCGGGTTCCGCGTGCCGTATGAATTGCTGACCGGCGATCTCAGTCAGGTCAACTATTCCTCGATCCGGGCCGGGCTCGTCGAGTTCCGCCGTCAGATCGACGCTGTGCAGTGGCAGCTCTTCATCCCGATGTTCTGCGCCCCGGTCTGGCGCTGGTTCACCGAAGCTGCATGGGCGGCGGGCCAGATCCCGTCGCCCGACGTGCCGGTCGAATGGTCGCCGCCGAAGTTCGAAGCGGTCGACCCGCAGAAGGACGCGATGGCCAACCTGCTGTCGATCCGGTCGGGCACCATGACGCTGGCCGAGGTGATCGCCAAGCAGGGCCGCAACCCCGACGCTGTACTCGCGGAAATCGCCGCGACCAATGCCAAGCTGGATGCCCTCGGCCTTGTTCTCGACAGCGACCCGCGCCGCGTCACGAAAACCGGCAGCGCCCAGACAAGCGATCCGGCCAACGATCCGGCGGCCGACCCCGACAACGACCCGGCGCAACCTGACGCCGCCCAACAGGACTGACCCCATGGACACGATGATCGAACTGCCGGCCATGCGCCGGACGGCGGAGCTTGCGCCGAACACGGCCGATGCGACCGCCCGCACTGTCGAGGTGGTCTGGTCGGCCGGGGCCCGCGTTCGCCGCGCCAGCTTCTTCGGCGAGCCTTACGACGAGGAACTGAGCCTGGATCCCGCCCATGTGCGGCTGGAAAGGTTGAACGCGGGCGCGCCCTTCCTGAAGGTGCACGAGCTGGGCGCGCTGGACGCGGTCATCGGCTCGGTCGTCCCTGGTTCCGCGCGCCTTGAAAATGGCCGGGGCATCGCGCTGGTCCGCATCTCCGAACGCGACGATGTCGAACCGATCTGGCGCGACATTCAGGCCGGGCACATCCGGGCGGTCTCCATCGGTTACCAGGTCCACCGCTTCGAGGTCTCCAAGCCCGATGGCGGCCGCGAGTTGTGGCGCGCCGTCGACTGGACGCCGTTCGAGGTTTCCGCTGTGCCGGTCGGGGCCGACCCCGCCGCAGGCTTCCGCGCCCAGCAACGCCTTCACGACTGCGTCCTTCATCGCCGGGACGCTTTGGCCCAACGACAAGGAGCATTCCCGATGACCGATCAAACCCAGCCCCCGGCCGCAGCGGCCGCCGAACCCCATGCGACCGAGGAGACCCAGATGACCGATCCCACCAATGCCGCTGCCGAGCCTCAGGTGCGCACCAGCGAAACCCGCGCGCTGTCACAGCCCATCGCGCCCGACACCGAAGCCATCGCCACCCGTGCGCGCGAGGGTGAACGCGACCGCGTCTCCACCATCTACGATTTGGCGGGTCGCCTGAACCTTGAGCGCGGCTTTGCCGAGGATCTGGTCAAGCGCGGTGTCACCGTCGATGAATCCCGCCGCCTGATCCTCGATCAGGTCGCCGCCAAATCCGACGAGACCCGCACCTTCCCGCATGTCTCGATCCCGCTCGGCGGCCGGGATGAACGCGTGACCCGCCGCGACGCCGTGGCCAATGCGCTGCTGCACCGCTACAGCCCGACGTTGTTCCAACTGGACGACTCTGCCCGCCAGTACCGTGGCATGTCGCTTCTGGAACTGGCCCGCGAAAGCCTGACCAATGCCGGGGTCAACACGCGCGGCCTGTCGCGCGACGAGGTTGCAACGCGCTCGCTGCATTCCACCTCCGACTTCCCCGAAATCCTGTCCGCTGTCACCAACAAGACCCTGCGCCAGGCCTATGAGACCTATCCGCGCACCTTCATGCTGTTCTGCCGCCAGGTTCTCGCCACCGACTTCAAGGCGATGAACAGGGTTCAGCTGGGCGAGGCCCCGCAACTGCTGGAAGTGGGCGAAAGCGGCGAGTTCAAGCGCGGCACGCTCGGGGAGTCCAAGGAAAGCTACAAGGTCAAGACCTACGGCCGGGTGGTTGCGATCACGCGCCAGACGCTGATCAACGACGATCTCGATGCCTTCACCCGGATCCCGGCGATGTATGGCAATTCCATCGCCCAACTTGAAAGCGATGTGGTCTGGGGCATCATCACCGCCAACCCGGCGATGGCCGATGGCAACGCGCTGTTCCACACCACGCACAAGAACCTGGCCGGGACCGGCACAGCACTTGGTGTCGACGCAGTGGGCGCGGCACGGGCGGCCATGGCGCTGCAGACCGGCTTCGACAAGAAGACCGTGCTGAACATCCGCCCGGCCTATCTGATCGTGCCCGCCGCATTGGAACTGAAGGCCAAACAGCTGGTGGCGCAGAACCTCGTTCCGGCCGACAGCACCAAGGTCGTGCCGCAGTCGATCCGGACGCTCTCGCCGATCAGCGAGCCCCGCCTTGATGCCGCCAGTGCCACCGCCTGGTATCTGGCAGCTTCACCCAACCAAATCGACACCATCGAATACGCCTATCTGGAGGGTCAGCAGGGTGCCTATATCGAGACCCGCAATGGCTTCGACGTCGACGGGGTCGAGATCAAGTGCCGCCTCGACTTCGGCGCCAAGGCCATCGACTGGCGCGGCCTTTACAGAAATCCCGGCGCGTAAGCCGGGACAATTCGCTCACCTGAACCCTGACAGGCGGCCCTTGCGCCGCCTGTTTCCATGTTCGCGAAAGGACATCCCCGATGAAGAACTACGTCCAGCCCGGCAATACCATCACCCTGACCGCGCCATATGCCGTCGCATCGGGCGATGGCCTGCTCGTCGGCTCGATCTTCGGCGTGGCCTCCGGCACCGCCGCCCTCGGCGAAACTGTCGAAGCCGCGCTCGTCGGCGTCTATGAGCTGAAGAAGCTCGGCTCCCAGGCATGGGCCGTCGGCGACCGCATCTATTGGGACAACACCGCCCGGCAAACCACCAAGGTCACCACCTCGAACACGCTGATCGGCGTGGCGACCGAGGCGGTGGCGGGTGGTGCTGGCGATGTGGTCGGCCGGGTGCGGCTGAACGGCGCGTTCTGATGAGCGCCTTCGCCGCCGCCGTCGGCGCGCTCTTCGCCGATCCGAACATCGGCCGGGACGCGGTCTACATCGCCGATGGCGGCGCGCCCGTCCTGGTGCGCGTCGTTGCCCGGCGTGCCGATGCCGTCACCGACTTTGGCGACGCGCGGCTCTGGTCCGAAACCACCCGCGTCGACCTGCGCGCGGCCGAGGTTCCAGCCCCGCGCCCCGGCGACCGCATCGAGATCGACGGCGACGCCTTTCTCATCCAGGGCGAGCCTGTCCGTGACCGCGAGCGGCTGGTCTGGACCATCGAACTCCGCCCAGCGTGACCACGATGAAGCTCAAGCTCGACATCGATCCCGACATCGTCGCGATGATGGCCGCCGAGGTCGCAGCAGGGGAACGCGCGGTCTCGGCGGCGATCCGTGAGGCTGGAACCGGCCTCAAGACCGCCTGGCGCGGGCAGATCACTGGCGCGGGACTGGGTGCGCGGCTCGCCCGCACTATCCGGTCCGAACAGTTCCCGAAGGCCACGCCCAGCCTGAACGCGGCGGCCGTGGTCTGGTCGAATGCCCCGGTCATCGTCGGCGCCCATGACACCGGCCCGCTGATCCGGTCCAGGAACGGCTTCTGGCTGGCAATCCCGACTGCGACGGCGGGCAAGTCACCGCGCGGCGGCCGGATCACCCCCGGCGAATGGGAACGCCGCACCGGGCTGAAGCTGCGGTTCATCTATCGCCGTCGAGGGCCGAGCCTGCTGGTGGCCGAGGGGCAGCTGAACAAAAAAGGCCGTGCCGTAGCATCAAGGTCGAAAACCGGCCGGGGCCTCGTGACCGCGCCAATCTTCCTGCTGGTGCCGCAGGTCAAGCTGCCGAAGCGGCTGGACCTCGCGCGGGACGCCGAGCGGGCGCATGATGCGGTGCCGGGGTTGATCGTGGCGAATTGGGTGGAGGGACGCGCGTGATCTTCCGGCGTATATCGTTCGGCGCCGCTCTCTTCGATCAGTTCGGACGCTCCATGGGCTGAGCGCGCTCGATGTCAAACTGCATGAACCGATCGAAGAGCGGCGTCTTCTGGTATAGGGGTTCCTGGATGTGCGTCGCTTCGGCCGCCGCCATCGTCTTCATCAGACCGAACCACGTCAATGGTGTCAGATAGACGGCCCGCATGTAGACCTCGAGCACATTGAACGGTTCGTCGAGGAACTTTTCGGGAGGCACGAAGCAGTAACGCGTCAGCTGAGGTACAGATCGCGGCAAGTCGGCCGTGATCGAGAGGCACCAGAAGACGATCCCCGCCTGCTCATGGACCCAAGAATGCGCCAACTTGGTCAGGGTTCTCGGGTTGACCCTCGCGAAGGCCGCTTCGAAAACCGCCCGCACCATCGATGCATCGATCAGGTTCTCGCGCAGGCGGCGACCCGCTTCCGTCACAGCAAGCCGCCCGCCATCGACCTGGATGAGGCGGGCGGCAATCGCGAGTGCCATCAGGAAGTCGAGAGGGCAGATGGTTTCCTGGTCAAGCGGGCGTCTGAGATGCCTGGTCATCTCGGTGTCGAAATCTGGCCAATCCATAGTCGTCAGCAGAAGATCGAGGCTTTCGGAGGTCATGGTGCCGCTCGGCAGCAACGCAATCCGTCCTTCGCCGATCAGGGTCAGATAAAGGCGCAGATTACGGAAGATGACCGATCCGGCAATGTCAGCGGCGTTGCCGTGATAGTCGAGGTGCATAGGTGATCGAGGCGAGTGGAAGGGCACCAGATCGTAGAATGGTCCCGCGCCCAGTTGCAGCCAGGCAGGATGCACGTCGTTCAGCCACCTGGTCAGGTTGGATGGAAGTGGTGCCGATAGTCTGAGTCTCGACATGCCGATTCAGTTCCCATGATGTCAGGCTTGCAGGTTATCCGATGCCCACCCCCCGCGAAACCATCCTCGCCGCGCTGCACGCGCGGCTATCGGCGCTGCCTGCGACCGTCCTGCGCGGCGACGTCCTGCCCGAGCGCGTTCCCGCGCCGGGCCTCCTGATCCTGCGCGACGGCGAACCGGGGGAGTCGGAGGTCACGCTGTCGCCACTGCGATACCACTACCAGCACCGGGCCGAGATCGAGGCGGTCGTTCAGGGTGCCGCGCGTGACGCCGCCTTCGACGCGCTTTGTGCCAGCGTGGGCGCAGCGATTGTCGCCGACCGCACGCTCGGCGGCCTCTGCGACTGGGTCGAGGCGGAGGCCCCGCGCTCAGTCGATCTGCCGATGGAGGGGGCGGCGGGTCTGAAGGCCGCCGTGATCCCCGTGGTCCTGCATTACGCGCTGGCGGACCCGCTCGGCTGAGGCGCGACGGGATCCGGAAGCGCCGGTTCCGCTGCTGCCATGCGATGTAGGTCGCCTTCGACGAAGGCCCCCGCTGCAACGGTGAGCGTCTCGTAGGTGATCCGCCCCGTGAGCCTGGCGGTCGAATGGATGTTCACGACCGTCGCGGTGACATCGCCGGTAACCGAGCCCCCCAGGTCAAGCTGCTCGGCGGTGATGTCTCCCTGCACCCTGGCCTCGGGCTCGACCGTCAGATGCGGCCCCGCCAGGTTGCCCTTGATCTGGCAATGCACCTTGATGCGGCCTGTGCTTGTGACATGGCCGTCGAGCTGGAGATCGGCGGCGAGGATCGAGGATTTGGCTGACGCTCCGGCGGGGGCTGTCAAGACGGGCTTCTGCACAGGGTCCCGGTAACTCACGCGGCATTCCTTCGATTCTGGCGCGCAGGCCGACCTGCCTGCGCGTGTCTCGCCCGATCTTGGTGCGGAACGCACCCCCCTGCAAGGAGAAGAACATGGCACGTGCGCAAGGCGCGCGGGCGCGGATGGCGCTTGCGTTCGAGACGACTTACGGCACCCCGCCCGTGAGCGGCTTCACCCGGATGCCCTTTGCCAGCACCACGCTCGGCGCGGAACAGCCGCTCCTGTCGAGCGAGCTTCTGGGCTACGGCCGCGATCCCCTGGCCCCGGTCAAGGATGCGGTGACGGCGGATGGCGATGTGGTGGTGCCGATCGACGCCGAGGCCTTCGGCTTCTGGCTGAAGGCGGCCTTCGGCGATCCGGTCACCACGGGCACCGGGCCATATACCCACGAGTTCCGCTCGGGCAGCTGGACCCTGCCCTCGATGTCGATCGAGACCGGCATGCCGGAGGTGCCGCGTTATGCGATGTATTCCGGCTGCGTCCTGGACCAGTTCAGCTGGCAGGTGCAGCGCTCGGGCCTCCTCACGGCCACGGCCCGTCTAGTTGCGCAGGGCGAGACGATTGCCGCCGCGAGCGGTGCCGGCACGCCGGAGGAGCTCTCCCTCCTGCGCTTCGGGCACTTCAACGGCGCGATCAGCCGCGATGGCGTGGCTCTCGGCAACGTGGTCTCGGCCGAGATCACCTATGCCAACAGTCTCGACCGGATCGAGACCATCCGCGCGGATGGCAAGATCGACGGGGCGGATCCCTCCATCGCCGCTCTCACGGGGCGGATCGAGGTCCGCTTTGCCGACCAGACGCTGGTGGCACAGGCCCAGACCGGCGATCCCTGCGAGATCGGCTTCGCCTACACCCTGCCCTCGGGCGAGAGCTTCAGCTTCACCGCCCATGCGGTCTACCTGCCGCGGCCGCGGATCGAGATCCCGGGCCCGCAGGGCATCCAGGCCAGCTTCGACTGGCAGGCCGCCCGGGCCGAGACCACCGGCCGGATGTGCACCGCCGTCCTCGTCAACTCTGTCGCAACCTATTGAGAAGGCCCCCGTCATGCTGACCCTCGATCTCACCAACGCGCCGTCCTGGTGCGACCTCATCCCCGGCGTGCGCGTGCAGCTGCGCCCGCTGACCACAGCCCTGATGGTCTCGGCGCGCGGCGATCCCGCGATTGCCGATCTGCCCGAGGGAGTCGCGACCGAGGAGGCGGCGCTCGCCATGGCGAAGGCACTGGCGCGACGCGCGATCCTCGACTGGGAGGGGATCGGCGATGCCGGGGGCGAGCCCTTGCCGGTCAGTCCGGAGGCGATCGACGCGCTTCTCGACCTCTGGCCGGCCTTCGAGGCGTTCCAGTCGTCCTATGTGGCGAAGGCCCTCCTGCTGGACGCGGAAAAAAACGGCTCTGTGCCCTCGCAGACTGGGTCTTCGGCGGGGGCGAAGGCTACTGCGCGGCCTGCGCCGGAAGCTGCCCCGACTGCCCCGCACGGCTGAACCAGCCTCTAACGCTGGAAGGCGCGCAGGTCTCGGACCTGGTCCAGCGCCTTGGCGGACAGCTGCGCGTGATCCCCGGCGCGGCGATCGGCGTATCTGTCCGGTTTCCCCGCTCTGACGACGTGATGGAGTGCCTGCTAGATGTCCACCATCGGAAGTGGACATCTTGAGGTAAGCGATGGCGGGCAAGAAGGGCCAGAAGAAG
>Ga0208100_100467_pt1 | contig 15606 bp, 14 predicted proteins | sample SubbioR11_8A_Aug_FD_184817 | JGI IMG/M metagenome (GOLD analysis project Ga0208100, IMG submission 184817) | Serpentinite rock and fluid subsurface biosphere microbial communities from McLaughlin Reserve, California, USA - CR11_8A_Aug (SPAdes) | ecosystem: Environmental > Terrestrial > Deep... | reverse complement strand
CCGACGATGAGGTATGTTTTCATCCTCTGCCATCCTTCTTGCACTTTTTCTGCGGTGTGTATTTCAACTTATGCGCGTCCTCGAACACTTCATGCCTCGGTATGTTATACTGACTTCATATACTCCAAAGGGGATGACAGCTATGAACAACCTCAGAGGCATGCTGATAAAACAGTTGGTGGACATCAGCACCCCCTATCAATCGCGATGGGTGGCCTCCACCCTCGACGACAGCAGTGTCCTCATTAAGTATGAGTGCGGCGCCCTCACAGTGAGTATCGCGGGCACCTCTACTGGTTATACCGCAGAGTTAAACTCACCTAGTAATGTCGCTCTGACCACGGAAGTCATGCTCCTAGTTACTGGACTCAGGGTAGTATGATTATTTTGGCTATGGCAGACTCACCCATCAAATGGCCCGATGTCCTCCTCAGCAATGAGCATTAGGTCGTCGCGATTGGCGTTTGTCCTCTGGTAGAGGCGCAGGGCCTGCTTACGGATGCCCCTTTCAATTAGATTGCGTACCATGCGAGCGTTGCCAAAATTTTCGCGCTCCCCGTTTAAGCGCTCTAGTAACATCCCCTTCAGCCTTCCTTGCGACCCCTGGCTCAAACGGTACTGTTTCTTTTCTAGGAAGTGCGTGGCAATCTGCAGCAGTTCATCGATGCTGTAATCCTTAAAGTCTACATGGATGGGAAAGCGCGAGTTGAGCCCAGGGTTGGCTTTAAGAAAATGGTCCATCTCCCGCCTATACCCGGCCAGTATTACTAAGAGGTTATCTTTTTGGTCCTCCATGGCTTTCACCATCGTGTCAATGGCCTCTTTGCCAAAATCTTTCTCCCCACCGCGGGCTAAGGAATAGGCCTCATCAATGAAGAGGATGCCTCCTAAGGCCCGCTTAATTTGTTCCCGCGTCTTTTGAGCGGTGTGTCCGATGTATTCGCCGACTAAATCGGCGCGCTCAAGTTCTACTAAATGGCCCCTAGGGAGTACTCCCATGCCGTGCAAGATTCTACCCAGCAAACGTGCCACGGTGGTCTTCCCGGTGCCGGGATTGCCCTTAAAAATCATATGTAAGACTAAGCGTTCAGTGCTGAGCAGCTCCTCTTCACGTCTCCTCTGGATATGGATGAAAGCCTGCATCTCCTTGACCAAAGTCTTTATTTCTTTAAGCCCTATGAGTGATTCTAGCTCCAGGAGGCAATCAGCAAGTGTATCTGCCGCCGGTGCACTCGCCTGGGGGTTTTTCGGCGTAGTCTTTTCGCTCTCATCAGCAGGATGAACTGTGCGCACTTCAATTTCCCGCAAACACTTCAGGGCCTGGGAGATGCTAATATGCCCTGACTCGAGCAGGGCATAAACTTCCGCACAGGTCCGAGCTAGCATTTTGTCACCCCCTGCCATATCACAACATGGTATGCGAGAACTCCTGGAGCGGTGCATCAAAAAAGACGCAATATTCCCCTTAGTTATGCAGGAAGATCCTTTCCCCGCGTCGAAGCAGATGCCCATAGGTGCTCAGTGGGGGTGATGGACCGAGGTGCGATAAAAAACGCCGGTTGCTGTCGCTACTTTAAATGAAGAGGAGATGAAGTTAAGAAATGGATGCATTCGTATCATTTAACAATTGGCTAAACAGTATCGTCTGGGGACCACCGATGTTAATCCTCATTGTAGGAACCGGTGTGATCCTCTCTTGGCAAGTAAACTTCTTGCAAGTGCGCCACTTCGGTTATGCTATGAAAAATACCTTGATGAAGATTTTTGACAAGGAACAACTTTCTAAAGACGAGGTTTCTCCCTTTCAAGCCCTTTCGACAGCGGTAGCCGCGACGGTGGGGGTCGGCAACATCGCCGGTGTAGCCACTGCGATCGCCCTCGGTGGACCCGGCGCGATTTTCTGGATGTGGGTTAGCGCTTTCTTTGGTATGGTCACTAAGTACTCTGAGATAGTCCTTGCCGTCAAGTACCGGGAAAAATCTACTGATGGCACATGGGCGGGTGGCCCGATGTACTACCTCGCCAAGGGACTGAACATGAAGTGGTTAGCGGTCGCTTTTGCGGCATTTGGCGCCTTGGCCAGCTTTGGCATTGGCAACATGGTGCAGGCAAACTCGGTCGCGGCTGCCCTTTACGCGAGTTTTGGCATCGACAAGTTGGTGACGGGGATTATATTGACCATTGTTACCGGAGTTGTGATTGTCGGCGGTCTGAAGCGCATCGTTGCCTTCACTGAAAAGCTTGTCCCCTTTATGGCGGTCTTCTATATCGTTGGGTCGCTCATGATTATCCTCTCCCGCATAACGATGGTGCCTGAGGCTTTCGCCCTCATCTTTGGCCATGCTTTTTCCCCTGCCGCTGCCGTAGGTGGCTTTGCCGGTGCTGCAGTGCGTAATGCCATCCGCTTTGGCATCGCCCGCGGCGTATTTTCGAATGAGGCCGGCCTTGGTTCTGCTCCCATGGCCCACGCCTCCGCCAAGACGGACCATCCCGTGCGCCAAGGTCTCTGGGGCATCTTAGAAGTCTTTCTTGACACCATCGTAATCTGCTCCCTTACCGCTCTGACCATCCTCGTGACCGGTGTTTGGCAGTCGGGTAAGACCGGCGCTGCCCTCACCACTCTAGCTTTCAACGAAGGGCTCCCCGGCTTCGGTGGTTTTATCGTGGCTATTGGTATCACCCTCTTCGCTTTTTCCACCGTCATCGGCTGGTCCTGGTACGGCGAGAAGTGCGTGGAATTTCTCTTCGGTAGCTTTGCCGGACGAATTTATCGCTTTGTCTACCTGCCATTTATCATTATCGGAGCCGTCGGTGGTTTGACTCTGGTATGGGACATAGCCGACACCCTGAACGGGCTTATGGCCCTCCCCAACCTAATCGGTTTACTGGCCCTGAGTGGTACAGTGGTGGCCTTGACCAAAGAGTTTTTCGCTAAGAAAGCAGCCTAGAACAAAAAAAGGAGCCTCCCCAAGAGGGAGACTCCTTTTTTTTGTTCCTAATTGTCTCCTTCGGCCAAACCGAGGTTGACAGAGCGGGCTGGTTGTACCGTAGAGATAGCGTGCTTGTACACAAGCTGCTGCCGACCCTCAGCATCCAACATGACCAAGGTAAAGTTATCAAATCCCTTAATAATGCCTTTTAGTTGATATCCATTGTTGAGGTAAATCGTGACCGGCAGATTCTCTTTGCGCACCTGGTTGAGGAATAGGTCTTGTAGATTGAGTATAAGTTTAGACATTTCTAGCCTCCCTCTTATTAGTCAGCCTAATTGTAATGCATCCCCCACTCCTTTGCAAGAATTTCCAAGATGGTACCTTCTGCCTGCCGCAGGTCCCCTGCGTCTACCCATTGGATACGCGGATCCGCACGAAACCAAGTCAGTTGGCGCTTGGCGAAACGTCTAGTCTGTCTTTTTAGCCGCTCTTTGGCTTCTTCCAAGGTGCTCTGCCCCTCGAGATGGGCTTGCAACTCCTTGTAACCGAGGGCTTGTCCGGCAACAAAACTCAGTCCGCCTTCATAGAGTCGCCTGGTCTCCTCTAGCAGGCCACTCGTAATCATTTGCTCCACCCTCTCGTCAATGCGCGAGTACAACTCATCCCGCGGACGAATTAGACCTATCAAGATAACATCGTATATTGAAGACCTAATGTCTTTTTCTGATTCCCAAGCACTGAGTGGTCTGCCGGTGGTCTCAAACACTTCGAGCGCGCGCAGAATGCGTCGCTGGTCATTGGGATCAAGGCGCATCGCCACCTTTGCATCAACATGCCGCAGACGCGTGTATAGAGCCGCCAAACCGGCCTCCCGTACTTCTTGGTGCAGTTTGTTGCGCACGAGATCATTGCTCTCTGTTGCCGTAAAATTATAGTCATCAATGGCGGCACGTAGGTAGAGACCCGTACCGCCAGAGAATATTGGCAGTTTGCCGCGGCCAAGAATGTCTCGGACGGCCGCTCTTGCTAATAACTGATAATCGGCGGCGCTAAAGGTTGCGCCAGGTTCCACCACATCGATCAGATGGTGTGGACGGAGGCATCTTTCAGCCGGGGATGGTTTGGCTGTGCCGATATCCATGCCTCTATATACTTGCATCGAATCCGCGGAGATAATTTCCCCGTCTAGTCTGGCGGCTAAATGTAAAGTCAGCTCACTCTTCCCCACCGCCGTGGGGCCAACAATCGCTAAAACTCGTGGTTTCATCTTAATCCTCACTTCGGGTGAAAGAGTTTATAAAGTTCAGCCTCCGTAAAGGCCACTTCGATTGGGCGACCGTGTGGGCAGCTGAAAGGCAACTTAGTTTCAAAAAGTTTATCAAGGAGTTCGACCATTGCGCTCGGTGACAATTTAGTTCCTGCTTTGACGGCGGCTCTACAGGCCACTTTTGCGGCAAGAACCTCCTTGCCTCGCGCCAAGTTGTCCGACTCCATATCAGCGACTAGGTCACGTAATATATCGGCATCAAAGTTGCCCATGTAAGTAGCCGGCAGGGAACGCAGTACGTAGGAGCTGCCCCCAAAGTGCTCAAGGGAGAATCCTAAACTCGCAAAATAGGGCAAGTAACGCGGTAAGAAGTGTGCTAAAGTGCCAAAGTCAATGGACAAAGGCAGTGCTAGGTTTTGGATACCTCCGTCTTGCTCCATCAGTTGCTCCCACAAGACCCGTTCATGAGCGGCATGTTGATCGACTATAACCAACTTCCCATGTTTCTCAATGAGAATGTAACCCAAACATACTTGCCCAATCAAACGGTACGTCGAAGTAGGGGGGATGATTGTCAGTTGCTCCTTGATAAAAGGGATTGACAGCGGAGTAGTAGCATCCCGAAAATCGTAACTGAATGTTGGATTGACTGTACTTTGTGGGCCAGAGGTGTGGTGTGCCACGCGTCCCGCTTGCTTGTTGGCCATAAGATACAGTTGATTGCGCAAGACAGTCATGAATTCTCCAAACACAGCCTTCTCATCGCGAAATCTCACTTCGATCTTGGTCGGGTGCACATTGACATCAACCTCATGTGCAGGAACCGTCAAGTGGAGTATCGCCACCGGGTATCGGCCTGCAGGGATAAGGGTGCGGTAGCTTTGTTCGAGGAGGGCTGCCAACCGTCTATTCTCAATATAGCGTCCATTGAGGAAGAAGCTCTGCCACATTCGATTGTGGCGATGCAATGACGGGGTCCCCAGTACACCTGAGAGTGTCAGCGACCTGGCAGGCGTTGGTGGAAAATAGTTTAATTGACCGGCAACATCACGTCCGAAAACTGACAAAGCGGTGTCAATTAATTTATCATGCCCAGGCGTCTGCAAAACCACTCGATCATCCACCCGCAGGGTGAATCGCACGCTAGGGTGGGATAAAGCAAGCCTTTCCACCACTTGGAGCACCTTTTGTCCCTCCGAGCTGTGACTCTTCATGAATTTGAGTCGCGCCGGCGTATTAAAAAAGAGGTCGCCCACTTCAATGATGGTGCCTTGGGGCATGCCCACAGGGACAAACTCAACTTGTTCTCCACCACGACAATGTAGTTTGTACCCTTCTTCGGCCTCCTTGGTTCGACTGCGAATGGTTACCGCGCTGACCGCAGCGATACTAGGCAAGGCTTCACCCCTAAAGCCCAAAGTTTCTATGGCGAAGAGGTCTGTCAGGGTAAGCAGTTTGCTGGTGGCATGGCGTAATAGGCAGATGCGTAAATCATTTTCGTCCATACCGCAACCATCATCAGTAACGCGGATGAGTTCAAGACCCCCCGCGCGAATGTCAATGCCGATGTTTTCCGCCTTGGCATCTATGGCGTTCTCGACTAACTCTTTTACGGCTGAGCTTGGTCGCTCGATGACCTCCCCCGCAGCAATTTGGTTGGCCAGTTCGGTCGGCAGGAGGTTAATTTTCATCGTTTTCACGCTCTTTTAGGGTTTTTTCTTTTAGATCATGCAGCAAGTTCAGTGCCTGTAGAGGGGTCAAAGCTTCCGGAGCCATGTTCGCTACTTGATTATACATGTCGAGAGCAGCTGTCGTACGGGCATCAATCTCTACAGCTTTTGCTACTTCAGCGACATCCCCTAAGAAGTTACCCTGGTGGTACGGCTGGCGTTGGCTGCTCTCATGGTCCTTAAGGAGGGCAACGGCTCTTTTGACAACAGAGGGAGGTAAACCGGCCATGCGGGCGACATGAATACCATAACTCTTGTTGGCCTTGCCCGGATGTACTCGATGCAAGAAGACCACCTCTTTGCCACTCTCCAAAACTGCCACCACGTAGTTGTGACAGCGCGTGAGGCTCTGGGAGAGGCCCGTCAGTTCGTGATAATGGGTGGAGAAGATGGTGCGTGCTTGGATGTGGTCATGAACAAATTCCATAATGGCTTGGGCTAAGGCCATGCCATCATAGGTGCTCGTCCCCCGGCCGACCTCATCAAATAGCAGTAAGCTTCTACTGGTGGCTTCAGTCAGCGCCGTGCCTGTCTCCAACATCTCTAACATAAAAGTACTATGTCCGCTATAGAGGTCATCTGCCGCGCCAACCCTGGTGAATATCCTGTCAACGTATCCGATTACTGCTTTTTCAGCTGGCACAAAGCAACCCACCTGCGCCATGAGCACAATTAAGGCTACCTGTCGCATGTACGTTGACTTTCCGGCCATATTTGGCCCGGTCAGAACCGCCAGTTCGCCTTGCCGGAGGTGGGTGTCATTGGGGACAAAGGCATGGCTACCGAGTGTTCGTTCAACTACGGCGTGGCGGCCATTACTGATGGTAATGGTCTGCCCAAATGTTACTTCCGGCCTATAAAATCGGTGCCGAACCGCAGCCTCCGCGAAGGACTGCAAGACGTCAAGGATGGCAAGTTGACGCGCGACTTGCACCATGCTCCCGGATAGTCCCGCTGCCTGTTCGCGTAGGGAAAGAAAGAGCTCTTCTTCCAAGGTGACTAGGCGGTCTTCGGCCGTTAATATGGCATTTTCTAGCTCTTTCAGCTCCTCAGTAATGTAGCGCTCCCCATTAGCTAAGGTCTGCTTGCGATGATACCGAGGTGGTATTGAGGCGAGGTGGCTATTGGTGGCTTCGAGGTAGTAGCCGAATACTCTGTTATAACCTACCTTGAGGGATTTGATTCCCGTGGCCTCTCTCTCTCGAGACTCAAATGAGGCGAGAAGCACCTTTGTATCTTGACTGATGGCGCGGAGACGGTCAACCTCGCTACTGAACCCCGGCCTAATGACTCCTCCCTCGCGATAACTAAGTGGCGCGTTGTGGTCAAGTGCGGTCAAAAGTAAGTGCTGGAAGTCCTCATGCGGGTTTAGCTCCTGGTATATCTCCACTAGCAATGCCACTGCCGTCCCTTGCAGCAAATTCTTTACTTTGCCGACCGCAGTCATTGATGTAGCTAAAGCGAACATATCGCGGGGGTTGGCTGTATTGCCAGTCACCTTAGATAGCAAGCGCTCAAGGTCGTAAACTCGCCCGAGCGCCGCCCGTAGCTCGGTACGCCACATGTTCTGCTCGTGAAGAGCCTCCACAGCATTGAGACGGGCACTAATCCGGCTAATATTTACTAGCGGTTGCTCTAGCCACTGCTTGATTAACCGCGCTCCCATGGCCGTAACTGTATAGTCCAAAACCCAGAGCAGCGACCCCTCGCGTTCGCCACTGCGCAGAGCAACGGTAATTTCCAGATTGCGCCGGGTAGCGATATCAAGGGCCATGCCCCCCTGGACGGATTCAACCACCGGCAGGGTGAAGTGTCCGAAACCTCCTACTTTAAGTTGCCTCAAGTAGTAGATAATTTCTCCTAGGGCCTGCTGCAGCAGCGACGCCAAGTTTGTTTCACCCCACGTAGCATAAACTACTTCGCTGGCCTCGTCGGACGACAACAGAGAGGTTTGCCGCACAAGGGCTTGTTGCCTGGTGCAAGCTGCTCGGATTTCGTCAGGCAATTCGGCAGTAGAGACAATTATCTCTTTCGGGGCAAGGCGCAAGATTTCGTCAGCTGCCTGTTCATGGCGGCGCTTGCCTTGGAATATTCGTCCCAATGAGGAGCCCGTAGTGTAGTCCACAGCAGCGAGTGCGCATGCATCATCACTGTCCAGCCAACAAAGTATGTAGCTGTTGGTGTCGGACGGGGCATCGTGGGCCGTCGCGGGGGTGATGGTGCGAACTACCTCACGCCTAACCAGACCCTTCGCATCCCGAGGGTCTTCTACCTGCTCACAGATGGCTACCTTATGCCCTAGACTGATTAAGCGCGCTAGGTAAGACTCAGCTGCGTGGAACGGCACTCCGCACATGGGCACCTTGCCCGCAGTCCCGCCATCCCGTGCAGTGAGCGTGATGCCTAGGAGTCGAGAGGCAACCTCTGCATCGTCAAAAAACATTTCATAAAAATCTCCTAAGCGAAAAAAAAGGATGCAGTCACGGTGCATAGCCTTGATATCGAGATACTGTTGGAGCATCGGTGTATATTTTGACAGCAGAACCACACCCCTTTAGTGAGCTCTTATCGCTTTATCTCGGAATGCCCACCGGTAGGGCAAATAAACTCCAGGTCTGCGCCTTTGTGATTTGCACATCAAGTATTTTCCCGATTACCGACGGGTCGCTAGGGAAATGAACCAGCTTGTTGCCACATGTGCGGCCGGTAAGCATGGCTTCATCGGTCTTGCTTGGTCCCTCTACCAGCACTTCGACAATTTGGTCGACGAGAAGCATATTTCGCTCTAAGGCAATCTCATTGACCATGTCGTTAAGTCGCTTAAGACGCTCTTTTTTTTCTTCCTTGCTTAATTGCTCTGCCCAGGTAGCGGCAACCGTCCCGGAACGAGGAGAATAGGCAAAGGTAAAGGCCGCATCAAAACAAATTTCCCTGACCAGGCTCAGTGTTTCCCCGAAGTCCTCCGCTGTTTCGCCGGGAAAACCGACTATGATGTCGGTGGTGAGTACGGCACCGGGGCTAGAACGACGAATCTCATCTACTAAAGCGATGTAGTGCTCCCTGCTGTAGCCTCTGTTCATGGCCTGTAAGATGCGATTGCTGCCGCTCTGCACCGGTAGGTGCAAGTGTTGACAGATTTTTTTGCTGGACGCAAGCACGGCAATCAATTTTCGAGAAAAGTCTTTCGGGTGCGAGGTCATAAATCTCACCCTCTCGATACCCGAAATTTGTTCGATGTTTTGTAGTAGATCGGCAAAATCGGGTTGAGTCACGAGGTCTTTACCATAAGAGTTAACATTTTGACCAAGGAGGGTCACCTCCCGATAGCCACGCTCTGCTAGATCGCAAATCTCGGTTAGTATGGCCGACATCTCGCGACTGCGCTCCTGTCCCCTGACATAGGGGACAATGCAATATGTACAAAAATTTGTACATCCGTACATAATCGTAACCCAAGCTTTGAGATTATCCCGTCGCACGCGCGGCATATTCTCGGTGATTCCGCCCACTCCATGGAGAACTTCCACCACTGTGCTCCCCGAACTCCTGGCTTGGTCAAATAACTCCGGAAAAGAAGAGAGGTTATGCGTGCCAAAAACAAGGTCCAAGTAGGGAAAACGCTGTTTCAGCTTGCTCGCTACATCTTCCTGCTGGGGCATACAACCACCAACGCCCAAGATAATCTCGGGACGCTCTTGCTTTAGGCTATATAGTTCACCAATTTTACCGTAAACCTTGCTTTCAGCATGCTCGCGCACACAGCAAGTGATAAGCAAGATGACATCAGCCAATTCCTCTGTTGTCGTTTCCGAATACCCCATGTTCTCTAAGTGACCGGCTAAAACTTCAGCATCGGCTACATTCATTTGGCAGCCGAAAGTATGCAACATGTAATGCATGTCTTTCCCCCTGAGAGTTAATTTTTCGACCCTTGCAGCTGCTCCACTAAGTGGGCAGTGGCTTTTGGTTTGGCTAGGCGCCTAGCCAAGTTGCTCATGCAGGACAAGCGAAGTTCATCCCCCACTAGGTCTACAAGCTTTGGCGCAAGGAAATTGACATCCAACTGAATGGCAACCTGTTGTTCGACTAAAAAAGAGGCATTGCGAAACTCTTGGCCAGGAATGGGGGACACGACTGCCATAGGCAGGCCCATAGCCAAGGCCTCGGCACAAGTGACGCCTCCAGGCTTGGTGACTAATAGATCCGCCGCCGCCATGTAATACTCGACATTGTCCACATACCCTGCGATATGCACATCAGTCCCAAAGCGCGATGCTAGCAGTTCGCGATGCAAAGCATCGTTCTTCCCGGTAATGACTAATAACTGCAGACCATCAAGGTAATGGTCCAGCAGGCGCACCATCTCTACTGAAGTACCCATCCCCAAGCCGCCACCCATGAGGAGCAATGTGGGCTTATTAGCAAGGCAAAGCAACTGCCTTGCTTTTGCTTTGCATGGCGGGTTGTCAAACCTGCGGCGCAGGGGAATGCCGAGCGGAGCGATTTGGCGTTCTTCCACACCGATGTGCTTTAATAGATAGGATAGCTTCGGAGAAGCAATTACATAGGTATCTACCGCAGGATGCACATAGGTGTAATGCACGGTGTAATCTGTGATCACTACAAACAGCGGGACCTTAATGTCAAGGCGAACTTTTAGAGCAGAGAGAAATCCTGCTGGAAAACTGTGGGTGCAAATGATAGCATCAGGCTTGAACTGGGATAGCAACTTATTAAACATGGTGCAAAATAAGTTGTTGATAATCGCTGAGAAGTCAAAAAATGGCGGTTCCTCTGTCAGCTGATACAGGTGTCCGTAGATGCTCGGGGTGTATCGAAGCAACTTTAGATAGCTTTCTAGCAGGACCTTAGAAAAGAAAGGGCTGACAAACTCCAAGGCATCAATCTGTTGCACGGTGTGTCCATGCAGACGGAGTTCATCACTAACGGCCTGGGCAACTTGATTGTGGCCATGACCAATGTTTGCCGAAAAAATGATGATATTCACTGCCATCCTCCTAGCGATGATGCCTGATATGTCATTTTAACATATGGATGAAGCGAATGCGTAGCCTTAATAATGCGCCCGGCACCTCGTGGTATAATGGGCTGAGGTGATGGTCATGTGGAGACGTTTTATGGAATATATAGGAATCATCCTAGGCTCGCTGGTCGTAGGTGTAGGGCTCAATGCCTTGCTTATCCCAAATCGCATTGCCGCCGGCGGGGCAAGCGGCATTGCGACGATTCTATTCCATCTGTGGGGATGGTCGCCAGGCATCGTACTGCTGGCGATAAATATACCTTTATTGTTCGCCAGTTTTCTCGTTTTCGGTTTTCGGTTTGGTTTCTACACTATTCTTGGCTCGTTAGCGACTTCTCTCGCCGTGGAATTCAGCCAGGGGCTAAGTGTGCTCACGGCCGATCCCCTGTTGGCGTCTATCTACGGCGGGGTAATCACTGGCATAGGCATGGGAATCGTCTTCCGTTTTCGCGGGTCGACCGGGGGAACGGATATTTTGGCCAAGTTGGTCACCCATTACACTGGATTGAGCATAGGCCAGGCCCTCTTATTTATTGACGCGGCAGTAGTCCTTTTCGCCGGCATTATGTTTACGGCTGAATATGCCATGTATGCCCTCATAGCGATATTCGTTAGTTCAAAGATTATTGACGTCGTGCAAGATGGTCTTTACACCGCGCGGGCCCTCTTTATCATCTCCGGCGACGCCGACAAGATTGCCGCTGTGCTCATGACCAAACTAGAGCGCGGCGTTACCATGTTCCCGAGCCGGGGAGGCTTCAGCAAAAGTGAGAAGACGACGCTGTTATGCGTCGTCGGCAGGACAGAACTGACTCGAGCTAAGCAAATTGTCTTAGAGTTAGATAAGTCCGCTTTTATTATCGTAACCGAAGCACACGAAGTTCTCGGGGAAGGGTTTGCTGCTCCGTAAACATCAGAAGCAGTACCTAGCAAATCTCCACTAAGTCACCGCTTTGCAGCCCAAAGGCATTGGCCTCATCGGTGTCAATATGCAGTTCGAGCCTAAAGTCCGGCCGCACGCGGACTACCACCTGGTTTAGGGACCCGCCGCGCTGCCCTGGTACACATACACTTACTCTATCCTTATCGCTCAGCCCAAGGTCAATGGCGTCTTGGGGGGACATATGGATGTGTCGCCATGCTATGATGACGGCCTCAAGCACCTCAATCTCGCCCATGGGACCGCGAATGCGGACATTGCAGGCCCCGGCCATATCCCCGGATTCCCTTACCGGGGGCACAAGACCAAGTTTCACGGCGTCGGTCATACTGACCTCTACTTGAGTGCGTGGACGAGTTGGGCCTAGCACTCGCGTATTGGCAATCTCTCCTTTAGGTCCTACCAAGGTCACTCTCTCCATCGCCGCGTACTGTCCATGCTGGCTTAGCTCTTTCGATTTTTGGAGCGCCCGATTCCCTCCGAAAAGCAGTGCTAAGTCCTCGGCTGACAGATGCAGGTGCCGTCCAGAGATACCTACCGGAATTTTCACGTTGTCCACTCCTTCCTGAACAGATGGTGTTTAGCCATTATATTTCTGAGAAAGAAAAACGGAGAGACAAAATGCCCCTCCATTTCTTTTACCCCAAAATGGATAACAGAACGCCCGCAGCAATGGCTGAGCCGATGACACCGGCCACATTAGGGCCCATGGCATGCATGAGCAAGTAATTAGCGGGGTTCGCACGGCGTCCTTCGCTCTGGGACACCCGCGCCGCCATGGGCACTGCGGAAACCCCTGCCGAACCAATCAAAGGGTTTACTTTGCCACCTGTCGCATAGTACATCAATTTGCCAAATAGTACGCCACCGGCTGTGCCCGCCGCGAAAGCAGCCAAGCCAAGGACGACGATCGCCACCGTCTCCCAGGTAAGAAAGTACTCGGCCTGAGCGGAAGCTCCCACCGTAATACCTAAGAATATCACGATAATATTCATCAGATGATTTTGCGATGTATCGGACAGACGGTTGACGACTCCTGATTCTCTAAAGAGATTGCCTAACATCAGCATGCCCACCAAGGGTGTAGCCGGAGGCAACAATAGGCTGACGAGAAGGGTGACCAATATAGGGAAAAGTACCTTTTCTAATTTCGAAACTTCACGCAGTTGCTGCATGACGGTCTCGCGCTCTTTCTTGGTCGTCAGGAGGCGCATAATGGGCGGTTGGATGACGGGAACCAAAGCCATGTAAGAATACGCAGCCAAGGCGATGGAACCTAAAAGATGAGGTGCTAGGCGGGCGGCGAGGAAGATTGCTGTCGGGCCGTCGGCACCACCGATGATGGCGATGGAGCCAGCCTCCTGGGGGGTGAAGTCAAGGGCCAGTGCCCCAATAAAGGTAGCAAAGATGCCAATTTGGGCTGCGGCTCCGAGTAGAAGGGTCTTAGGATTGGCAATGAGAGGGCCAAAGTCTGTCATCGCTCCAACGCCAAGGAAGATTAGGGGTGGGTAGATGCCGAGCTTAACTCCCTGGTAAAGGTAGTACATTAAGCCGCCGGCCATTTCTCCGGTAGGTGCTGCCATCAAGCCACCCAGAGGTAAATTTGTGATGAGCATACCGAAACTGATGGGAACTAGAAGCAAGGGTTCATATTCTTTCACTAAGGCTAGGTAGAGAAAAAAACAGGCAATGAAGATCATGATGAGGTGACCCTGTGTCATGTTAGCAAAACCTGTTGTACCCCACAGGTCAATAAGAATCGCAATAATTTCTTGTAGCAAAGTTTTTCCTCCCTCTATGGTTAGGCGATCACCACGAGCGCGTCACCGGAATTGACAGTGGCGCCCTTGCCAACCCTTATTTCTTTAACAGTGCCATTTGTGGTGGCAACAATTTCGTTCTCCATCTTCATAGCCTCGAGAATGACCACCGGTTGGCCGTATTTTACGACGTCCCCCACATTCACCTTAACCTGCAAGATAGTCCCCGGCATGGGCGATGTTACGACAGCTGCACCCGTAGGGACAGGAGCGGCACTCTTGATCGGCGCAGCTTTTTCCTTCGGTGGTGCTATCACAGGGGCAGACTGAGGGCGAATAGGGGCAGCCGCACGCTCGGGAGCGGCCAGGGGTGCGGACACAGCGGGACTTCTGCCCCCACTGACTTCTTCAATTTCGACCTCGTACACTTCACCATTTACTACGATGCGATATTTCTTCTGCACTAAAATCGACTCCTTCCTAGTTGTGATGGCGCTCGGCATTGCTCAGGCGGGCTGCTTCTTGCCAGGCACTGCCACTGTTCTGCTCTTTCCGGATACTAATGATGCTCACCGGACGACTGCCGAGCATCGCCGCCAAGGCCGCCGAAATGGCTACCAAAACACCGAAGCTCGGCTCATTCGCAGTGGGACTTGGCATCGGGTTCTCTTCTGTCAATGTCTCGGACAGGACTTCAGCCATGGGGAGAGTGTCGGCAGAAGATGGTTGTGGCATGTTTTTGGCTCGGGCGGTGGCGATTTGGCCAAGACCGAGGAGTATGAGCTGGGTAACATACAGGGTGACGAAAACAATACCCATGCCAATGGCGGTGATTTTTAGGCCATAGAAAAATAATTCACTCGACATATTGTCCTCCTATAGTGGCATGTTGCCGTGTTTTCTTGGGGGCCTTTGTTCGCGTTTGGTGGAGGTGACTTCTAAAGCGTTACACAGAACACGACGGGTATCCCTAGGGTCAATGATATCATCTACCATGCCGCGGGCTGCCGCCACGTAGGGATTGGCAAATTTCTGCCGGTACTCAGAAATTTTTTCTCGGCGGGCTTCGGCGGGACTTTCGGCGTTAGAGATAATATCTTTAAAGAGAATGTTCGCTGCGCCCTCCGGCCCCATCACGGCAACCTCCGCCGTGGGAAAAGCGATAACCGTATCCGCGCCCAGTGCTCGGCTACACATGGCGAGGTAGGCTCCGCCGTAGGCCTTGCGCACGATGACGGTTAGTTTGGGCACGGTGGCTTCGGAATACGCATAGAGTAGCTTAGCACCGTGGCGAATGATGCCGCCATACTCTTGGTTTACTCCTGGCAGGTAGCCGGGGGTATCGACAAAGGTGAGAAGGGGAATGTTGAAGCTATCGCAGAAACGGATAAAGCGAGCAGCTTTGTCTGAGGCATTAATGTCGAGACTTCCCGCGAGCACCTTGGGCTGGTTGGCTATTATCCCTATGGTCCGGCTATTTAATCTACCGAAACCTACGACCATGTTCTCAGCGTAAAAGGGTTGTACTTCCATGAAATCTCCATCGTCGATGACCTCGGCGACTAACTCGCGCACGTCATAACTGCGATTTGCCTCAGCAGGAATTAGGTCTAGCAGGCGCTCTCCCACCCGGCTGACGGGGTCAGCGGAAAAGTTTGCGGGTGACTCGGACAAATTATTGCTGGGCAGAAAGGTTACCAAGCGGCGCACCTGGGTGAGGCAATCTTCATCAGTTGCCGCCATAAAGTGCGCTACCCCACTGGTAGTGTTATGCACATTTGCCCCGCCGAGATCTTCCATAGTGACGTCCTCGCCGGTCACCGCCTTGATAACCTGCGGTCCGGTGATGAACATTTGGCTGTGGGTCGCGGTCATAAAGACAAAGTCAGTTAGAGCGGGAGAATACACCGCACCCCCGGCACAGGGGCCCAT